>WNGR01000640.1_pt1 | contig 77295 bp, 70 predicted proteins | sample 5407581 | NCBI WGS metagenome assembly WNGR01 (sample SAMN13153383, study PRJNA577476) | soil metagenome | isolation source: 80 cm soil or saprolite under Garry oak tree replicate 2 | place: USA:California | collected 2016-06-15
GCGCATTCGGCCCGCGTTGACAAAGGACAAGCCCGCGCGCAGAATTAAAAATGCCTCGCAAGCGGTTGGCTCCCATCAAGCCAGCTCTCTTGACTCGTGCCCGAGTGGCGGAACTGGCAGACGCGCTAGCTTCAGGAGCTAGTGATCGCAAGGTCGTGGAGGTTCGAGTCCTCTCTCGGGCACCAAACTCTCCTTCTGAACTTGCCGCCCAAGCGGGTCAAACCACTTGAAGCTCGGAAAAACTCTTCCGCAAAACTTGCGCCCTCGCTCGAGCGCCTTGCCGTTGGCCTCTCGCAAAGCGAACTTGCCCGTCTTGTTTTGGATCACGGCCCGTGTGGTGGCCGGATCAAGGCAGCCTTGAGTAGCGCGCCCAACAACACCATGTTGGCAGAGTTTGCGGATCCCAGTTTGTCGGCAATGGCGGACGCTGGAATCCACAGGATTCGCGCGGGTAAAGGCCCGAGGTCGGCGGGAATACGGTTGCCGTTGTAAAGAATGAGTCCGCCGCTACGGACCGAGCCGGCCATCCACGTCACCTCCCTACGAGCGCTGGCAGGTCCTGCTGCTTCAACCATTTGGTTTGCTCGCAATACTCGTACAGCTCCTCGCGAAACTTCGGATGGGCGATCTCGATAAGCGCCTTGGCGCGCTCGCGGATGGATTTTCCATGCAGGTAGGCAACTCCGTATTCCGTGACGACGTACCGTATCAATCCCCGCGAAGTCACCACGCCGGCACCCGGCGAAAGCATCGGAGTGATGCGGGAAATCGTGCCGCTTTTGGCTGTCGAAGGCAGGGCAATGATGGGCTTGCCTCCCTTGGAACGCGTTGCGCCGCGCAAAAAATCCACTTGGCCGCCGATGCCGCTGTAAAAGTATGTGCCGATGGAATCGGAGCACACTTGCCCGGTCAGATCGATCTCGAGCGCCGAATTGATGGCCACCATGTTGTCATTGCGCGCGATAAGTCCCGGATCGTTCGTGTAGGAGCTGGGGTGGAATTCAAAGATGGGATTGTTGTCGACGAAATCGAACAGTTCTTTCGAGCCGAGCACAAACCCCAAGATAATCTTGCGTGGCTTGTAGTTCTTGCGGTTGCCGGTGATCACGCCGGCTTCAATCAGCGGAATCACGCTGTCGGAGACCAGTTCCGTGTGCACACCCAGATCTTTGCGGTCCACCAGGAAAGGCAGAACCGCATCGGGAATGCCTCCGATGCCTGTCTGAAGGACGGCGCCGTCCTCGATAAGGCTCGAGACATTTTTGGCAATGGCGACATGCATTTCCGTGATTTCCGGCTTCGGCAATTCACAAAGCGGGCGGGAAGATTCGACGAAAGCTTGAATCTTGCTCACGTGGATGAAGCTGTCGCCGTAAGTCCGGGGCATTTGGTCATTGACCTGAGCCACCACGTATTTCGCGCACTTCGCGGCGGTCAGCGTCGTGTCCACACCAACGCCGAAACCACAAAAGCCGTGCGGATCGGGCGGCGAAACCTGGATCAGCGCGACGTCTAGCGGCATGGCGCCGCTTTCAAAAAGCGGTTCCACCTCGCTCAGGTACACCGGCGTGTAATCGGCCCGGCCATCGTTGACGGCTTCACGGACGTTTCCGCCGATGAAGATCGCATTGTGACGGAAATGACCTTCCATCTCCGGCTTGACGTAATCGGCGTTGCCAAGAGTAAGCAGGTGAACGACCTCGACGTTCCGCACAAAAGGGCCGCGCTTCAAGAGCGCTTCCACCAGGGTTTCGGGCTCGGCACAGCCTGGCTGAATGTAAACCCGCATCCCGGACCGGACCGATTCGAGAGCCTGCTCCGCGGTCTGCTTCTTTTTTGCATACTCGCTTCGCCAGTTCATACCGAGCCTTTCTCGAAGAGGTTAACTGCTTCCGTAAGCTGGCCTCGGACGGCCGGGGGCACGCGAAGAATTCGGGACGGGCGATGGCCAGCTCCCGCGAGTCTTCCTTGAACCGAGAAGCCGGACTCGCGACCGCATGAGCGTGGTCTCCAAACTTTCGCCTCGAGTATCCTCTCGAGCCGTCTCCTTGGGCGGTGACGCGTCGCACCTCAGACCGTGACGGGCATCACCTGGCCGTGACCAGAACCGCCGAAAGCGTTGCCAAAACCAGTTAAACAACCAAGCGGGCCCTCGTGGGCGTTTCCCTCGGTTCGTCCCCTTTTGTCTGGTTGGCCTTTGATGACAAAATCCGCTACCGTGTTTCTCGAAGACAGGCCACGGCAGTAGCGAGGTATCTCATGCTTCCGCACAGTCTTTTGCTCGCCTTTCCTCAATGGCAGCCGCACTTTTCTTTTCCGGCAGGAGCGCAGGTGAATGAGATGATCGCGTTGCGCTGGCTGCACATTATTTTCGGCATTATCTGGATTGGCTTGCTCTATTTCTTCAATTTGGTGCTCACGCCTGCCATGAAGCAGTGCGACCCTCAACTGCGCATCAGGATCTATCCCGAGTTGATGCCGGGAGCGATGAACTGGTTCCGCTGGTCGGCGCTCGTGACCGTGCTCGTGGGCTTGCGCTACTACGCGATTCATCTGAGCGCAGACGCGAGAAATGCTGGAAACCCTTCGCTCGTGGGCAAATGGTTTGGCTGGTGGTTCCTGGTGTGGATGGTGGCGTATGTGTGCCTCTACGCGCTGCAACTGCCGGCCACGGGAATCCTGGATCGCGCCTGGGTGCGTTCTCTCGGCGTCGCCATTGTGGTGATTGCGGCATCGTGGCTGGCGCTCGCATTGAATGGCGGCCCGGCCGTCTCCAACCCGCACTTGGCCATCAGTGTTGGGGGTGGGCTCGGGCTGACTATGTTGCTGAACACCTGGGGCGTGGTGTGGCGCGCCCAGAAGCGCCTGATTGCCTGGAGCCGCGCCAGCGCTGAGGAGGGCACGCCGATGCCCGCGGAAGCCGAGCGGCTGATGCGCTGGAATTACCTGACCGCGCGTACTTCGTTCTGGCTGTCGTTTCCCATGCTTTTCTTCATGGCGGCGGCCAGTCACTATCCGTTCTTGAGCGCCGTGCCACACTGATTTCTCCGGAAATGCCATGGCACACGAGGAGAAAAGCTACAACCTTATCGAAGTCGAAAAGGGCGTGCCCATCAAGGCGTGGACCAAGGGCGTGCCTCTCGAAGACCAGGCCCGGGCACAGCTTCGGAACGTCGCCGAGCTCCCTTTCATTTTCAAGTGGGTGGCCGCCATGCCTGACGTGCATTGGGGTATCGGTGCCACGGTAGGAAGCGTTATTCCCACCAAGGGCGCGATCATTCCCGCTGCGGTCGGCGTGGACATCGGCTGCGGCATGATGGCCGTCGAGACCGACTTGAATGCGCGCGATCTTCCGGACAATTTGAAGCGCATCCGCACCGCCATTGAAAAAGCCGTGCCCCACGGCCGCACGAATCATGGCGGGCGCGGCGACGTGGGCGCGTGGCAGACCATCCCCGCGCCAAACGCCGAAGCTTGGCAAAGCCTGAAGCCGCGCTACGATGCCATCCTTGAAAAGCATCCGAAGCTCGATCGCGGAAACCACGCGAATCATTTGGGCACCTTGGGAACCGGCAACCACTTCATCGAGATTTGTCTCGATGAAGCGGACATGGTCTGGTTCATGCTGCACAGCGGTTCGCGGGGCGTCGGCAATCGCATGGGCAGCTACTTCATCGAGCTGGCTCGCAAGGACATGCAGAAGTTCCTCAGCAACTTGCCTGACAAGGATCTCGCCTATTTTTCGGAAGGCACCGAGCATTTTGACGATTACGTCGAGGCCGTCGAATGGGCGCAGGACTTTGCGCGCTCGAACCGCGACCTGATGATGGACCAGATCGTCAATGCGGTACGTAATTCGGGTGAGGTGCGCCCGTTGGTTGCCCAGTTGAAGGCCATCAACTGCCACCACAACTATGTGGCCCGCGAACGCCATTACAACCAGAACATTTTGGTCACTCGCAAAGGCGCTGTCCGTGCTCGCGAAGGCGACATGGGTATCATTCCCGGCAGCATGGGAGCCCGCTCTTACATCGTTCGCGGCAAAGGCAACCCGGAAAGCTTTATGAGTTGCAGCCACGGCGCGGGCCGCGCCATGTCGCGCACGGAGGCGAAGCGCCGCTTCACGGTGGAGGACCACAAGCGCATGACCGAAGGCGTAGAATGCCGCAAGGACGCCGAGGTCATTGACGAAACGCCCGCCGCTTACAAGCCCATCGAGTCGGTCATGGCCGCACAACAAGACCTGGTGGAAATTGTGCATACCTTGCACCAGGTCGTGTGCGTGAAGGGATGATTTGGCATCGAAAATGAAAAAGGAGGCGGGCCAGGTCTTCCCGCCTCCTTTCTTTCCCCTCTCGGGGAATCCAGCTAGTCTGACGGAGGGCGACTAGCCGGTCGTGTGTTGGCCTATTCATATAATCCCGGAATCAAGAAAAAAGTTCCGGCAGGACCGAAAAAGTATCTACAATCAGGGGTGGAAACTCAGACGCTCTAACAGGAAAGCGCCAATGCCCCATGCCTAGGAAGTTCAGCCTAAGCACCGATAACATATTGCGTTTTCTACAACTTAGGAACGAGCCTGCCTCGGCCAGCGAGATTGCCAAGGGATTGGGCCTCAAGGATCCAGACACCCGGCCATTGTTCAAGCTGCTCGCGAAGCTCGAGAACCGTCAGGCTATTGAAGCTCTGCCCGGGGGACGCTACGGCCTTCCCGGGCGGAAGCCGGACCCGGTCCCGGACTCCCGGGAGCGGGCCAAGAACCCTCCTGCTCAAAAACGCTCGGACTCCTCCCTTGGTTCCGTCAGTCGTGACGAACTCGCGGGGCGTCTGATCCTTCACCCGGACGGCTACGGCTTCGTGGTGCTGGATACGCCCCTGCCCCGGCTAGATGGCGACGTATACATCCCCCGCAATGCCATCGAAGACGTCATGCACGGAGACCACGTTTTGGTGAAGATCCAGCGGCGGGGCGGTGTCCCAGGCGCCGAGCGTGCCGAGGGCCGCATCGTTCGCATCTTGGACCGCGCGCACCCCACGATCGTGGGTCTGTTTCGTTACGGCGCGCAGGCGGCCTCCGCGGCCGCCGCATTCCGCGCATGCCGGAACTCGACGGCGCGGTGGTCAACGTCGAGCTGACGCGTTTTCCCCGCGGCGGCGCCGCGCCGAGCGGCCGTGTCATCGAAATTCTCGGTCGACCGGGCGAACTCGGTGTAGATACCGAAATCATCATACGCAAGCATCACTTGCCGCATTTGTTCTCGAACGAAGTCATGGAGGAAGCGGAGCTTCGCGCCAAACCCGTCAGCGAGACCGAACGCGCGGACCGCGAAGATTTTCGCCATCTGCCGATTGTAACGATTGACGGGGAAACCGCGCGCGATTTCGATGACGCCGTCTACGTCGAACGCCGAGCAAACGGCTGGCATCTTCAAGTGCACATCGCGGACGTCGCGCATTATGTTCGCACCAGCACGGTTCTCGACCGGGAAGCGCGCTTGCGCGGCACCTCGGTTTATTTCCCCGACCGCGCCGTGCCCATGCTGCCCGAAGCGCTTTCGAATGGCATGTGTTCGCTGAAGCCTCGCGAGGACCGTCTGGTCATGAGCGTGCTCATGGAGTTCGACGCGGCGGGCAACCAGAAATCTTCGCGGATGACTCCCGGCGTTATCCGTTCCGCCGAGCGCATGACGTACACGGACGTGAACAAGGTCTGTGAAGGCGACGCTGAAAGGACCGAACGCTACGCGAAGCTCGCGCATCATTTCCGCGCCATGAAGGAACTGGCGCTGCTTCTGAACGCGCGCCGGAATGAACACGGCTCCATCGACTTCGATCTGCCCGAGCCGGTCATCGAATTCGATGAAAAGCAGCGCATGACCAACATAACGCGGAGCGAGCGCAACATCGCGCACCGCCTCATTGAAGAATTTATGCTCGCGGCCAACCGCGGGGTCGCCAGCTATCTCCTTAAGCGCGGCATCGAATCGTTGCATCGCGTGCACGAAAAGCCCGATGCCCGCAAGGTTCTCGAATTCGAAGAGTTGGCACGCGCGTTCGGCTATTCGCTCGGCGTGGAAGACTTGCGCCAGCGCGAGATTGCCGTGCGGCATGGCCGCGTACCTGCGCCGGCGAAGGCGGGCCGGCCCGATTCCTATGGCCGCGGCCGTGAGCGCGCTATGCGCGTCGCCCTGCCCGGCGGCGAACTGCGCATCACCCCGCAGCATTATCAGCGCCTCATTCGCAAAATCGTGGGGAAGCCCGAGGAGCGAATCCTGTCTTACCTGATGTTGCGTTCGCTCAAGCAGGCGCGCTACGCCGCGGACTCCCTGGGCCATTTCGCTCTAGGCTTCGATGAGTACACCCATTTCACATCGCCTATCCGCCGCTACCCGGACCTCATCGTCCACCGCATCCTGAAGTGGGCCCTCGAGCATCGGTCGGAAACTCTCTCGCGCAAAGCGCATATCGTCCCGCCGCGTGGATCGGAAGCGGCCTTGTATTCTCACACAAGCCTCGAGGAAATCGCCGCGGAAACCTCCGAGGCCGAGCGCCGCGCCGATGCGGCCGAGCGCGAGTTGATGGATTGGAAGACCGCGCAGTTCATGGAAGAGCACCTCGGCGAAGAGTACGAGGGCCTGATTGTCTCGGTGCAGAAATTCGGCTGCTTCGTCGAGCTCTTCGAGGTTTTTGTGGAAGGACTGCTGCCCATCAGTGCGCTAGAAGAAGCTGCGAACGCCCGGTGCGTCTACCGCGAGCGCGACCACTCGATCATCGCGCTGGTTGGCACCAAAGGCGGCGCGGCCGCCGGGTCATCCCGCGGGCACTCTGCCGCCGCCCATCGCCGCGGCCAAAGCGGCCCTACCGGAAAGGACTCGCGATCGGTCCGCGATGCCAAATCGCGGCCCTTAGAATGGCATCTTGGCGACCGCGTCCGCGTCCGCGCCGACCGCATCGATCCCATGCGCAAGCGCGTCGAATTCGCCGTCATTTCCTAGCGGCCCGAGGTTATCAGCTCCACGTTTCTCGACGTTCTTGCTGGTTTCGAATCTCGGTCGTTCTCACGCCTCGCTCGCAAACGCTCCGTCTTGGTTCTCACTGATCAACTTCATCCACCGCGGATAGGCCTTCCGCAAGTCCGCGAGAATACTCTCGTAGGGCACGTCGGCGTAATGCCCGCGCTCCCGCAGGTACTCCATGTGCTTTCGGCCGGCCTGATCGTACTCATGAAAAAGCGAATCGCGCCGCCCATCGAACTCCAACGGATGCACTCCAAACCGCTGGCACAAACTGAGATTGAACGCCGGCGTCGCTTTCACCCAGCGACCCTCGAGATACAACTCTGTCAAGCTGTGCCAAATGAAAACGTCTCCGCCCATTAACTCGAGCAGTTTCTTCGTGGAAAGATGATTGCGCACGTCGGCGAAGGCCACCCGCGCCGGAATGCCCAGGCACCGCGCCCCGGCTGCCAGCAGCGCCGCTTTCGGAATGCAGAATCCTCGTTTGGCGCGCAGGCAATCGCTCGCCCGGAAATAACGTCGCGCTTCTCCCCCATAATAGGGGTCGTAGAGGATCCCGTCGCGCACCGCGTAGTAGAGCTTCACAGCGCGCGACACGTCGTCGCCCGCAGCTGAGGTGACTTTTCCTGCGAACTCCTGGACGCCCGAGTCGCCGCTATCAATAAACTCGCGTGGCGCCAAGTAGGGTTCGAGTTCCATGGCACGCCGCCGTTTCACGGACTACCGTATTCCACGGTATCCCCGTCGTGATTCCTGCCACTTCTCGCGAATCCATAGGTGATTTGCCCGATCGAATGGGTCCCCGGGTTTCTGCTATTCTGTTGGGTTATGAAAGCAGGGCGGATCGCCCCACTATCGCATTCACCCATTTCGAGAGGATCTTTCACCGTGAGTTCGCCGACCGCTTCCCTTCCAACCACCAAACGCATTTTCAATTTCAACGCCGGCCCGGCCACCCTGCCGCTGCCGGTCCTCGAACGCATCCGGGAGGAGCTGTTCGACTGGCGCGGGAGCGGGATGTCGGTCATGGAGATGAGTCACCGTTCTCCGGAATACGAAAGCATCAACGCCGCCGCCGGCCAGAAGCTGCGCGGACTCCTGGCCATCCCCGACAGCTATGAGGTGATCTTCGTGCAAGGGGGAGGCAGCCTGCAGTTCGCCATGGTGCCCATGAACCTCTGCCTTCCCGGAAAGCCGGTGGATGTGCTACACACCGGCGCCTGGACAGCCAAAGCGATTGGCGAGCTGAAAAAGGGTTTTACATACAACCTGGCCGCCTCGACCGAATCGCAAAGGTTCCTGCGTCTGCCGCGTCCTAGCGAATGCAAATTCTCGCCTAACGCTTCCTACGTGTACCTCTGCACCAACAACACCATCGAAGGCACGCAATGGACCGCCATGCCCGACACGCGGGACATACCGCTCGTCGCCGACATGTCCTCCGACATTGCTTCGCTTCCCACTGACGTAAAGAAATTCGGCCTCATCTTCGCCGGCGCGCAGAAAAATCTCGGCGCCGCCGGCGTCACGGTGGTCATCATCCGCAAAGATCTTGCCGAGCGTGCTCATGAGAATCTTCCAACAATTCTTCAGTACCGTACGCACATCAAAGACAAATCCTTATATCACACGCCGCCCACTTTTGCGGTTTACATCGTCGGCCTGGTTCTCGAATGGATGGAATCGCTCGGCGGAGTTCCGGCCATCGAAAAGCGCAACGACGCCAAGGCTAAACTTCTCTATGACACCATCGAATCGAGCGGCGGCTTTTATCGCTGCCCGGTCGAAAAGGATTCGCGCTCGAGGATGAATGTGGTCTTTCGCGTCGCCGGCGGTGACGACCCCATCGAAAAGAAGTTTGCCAAAGAAGCCACCGCCGCCGGCATCGCCGGCACTCCCGGCCACCGCTCCGTCGGCGGAATGCGCATCTCGCTCTACAACGCCGTGACCCTCGAAGCGGTTGAGGCGCTCGCGAGCTTTATGCGCGAATTCCAGCGCACTCGCGGGTGATTTCCTCCGCCTTTTTGAGGGCGATTCCGTGCGGCCGGGCCGACCCCGTCCTAACTAAACAAGGTATGAACCCGGGAAAGACGGCATAAGCCAGATCCGTCCCGGAAGTATTGCCTGTTTTGCGTCTGTTTCTTCCTTGCGCTCGAACAATCTCGCGGCGCCGCGCTGCCCATGAACTCCGTCTTTCGAACAGAGCCAGGACCGAAGCCTCACGTTAAAGAAAAAGCGCGAAGTCCCGCGCGAGAACAGGGGCCTTCGCGCTTCCCTCCTCCTGAGGCCCGGTTCAGGCAAGATCGAACAACAGCACTTCCGCATCCTTTACTCCGGTGAGTTCGACCGCTTTCTCCTGCGAGATGGCCGCGCCGTCGCCCTCATCTAGCTGGTTTCCGTTCAGCGTGACACTGCCGCGCGCCACTTGCACATACGCATGGCGGTCGGGCTTTAAGTCATGCCTGACCGTCTCATCCTTTCTGAGCAGCGAGGCATACAGCTCATTGTCCTGCCGGATCTTTAGCGATCCGTCGCGCCCATCCGGAGAAACCAGCAGCCGCAGCTTTCCGCGCTTCTCGGTCGCGCTGAAGTTCTTCTGCCCGTAAGCCGGCTTTAGCCCCTGCTTCTCCGGAAACATCCAGATCTGATACAGATGCACCGGCTCGGTTTGCGAGGCATTGAATTCGCTGTGCGTTACGCCCGTGCCCGCGCTCATGTACTGGACGTCACCCGGCTTGATCACCGAGCCGTGGCCCATGCTGTCACGGTGCTCCAAGGCGCCCTCCAGGACGTAGGTGACGATTTCCATGTCGCGGTGCGGATGCATCGGAAAACCGCCGCCGCCCGCGACGCGGTCATCGTTCATCACCCGCAGCGTGCGAAAGTGCACGTGCGTTGGGTCGTAGTAATCGGAAAAAGAAAAAGTGAAATGAGTGTCCAGCCAACCGTGGTTGGCGTGGCCGCGCTCGTCGCTCTTGCGAATCTGAATCATGGTGGCCTCCTAAGGTCAGCGAGTGCATAATACTCGTTATAACGACTATTGTCAAGAGGCAGATCTAGCCCCCTCCGCACCCCGGTTCTGGCTCCGGGCAACTCTTTTGGTCCGCTTTCGCCACCCGGCCGGCGGTCCGGTTTCCGCTCCGCCCGCTTTGGGTGTAGAGTGGTAGAGAAGATTAGGCAACCGCTCCGCTGCCTCCGAGGACTTTGGAATGAGCTCTCCACTTTCCGCTACGCAGACGAGAAAACCGGACGGCGCCACCACCGCCCGCGAAACGCTTACCATCACCGACAATCGCACCGGAAAATCCTACGAAATTCCCGTCACGCACGGCACCATCCGCGCCGCCGACCTTCGCCAGATCAAAGTCGATCCCAAGGAATTCGGGTTGATGAGCTACGACCCGGCGTTCAACAACACCGCTTCCTGTATCAGCAGAATCACGTATATCGATGGCGACGCCGGTATCCTGCGCTACCGCGGCTATCCCATCGAAGATCTCGCAGAAAAAAGCACCTACCTCGAAACGGCTTATTTATTGCTGCACGGCGAACTGCCGACGGCTGCGCAGTTGAAAGATTGGACCTACCACATCACCCATCACACCTTCATCCATGAGAGCATCAAGAAATTTCTCGATGGCTTTCACTACGACGCCCATCCCATGGGCATGACTATTTCCACCATCGCCGCGCTCTCCACGTTCTATAACGACGCGAAAGACATCTTCAGTCCCGAGTCGCGCAAGAAGCAGACCTACCGCCTGATTGGCAAGATGCCGACGATTGCTGCTTTTGCCTACCGTCACACGCTGGGCATGCCGTATGTCTACCCCGACAACGATCTCAGCTACCCGGGAAATTTCCTGAACATGCTGTTCCGGACTTCCGAAGCCAAGTACCGGCCGAATCCCACGCTGGAGCGCGCCCTGGATATTCTTTTCATTTTGCACGCCGATCACGAGCAGAACTGTTCTGCCAACACGATTCGCAGCGTGGGCAGTTCGCACGTCGACCCCTACTCCGCAACGGCCGCGGCCATCGCGGCGCTTTACGGGCCGCTCCATGGCGGGGCGAACGAAGAAGTTCTCCGCATGTTGATGGAAATCGGTTCGGTGCAGAACGTTGCTGCGTTCATCAAGCGCGTCAAGACCGGGGAAGTAAAGCTTATGGGCTTCGGGCATCGCGTGTACAAGAATTACGACCCCCGCGCGCGAATCATCAAGCACATCGCCTATCAGGTGTTCGACCTGATGGGCAAGAATCCGCTTCTCGAAATCGCCTTGGAGTGCGAGCGCATCGCGCTCGAAGACGAGTACTTCATCAAGCGCAAGCTTTATCCCAACGTGGACTTCTACACGGGCTTGATTTACCAATCGATGGGTTTTCCAATGACCATGTTCCCCGTGCTGTTTGCCATCCCGCGAACATCCGGGTGGATTGCGCAATGGGAAGAGATGCTTCTCGACCCGGAACAGAAAATCGCGCGCCCGCGTCAAATTTATCTCGGCCATGACACACGAAATTACCTCCCCATCGAAGAACGTGGTTAGCCAAACAGTCGTAGCCTCTTTGAAAACCACCCTCCGCGATGCCCCTCGACAGTCGAACTCCCGCAGGTATAGTTAAATAGAGCGAGGGTTCCGATGTTTCGGGTCTCCACAACACCAACACATGCCTTGTCGCGGCGCCGTAGCCAGCGCGTGCTCATGCAAGTTGGCATTCGCGTGCGCGGCAAGGACGCCCAGGGCAAGGACTTTGAGGAAATGACCGAGACGCTCGCCATCAACGCCCACGGCGCGCTGATCTTGCTCAACGTGCGCGTCGTCAGCGGTGCGATCATCCATCTAAAGCACAACATGACGGAGGAAGAACAGGAATGCCATGTGGCGTTTCTCGGTCCAGTGCGCAGCGGCCGAGCCGAGGTCGGTGTGGAATTCAATTCGCCCCGCCCCACTTTCTGGCGGGTAGCCTTTCCTCCGGAAGATTGGTCGCCGAAAAATCCCGAGGCGCGTACCGCAACAAAATTACGCGCGCAAAAGTAAGTGCATCTCTAGCTTAGCGAAGCTAGCGCAACGCTCCACAAACTCACCAATACCCCAGGTCTAAGGAACGCAAGCGCCGCCCGGTGCCGTCATCACCTGCCGGCGTGCCCCCCATCACTGCGCTGCGGTGCGGCAAAAGATGTACTTAGGTCTGTAGCGACCGGGTCCCGGTATTCATGGTGGTTCGCGCTCGGTAGAGGCACACCGGAACCCCGGCGTTCGGGCAGGAAGGGGGGCGAAATGACGCCCTACACTCTATTATTCGTGGCGGGGGCCCTCGTCATCGTTGTTTTTGGGCTTCTCCGCTCTCTTGGCGCTTACCGCAAGTTTCGCGGGAACAGAATCATCAGCTGCCCGGAAAATCATCGGCCAGCGGCCGTGCGGGTAGCGGCAGCAAAAGCCGCCATCCAGGCGACCATTGGAACTGCCCATCTTCAATTGAGCGAATGCTCGCGGTGGCCCGGAATGGCGGGTTGTGGCCAGGAGTGTTTGTCGCAGATTCAAGAGGCGCCGAAGGCGTGCCTGGTCTCCAACATCGTCAGTCGCTGGTACGAAGGCAGGAGATGCCTTTACTGTCACAAGCCGTTTGGCGAAATCCATTGGCATGATCATCCTCCCGCCGTCGTAAACGAGCAGGGCGACAGCTTCGAGTGGAATGAGATTCCGCTGGAACATCTTCAGCAAACCTTGTCCACCCACTGGCCCGTTTGCTGGAACTGCCACATTGCCGAAACGTTCCGTCGCCAGCACCCGGAACTCGTCACGGACAGGCCGGCACATTAATCCGACCGTTCCCTTGCTCGGTCGTGAACTTTCGACGGAAAGATTTCCCGCCCATCCCTGCGCCGGAAAGGACAACGCGCGTCTCATGCACCTGCTGCGGCGATGAAACTACCCGTCTTTCGAGATTACCTCAGGGCTTCTTTCTTCGCCATCATCGCCGAGAGCAGCCATTTTCGCAGGACCATCAGGTAATAAGGCCGGGTCTCGGTAAACATCAATCCCATACCCAGCTTCTCTTGTTGGTAGATCACCGTGGCTTGACCCTCATAAAAGTCCGTCTCCGTGAAGACCTTCACCGTTAGCAAAGCCCCCTCGGGATACGGACTCTCGGTGCTGACGTAACACCCGTTCAGGCTGAGTCCGGCCACACGCGCGGTCCTCTTGTCCTGCGAAGCGCCTTCGCGCATTTCGATCGAGGCGTTGAAGGTATAACGGGGTGTGCGCCGCCGGTCGTGTTCCATATCCCTGCCAGGGTGGGCGATCGCATGATTCTACGCCTCGAAACGCGGGTCGGTGCAAATTATCTATTTCGCATTGATGTAACTGCAAACCTTAACGGCTTTTGGACGCAAGGGGGAAACGGCGAGTCGGGCCGAGAGATAGATTTTCTCTGAGCCTTCGGCGCGCGCGAAACAGGCGCAGCCGCACGGTCAGCGATGATACTCCCAGGCGCTGTGCCACTTCCTGCGTGGAATACTCCAAAACGTCGCGCAGCAGGCATACGTGCCGCAGTTCCGGAGCAAGTTGCCGGATGGAGTCCGCCATGCGCTTACCTATTTCTCGCCGCGCGAAGCGTTCTTCGGGATTATCGTAGCGGGCGGCAATGCGACTTCCGACGGTCTCCTCCCGTGTTCCGGTCGGCTCTTCCAAAGAGAAGAGCCTTCCGTCGCGCCGCTTGCGGATGACATCAATCGAGGCGTTCGTGCCGATACGCGAAACCCAGGCATGTAAATCGTCTCGTTTTGCATCCCGCGATCTAGAGCCCGCAAACTGCTCGAGTCGGCGGATCACCTTCAGGAAGGCCTCCTGACGCACGTCCTCCGCGTCGGCAGGGTTTCGTGTCAGGCGCAGCGCCCCCCGATACAAACCGGCTGCGTAGGGCAGGATCAACTTGGCCAATGATTCGCGGTCACCTCTTTGCGCCAGCAGAAGCAGACCGGGACGTGTCATGCTTTCGAGACTTGCTGTTGCGGTAGCCATAATGCCGGGAAGAATCGCAGGCCAGTCACCAAGCGGCGACCTTATGCAAGCTACTGAAAATACGAGTCTTATGCCATCCTCTCAAAAGTAGCCACGAAAGAGGAGTGCCCGTTTTTGGGACGCACAATGGGCGATTCCGGTCAATCGGGTCAGCATCTGGTTGCGCCCTTGACGCTCTCGCCGAATACCGCCATAGGCCTCGCCATAAGGCCTTTTTGCGGGCTATCGCCCGACCAAGCTCCTCTCGACCTCCTCGAGCGGTTCTCGCGCCACAATCTCCATCCGCATGATTGCTGTGTTCTCGGAGTGAGGACGTCATCTCGGCGCCTCGCCCACTCATTCCGCCAGTTCGAGTGTGTCGCCCCGCATTTCCCATTCGATGCGCACCAGAAAGTCGAAATGCATGCCCTCGGTCTTGAGCCAGAGCTCCAGCGCCTCGCGCGATTCCGCGCGAAACTCTACAAACATTTTTCCTTCGAGCATATTGACAAGCACGCGATCAGCACGCGCCGTGCCGCCGGCTCGCATGCGCTTGGCGAGCGCTTCGGCGCCCTGCCGCGTGAGGCAGGCCAAGGTGTGCTGCGTAAGGTAGCGTGGCATCGGAACTCCTCGATGGAACGTCGAGATCCAAGTATTCCATAGACCCGCGCGCGTGAAACAAGACGAAACATTCCCGAGTGCCCGGCGTCTTATCCTTATGAACCTTCTCACCGTTCTGCGGCATTCCTTCCGGCAAACCACCAGAGTTCCATTCGGTGCAGCGCGGGGCTGCACTGCCCAGCGAGGAAGTGCGCACGCTCTCGACAACCTATGAGCTCTCGAGCCTCACCGACGAGCAGGTTGCCCTGTTCGCAAAACAAGGCACGCGGGAAATGGCCGAGGCGCTCGGGAAAATCTCCGCGCAAAGGGCCGTGGTCGCCAACCTCGAAGAAGAAATGGAAAACCGGCAGCAAGACATCGACGGTATCGTGAAAGACCAGGGGCGACTGCGCGAAAACAGGAAAGCCCTGCGCGGCAGCGCCGAAGAAAGGGTTCTCGTTCAGCGCTAGACAAAGCAACTGGACGAGCAGGAAACGCAATGTTGCGCAAAAAGATCCAGGACACGGAGGCACAGCGCGACAAAGCCAACGATCAACTGCAAAAGATGATCGACGACGTGCACACGGTGACCTTCACGTCGTGATATCGAGCGAGACGCTCCCCAATTCCTGCCGCGGCCCCACCTGTCCGAACTGGCAGGTTGCTCCGAACGCACATTTTTTCGCCGAGCACGAGCTGCCGGCTGCTCACGATTTACACTCAAAGGGAAGCGAGAAGGCCAGCCCCCGCGGCCGAATCTTTCAGAAGCGCTCTCGCCGGAAAGCGACAGGAGAGGCTCCAAAAATGAGACGCATCGTTTTGTTTCGGGCGATTCTTTTGCTCGCGCTGGTAACGGCTCGCAGCGTGGCAGCCGGTCCGCAGAAAAAGGGAACAGCCACGCTGGCCGGCGTCGTGCTCGGCCCCGATGACCAGCCAGTGCCGCATGCCGCCGTAACCTACCAATCGTCGGGGGGCAATGCTCCGCATGCCGTCCACGCCGATGCCCACGGCCATTTCACGATCACCAAGCTGCGGTCCGACAATTACGACATGCGCGCTTCGGGAAAAGGCGTCTTCTCCGAGTGGCAGAAAAATATCACGGTGCATTCCGGTCAGACCAAAAACGTGACGCTGCGGCTGATTTACGCGAAAGAAGTGCCCAAGGCGTACGTAAAGACCAAGCCGAATCCGCAATAGGTCCTTTTGAAAAATCAGCCGCTTGGTCATTCCGAGGGGCGGAGCCGACGTGCGCCAGGCGACGAGGAATCGGCTTTTTTCAGGGTTTTTAGCAGCAAGGCGGAAGCCACGCGGGATGGGCGGAGATCTTTGAGCTGTTGACCGAGTAGCCCCCCGGCTGACGCCAGGGGAGTACGTCATTGGTAGATGAGCTGCGCGAGCTCGTGCAGGTCCGCAACCGAAACGTCCGATACGGCGCAGTACTCCATCCCTTGATGACGCCAGTGCAGCCATTGGTATCCCTGCCGCAGCCCGGGAGGATGAATCGGTGTGTCCGGCTCTTTCGTGGGCAACACAAAAACATTGATGAAGTGCTTTCGCCGCGCATAGATGAGCACCGCAACGTTTCGGCCGCCCAAAACGTCCAGACGTCCGCCAACCAGGGGAAAACCGTCCTCCGCAAAGTCTTTCACCGGCGGCGCGAAGTCCAGCTTGCCGTTGAACCACGGTTTCACGGTGTGCTGATCGGTCGACGCAACGTCGGTGAGGTGCCCGGGCTGCAGCGAGCGGATATGCGCGTCGATGAGTTCCGCTGCGGTGAAGGGCGGAGCAGCAGGGTTCCTCGTTCCGGACCCAGATCCCGGCCAGGCATACCAAGAGATCGCCGCGACCAGAACAATCGAGGCGGCCACGGCTGCCCACCTCCACAGGGGGATCCGCTGCGCGATCGGAACAGAAGTCGCCGCGTCCAATTCCGCCCGGATCTTCTTGCGCAGCGAATGCGGAGCGCTTTCACAAAGACCGCTGCGCTGAAGAATAGAACGCAGCGATTCCTCCGTTTCGAGCGCCTTGGCACATTCCCGGCAGCCCTCCAGGTGACGTTCGAATTCCTCCGAGCGCGACGCATCCAACTCGCCATCCAGGTAACCGTGTAAGGCCGTGTGCGTGTAATCACAGCTCACGGCGAGCCTCCTCGACCGGAGGTTGCGTAAGGGCGCGCTGCAGCCGCTGGCGGGCGCGCGCCAACGCGGACATTACCGTGCCGATGGGAATCGCCGTGATGGTGGCAATCTCCTTATAGGAACACCCTTCCAGTTCCCGGAGCACCAGCACCTCGCGGAAGCGCGGCGGCAGCGTTTCGAGCGCCCTGCCCAGGCGTTCCCGGTTGTCTCCCGCGATCGCCAGGGACTCCGGGGAAACGCTCGGCTGAGGATGCAATTCCTCGTCAAATTCGCTCATCAGTTCCACAGGTCGGTTCTTTTCTAACCATGTATAGCAAGTATTGCGCACAATTTGCAAAAGCCATGCACGTGCGTCTCCTCCATGGAAACCTCGGAAGAAGCGGTACGCGCGGAGCATGGCTTCCTGCGTGACATCTTCTGAGTCCTCGCGGCGTCTGAGCAGCCAGCGCGCAAGGTTAAAGGCGGCATCGAGGTGGGGCAAAACGAGTTGCTCGAAGCGCGCCCGTTCGTGCACGTCCAACAAGTCCGAGCCTCTCCCCTGGTCGAACCCACTCATGGGCACAAACCGCCTCTAGACTGATTTTATTCCCTAGAATCCCTTTAGAGTGACGAATCTGGCAATCCGTTGGTAAGCAGCCCGGTCGGGAATAACGGGCCTCCCCGGGCGGTCTGCACAATCGAAACACGTCCCATACGCGGCGCGGGCTCCCTGGACTCTCTCACCCGCGCCGCCCTCCATGAAAATTGGCGGGCAAGGGCGACGAAAAACTGCACTGGGGCTTCGTGTGTCCAGAGCTGAGGAGAACCGTGAAGACAACGTCCCAACAGGCCCTTTCCGGAAACACGCAAAACGAACTCGTGTACGACCACAACCATGACGGCGTCGATCGGCGGGGCTTTCTGAAGTGCATGGCCTGGGCCGGCACCGGGGCCTTCTGCGTGATCCGCGGCGGCGTGCTCCGCTCCTACAGCCTGGGCCGCCTAGCGGAAATGGACCCTAAGGAAACGGCTGGCGAATTGAGCTTCGCGCAGATTAGTGACAGCCACATGGGTTTTAACAAGGCGGCCAACCCGGACGTGGCCGGGACGCTCAAGGCGGCCGTGGACAAAATCAATGGACTAGCGGTTACTCCGGAATTCCTTCTGCACACCGGAGACATCAGCCATCTTTCGAAACCGGAAGAATTCGACACCGTCGAGCAAATCCTCAAGAGCGCCACGCCCAAGGATATTTTCTATGTGCCCGGCGAGCACGACGTTTTGGACGACGATGGGAAGCAGTTCCGGGAGCGCTTTGGAAGAGGCGCCCAGGGAGCTGGCTGGTACAGCTTCGACAAAAAAGGCGTGCACTTCATCGCGTTGGTGAATGTGCTGAACCTGAAAGCCGGCGGGCTCGGAACGCTCGGCCAAGAGCAACTCGAGTGGTTGGAAGAGGACGTGAAGCCTTTGCAGCACAGCACGCCCATTGTCGTGTTCGCGCACATTCCCTTGTGGTCGGTGTATCCGGAGTGGGGCTGGGGCACCGAAGACAGCGCGCAAGCGTTGTCGTACCTCAAGAAATTTGGCTCGGTCACGGTGTTGAACGGGCACATTCACCAGACCATGCAGAAAGTCGAAGGCCATATCACCTTTCACACCGCCGCTTCGACCGCCTTTCCCCAGCCGGCGCCGGGCAAGGCCGATTCGCCCGGGCCGATGAAGGTGCCGGCCGAGCAGTTGAAGAGCGTCCTGGGAATTACCGATGTGAACTTCATCCGGGGGAAACAAGCGCTTGGGCTTGTGGATTCGACGCTCGGGTGAGCGGCGGCCGCCAACTCTGCATACTTGAATTTTTCGCAACAAAATAAAAAGGAGTAGAAAAATCATGAGGAGAAGTGTGTCTTTCGCAGTCTTTCTTGCGGTGGTTGTTTTGGGAGCGAGCGCCCTAACGGCCCCGCCAAGAAACGCAGCTGCGGTCGCACCGCAAAAAGCGGAAAGCGCGGAGGTGAAGATCGACAATTTCAGTTTCGGTCCGTCGACATTGACCGTCGCGGTGGGGACCACGGTGACCTGGACAAATCGCGACGACATTCCGCACACGGTGGCCAGTTCGGATGATCCCAAGGCGTTCAAGTCCAAAGTGCTCGACACGGACGAAAAGTTCTCCTTCACTTTTACCAAGGCGGGAACCTATCCGTATTTCTGCTCGATTCATCCGAAGATGACCGCTAAGGTCGTCGTCGAATGACTCAGGGCCGAGGCTGAACTTTGAGCGAAGGATTTCTCGGAACGGCTGCACCGCTGGCAGCCGACGTGGTTCTCCTGCTGGAAATCGGCATGGGAGTCGGATTGCTCATCGGCGCCTGGCTTGCGCGCCGCAAGCGTTTTCGGCAACACGCCTGGTGCCAATCCGCCATCGTGCTTCTCAATCTGGCAGTGATCCTGGTGGCAATGACACCTTCTTTTCGCTCACAAGTGCTTCCTCGGATTCCGGCCAAGCTCGGTAGGCCTTACTTTGCGTTGGCGACTGTGCATGCCGGGCTCGGAACCATCACGGAACTCGCGGGCTTGTACATCCTGCTTTGCGCGGGCACGCGGTTGTTGCCAGAAAAGCTTCGCCTCACGCAATACAAAGCTTGGATGCGCGGCGTCCTCGTCTTCTGGTGGCTCGTGTTGCTGCTGGGATTCGCCACTTACGTTCGTTGGTACGTCCCCAGTTGGTTCGCTAACCAGCGAGGCTTCGACTCAGGTCGAAGATAGTACTCCCCAGTCTTTGGCCAGCCAGCAAATCGGATGTGGCCATGTATGCTGCTGATACTAAATAGAATAGCAGCCTCACCGCAAATGGAAGCGAGGCGGAAATGACCGTCTTGTACTATAACCCTGGTACTCTGTACGCTGGCTCCGCAGAACCATTGAGCCATGCAAAGCGCCCGCGTAACGTGCCAAGAACGGGTTGGGGGCCGCGCGGGGACAGCGGTCCCGAAAGGGACCGTGTGCGAGCTACCCAACCCGCCAATTTTCTCTTGCCTCTGCACTCCTGAGCTCTCCGCAAAACACAGTCGTTCCGGCTCCCGCGAACCTGATGCCGGCTGTCCATCCGGGATAGCCGGTTGCCGGGTAGGCGCCTCACATGCATCCTGAAGGGTCGCGCCAAGGGAATGCTTGATGAAAATGTTGCGAAATCAGTGCATTACGACGCGGGCCGCCGGTTCACCATGACAGGAGGGTGCGACAGGTGAAAGGCGCAGGCGACAAATGGGTGGCGTTCCTTGCGATCGCGCTGGCCGCGGCGATGTTGTCTCCGCCGATGTCGGACTTTGCGCAGGGCGCGGAGCCTGAGCCCGCTCCGTTGCATGCGAATACGCTCGCCGCGTTCGACCGCTACGTGAAACTCACGGAAGCGCGGAACGAAGAAGAGCTGAAACGCGGAACGAACCTGTTGTGGATTGACGAACTGCCTGCGCCAGAGCGCTCCGAAGCTTACGCCGGGCTCAAGCGCGGTGAAGTCAAGATGAAAAAACGGGAGACGCTCGAGGGCGGAAAGCTCATCGCTTGTCCGGGTGGCATCATTCATCACTGGGTGGGCGTCGTGTTCATCCCAGAAGCCAAACTTGGCGACGTGCTTGGGATGCTCGAAGATTACGACAAGCATTCCGTCTATTACGCGCCGGACGTCGAACGGTCAAAGACTGAATCGAGGAACGGCGACCATTTCCGTGTGTTTCTGCGCTTTCGCCGCCACAAAGTGATCACCGTGGTCCTGGACACTGAGCACGAGATTGAGTATTTCCGCGACGCGCCCGAGCGCGCCCACAGCCGCAGCTCCGCGGTGCGCATCGCCGAAGTGGAAAACCCCGGCAAAAGCGACGAACGCGAAAAGCCGCCGGGCCAAGACGGCGGCTTCCTGTGGCGCATGGAAACGTGGTGGCGAATGGAAGAGCACGACCGCGGCGTGTACGTGCAAAGCGAAGTCGTGTCACTGACGCGTGACATTCCGGTCGTGCTGAAGTGGATGATCGAGCCGTTTGTGACCAGCATTCCTCGTGAAACTCTGACCGCGACGCTAGTCGCTACCCGCAAGGCCGTCGAAGGCCGCATGCCAAGGAACAGAGATTAAATTAAAGCTAACTCCTTGACATCCGAAGAAGTAGACGGCGTTGGTCTGGCCTGCTGGGGGTGCGGGTATTGCGACGCCGATCGTGCGCATCGAGACGCTTCGCCGACATCGTTTGGTCGTGCCCGTCCCGGAAAATGACGTGGCGGGAGTTCCTGAAGGCACCCAAGTGGATTTCACCGTGCCGGCGTTCCCCGGAAGGTTATTTCATGCACCGATCGCGAGAATTGCGCATGAAGTGGATATCAAGACGCGAACGATGTCAGTGGAATTGGACGTGGCCGACCCTCATGCCGAGTTGGTCCCAGGCACGTTTTGCGAAGTGGAGTGGCCGGTGCGGCGGACCTACCCAACTCTGTTTGTCCCCGTTTCGGCCGTGGCGAGCAACCTTGAACGCACGTTTATTGTTCGAATCCACAACCGCCGTGCAGAGTGGGTGGACGTGAAAACAGGAGTCACTACGGGTAATTGGATTGAGGCGTTTGGTGATTTGGACGAGGGAGACGAAGTTTTGACTCGCGGGACGGAGCAACTTCGGCCGGGAACCGAGCTCTCCCCCAAGTGATTAGCTCAAAATAATGGTGCGATCCATCGAGGACGACCCACTCCTACTGTCGCCCACGCATCGCTTCCGTCCCGACTTCGAGACGGCAAGCAAGAAGCCCCGAGCTGCCCTGATGTAGCGGCCCGGGGCGAAATTGCTGTTTCGTCTGGGGAGCATAAACCGCCTAAGCCGGCCCATCTACCGCTGATGGCTAGGGTTTGCCAAGCGTCGGTGCAGAGCCAGGAAGGGTATAACGGAGGTCCACCCAGACCATACTTGCGTGGGCGTTCTTGGGTTGCCCGGTGGCTACAGACCACGGATTACGTGTCAGGTACGAGTATTGGCCGATAAAAGTCAGCCCACCGTACCTGGGATCCTTCCAAAAGTTCTGACTAAACGCAAATGTGCCCTCCTGGATGCTGCGATTGTGGCCGGAAGAAGTTGCAGACGGCGTCGAAGGAGACCCGCTAAAGCCCCAGCCGATGTGAGTCGTCCCGTTGGCGTCGATCGCCACGTTGCGTGGAATGTAAACCAAACCGTAGTACCCGGACAGGATGGTGTTCCGGTGTGTAAACTCGAAGCCATCCACCGTCGAGCCGACGTGGACGGGAGACAAGCTGCCGTCGGCGCGTGCGATCACGTCCGGGGCCTGCCCGAAGATGTACCTCCCGCCTCCATCGCTCCAGAAATTGTGGGTGAGCAAGCGTAGGCCGCCGGCTACTCCCACGTCGAGGTTCACAAAGCCTCCGCCGCCGGTGCTCGAGAAGTGTGTTGCCGTGGTCTGATTGTAGACCTGAAAGAATCGCACAATTCCGCCAATCTCGCCGTGGAGCCGCTTGGAGGGATCGACAACGAACTTGGCGATTACGTCTGGGGCGATGTTTGGGGGATTCAGAGTGGTCGTCCCATTGTCCAGCTGCCCACCCGCGTAATTGGCGCAGCACGCCGGGAGGGTAATTGCCGCGGAGCCGTTCGTACCGCCCATATATTGATCCGGCGAGTCGAGCGCGACAGCAAAGGCGGCCTTATCCTCGGGGAAATGGTAGGCCAGGCGGAACTCCGGAATGCGCCCCCAAACCATTCCGAGCTGATAGTTCACGTCCATGTTGTTAGAGAAGAAGATGTCCCCTGGCAGCGGCGAGACACCGGAGCGATTAGGCGTCGCCAGAGTCCAGGTCTGACCGCCCAGCACCTCCCAAGCGCCCTTACGGAGGTCAACCCAGTACAACCTGGAGCGAAGAGTGTTGCTGTTACTGCTCACGGCGACGTTCCCAGGATTGTTGCCGAGGAAGTCCGCTTCCATATAACCAAGCACATGAGAACCCTTTACGTCGGCATCTACGCGGAAGCCGATGCGCGAGTTCTGCATGCTGAAACGGAACTCGTTCAGGTTCGTCTGAAAGACATTGCTGCCACCGTAAGGGATGCCGGCAAAGTTTGTTCCGATTCCGCTTCCCCCATCTCTGCTGCGCCATACGCCAGTGAAGTCCGCGAATCCTATTGGCGTGATGGAAGCATCGCCGATGTGCAACTGCAGCGGAGAGGTTGCGGCTCCGGCACCGCGGGTTTGCGCCGATTCTGCGGAAACGGCGGTTTTCAGACCCTCATTGCTGGCCTTCAAGTCGCTGACCGGAGTCGGCAGTGTGACCGCTGCGGTTTTCACTTCTGCGGAGGAGTTGGCCGCTTCGGCAGCCTTGGTGTTGGCTTCGGCGGCGCGGGCGTTGGCGGCGGCCGCAGCCTCACGGGCCTCGTCGATCTGGCGGTCGCGCTTGGCAAGCTCTTCCTTCAAGAGCTCGAGTTGCTCTTGCTGTGACTGAATGGCTTGGCGGAGTTCCTCAATCTCGGCGGCGAGCCTCGAGTCGGATTTCACCGTTTCCTTGGCCGCTTTGGGCTTAGCGGGCTCGGCCGTTTTGGCCGCCTTGGCGTCGGCCTCCTTCGGTGTATCCGCAAGGGCCAAACCCGTAGTAAGGAACAGGAATAGTGCGAATGCTGCTAGTTTTTTCATTTCGTCTCTCTTTTCGAGCAAGAATCGAAGTGGCTAGGGGATAATGCACCTAGAACCCAGCGGCAAAAGGTAAAGAGCCCGTCTTACAATTGCGTCAACTGATTGTGAATATCCTGTAACAAAGAAGGGCAATTCACAGCAAGTCATTGACGCATAAGAAGTTACGGATTGTTAGAGGATCAATAACAACGGGCGGGCGCCAAAACGAGCGGAAGCAGCCGTGCGTCAGTTGTAACAAACCGAGCCATCCGCAACTCCCTAAACAACCTTGCGTTTGTTCCCGGGCCCTCGGGCCTAGGCCTACTTCGGCGCCGCAATGGTAAAGGCCAGGGCCAGCTGGGTCAAGCGGTATTGGTAGGTCGCATCGGTGTCCGCGATGTCCGCCTCGGTTTTTTGGAGCTCAGCCTGGGTGAATTCCACGATGGAGCCGAGGCCGAGGGTGTAGCGGGCCTGTGCCAGATCTAGAGCAAGGTCGGCCTGCTGGCGGAGCTGCTGGGTGACAGAAAGGCGTTCGTAAGCGCGATTGGTGTCCTGCCAGGAGACTCGGACGTCGCGAGAAGTGGTGTTTTCGAGATCGCGGAGCCGCTGGCGGTCAGCCTCGGTTTGGAGATCAGCGGCCTTGGCGCGGGCGTTGTACAGGAAACCGTTGAAGACCGGGATGTTGATATTGACGCCGACCGCACCATACCAGTTGGGAATGTGCTCGTCACGCACGGGAGCTTCGCCAACGACGCCGAGGGCGCTCACCGAGGGCCGCCAGAGGTCGTGCTCGGCGTTGCCGAATTTTTGTGCGGACGCGACCTCGAATTGCAATGCTTGGATTTCCGGACGCTGCTCGAGAGCTTGCTGAATGAGCGGCTGGACGTCGCTGGCCGGGGGCGTGAGTGGACTGGTTTCTTCGACCAGCTGGAAATTCTGCTCCGTGGGATAGCCGAGAACCGCGGAAAGGCCGGCAAGCGCGGCCTGATAGTTGTTGCGGGCTTCCAGCAAAAGAAGTTTGGAGCGCGCCAACTCGACTTTGGAGAAGCTGAGATCGAGCTCGGACTTGAGTTTCGCGGAAGTCAAAGCCTGCACCTTATCAACGAGCGTTTGCCGGGCTTCGACCGTTTCTTCGGCAACGTGGACCAGAGCCTGCGTGTCGAGCGAATTGTAAAAGGCTTGATCCACGGCCAAGAGGATGTCCGCGCGTGTGGCCGCCGCATTTTGATCTTCGGCTTTGGCGCTGAATTCAGAACTGGAAAGCAGATTACTCGAGCGGCCGAAGTCGGTGACGAGTTGGTTGACGCTGGCGCCGCCGGCCGCGCGCGGGAAAAGGATGGGATTATTCAAAAAGCCGGCGGCGATACGGCTCCCGGGATTCGCATCCACAGCGGTGAGGCTCAGATAGGCATTGGGCAAGAGTGCCGAGCGGGTTTCACGGACGTATTGCTCGGCAGCAAGCGCACGCAGTCTTCCGACGGTGATCTGCGGATTGTTCTTGAGGGCGATCGCTTCGGCCTCGGCCAGGGTCAGGGGCGTAGGGGAGGTTGAGGTTTGGCTAGAGGGTTGCGATTTTGCTGAGCCTGCCGGGGCCTGGGCGTTTGCCAAGCCGCAGGTGAGGGCAACCAGGAGCGAGAGGCAAACCGTTCGACGCCTCACGACGGAACCCCCTGTGCCTGCTGCTCTCCTTTACCGTGCACGATGAGATAGACGGCGGGCACGAGGTAGACCGTGATTACCACGGAGACCAATAAGCCGCCGATGATGGCGCGGGCGAGAGGCGCGTACTGTTCGCTGCCGGGCTCGGCGCCGAGGGCCATGGGGATCATGCCGAGAACCGTGGCCAGCGAAGTCATCAAGATGGGGCGAAGACGCATTCGCGAGGCCAGCGAAACCGCTTCTTGCACGGGCTTGCCGTCATGGTGCAAGTGACGCGCAAATTCGACGATCAAAATGCTGTTCGAAACGACGATGCCCACCATCATGACCACGCCCATCAAGGACATGACGTTCAAGGTGGTGCCGGTGGCGAGCAGGAACAAGAGCACGCCGGCGAGTCCTGGAGGAATAGCGAGAAGAATGATGAAGGGATCCTCCCAGGAGGCAAATTGCGCGACGAGAATCAAGTAGACGAGGACGACCGACAAAATGAGGCCGACGCCGAAACTGCGGAAAGAAGAACGCATGCCCTCGACCGAGCCACGAAGGTTCACGCGGACGCCTTCGGGAATCTGCGTTTTCTTGATGATGTCATCCACTTGATTCGTGACCGTCCGCAGGTCCTCCTTTTTTGGAGAAACATAGACGTCGACAACGCGGAATAATTGATAGTGGTCGACTTCGGTTGGCGAAGGAATGGTTTTGACTTTGACGACGGTGTCGAGAAAGGTCGGCTCGGAACTTTTCACTCCGCGCAAAGGAATTTGCTTGAGGTCCGTCACGGTTTTGACAGCGTCTTCAGGGTATTGCACGGTGAGCATATAGGGATTCCCGCTCTTGGGATCGATCCAATAATTCGGCGCGATCATGCCGTTCGAAGTGAGAGCGGTGACGACGTTGTCGACGATTTCCTTCTGCGAAAGACCGAGGAGGCCCGCTTTCTCCCGGTCAACGTCGAGTTCGAGGGCCGGGTAGTCGATGTCCTGGGGAATCAGCACGTCGTTTACGTCTTGGAGCTGGCGCACGGGTTGAGCAAGCTTCGTAGCGGTGTTGTAGACCGCGTCGAGGTTGTTGCCGCTGACCTGAATGTCGATTGGCGCGGGCAGACCAAGATTGATCACCGCGTCGACCAAGCCGCCGGATTGAAAGTAAGTGCTGAGCTGCGGGAGTTTCTCGCTCAACTGCTCGCGGACCCGGCGCATGTATTCATAGCTGCCGACTTTGTGGTTTTCTTTCAGGCTGACCTGAACGAAGGCGGTGTGCGGCGCGGAGTTTGGAGTATAGATGGCGGAGAAATCGGTGGTGATGCCGATGTTCGAGACGATGATTTGCAATTCGCTCGGAGGGACGACACCGCGGATGATTTGTTCCACTTTCTTGACGTAGTCTTCGGTCAGTTCGACGCGCGTTCCTGAGGGTGCTTTCAAATTGATGACGAATTGGCCCGGGTCGGTGCGCGGGAAGAAGGAGACGCCAAGAAAAGGATAGAGTCCGAGAGACAACAGGGAAATTCCCGCAAGGGCCACGGTGGTGGCGGCAGGCCTCCTGAGCGCGGCGGCTAGGGTGCGGTCATACTCTTCGAGCACTTTTTTGAAATAGAAATTAAACATTTGGTCGATGCCGTCCCAGCGCCAAGTGAAGGTATCGCCCAATTCTTCGTCGGCCTGGCGTTGCTTGATTAATTTCGCGCAGAAAAGCGGGACCACGGTCATGGCCACGAAGTAAGAAGCAAAAAGCGAAAGAACCACCGCGAGGGCCAGAGCCACGAAAAGAAAGCGGCTGACACCGTAGAGAAATACCACGGGGAAAAATACGACCGAGGTGGTGAGCGTGGCCGCGGCGGCTTCGGGCGCTTCGCCCAATTCCAGATGGCGAAAAATGTTTTCGAGAACGATGACGGAGTTGTCGATCAACCGGGAGAAGGCCAGCGCGAGTCCGCCGAGCACCATGGTGTTGACGCTGCCGCCACTTCCGCCCAAGGCCAGAAACGCAGCCAAGGCAGAAAGCGGAATGGAAAGGAAAACGGCGGCGGTGGCCCGGAGGCTGCCGAGGAAAAGCAGAACCATCAAACCCGTGAGGATGAGGCCGACGCCTCCTTCGCGAAGCACGTTGGAGATGGCTGTTTTGACGAAGAGAGATTGATCAAAAACGACTTTGGGAATGAGTTGCTTGGGAATGTCAACCAGATGCTGGAGAGCGCTTTTGATGCCATCGACGACGGCGATGGTGTTGGTATCGCCGCCCTGTTTGAGAATGGGAAGGTAGACGGAGCGCTGCCCATCCACTCGTACGATGTTGGTTTGGATGGCTTGGGCGTCTACGGCTTTGCCGACATCGCCGACAAGCACAGAGGACTGCGTCTCGCCGACACTCTTGAGCGGCATGGCGTTGATGTCCGAGGCCGAAGGAGCCTGGCTGTTGGAATAGAGGTTGTAATCGTAAGGACCGATTTTGACGTCGCCGGCGGGAAGAATCAGGTTGGCGTCGTTGACTTCGCGCACCACGTCCATGGGACTCAATTGATGCGCCTCGAGCTTCAGCGGATCGACGTAAACCATGATTTGGCGATAGCGCCCGCCGAAAGGCTGCGGGACGGAAGCACCGGGCACGTTGGCAATTTGATTTCGCACGGTATACCGGCCGAGGTCTTGCAGTTGGGTTTCGTTCAGGCCCTGGCCCTTGAGGGTGATGAGACAAACGGGAAGGCTCGAAGCGTCGAATTTAAGAACCACCGGAGGGAGCGTGCCCGGAGGCAGGCGGCGGAGGTCGGCCATGGCCAGATTGGAAACCGTGCTGAGGTCGGCGTCGGCATTGCTACCGGGCTGGAAATAGATCTTGATGAGACTCACGCCGGGAAGCGAGCGCGACTCGATATGATCGACGCCGCTAGCCAGCGTGAACCACCGCTCGAAGGGGTTGCTGATGTTGGTTTCGATTTGTTCGGGCGGCATGCCGGAATAAAACGTGGCGACGACCACGACGGGAATATGGATCGGTGGAAAAAGATCGACCGGCATGCGAACCAAGGTAACCGTGCCGACGATGGCGATGACCAGGCACATCACAATAACGAAGTAGGGATATCGGATCGAGAACCCGGACATCAGCTTCCTCCCAACTGATCCTCGGCGCCGATCAATTTGGGCTGGACCTTTTGGCCGGAGCGAAACTCGCTGCGGTTTCCGATGATGACGCGATCACCTTCCGCTAGGCCAGAAAGCACCTCGACCCGGGAATTGTCTTCAAGCCCCAGCTTGATGTGACGCTCTTCGATGATGTTCCTGGCGTTGACTTCGAGGACGGTGGCGTCGTCGCCATCGCGAACGACGGCTTCCAAAGGAAGCGTCAGCGCGTTTGTTGCCTGATGCAGAGAGATCTCCGACTCCGTGTACATCCCGGGCATCAAGCGGCCGTCGCGATTCTCGCAATCGATTTCGGTTTCCATGGTACGGGTTTGCAGGTCGAGAGAATCCGCGAAACGAGCGACGCGGCCCTGAAGGTCCTCGTTCAGGGCCTGCACGTGAACTTTTACGGGGTCGTGAAAGTGGATTTGCGCGGCGACGGATTCCGGTACGGGCAACACCAGGCGCAACACGGAGACCTCGGCAAGGCGCACCACGGGCGTGGCTTGCGTGCTCGAAGAAGTGCCGGCAGCGACAAGAGCGCCGGTGTCCCCATAGCGCTTGGTGATCACTCCGGCGAAAGGCGCGGTTATCCGTGTGTAGTCGGAAAGCGCCTGCACCTGCCTTTGATTGGCTTCAGAGACTTCTAACGCCTGTTGGGCACCCGACAGCGCAGCCTTGGCGCTGGAAACTTGTGCTTCCGATTCCAGGTCCTTGGCTTGGGTGTCGTCGATTTCCTGCTGGGCCACCAGGCCTTCGCGCGTCTTCGCGGCATCGCTCAGGCGCTTGAACGCCAAATGCGCGGCGGCGTGGGTAGACTTGGCGCGCCCGAGGTCGCCCAGCGCGCGTCCAATATCCTCGTTGGCGCGGCGAACGCCGGCATCGGCGCCGGCAAGCTGGGCGGTTAATTCGGGAACCTCGAGGATGGCTAGCGTCTGGCCCTGCTTCACGTGCGTGCCAACGTCGACATAAATGGCCTTGATGTAACCGGCCACTTTGGCGTGCACATCCACGTCCTGAAACGGCTTGAACTCGCCCGAAATCTTCAACCTATCGGCGATGGTCCGACGCTCGACACGCGCCACCGCGGCCGGGGGATCCGCGGCTGAGGACGTGGGATCATGATCATCGGCTTTCGTCGGCGTGCGTTCATACCATCGCCAGGCGAGCAGCACGCCCGCAACAACCATGGCGACAAACAACCAGTTCCTTTTTTCCTTCATATCCACATCCATCGCAGGCATCCGGACGCGAAAAGCAAGCCCTTGCGGCTTCCTTCACACCTCGAGAATTTTCTGAAGGGCCCAAGCGACCGCGCAGGGCCAGTCTACTCCACATCCAGAAATCCAATCAGATCAGAAGGAAAAACAGATCAGCGAGCGGGCGGCGGCCTGAACCACAGACCGGGACCGCAAAACGGCTGCGGGAAGGATGGAACGGAAGGCAAAACGGGGAAAAACCGGGCCGTGAGATCGGGGAGGGGCAAAACGATGGATGCTTCGACCCAGTTCAGTGCCGTTTGATACTCCCACCCATCCGTCGGAGAGAAATGCTCGAGCTCAGAGGCACCCACCGTCGCGCGGTGACTCGCCGGAGTCGAAACTTCCAAGCTGCGCCCCATGCGCGGCGTCGCAAAGAAAGGATTGAAAAGCAGAAGCGTAGCGACGACCAGACCCACCCAGCGGTACCGACCTAAAGCGACGATTGTTCCTGGGCTATGGGGAGAACTATTCATCCTGGACTCTTCTAGAACGATAGTAGGACTGGCGGGCCGGGTCAAGGGGTTGCCAGCACGCCTTTTCCGCCGCATTGGGGAGGAGAAGGGGATCGGAGCCAGGGGTGCAACCGATCCCCGAGGTGGGACACTAAGGTGGGACACTAAGTGAAGATCACGTGATCAGTGTGGCCCCATGCAGTCACATCGGAATGAAGGGTCTGTGAATTATTCGTGATGCGCGACTCCGGAAGGCCGCCCATACCGCGGCCATGCCGAACATCGAGGCCGCGAACCCAGAAAATGATGTCTTCGGCAATGTTCGTGGCGTGGTCGGCGATACGTTCCAGGTGACGCGTGGCCAGGACAAACTGCAGACCGGAACTGACCGACTCCGGCTCGCCAGTCATGCTCCGAAGCTGGCGTTCAAAGATACGATCGCGGTATTTGTCGACAACGTCGTCGCTCTCGAGCACTTTGCCAGCCATTTCGACGTTGCGGGAAATGAGCGCGCCGTGGCTCTGGCTGACCATGCCGCGCACGGCAGAGACCATGGGAGAAAGTTCTTCCGGCGCTGCGGCGCCGGGCATTTCGCGAAGCGAGACCACTCTCTCCGCCAGGTTTACGGCGAGGTCCCCAATGCGCTCCAGGTCATTGTTCAGCTTCAGCCCCGCCACAATCAGCCGCAATTCCTCCTCGGGAAGCGCGCCCTGGCGAAGCAAGCGGATGGCCTGTTCATCGATGACTATTTCCATTTCATTGATGCGCGGCTCGAGAAGAAACACTTCACCCGGGAGAGCGGCGGTGCGGGGATCGTCGAGGCTGACGATGGCATCAAGCGCACGGTTCATGGCACTCTCAACAGTACGCGCCATGGTAACGAGATAGTTCATAAGCGTGTCGAGCATGAGGGATTCGGTGAGTGGTGCCTTGGTGTCCATGGCTTTCCTTTGCCGAGCGAGCGTCTCTACACTTCCGCTCCCGAGCATCATTATCGGGCGCAAATAGTTACAGTTCGGTAACGTAATTGTAAAAATTAGGCAAACGCCGGGGAAGGCACGCTCTTTGTGGTTGTACGGGAGTCGCGGCTAGCGGGCGGTGCGGAATGCGGCATGCTGCGGTTGAAACACCGGGACGGTGAAATGGAACTGCGAGCCCCGGCCCACTTCGCTCTCGACCCAGACGCGCCCACCGTGAGCCTCGACCAGATGCTTGGCGATCGAAAGGCCGAGGCCCGTGCCGCCGACTTCACGGGACCGCGCCACGTCAACGCGGTAGAAACGCTCAAAGATGCGAGGCTGGTCCACTTGGGGGATGCCGATCCCGGTGTCGGAGACGGTGAAGGTGACTTCCTGCCCATCGGAGGAGGCGGATACCACGATCTCGCCGCCCGACGGCGTGTATTGAATGGCGTTGTCCAGCAGGTTCTGTAAAACCTCGGCGATACGGCGGCGGTCGCCCGCGATGTCCGGAAGGGATGGCGGCAAGTTGATGGAGACGCGAAGATGCTTCTCGTTCGCGAGCCGTTGCGTGGTCTCCACGCAGCTCTGCACCACTTGCGAGGCGCTGAGCCGGTCCACCTCCAGGTCGAGACGGTCGGCATCCATCTTGGAGAGCTCGAGCAGGTCGTCGGTGAGCCGCGCGAGACGCTGGGAATGCTCGAGAATGATCTGCAGGAAACGAACGCGGTTCTGAGGATCGTCCATCGCGCCGGCGAGCAGCGTTTCCGCAAAACCCTGAATCGCCGTGAGCGGCGTCTTGAATTCGTGGGACACGTTGGCGACGAAGTCGCGGCGGACTCGTTCGAGCTTGCGCAAATCGGTGATGTCGTGCAGCACGACGACCGCGCCGGAGTTTTCCGTGGCTTTTACGGAGGCAACCGTTGCCGCGAAAAAACGCCGGCGCAGCGTTCCGGTAATGATTTCCGCTTCCACGCGCGGCGCGCCCTTCAGAACGTCGCGTACGGCCTCGATAAGTTCGGTTTGCCGCACAACCTCGACAAGGGAACTGCCGGGCTGCGGTGGCGAATCCAGTTCGAGAATGCCCGCGAAACCTTCGTTGGCAAAGAGCAGGCGCTCGGCGGAATTAACTATAGCGACGCCCTCAACCATGCTGCCAAGAATCGCGGCGGAGAGGTTGCGCTCCTCCGTCAACGTGCGAATCGCGCGATCGAGGTGGGCCGCCGAGTCGTTCAAGGAAACGGCCAAGGCTTCGAGGGCATCACCGTAACGATCCGCATCAATTGGGCGAAAGTCCCCTTCCGCCACGCGGCGGGAAAAGAACTGCAGGCGCTCCACGCGGCGGGCAAAAGTACGGGAGATCAAAAGCGAGGCCATTCCTGTGACCAGGAACACGATGAGAGAAGAGAACCAGAGCCTGCTGCGGAAAGCCCACACTTCCTCGTTTACTGCCCGAACCGGCAGGGCAAATCGCAAAACGACGGGAGGACCGCCGGGCACGGAAAAACGGACGGCGTAATACAGCAGATCGCGATTGATGGTGACGCTGTGGCGCAGGGAAAGTCCGTCACCGTTCGCCAAAGCTTCGCGAATCTCCGGGCGCTCGGCGTGGTTTTCCATGGTGTGCGGATCGGACTGCGAGTCTGCCAGCGCCAGACCCTCGGAGGTAATCACCGTAACGCGGACGCCGCTCGCGGCCATTTTCGCGAGCCACTCGCGAAGGGCGGGAGAAGGCGTGCGCGAGGTGGTCGAGAGAGAGGAAACCGGGGGCGGGCTGGCCAGCGCGATCCGCGCAATCGAGGTGAGTTGCTCGAAGCCGGCGCGCTCATAATCGCGGCGCAGCGTGCGCTCCGCGTAGTAGTCCACGGGTAGCAGCACTGCGATCAGCAGCGCGACAAAAGCAGAGCCGAGTTTCCAGAACAGATTAAGCCGCACGTGTCTCGAAAAGATACCCGGCGCCACGCACGGTTTTCAAGTGGGTCGGGTTTTCGGGATCGGATTCGATTTTTTCGCGCAGCCTTCTCACGTAGACGTCTACGCTGCGCGGCGTGACAAAGCGGTCCGTGCCCCAAACGGCATCGAGCAACTGATCCCGGGTAAAAACACGGTTGGGACGCGAGGCCAGGTAGTAGAGCAGGCGAAACTCCAAAGTGCTGAGCACCACCGGCTTGCCGGACTGGCTCACGCGGTAGGAAGCGGGGTCGATACTCAGTTTGCCAACCTCGACCGGACGGGGGACATCGGTAGGAAGTTCCGTGCGGCGGAGCAGCGCTTTCACCCGGGCGATGAGCTCGCGCGGACTAAAGGGCTTGGTTACGTAATCGTCGGCGCCTATTTCCAGCCCGACCACGCGGTCGGCTTCTTCGCCTCGCGCGGTGAGCATCAGGATCGGCAAACGGTTGAGCGCCTCGTCGCGACGAATCTCGCGGCAGATCTCGAGGCCGGAGAGTTTGGGCAGCATGAGATCCAGAAGCAAGATGTCCGCGGGGGTTTTCTTGAGCGTGGCCAGTCCGGTCACGCCGTCGTAAGCGGCGCTAACCTGATAGCCTTCGTTCGAGAGGTTGTAGCGCACTAATTCGACGATGTCTCGATCGTCTTCGATGATGAACACGCGTTTCATGCTGATGGAGCGCCTGATGCGCCCGCTTTGAGAGAGTGTATCGTAGCCGGGCGACCTGCGATAGGAACTGGAATGATTCCGCTCACTTACGGCTTTTTGCTGCACGGCTGATTGTGGCAGAAGGCACTCTGCTCTAGTTAACACGTTGTTTACATCTCCGTGAACGGAATGTTAAAGCCAAAAGCCTAGTTGTTGCTCGCGGTCGTGAATGCCAAAGACAAAAGCGTTTTCTGCTCGAGTTCATGGGCTTTGGCGGAGCCGGTGGCGGGGCTGGCGCTTGGTGAGCGCTTGACGGAGCGCAACACCAGGCCTGCGGCTTTGACAATGCGTTCGAGTCGGGGAAGCACGAAACCCGCCGCGCCCATGTTCCCCGGCTCCTCCTGCACCCAAACCACCTCGCGGGCCTGGGGATGCTCGGCGATGGCGGCGGAGATTTCCGCACGGGGCAGCGGATAAAGCTGGTCAAGAAAGAAGATAGCCGTGCTCGGGTCTTTGCGGCGGCGGCGTTCGGCGCGCAATTCATGGCCGACTTTGCCGCTGGCGATAAGGATGCGCGAGGCGCCGCGTATTTCACGATCGGGAACGAGCGGCAGGAAGCGGGGGGTCGAGAACTCGTCGATGACCGAGCTGGCGTCGGGATGCCGCAGCATGCTTTTGGGTGTGAAAACGATCAGGGGTTTGCGCCACGGGCGGCGCGCCTGGCGCCGCAGCATGTGAAAATACTGCGCGGCGGTGGAAGGCTGGCAGATCTGCATGTTGTCTTCGGCAGCAAGCTGCAGGAAGCGTTCCAGGCGGGCGCTCGAATGCTCCGGCCCCTGGCCCTCGTAGCCGTGGGGCAAAAGCATCACGATCCCCGCCGGGAGATTCCATTTGTCTTCGCCCGCGCTGATGAACTGGTCGATGATCACCTGGGCGCCGTTCGAAAAATCGCCGAACTGCGCTTCCCATAGGACCAAGGCTTCCGGGTAGTCGCGGCTGAATCCGTATTCGAAACCGAGACAGCCTGCTTCAGAGAGAGAGGAATTGTAGATTTCGCAGAAAGCCTGGTTCGGTGAAAGGTGGCAGAGAGGCAGGTATTCCCGTTCGGTCTGGGTGTCGATCAGCACCGCATGACGTTGATTGAACGTGCCGCGCTGCGAGTCTTGGCCGGTCAACCGCACCGGCGTCCCTTCGAGGAGCAATGAACCGAAGGCCAAGGCCTCGGCAAAACCATAATCGACGGCGCGCTTGCCGTGGCCCATTTCGGCGCGCTGCTCGAGCAATTTCACAATCTTCGGATGAACGTGGAAGCCGTCGGGAACGCGAACCAGCCCGTCGGCAATTTCGGCCAACTTTTCGCGCGTCAACCCGGTGTCGACTTCGTATTCCGGTTTGTAGCGGCCGTGAAAATAAGGCGCCCAATATTCGGGCAGTCTGCGGAGCTGCGGAATCTTTTTGAGCCCGCGCGCTTTGGCCTGCTCTTCGTCGTACTCTTTGCGGACGGCTTCGGCGATCGCGGTGGCGTCGATCCGATTGGCCTCGGCGTAAATCTTCCATAGCGGCGGATGGTCCCGGATGCGCTCGTAGAGTTTTGGCTGGGTAATGGTCGGATCGTCCACTTCGCTATGGCCGTGGCGGCGGTAGCCGATGATGTCGACAACCACGTCGCTGCCGAACTTCGCGCGGTATTCCGCGGCCATTCTCCCGGTGCGCACGACGGCATCGGGATCTTCGCCGTTCACGTGGAAAATGGGCACGGACTGCCGCTTGGCGATGTCGGAAGCGAAGCGCGCGGAATGCTCCTGGTGCGGCGGCGTGGTGAAGCCGATGAGGTTGTTCACGATGATGTGGATCGTGCCGCCCACGGTGTAAGCCCGCAGGTCGGCGAAATTGAGCGTTTCCGCCCAGATGCCCTGGCCGGCGAAAGCGGCGTCGCCATGCATCACGATGGGGATGACCTTGTTCGAAGTTTCCCTCGAACGGTCAAGGTAGGCGCCGCGCAACCCGTAACGCGTCTGCTTGGCGCGCGAGCGGCCGACTGCAACGGGATCGACAGCTTCCAGATGGCTCGGATTCGACACGAGGTGCATCCCGATTTTTTTGCCGGAGCTGGTAACGTAGGTGCCGGTGGCGCCGATGTGGTATTTCACGTCGCCCGCGCCGAGCACGCTGCGCGGATCTACGTCCTCGAACCCAGCCACGACTTCATGCGGGCTCTTGCACGCGGCGTGCACCATGACGTTCAGGCGGCCACGATGACTCATGGCCATGATGGAAGACTCCGCGCCGTGTTCCCCGGCCGCGTTCAAGATGGCATCGAGCAAGGGAATAAGTGCCGTGACGCCTTCCAGAGAAAATCGCTTCGAACCGAGATACCGCGCTTGCAGGACCTGTTCGAAAAGGTCGGCGCGAATCAGCCGCTCGAGGATCTTGTGCGGGTCAACTTTTTCCGCGGGAGCTTCGATTCGCTCAATGATCCAGCGGCGGCGTTCCGGCTCGGCCAAATGCATGAAGTCGGCGCCAATGGTGCCACAGTAGATGCGACGAGCCTCTTCGGCCAGCTCGCCGGAAAGACCCTCAAGGTCAGGGTGCTTGAGCGGCTCGAAAATGCCCAACGGATCTAGCCTAGCTTCCAAATACCCCCAACGGCGAAAAGCGTCGAAGATACGGTTTCGTTCTTGATCGCCTTCTTTCGCCGTCTGCATGGGCCGTTCTTGCGAGAGTGTCGTACGCTGTGCCATCAATCCTGTTCTCTGAACCTTCCATTTTGCCACAGGAACTCAATCGTTGCCCGGGGAGAACCTTTGTTTTCGCCCCTAATGGATTGGATGCGGCGGAAGAGTTGCTATTACAAGCCCGGAGGCTGCGGCGAATGGCTATAGGGAGTTGACGATGGTTTCGAGCTGGCGGGCAATCTCGCCGGGAGGAGTGCCGGGAGCGAAGGTGACGGGAGCGCCGATTCGCACGGTGATTTCGCCAAAATGTGCGAGGCGGCGGCGCTCGCGCTTCATTTGCCAGACACCGTCGAGTCGCATGGGCACAATGGGAATGCGAAGATTTTCCGCGAGCAAGCCGATGCCGGATTGAAACGGCGCCATCCGGCCATCCGCGGAGTTGTTCACCACGCCTTCGGGAAAAACCAGCACGCTGTAGCCGCGATCCGCCGATTCGCCGGCAAAGCGGAAGCTTTCCCGGAGGCCGGAGAATTGCGGCAAAGGGAAAACATTGAAGAGCGCGGTGACCAGCCAATAGCCAAGCCGGTAGGCCCAGCGTTTTGCAACGAACCAGTCGTGCGGCGGGCGGCGCATGTTTTCGAGCGATTCGCCGCCCATCGCCGCCGCGAGACGATGACGAAGTCGCCGAGGAAGCCCCGCGAGAATCAGCCCGATGTCCGCGCGGCGAGTGATGTGATTGGAGATCACCAGGACAGGTCCGCGGAGGTCGCGCAGATTCTCCCGGCCCACGGTTCTCGGATGCCCTAGAATCTCGGTAGCCGGCCAGACCAACGCATAATATACCGCCAGGCGAAGCCACCGGACAGGCTCCCGCTGGGCCCAGCCGGGATAGTTATAGGTGGCGCGGCGAGAACCGGGCTCGGCGAGGAGCCGCTCGACGTCGGCGACCGTCTTGGCTTGGGCAAAGTCGGTTTCGCTGAGTTGCGCTTGAAACGTTTCTTCGAGCGCGCTCATCAGCTCAACGCGATCGAGCGAAGAGAGGCCGAGGCTTTTCTCAAGAGAACCCGAGACAGGCGCCCTCTTGCCGAATCTCGCGAGCAAAGCATCCCATGGACGCGACTTCGCTTCCCGAAAGCCGCCCGTTTGACGGCCGTCCATGATTTGCGCAGCGCGTGCGGCGATGACAGGAAGGCGCGGTTTGCCTGTCGAAGTGCGCGGAAAATCCAACTCGGGCCAGCACAGCCAGTGCCGCATGCGCTGATATTCAGCAAGCGACGAATTCGCTTGTTCGACGGCCCCGCAGCTAGCCGACTCGCTCGCATCCGGCATCAGGAGAATCGCCAAGGGTTCGGCGTTGCCGTCGCTTTCAAAGGGAATGACCACGCAATCGCGCACGCCGGGCTGCCGGTGCAGGGCATTTTCCAGATCCTCGGGGTAAATATTCAGACCTGCGGGAGTGACGATGACGTTTTTCTTGCGTCCGCGAAAACGGAGGTTGCCCTGCGCGTCCACTTCCCCGAGGTCGCCCGTGCGCAGCCAGCCATCTTCGCCCGGAGGCTGGAGCACACCATTTCTCCAGTAGCCAGCGGCCACGTTCTCACCGCGCACGAGAATCTCGCCGTCGCCGGCCAGCTTCAATTGCAGGCTTGGAAGAATCTTGCCGACCGAACCTTCGGTGGCGCGAAACGGGTGGTTCAGACTGATAAGCGAGGCGGTTTCCGTCATCCCGTACCCCTGAACCACCGCGTAGCCCATTCGTTTGAAGAAACTCTCGGTGTCGTTCGCGAGAGCCGCGCCGCCGGAGATGAAGGCCCAGAATTTCCAGCCAAAGCGGCGATGGATGCGGCGAAACATCCATGCCCGTCGCAGAAACTTTTTCCCGCTGGCTACCTCGAGCGTGCGAGTGAGCCAGGGCGACTTTCCCGCTGATTCCCCTTCGCGCTCTAAACCTGCTTTCAGGAGATCCAGCATGCGCGGAACGGCGACGAGCGCAGTGGCGCGCTCGCGTTTGACGCTTCGCATGATTTCCGCGGGATTGCTGGAGGGTTCAAAAACGATGGCCGCGCCCAGCAGCGGCGGAACAAACAGGGCCATAAATTGACCGAAGACGTGAGTCAGGGGAACAAGAGTCAGGAAACGCAACGGATGAAACCAGCGCTCATATTTTCGATACTCTTCGATGCCGCGCTCGAGCGGCTCGAGGTTCGCGAGGAAATTGCCGTGCGTTAGAACCACACCGCGCGGCTCGCCGGTCGTTCCCGAAGTGTAAAGAATCTGGGCGATCGTGCTGCGCCTTGACGCATCACCCGGGGCAACTTGCGTCTTCACTCCGGGCTGCGCCGATAGCGAAGCATCTTTGCGACCGTTGATGACGAGAGAAGGAGGTGCAAGGACTGGGTCGGCAAGTTGGCCATCCCGAACGATCAGCTTCACACTCGCATCTTGAATGGCCCGCCCGACAAAATCGGGAGATGCGGTTGGGTCCATCGGCACGACGATGGCGCCGCGCAGGAGAATTCCCCAGAAACACGCAACCCATTCGACAGAATTCCGTCCCCAGAGCAGGACACGATCTCCCGGCGCAATGCCGCGCCCGCCGAGCGCAGCGCTCCAGACCCGGGCATAGCCGTCGAGCTCCGCATACGTCAGCTTTTCCCTGCGGTACCCGCGGGTTTCGACGACGGCCACATCGCAAGCGAAACGGCGAAAATTCTCGAACAGAGAGAGCAGATTTTGACGCGGCATAAACGCCTTGGTTTCTGTGCCTTGCCCAGAAGTTGATTTTACCCCGGAGTTCCGACCGCCACGTCGCGCGAGCTCGGATATTCCGTTTCGACAGTTCGCAGCATCCTGGGAAAGAGTGCATTTTCCCTGCCAGCTCCAAGGAAGTGTTTCGACAGGGTTAAAAGGAACCACGCAGATTTCTTGGGTTCTCGGGTACAATAGCTTCACGGTCTCAGTTCTGCGAGAGACTCTGGGGGCGTAAAGGCCCCTATCCAATTTCACGGTCAGTGGGGAAATGCCGGTACCAGTCTCGCAAATGTGGACGGTTGCGACCTACGTCCTGAAGCAAAAGCTAAAACGGCGCAAGCGCTACCCGTTCGTGCTGATGCTGGAGCCCTTGTTCCGCTGCAATTTGGCCTGCGCCGGCTGTGGGAAGATACAGTATCCGGCGCACATCTTGAAAAAGGAATTATCACCCGACGACTGCTTCAGGGCCGTGGACGAATGCGGCACGCCAATGGTATCCATCCCTGGCGGCGAGCCCCTGATGCACCCGGAGATCGCCAGGATTGTGGAAGGGCTCGTGGCGCGGAAAAAGTATATCTACCTCTGCACCAATGCCCTGCTGCTCAAAGAAAAACTGCATCTTTTCAAGCCCAGCAAGTACCTGACCTTTTCCGTGCATGTGGACGGGCAGAAAGAGCACCATGATTTCTCGGTTTGCCGCGAGGGCGGCTACGATTTGGCACTCGACGGGATCAACGAAGCGCTAAAGCGCGGCTTTCGGGTAACGACGAACACCACCCTGTTCGACGGCGCCGATCCCAAGAGTGTCCGTGCTTTCTTCGACGAAATGATGGAGATTGGCGTCGAAGGCATGATGCTTTCTCCGGGCTACTCCTACGATAAGGCCCCGGACCAGAAGCATTTCCTCGGTCGTGCGCGCACACGGCGGCTGTTCCGTGCCATTCTGGCCAACCGCAACAAGAGCTGGAAATTCAACCAGTCGCCGCTTTTCCTCGAATTCCTAATGGGCAAGCGCAACTATGCTTGTACCCCTTGGGGAATGCCCACGTACAACATCTTCGGCTGGCAGAAACCGTGTTATTTGCTGCAGGACGGCTACACGGACACCTTCGAGGAACTGATGGACTCGACGGACTGGGAAAACTACGGCACGGAGTCTGGCAATCCGAAGTGTGCCAACTGCATGGTGCACAGCGGGTATGAGGCCTCCGCCGTAGACCATACCTTTAGCGGCTGGCGCGGGCTCTGGGCTACCGTGAAGGCAAGCCTTTCCACGACCTACTCGGATCCGGACGCGCTGGCCATGCTAAACGAGCCGGTTAAGCCCGTGCACTCCTACAATCCATTGGTTCAAATCGAAACCAGCAAGGGGCAATTTGAGGAGAATCATGCATGAGCGGTCCTCGGCATGCTGACCGCCCCAGCCACACCGAAGGGTCCAGGCTTGACGCGGATAGCCTGGAGGTCGCCCCCGGAACCTTGCATGAGGCGGTAGAGGGTTGGGTTCCACAACTTACCAGTGAAGAAGAATTGCGTATCGCCCTGGAGACGGCTTTTGACTACCGCGGTGACGTGACGCTGACGCTCAAAGATAATTCAAAAATCGAGGGTTACGTCTTCGACCGTGTCGTGGGAAATTCCCTCTCGAACAGCTTTGTGCGAGTCATGCCGAGAGACGCCATCCAAAAACTGAAAATTGCCTACGCCGACATAGCGGCACTTTCTTTTACGGGCAAGGACACTGCCGCGGGGAAGAGCTGGGAGGCCTGGGTTAGAAAGTATTGGGAAAGAAAGGCTTCCGGGGAGGGCGTTTTGAGCCTTGAACCGGAGTCCCTTGAATGAGGCTGCCAGGGGGCTGGAGTCTTAGCTAACTATATTATTTATATGGAGTTAGCTGATTTTAAGTCACGGCTGGCTCCGGTGGTTCCACGTGGACAGATTCTCCATTTTATGGTAATTTATTCCTAGCATTTGTTGCTCTTGTATTACCTTTTGACTCGTTCGAGGGGGCTGCAAGGACAGACTTTGCGGCCTTTTTTTGCGGGCTGGAGGCAGTCCCGGCGCTTGGCGGCGTGGGCGTAATTCGCTTCACGAGTAGCAAGGCCTTGGACCAAGAGAGGCAAAGCAATTCTAATAATGAGGTAGTGTAAGTGAAGGAACAAGGCACAGTGAAGTGGTTCAATGCTTCGAAGGGTTACGGGTTCATCCAGCGCCAGACCGGCGAAGATGTCTTCGTGCATTTCTCCGCCATTCAGATGGACGGGTACAAGTCACTCAATGAAGGTCAGACGGTGGAATTTGAGGTGAAGAAGGGCCCGAAGGGCCTTCAGGCAGAGAACGTCGTTAGCCTCTAGCCTGCTTTAGGGGAGTCCTGGTCGCGGCCGGGGCTCCCACTCCAAGAGATTCGAATCCAATTTGGACAGGGTGAACAAGGAGGGCGTTGTGCAAGTAATGCAGGAAGGTCAAACCATCAAACATGAAGTGTACGGCTTGGGAATCGTTACCGCTTCCGATGCGGAACGGACTTCCGTGGATTTCGATGATCATGGTCCCAAGCTGTTTGTTACCAGCATCATGACTGCGGAACTGATCGGCGAAGCTCCCGCTACCCCACCGAAGACCAAGCGTCGCCGCAAAGCTTCCGCGGCCGCGAAAGCTGCCAAAAAAGCCGCTGCTGCCGCCGCTGCCGCCGGCCGTTCCTGATCCCCCCTCGGTTTGCAGCCACTTCTTAGCGCTAGTGCTGCGCGGGGGTGTGATTGAAGGCCCGTTTTTTTTGGAGCCGCATGAAGCGCTTCGTGATCATCCTCGGCATCTTGCTACTCGTCGGCGGCGTTGTGGGGCTGGTGCATCCTGTCTTCACGTATCATAGGCAAGAAGAGGTGGCCAAGCTCGGGCCATTCAACGCCACGGTCGATCGAGAAAGAACGGCGCAAATTCCCGCGGCACTCTCCATCGCGCTTCTCCTGTCCGGCATAGGTATGGTGTTGCTCGGTCCGCGCATCAAGTAGCTTCGATCCTCGACGGAATTTTGAAACATCTGCGGGGGGGCCCTGCAACGGATTACTGTTTCAGGAGGATGTCTGCCGGTATCTGGTTGACAGGGTGTCTACACAGGAATAAACAGAGGACAGGGTTATTAGTTTAGGTTCATCCACAGGGCATTCTCTCAGAAATGAGTTCGACCCGCCTTAGGTTCAGCCTAGCGCTCTCTGTGTGCAAACTGAATTACTCCTCGAAACAGCACAAGGGCTTTGACAGCGTTGTCCCAGCGGTTGTGCGCGGCGGCCAAGCTGCCGCCCACGGATTGGTCGATGGCCGCACCGAAATGAAGACCCTCAAGACACTCGCCTGGGTCACTGGCTAATGGATGCGCCGCTCTCCGGATTCCGGCGAATAGCGGCGCAATAAGGTTGGCAGCCTGCATCCGTTCCCGTTATTGCTTGTCGTATATCGCAGTGCTGCTGATTTTGTTGCCCTTCGCATCCGTTCCGCTTGCGGTGACCGTGCGAGTTTTGCCGTCAGGGGACAGGACGATGCGGGCAATGGTGGTAACTTTGCCGTCCTTCTTCTGAGTGGCTGTCAAACTATGGTCATTGACCTTCTTTGCTGACCGCATGTCTACACTCGGGCCCCCTGTAACAGGATAGTCGTTGCCATCGAACTTGCCAGTCCATGCGCTGTGTAGCGGCTCGCCCTCACCGTCGGTGCCATCGATGGTCACCTTCACATTGTCGCCCGCAGCCTCATAGACAACTGTACTGTTCTTGGGAGCTCCTGGGGCGATCTTTGACTTAGCTTCGTTCAACTTCCAGGTTCCCATGAATCCGTCGGCGGCGAAGCATACTGCCGCTGCGACAAAGCACAGCGCCAGGGCAAGTACGATTGCTCTCGCTTTCATATCCCCTCCTGATTTTGCGAAAACAGATGCGTGGACCTATCAAGTCGGGCGATTCTAGCGTTGACGAGGACAACTAGCAGCCTTTGTCCTCTCCTGACCTCTCCTGAGGCTCAGTCGGGCCGAGTGTTCCCGCTAGAACCCTCGACCGGCCGTCTCGTTTTACTCAAGAATTAACAAATAGCAGTCCGATTCCGGAACCTGGGACTCGCGGCTACTTGCTGGCGGATTCGGCCTGGTCGAAAGCGTGATAAGAAGAGCGCACCAAGGGGCCGGATTCGACATGCTTGAAGCCCATGGCTTCGGCGAGAAACTTGTATTCTCGAAACTCGTCGGGATGAACGTAACGCACCACGGGCAGGTGCTCGCGGGTGGGCCGGAGGTATTGCCCGAGCGTCAGGATATCGGTGCCTTGCCGGGCGAGTTGTTGCATGGTGGACAGCACTTCGTGTTTCTCTTCGCCAAGGCCAAGCATCATCCCGGTTTTTGTGGGTGTTTCAGGGTGCCCTTCCTTGGAACGCCGCAACAGCTCTAAAGACCTTTCGTAGACCGCACCCTTTCGGACCCGGCGGTAGAGGCGGGGCACCGTTTCGGTGTTGTGATTGAGAACATCCGGCTTCGCTCGAAGCACGGTATCGAGCGCGTTCCAATCACCTCGGAAATCAGGGATGAGCACTTCCACCTTGCACCCGGGCACCCGGGTGCGGATTTCCTCGATGGTACGCGCAAAAATGTGTGCGCCGCCGTCGGGCTGGTCGTCGCGATTCACGCTGGTCACGACGGCATAACGCACGCCCATCTTGGCCACGGCGTCCGCCACACGATATGGCTCGTTTTCGTCGGGAGGACCAACGGGTTTGCCGGATGGCACCGCGCAAAATCCGCACGCCCGCGTGCAAATGTCCCCCAAAATCATAAACGTGGCCGCGCCATGTTCCCAGCATTCGCCCATGTTGGGGCAGCGGGCGCTTTCGCACACGGTGTGAAGGTCGAGTGTCCGCATCAGGCGTTTCAGGTCCTGAAAACGCTCCCCGCCAGGAAACTTGACGCGCAGCCAGTCGGGACGGGGATGAGCGTCTGGCGGCGGCACCGGAGGCGCCGGTGGGTTGGAGAGTATGTGAAAGGGCGAGGCCATCAAGTGCGCGCGAAGCCCTTATTTTACGCGTATCCAAGGCCGGCTACAAACTGCGGCTATGGCAGTATGGCAGTTTGCTCACATCAAGCGAATCGCCGGTTTGGTGCTCGGAAATCGGGAAGCGCGGGAACTCCTGCAGGCGCGCAAGGCCTCCGGGTCCTTCGTGGTGATGCGAATTCGTGCGCCTTTTTTAGTCGTCTCGAGCTTGTACTGGATTTCATGGCGCAGGCTTTTCATGGATTCTGTCCGTGGCGGGTTCTGCGCATGAATAAACACGGCGCTCGGAAATTTCCCGCTGCAAACATGGTGGCAATGTGCGCAAGATGCGAACGGATCTGGTCCCGGCTGGCGGCGTCCTCGGAATCGTTGGCTTCCGCTTCGATGCTGCCCCCATCCGGATAGAGCCTGAAATGATGCGTGGTTTTTTCATGAGACAAGCCCATCATTTCATCGCCACGTTCGACCACGCCCTCTTGGCGGCGGTCCTTGGCCGGGGGCACGTTCTCGAAGTGCATCGGGCAAATGGGTTTGCCTGCGCTGTCGGCTTTTCTTCTGCAAACAAGGGAGAGACGCCGTAGGCCAGGATCAGGATTGCCGGTAGAGTCTTCATGCTTGCGGACCCCCTTTTCCCGCGAGATGCCTACCCCACCTCGCTCACCGTGTCTGACGAGTGAAATGGCAGAATGGCGCGCTCCTATCTGATTTTTGCGACGCGGCCTTGCGTGGGAAACTTTTGAAATTGCAGCATGTCATGACCCGGCACGACACGCTCGGCCGAGCCTGCTAATTCGATCATCCGCGCCTGGTTCTTAATGTTCGCCGCCTGATCGGCTTCAGAAAACGTCGCGCTGGCCTTGTGCTCCGCGAGGTTGCGATAGAGATAGCAATTGTCCGAAGCAAGAACAAATGGAGGATTCCCTTCCACGCGCAGATATTGTGAGGCGTAGGTGTGTCGCCCGCCGGTGTAGACACGAATCCCGGGAAAAATCTCGACATTATCGCCATCCACTAGGCGCAGGCGTCCTTCGGTATTGAGCTTGACCAGTTGCTGGACGTCTTCGGGATCGATGCCCCCATGATTCCCGCCGGGCTGCCATGCGTCACCGGTGTAATATCGAAATTCCTCCTTCTGAATCCAAACCGTTGCTTTGGGAAACAGATCGATGCCTCCCAGGTGGTCCCAGTGGGCGTGGCTGATGACGATGTCCGTGATTTCTGCGGGTTGAACACCGGCGAGCTTCACGGCTTCGTCGGGGCGAAGGTATTCTGTCGATGGAAAGTATTTGAGGAAGGTATCGCGGTGATAGCCGCTGTCAAAGAGGATATTGTGGCCGCCGCCGCGAATGAGCCACACGACCATGGCGATGTTGATTTTCTCGCCCTTAGGCGCGCCCATAACCAGGCCCGCAACTTCATCTTCCGCCGAGGCGTAACGGACCGCTTGGATGGAATACTCCGGGGACGTGGCCGCCGGCACTGCCAAAGACAGGATCAACAAGAACTCGCAGCACAGCTTTTTCATTGTTCGGCTCCGAGGTTGAGCACCGTTTATTGTAGTCGAGAGAAACATGGTCTGCGGGCGAAGTTAAGATGGCGAACTCCAGCAAGCAAGGGATTCAAGAGAACTAGAACCGCGTGAACCGCGTCCGCCGCATCCCCTAGAGAATCGAGACGCCGTCAGTTCCGGTTCTTGACGTATACTCGGAGGGTCGTGGAAGGACAATGAATCGTCTTGTCCCCGCCCTGCCTGTTCTTCTCTTCTCTGCAGTTTCGGTGTCGGCACAGACGTCTTCGCTGAACCCGCCGTCTCACTCCAAAGCGGAGGACTCGAGCGTTTCCGGGACGGTTGTAAGGCTCGCGGGAGGCGAACCCCTAAAAGGTGCAAGCGTACAGCTGCAAGACCTGGAGAACCGCGCGCAGACGACTTCCACAGTCACTGATGCCGGCGGACGCTTCGAGATGAAGGGAATCGATCCCGGCCGCTATCGGCTCAGCGTCTCGCGCAATGGCTTTGTCAGGCAGGACTACGGGCAGCGGAAGCCAGAGGATCCAGGAACCGTCCTCAGTCTTCGAGCCGGTAAAAACCTGAAAGACTTGCTCTTCCGCTTAATCCCCTCGGCCGTAATTGCCGGCCGGGTTACCAACGAAGATGGAGAACCCCTGCCGTGGGTGCAGGTTAGCGCTCTCCGCGAAGTCTACTCCAGGGGGAAAAAGAGTTTGAGTTCCGAGACGACCGTGCCAACCAACGATCTTGGGGAGTATCGGTTGTTCGACCTGCGTCCAGGAAGATACTTCGTTCGAGCAGATTACAAGCCTAACGAGCACGTGATCGGGCCAGGCGAAAGCGAACGCATCGCTGGCTTAGAGCAGCAGGGATATGTGCCCATGTATTACCCCGGCACCTCGGATCCCGCGCTGGCCAGCGCACTCACGGTGAAAGCTGGTGATGAAATTCCTGGATTAGAGATCCTGATAAGTCCAGTTCCCGCGTTCACCGTGCGCGGCCGGATCTACAACCTGGTCTCGCGACGTTCCACCTCGGCCTGCACCGTGACTCTTGCACCGCGCGAGAGCAGCCAGTGGTTTACTCTCCCACAGCGCGACGTGCTGGCTGATACTCCTGACGGCAGCTTCGTCATTCGCGATGTTTTACCGGGCTCCTACACGTTGCTGGCCTTCTGGTCGGAAGAGGGTAGGAGGTACCAAGCATCTCAGAACATTGAGGTTGGAAATGTGGATGTGGATGGGGCTAATCTCACGATCGCGCCGGGCACAACGCTCTCGGGGCACGTGACGTGGGAAGGCAAGCCCAGCCTGGATACAGATTTCCTCATGGTTTTTCTCCGGGGGGCGGATAGGAGCTATGGTTTCAGCCAACGGGCCAGGGTATCGGCAACTGGCTCCTTTACTTTAAACGATATCTTTGACGGCAGGTATCGGCTGGGGATTGCCGGACAAGGCAAAGACTGTTACCTCAAAGACGTGCGGTATGGGGCGGTGGATGGGTTAGCGGATGGGTTCAATGTAAGTCGCGGAACGAACGCTTCCTTGGAAGTTACGGTCAGTTCGAGAGGGGCGCGCATTCAAGGATCGGTCACCGACAAGGACAACGTTCCTGTGACCGGTGTCTGGGTGGTGTTGCTTCCCATCGGAGGGCCTCGCGGTCAGGACCGGCTTTCCCAGAAAGTTGCCACGGATCAATACGGGCATTTCCTTCTGAGAGGACTTCCACCCGGTGAGTACAAACTTTTTTGTTGGGATGAAGTGGAAGATGGCGCTTGGGAGGATCCGGATTTTCTCAAGGCCTTCGAGAATCAGGGGCAGAAGGTCTCCCTAAGAGAAGCCGACTCCAAGACCGTGGATATCGTGGTGATTGAAGCGAAGAGCTCTTACTGAAAGAGTGGACCGGTTTACAGAGGGCGGCGCGAGGAGCGTACGAAATCGCGCAGCACGGTGACGTTGGGGCCGTAGGTTCCGATTCGTCCCGCGTCCACCGGAAGTCCGAGGCGTTCGGCGAGCTCTAGGTTGACGCCGGCGTCATCCAACTCCGAAAGGCTGAATCCTTGCGCGGGGAGCACGCGATTGAGCCCCGTCGGATAAACGGGGCGGGGTGGACGGCGATGTCGCCACGGGCGGCGCGCCGCCTCGTAGAATCGCTTCCAATCGGATTTGCTCCAGGTCGTCATAACTATTTCGAAGTTCCCTTTGCCCATGCCATTGGATGCCGGACCCGTCCACAAGGTTCACCGCAACTCGTTTCGGCGCCTTGTCAGGGAGCGCTGCTCCAAGGACTGAGTATTGATATACATCAGCGCGGCCCTCGAGAAACATTTTTTCTCGCCTGTTGTATCAAACACGTTACGGGGAGATTTGTTTCGGGCGGTGTTTTCTCCGGCGGCTCGCGGTTGGCAACTTAGCGAAGAGGCGGGGTCGCGATGCGGTGGGTTGATGCGAGGAGGAAAATCCGCCGAAGCATCGGGAAACAAGAAACGGGAGCGAGAAGGAATAGTCTGTGATTCGCGCAGACCTGCCGTTCGGGTTCTCTCCAAGGGAAGTAAAGGGCCCGCTGGGTGAGCCCGGTTCTCTCAGGCGCGAACTGGCTTTTTACCAGCGGTTGCCGCGGTCGCCACGGTCGCCACGGTCTCCGCCGCGCCCGCCGCCGTAGCCGCCCCGTCCGCCACCACCGCCGCGCCCGCCGCCGTAATTACCGCGCCCGCCGCCGCTGCGCTCGTTCTGAGGACGCGCTTCGTTGACCACTAGGTTTCGCCCTCCAAAGTTCTGTCCGTTCAAGGAATTGATGGCGCGGTCCGCATCTTCGTCGCTGTTGATCTCGACGAAGGCGAACCCGCGCGATTGGCCTGTGAAACGATCGCGAATCAGATTGACACCTGAAGGGGACACTCCTGCTTGAGACAGCCACTCTTGAAGCTGATCTTCCGTTGCCGAAAACGGAAGATTGCCGATATAAAGCTTCTTCACCTCTTACTCCTTCTGCCCGGAACCTGACTTGCCAGTCGCGGAGCGTGCCGAAGACACAGCTTTCGTTCACCGGGGAGGCGAATTTGTGGAGCCGCCGAGGGAGCGAGACCGGAACTTCAGCGGTCTGCTGCATGGTCTCGGAATTTCCCTCCATTTGCAACTAAATTAATGATCCAATTGGCTAGATGTTCGACGCCCCGTCCGCCTCCTCCCCTTGGCCAAAAATTCGTGCTAGCATCGCCCGACTTGTCCCCACCGGGAGGGTCCCATGCGCGGCACGATGATGAATTTCCCTTTGACGCTCCCGACCATCCTGGAGCGTTCCGGGAAAATCTTTCCCCGCGTCGAAATTGTGTCGTGCAAGCCGGACAACTCCATTGTTCGCACCTGTTACGGGGACTTCTATCGTCGCGCCCGCCGTCTTGGCGCGGCCCTCAGCAAACTCGGCCTCGAACCTGGCGACCGCGTAGCTTCCATGATGTGGAATCATGCGAGCCACCTGGAAGCCTTCTTCGGAGTTCCCTGCGCCGGCGGCATCCTGCATCCGCTGAACCTGCGCCTTCATCCCCACGAAATTGCCGCCATCGCCAAGCACGCTGGGGACCGCTTTCTCCTTGTCGACGACGTGCTTTATCCCATCTATGAACAGTTTCGCGAAGACGCCTCGTTCGAACGCGTTATCGTGGTCCCCTACGGTTTCAACACCGTGGCCGAAGGCTTTTTGAATTACGAAGAACTGCTTGCCGCTTCCCGAGACGACTTCCGCTATCCCGCGATTGACGAAAACGATGGCGCGGCCATGTGCTTTACCTCCGGCACCACGGGTTTTTCCAAAGGCGTCATCTACTCCCATCGCGCTCTGGTGCTGCACTCCTTCTGTTGCGGGCTCGTTGAAGTGCTTGGCTTGAGCGAAGCCGATACCGTCCTGCCGGTCGCACCCATGTTTCATGCCAATGCCTGGGGCATTCCCTTTGCCGCCACCATGCTCGGCGCGCGTCTGGTGCTTCCCGGCCCTCATGTCGATCCGGAGAGTATCCTGGGACTGCTGGTTAACGAGCGCGTGACCATCGCCTGCGGCGTCCCCACCGTTTGGATCGCCGTTCTCGACGCGCTCGAAAAAAACCCCGCCAAATGGAAGTTCGCCTCTCCCATCAAGGTCCTCTGTGGCGGCACCGCTCCTCCTGTCGAGCTCATCCGCCGGCTCGATCGTTTTGGCTTGCACCTCAAACATCTTTGGGGCATGACCGAAACCACCCCCATCGGCACTTCCGGCGGCCTCCGCGCGCACATGCACGGCTGGCCGGACGAAAAGAAGTATGACGTCCGCTCGAAGCAGGGATGGCCCGCTCCTTTTGTTGAGATTCGCATCATGCGCCCGGAAGGCGAAACCCCCTGGGATGGCGTCACCTCCGGCGAAATTGAAATTCGCGGCCCCTGGGTGGCCGCGAACTACTACGAATCTCCGGACCAGGCCCACCGCTGGACCAGCGACGGTTGGTTCCGTACCGGCGACGTTGCCACGATCGATGAAGAAGGCTACGTCAAGATCGTCGACCGCGCCAAAGATCTCGTGAAGTCAGGCGGCGAATGGATCAGCTCCGTCGACCTGGAAAACGCACTGATGGGTCACCCCGCGGTGAAAGAGGCCTGCGTGGTCGGCATTGCGCATCCCAAATGGCAGGAGCGCCCGCTCGCCGCCGTTGTCCTGAAAGACGGCGCCCGCGCGACTGCTGAACAGTTGCGCGCCTTTCTCGCCGAGTCTTTTGCCAAGTGGCAGCTTCCTGACGCTTTCGTCTTCCTGGACGCCATCCCGCGCACTTCCGTGGGCAAATTCAAGAAAATCGCCCTCCGCGAACAATTCGCCAACTGGAAGTGGGAATAGCGCTGATTTCAGGTGCGATAGCTTGCGTTGATGCGCACGTACTCCGCTGTGAAGTCGCAGGTCCAGTAGCGGGCCGATGCGTCGCCTGCATGCAGGTCGACGATGAGTGGAACGTGATCCGCAAGAAGCTTGTTGCTGGCGGCGCGCTCATTGAAGCCGAGCGGCTGACCGCGCCGCAGCACGGGAATACCGGCCATTTTGATATCGACCAGCGCCGGATCGAACTTCACTCCCGAGCGGCCTGCGGCCGCAAAGACGCGGCCCCAGTTCGGATCGCCACCCGCAAACGCAGTCTTCACGAGCGGCGAAGTGGCAATCGTTTCCGCGATGCGACGGGCGGCGGCTTCGCTCTTGGCGTGGCGGACCTCGATTTCGATCACGCGCTGCGCCCCTTCCCCGTCCGCAACGATTTGCAACGCGAGCGACTGGCAAACCTCTTGGAGCGCTCGCATGAAAGCGCGATGTGCCTTGCTGCCGTTGTGAATGATTGGCGCACCCGCCTCGCCGTTTGCCAAAACGAGAAGGGTGTCGTTTGTCGAAGTGTCTCCATCCACGCTAATGGAGTTGAAGGTTCTTCGCGTCACTTCGTTGAGCGTCTTTTGCAGCAACGCCGGCGAGATGGCCGCGTCGGTCACCACAAACGCCAGCGTCGTGGCCATATTCGGATGAATCATCCCTGCGCCCTTGGCGCAGCCCACCAGGTGAATCCTCTTGCCCGCCATTTTGAACGAAGCGGCGGCCGTTTTCGGGCGGGTGTCCGTGGTGCAGATGGCCAACGACAGTTCCACGAAGGAGCGCGCCGAGGGGCGGCGGTTCTGCGTGAGCGAGGGGAGCGCTCGCAGGATTTTTTCCACCGGCAATTGCACGCCGATGACCCCGGTGGAGCACACGAACACTTCCTCGGGTTGCGCGCGCAGGCGCCTCGCGGTTTCTTCGACGGTGCGCAGCGAAGCCGCCTCACCCCGGGCTCCCGTCGCACAGTTGGCGTTCCCGGCGTTCACCACCACCGCCCGCATGCGCCCGCCGGAGAGTTGCAGATGCTTTTTCGAGAGCATGACCGGCGCGGCCACGACGAGGTTTTGTGTGAAGACGGCGGCCGCCGACGCGGACACGTCGCTTGAAAGGATTGCGAGGTCGAGCGCGCCAGTTTTTTTCAGGCCGCAGGCGGTCGCGGCGAATCGGAATCCGCGCGGCAGCGCGGCTTCGGAGGGAGCTTGCTTCATTCGCGGCGCGTCCGGGCGGCTAGCGTGCCGCTCCCGGAAGAGACCTCCAATCTCCTCGAGCGAGTGGGAGAGTTCCTAGATGAAATGCGGATGGTACGCTCACGGTTTTGCTCCTGTTTTGACGGCTTTTTTGTTGAGCCGTGCTTCCAGATCGGCGATGGCACCGCGCACGCTTTCTGGCGCCGTGCCGCCGGGGACTCTTTTGGCATCGAGCGCCGCATCCACGGTGAGACGCTTCAGCAGATCGGCTTCCAAGGCGGGAGAGATTCTCTCGAGGGTACCGAGGGGCAGCGCCGTCCACGGAACGTTTTGTTTTTCCGCTTCGCGCAGGACCTTGCCAACGAGGTCGTGCGCCTGGCGAAACGGAATGCCCTTGCGGACGAGATAGTCCGCGGCTTCCGTCGCGAGCAACGCGGAATCGGACGCCGCGGCCCGCAACCGCTCGGCGCTGAACTTGGTAAACTCGAGCGCTCCCGTCGCGACCGCAAGCATGTCCCGAACCTGGTCGTGCGCGGCGAAAAGCCCTTCTTTGTCTTCCTGCAGGTCGCGCTGATAGCCCGTGGGCAGACCTTTGAGCGTCATGAGCAAGCCGACGAGCGCCCCGCTGATGCGGCCGGTTTTCCCGCGAATCAGTTCCCAGGAGTCCGGGTTCTTTTTCTGTGGCATCAGGCTGCTGCCCGTGGAATATTCGTCGGGAAGCATCACGTAGGAGAATTCCTGCGACGCAAAGAGGACAAAGTCTTCGGCGAGGCGGGACAGGTGCGTCGAAATCCCAGCCAGCGCGAAAAGATAGTCGAGCGCAAAATCGCGATCGCTTACGGCATCCAGGCTGTTTAAAGTGATGCGGGAAAACCCCAGCTCCTTGGCGATGGCGTTGCGGCCGATCGAGAAAGAATTCCCAGCGAGCGCGCCAGAACCCATGGGGCAGGCATCCGCGCTGGTTGCCGCGTGCTCCAGGCGTGTCAGGTCGCGGGCGAATGCCTCCGCGTGGGCAAGCAAAAAGTGCGAAAGCAGTATTGGCTGCGCATGCTGCAGGTGTGTCGTGCCGGCCATGGGCACACCCAGATTCGCTTTGGCCTGCATCAGAAACGTATTCAAGAGGTTTTCTAGGGAGCGTTCGGTTTCCCTGGCGGCATCCATCACAAACAGGCGAAAATCCGTGGCGATGAGTTCGTTGCGGCTGCGGCCCGTGTGCAGTTTCCACCCGAGCGGTCCAAGCTCTTCGACCAGAGCCTTCTCGACAAAGTGATGGACGTCTTCGGCCTTAGCCCCGAAAGAATCGATCCAAGCAGGGTCCGTTTTTGCGCGCTCGGCAATCTTATCCAAGGCCGCAAGCGTTTGCCTGACTTCCGCGGCCGTGAAAATCCCGATGGGTTCGAGAGCTTTGGCCCAGGCGCGGTCCACGGCGATCTCGTAAGCAAGGAGCCGGCGATCGAACGCAAAGGAGCGCTGGAAGCGGTCGAATTGAGCATCGGGCTCGCCTGCGAAGCGTCCTCCCCATAGTCGGTCGTCCTTGCGTTCGGTCATGGCAGGTCTTCCGTCGACGAAGTGGCGCAAGGCTTGGAGGTTTTTGAAGCCGGCCATCCGCTCGATCCTGCTCGGGATAAAGCTAGGCTCCTAGAGAGCCCCTTTCTCGAAATGGTGAGCCGCGAGACCCTCATTTGGTTTCCGCTTTGGCTTTGGGGCGAACGGTCACGGGCAGGGCAAACAAATTGATGAAGCCCTCGGCGTCTTTCGGGTTGTAGCGACCCATCGTGAAACTGGCGAGGTCGGCGCGATAAAGTGAAAAAGGAGAAACGCGCTTGGTGACGTTGAGCGTGCCCTTCCACAATTTCAGGCCAACGGCGCCGGTGACGCGCTGCTGCGCGACGTGGAAAAACCCGTCGAGCGCCTCGCGCAACGGCGAGAACCACAAGCCGTAGTAAACCAGTTCGGCGTAGCGATTCGCAAGCGCCTGCTGGAAGTGCGCCGTCTCGCGGTCCAGCGTGAGCCGTTCAAGTTCCTGATGCGCTTTCACCAGCAGCGTTCCGCCGGGAGTTTCGTAAGCGCCGCGCGATTTCATGCCCACGAGGCGGTTTTCGACGAGGTCGGTTCGGCCGATGCCGTGCGTCGCCGCAATCTCATTCAGCTTGTTCAGAAGATCGACGGGGCCAAGCTGCGAGCCATTGACGGAAACCGGGGTGCCGGATGCAAATCCGATTTCCACCTCCTCCGGCTTGTCCGGAGCTTTTTCCGGCGAAACCACCCATTGCCACATGGCCTCGCTCGGCGCATTGGCGGGATCTTCGAGCTCTCCGCCCTCGTGGCTGAGGTGCCAGATGTTGCGGTCGCGGCTGTAGATGTTTTTCTTGCTCTGCTCGACCGGCACCTGGTGCTTTTGCGCGTAAGCGATGGCATCCTCGCGCGACTGAATGTCCCACTCCCGCCAGGGCGCGATGATCTCGACATGCGGTGCGATGGCTTTATACGCCAATTCGAAGCGCACCTGATCGTTGCCCTTGCCGGTGCAGCCGTGGGCCAGGCCGTCGGCCGAAAGCTTGAGGGCGATTTCCGCCTGGCGCTTGGCAATGACCGGGCGTGCCATGGAGGTGCCAAGCAAGTAAGTGTGCTCGTAAATCGCGCCCGCGCGAAGGGTCGGCCAAATGTAATCGCGCACAAATTCTTCGCGAAGATCCTCCACGTACGCCGAAGACGCGCCGGTCGAGAGGGCTTTCTTGCGCGCGGCCTCGAGGTCTTCCTGCTGGCCCACGTCGCCAATCACGGCGATGACTTCGCAGCCGTAATTCTCCCTGAGCCAGGGAATAATGATGGAGGTGTCCAGCCCTCCGGAATAAGCGAGCACGACCTTTTTGGGTTTGTTTTGCTCGGTTTTCACAATTCCTCTCTTGCCATCCGGTATAGCCAAGCTGGGGCGCAACAGGCTCGGCCCCTGCAAAGAAAAACAAAGAAGGTTCGGTAGGAAACCCGCGAAAGCATCTCTTCCTGTCAGAACAGCGTGTGCAGAATGGCCTTCTGCACGTACATGCGATTTTCCGATTGGTCGAGGACGACCGATTGCGGCCCGTCCAGCACCTCCGGCGTAACCTCGAGGCCCCGGTGCGCCGGAAGGCAGTGCATGAAAACCGCCTCGGGGGCGGCAAGCGACATCAATTCGCTGTTGACCTGGTAAGGCTCGAAGATCTTTGTACGCACTTCTTCTTCGGCTTCAAAGCCCATGCTGGTCCAGGCATCCGTGTATACCGCCATCGCGCCGCTGACCGCTTCGCGCGGGTCATGCATGAGCTCGATCTTCGCTTTCGTCTCGCGGGCTACGCGCTTGCTGTCCGATACCACCTCCGGTTCAGGTGCATAATTCTCGGGCGTCGCCACGCGCAAATGAACGCCAAGCCGCGCCGCCAGACACAGCAAGGAATGGCAAACGTTGTTGCCGTCGCCGACATAAGTCAGCTTGAATCCGCGCAAAGCGCCGAAGCGCTCTTCGAGCGTGAAAAAATCCGCCAGGGCCTGGCAGGGATGGAACTTGTCGGAAAGCGCGTTGATCACCGGAATGCTGGCGTTTGCGGCCATTTCCTCGAGCACCTTTTGCGAATAAACGCGCGCCACGATGCCGTGAACCCAGCGGTCGAGGTTGCGCGCCACATCCGCTATCGATTCCCGCTTGCCGAGCGAAGCGGAGGCCTGCGTGTGATCAAGGAACACCACCGCTCCGCCCATGCTTTGAATCCCGACATCGAAGGTGACGCGCGTACGCAGCGAGGGCTTTTCGAAAATCAGGGCAATAAATTTGCCGTGCAGCGTGGAGGCATAGCGACCGGGTCGCGCTTTGATGTCCGCTGCGAGGTGGAGGAGTTCGCGCGTATGCGCGGGACTCCATTCCGCTCCAGTGAGGAGATCGGTCGACAAGGAAATAGGAGCTACGAGAGAAGTGGTAGTCATTCGTTTTATCCCCTGGCCGCAGCGTGGACGGCGCCCTGCGGAATGGCAGAGTCAACCGCATCGGAAGCGGAAGCCTGCTTTGGAGTTTTTTCAAGAACCATTGCGAAGAGCTTCAGAAATTCGCGGACCTGCGCCCGCGTGATAATAAAGGGCGGAAGAAGGCGAAGCGTGAAGTCGTGCGTGCAGTTGATCAGCAAACCCCGTTGCATGGCCTCGGCGACAAACGGTCCGCCTTCGCGGGAAAGCTCGATGCCGATCATCAGCCCTTCCGCGCGGATTTCGCGAACGAAGTCGAATTGCGAAGTGAGTTTGCTGAGTCCCTCCCGCAGCTCTTCGCCGCGCGCACGGATGTTCTCGAGAAGCTTTTCCTCTTCCACGACGCTCAGAAATTCGAGCGCCACGGCGCAAGCCAGCGGCCCGCCGCCGAAGGTAGTGCCATGCATTCCTGGAGACACGCGAGAGGCCACCGCTTCGGTTGTAAGAATGGCGCCAAGAGGAAGACCGCCGGCAAGCGGCTTGGCGATCAGGACGATATCCGGCTTGGCAGCAAATTTCTGATAGGCAAAGTAGCGCCCGGTGCGGCCGAGCCCGCACTGGATCTCGTCGGCAATCAGCAACGCGCCATGTCGTGAGGCCAGCGCGCGAGCACGGTCCCAGAAAGCTTCGCTGACGGGATAGATGCCGCCCTCTCCCTGAACCGTTTCGAGAAGGACGGCGCAAACGGTGTCGTCGAATTTCGCCTCCAGATCGGCGGCATCGTTGAAGCGGACAAACTCGACTCCCGGAACCAAGGGCGCAAAAGGCAGCCGATATTTCTCGGTGGCGGTGACGCTCACAGCCCCAAACGTGCGTCCGTGAAAGGAATTCTCCAAAGCGAGGAATCGGTGCTTCCTAGCGGGCGTCGCGGCGGACTCCCCGGGCGGGCGGCCAAGCAGACGAGCCAGCTTCATCGCACCGTCGATCGCTTCCGTGCCGCTATTCGAAAAGAACACGCGATCCATACCGGACCATTCGGCGAGCTTGCGCGCCAGCGGGCCCTGAAACGCGTGGTGATAAAGATTGGAGAGATGAATCGCGCGCGCGGCTTCGCGGCGGATGACCTTGACGATGCGGGAATGGGCGTGGCCAAGGGCATTGACGGCAATGCCGCCGAGAAAATCGAGATACTTTTTGCCCGTGGAGTCGAAAACATACGCCCCTTGCCCATGCGTCATGACCACCGGCTCCCGCTTGTAGGTAGGCAGAAGAAATTTCTTGGCATCCGCGAGACGTTCGTCTAGTCTCGCCCGCGGAGGTTTCCTGGCCTTTCCTGCCGGTTCGCTTGCGGAACCTCTTTTGGAAGAGTTGCGCATTAGGCCACCGTGCAGGCGGCCTCAGCAGCCGAATGAGAATGGCCTAGGACAAGCGTCCCGGGCACGGTGGCCACCTCTTCAGGATGGGAGGCGAGCAACAACGCCTCGGGGGTGGCGCCGCCCACGATGCGGACCTGCTGGACGCCTCCTTCGATGGCCCGCTTGGCGGCCTCGAGCTTCAGGACCATGCCGCCACAGACGACGCGCCGCTGCACGAGTTGCTCGATTTCCTGGCAGGCGACGACGGAAAGAACTTTTTCACCATCCAGCACGCCGGCCACATCCGTGAGATAAATCAGCTGGTCGGCGCCGAGGAATTCCGCGCACGCCGCGGCCATGTGATCGGCATTGATGTTATAGAGCTCGTTGTCGGAACCGATGCCGAGACAGGGCGCCACGGGCAACAGTCCTTCGCGCCACAAAGACTCTATGAACGGCAAATTCAACCCGGTCAGATAGCCGACATAGCCCAAGCCGCCTTCCACCTCGTTGTGCACCATCGGCTCGGCGAGGAAGCACCGCGAATCCGCAGCGGAGATTCCGACGGCAGGCTGGCCTTCGGCGGAAATCGCCGCCGCAAGTCTTTTGTTCAGCAGGCCCGCAAAAACCATGATGGCGGCGTCGCGCGTCTCGCGGTCCGTAACGCGCAGACCGCCGATGAACTTGCTTTCGATGGCCATGCGCTTGAGCGTGGCGGTGAAGAACTTGGCGCCGCCGTGCACCACCAGGATTTCGTGCCCCTCCTTCGACAGTGCGGCCACCTGGCGGGCCAGGCCGCGCACGGTCGAGTCGTCTTCGAGCAATGCTCCCGCGAATTTGATTACGGTTCTCATTGAAGTGAGGTCTGCTCCTCGATACCCAGCATGTGGTTCAAGTTTTGGACCGCTTGGCCCGCCGCGCCCTTCCCGAGATTGTCGAGACAGGAGATGAGCACCAGCCGCCGTCCCGAGGAATCCAGGGCAAAGCCGATGTCGCAAAAATTCGTATGGGCCACGTGCTGCAACTCCGGCAGCGCCCCGGCGCGCCAAATGCGGACCATCGGCCGTCCGGCGTAGAACTTGCGGAAAAGTGCTTCCACGTCGGCACCGCTTCGCGGCGGATCGAGCGTGACGTAAATGGTAGAGAGAATCCCGCGCGCGAGCGGCAACAAGTGTGTCGAAAAGACCACCTGCGATTCGCTTAAGCCGGTATGCTCGAGGATTTCCGGCGTGTGGCGATGCGTGAATAAGCCGTAAGCCTTGAAATTCTCATCCACCTCGACAAAGTGCAAATCGCGCCGGGGATCTTTCCCTGCCCCGCTGGCCCCGGACTTGCAGTCACAAACCACCGAAGTGTTCCTCGCGATCCAGCCGGATTCAGTGAGAGGCCGAAGGGCCAAAATGACGCTCGTCGAGTAGCAACCGGGATTGGCAACCAGTCGCGCGGCCGCGATTTCCTTCGAATAAAGCTCGGGGAGGCCGTAGACGGCTTCGCCAAGCCACTCCGCATGGGGAGCGGGCAGCTGGTACCAGGAAGTGAACGTCTCGGCACCGCGAAAGCGAAAGGCCCCGCTCAAATCGATGACTCGCAATCCTGCTTGCAGCAATTTGGGGGCTAATTCCGCCGAGACTTCATGCGGGGTGGCAAGAAAGACCGTGCCGGCGCTGCTCGCGGTAATGGCCTCAACCGCTAGCGGCCGTAGGGGCGCTTCGCCCCAGCCGCGAAACTGGGGAAAGCGTTCCGCCAGGCACTTCGTGCCGTGGGCATCTCGCATGTAGAAAACCGGAGTTGCCAGGGCCGGATGACGCAGCAAAATGCGCGCCAATTCCAGGCCGCTGTACCCGGTCGAGCCCACCACCCCGATTTGTCGAGGGTCCCTCATTTCACCAGGGCTTCGATCTTTCTTTGGAGGGACTCGCAAGTTTTCCTGCTGGTGGTGATGATCAACACGGTGTCGTCACCGGCGACGGTTCCGGCGACCTCCGCGAATTTGGCCGCATCGACGGCCGCGGCCAGGGGCTGCGCGCCGCTCGGCGGAGTCTTCAGCACCAGGAGATTTTCTGCTGGGCGAATGTCGAGCAGAAACTCGGCGAGCGCCCGCGCAAGCGGCGGGAGAGGGGTGGGCTCTTCCGGCAACGCCGAGGCCTGCTTGTATCCCTCTTGCGTCTTCACCAGGCGAAGTTCCTGCAAGTCGCGCGAAAGCGTCGCCTGGGTAACGCGCATCTTCTGCGCCGCTAACCGGCGGCGCAGTTCTTCCTGGTTGCCGATGCGCTCACCGGTCACCAGCCGCAGGATTTGCCCCTGGCGAAATGTTTTCCCCGTGTTCATCGCCACACCTGCATATTTATACAGGCGAATGCATATTCTTGTCAATGGAAAAACGAGATTTTCTTCCGGTTGGTCCCGTTGGCGGGTCGGCGCCGGCCATGTAAGATTCGGCGCATCTGGCCAGACGGGCACTGGATTTTCCGACCAGGGAATGTTACTTATCGTCCTGGCCCCGGGTCCCCATGGGAACAACTTGCCAAGTCGCAGGATGCAAGAATGACTCGCCCTCGGCGCTTGCCGAGCAGAAGTTGTGCGTCTTGCACTTTACCCTGTCCCTGGAAACCAACTGCGGAGAGATGCGGCGAGAGACGGCCCTCGGGAATGCGCCAGCGGAACGCCAGCGCGAGATCATGCGCTTCATCACCGAACAGGGGGAGCGGCTGGCGCGGGTGGCCACGAGCGGCCTTCACCTGACCGATGATTTGAAGGCCCGGATCTTAAGCACCTTTCTCACGCTCATGAACCTTCGCGAAAACCTGGATCGCGCCAGCATGCGGAGTTCGCTCGGCCGTTCCGGGCATCCTCGCTGAACCTGGAATTCCTTGCGCGAAGCGGATCACGCGCCCAGATAACGGGCATAAAGGGAGCGCGCCACGGCAGGGTCCTTGGTGCCCTTCAGGATGGCGCGGCCGTCCGAAAAAACCGTCATTTCGTAAGGCGCGACGCGAAAGCAAATGAGAAAATCGTTTTGTCGAACATCCTCGACCAACGGCGCGAGCCGGCTGGCGAGGGCCGGGAGGTCCAGAGCCCGGCTGCGCTCGTGGATCTGCACCGAATCACGCCCGCAAAGGGTGATATGCGGCTGCGCCTCTCCTTGGAGATAGGAGTAATCGTGCTTTGCGCAGGCCCGGCATTCCGGATTGCGGGCCAGGCGGATCGCTTGCATCCGGCCAGTCCATACGTCACCAGAGAGCAACCGCCCATGAAGGGCCTCGGGACGGCCTGCTAGGATCTTGAGGGCCTCGGCAACCTGCCAGGAAGCAACGAGGTTCACAATAGGACCGAGCACGCCGATCGTGTCGCAGGTTTCTTCTAGCGCTTGCGAGGAATTTCCCGATTCGAGAAGACAAGCAAGGCAGGGCGTAACTCCCGGGCGAATGGTCAGGGTCAGGCCGTAGCTCGCGACCGCGGCTGCGTAAATCCACACCCTCCCGGATTCGACCGCGAAATCGTTGATGAGGAAGCGGGTTTCAAAATTATCGGTGCCGTCGAGGATGAGGTCACAACCGGACAGAAGTTCCACGGCATTTTTCGGACCGAGATCGGCTACCACGCCCCGGACCTCGACACCCGAATTGATCGAACGCAGTTTGTGCTCGGCGGCAACCGCTTTAGGAAGCGCATTGCGGGCGTCGGATTCATCGAACAGCGTCTGGCGCTGCAGATTGGACGGTTCAACGAAGTCTCGATCAATGATGTTGACCGAACCCACTCCGGCACGAACGAGGAGGTTGGCGGCGGCAGCTCCGATGGCCCCGCAGCCAACGATCGTCGCGCGTGAGCCGAGCAGACGGCGTTGCCCGTCGGGTCCCATCCCGGCAAACAGCATCTGGCGGGAGTATTTTTCCAGGAGAGAATCGCTCGCCAAGGGTTAGTTCCGTACTGGCCAATCAGACAGGCCTGCCAAGTAACATCATAGCGCCAAACTGCAGGGGGAAGGCAACGCCCCTGTGCTACGCTTCGTCTGAGCGAAAGAAAGCATGAGAATGCGCTCGACCAAGAGAAGGCGAGGTATGATTGCTCTTGCGCTGCTGATCGGGGCGGTGCCGGCGTATTCGTACCCGCACGCTCGTCAGGCGGCTTCCGGCAATGAGGCTGGCTCTGCCCCGGTGGTTGTTGCCGTCCGCATCGTCGGCGAGGACGGCCAGGTTTTGGTCGGCTCTCCTCGAGGCATCCCACTCGAAACGGGAAAGCCTCTGGATCGGGAGGGAGTCGCGGGAAGCCTTCGCGCGCTTTATCGAACGGGAGATTACGCTGATCTACGGGCCGTGGTCACGCCGGAGAACGGGGGCGTGCGGCTGGACTTCGTGGTGCGGGAGAATCTGTTCTTCAATTTGGTGCGCCTGGAGGGGCTGGAAGCGCCGCCGAGCGAGGCTTCCGCCGTGGCCGCGATGCAGATTGGCCTCGGCCAGACCTACCGCAAAGAAATCCTGGGCGAAGCCCTGGAACGGTTACGCGAAACTCTTCGGGAGGAAGGCTTGTACCGCGCGGAAGTTTCCGCGGAAACGGTGCCGCATCCCGAGACCCATCAAATGGATATCATGGTGCATGTGAAGCCCGGCCCGCGGGCCCATGTGGCGAGCATCCAACTAACCAATGATACCGCGTACCGCGAGGCGACCCTGCTGTCCCGTTTCAAGATGAAGCCAGGACAGGCCATCACATCCGCGCGATTGCAGCGCGGAACGGGGCGCGTCAGAAAATTCCTCGCCAAAAAGGGCCATCTTAGCCCCCGCATCAACGTGCGGCGGGGCGAATTCGATGCGGCAAAAAATGCCGCCGCGATTTTCCTGGAAGTTACGCAAGGGCCGGGCGTCGAAGTTTCCGTGAATGGCGCGAAGTTCTCCGCAGGGGAGCTCAAGAGACTGATCCCCATATACCAGGAAGGAGCTGTTGACCCGGACCTGCTCGAAGAAGGGAAGCGGAACATCCGGGAGAGGTTGGAACGTCAGGGTTATTTCGATGCCGACGTGAGCTACAAGATCGACATGCGCGACGTGAAAGGCAACGCCTGGCCAGGGACGCAGGAAACCATCACCTATACCGTCGAACGAGGCGACAGGCACAAACTCGTGGGCATCGAGATCTCCGGAAACAAATACTTCGACACGGAATTGCTAAAGAGCCGTCTCCAGGTTTTCCAGGGAGCTTTCGGCTCGCCGGGTCGATTCAGCCGGCGGCTTGTGGACCTCGATGCGCAATCCATGCAAGGCCTGTATCAGGCCAACGGTTTTCTTGACGCCAGAGTCATTCCCTGGGTGGAGGATAATTACAAGGGCAAAGAAGGGGACTTGTTCATCAGCTTCACGGTGCTCGAAGGCAAGCAAACGCGAGTAGCCTCGCTCAGGATCGAGGGAACTCAGGCCTTCAAGGAGGACGAGCTCCTGGGAGTCATCGGTTCCGGTCCCGGCCAGCCCTATTCCGATTTCGGCGTGAGCACCGACCGCGACAACATCCTGGCGCTTTACTTTAACGAAGGATTTCCCGAGGCCACCTTTTCCGCGACGGCGGAACGCGTTCCGGCCACCACGGCGGAGGAAGAAGCATCCGTGGGTACGCATCACGGCTCCCCTCCCGGGGAGCACAAAACGGAACAATCAAGAAAAGAGGCCAAGCCTGCGGCCGAGCAAGCTGACGAAGTGAGACTGGTCTATCGCATCCAAGAAGGCCCGCAGACTCGCGTACGCCGCATTTTGATCAGCGGGTATGAACACACGCGGCCGGGTGTAATCCGCCGTGAGGTACATATCAAGCCGCACGAACCCTTGCGCGAGGGCGACGTCGTCGATTCGCAGCGCCGCCTTTATAACCTCGGGATCTTCAACCGGGTCACCATCGAGCCGCAGAACCCCACCGGAACCGACACGGACAAGGACATCGCCCTTCTCGTTGAGGAAGCCAAACGCTACACCCTGGCTTATGGCGGAGGATTCGAAGTGCAGCGCCTCGCGAGCACCACGAATCCGACCGAAGGGCAGGTTCAGGCCGCTCCCCGCGGCATTCTCGAAATCAGCAAACTCAATCTGACGGGCCGCGCGGATACGCTCTCCTTCAAGTTGCGCGGAAGCACCTTGCAGGGACGCGCTTTGCTCGGATACTCCGCGCCCAACACTTTCGGCAATTCCAAGCTTAGTTTTCAGGCCACCGTCTTTGCGGAAAAGACTCGCGACATCAACACCTTCACCGAATCGCGCTACGAGGGCTCCGTGCAGTTGACCGACCAGCTCAACACCCGGAACACGCTCTTTTTGCGCTACGCTTTTCGCCAGGTAAAAATCTCCGACCCCAAGATTCCCAGCGACGAGATTCCGCTGTTCAACCAGCCCACCCTGGTTTCCGAGTTTGGCGTGACCTGGGTTCGCGACTCCCGCAACAATCCGGCGGACGCCTCGAAGGGCAGTTTCAACAGCGCGGATTTTGGCGTGTCGGGCACCTACATTGGCTCGAGCGCCAGCTTTTTGCGGTTTTTCTACCAGAACTCGACCTATTACCCCATCAAGCGCCGGTTCAGTTTCGCGCGGTCGACTCGCTTCGGAGTTCTAGCGCCATACCGGGATACCGTCTCGCTCAGCTTTCCCGCGCCGACCACGCCGCCGCTGCCAACGGTCATTCCCCTGCCCGAACGTTTCTTTGCCGGAGGCGGAACGTCGCTGCGCGGGTTCGCCCTCAACCAAGCCGGGCCCCGCGACTCCGTTAGCGGATTTCCCGTCGGCGGCCAGGCCCTGCTGGTGCTGAACCAGGAATTTCGCTTCCCGATGCGCCTGCCGTTCCTCGGAACCTCGCTAGGCGGAGCTTTGTTCTACGATGGCGGCAACGTATACAGCCGCCTGAGCCGCATCTCGTTCCGGACCAATCTGCCGGCTCCCACTCTTGCCTTGCAAAATCCGTCGTTGCCCCCGAGCTCGACAAACGTACCGATGTGCGTAGCGAATTGCTCGAATGAGCTGAACTATTTTTCACACACGGCGGGCCTCGGGTTCCGCTACAAAACGCCGGTCGGGCCCATTCGTATCGATCTCGGCTACCAGCTCAACCGGCCTTCGTTCATCGTCCCTATTCCTTGCCCGTCGAATGCGACCGATTGTAAGTCGGGTTCCCTCGGCCAGATGAGCACACGGCTGTCGGGCTTCCAAATCTTCTTCAACCTGGGGTCCACTTTCTGATGCGCGGCCCGGCCATCCGCGGAATTCTCCTGGCGGGGTTCATGGCCATTCCCTGGGGATCGCTTGGGGCCCAAGAAGTCGTGGATCGCATCGTGGCCCGCGTGGAGAACGACGTCATTCTATGGAGCGACGTTCGCGCCCTGGCCCGCTACCAGCAATTCCTCGACGGCAAATCAGAGTCCGATGATCAAATTCTCGACCGCCTGATCGACCAATGGATCGTGCGAACCGAGGCCGACGCCTCCCATTCGCCGCGCCCCTCCGAAGCGGACATCGATCGAGGCCTCGGCCGCGTCCGGAACTCGTTTGCGACGGACGAGGAATATCAAGCGAGAATGAAACAAGCTGGACTCAGCGAGCAGGACCTGCAAGCCATGGTCGCCTCGCAACTCTACCTGAGCAACTACTTGGATTCGCGCTTTCGCGCCGCGGTGCGCATCGATCCCAAGGAGATTGCAGATTTTTATCAGTCCTCCGTTGTGCCCCGCGCAAAGGCCCGCGGGCAGGAGCCGCCTACCCTTGATGCGGCGCGTGATTCCATTCAGGAAGCGCTGATCCAGAACGGCATCAACCGGCAGGCGGAACAATGGTTAAAAGAGAGCCGGCTGCGAGTGCACATCGAAAAATCCCTCGATGAGGTGGCGAGATGAACCAGCGACGCCGCCATCTGATTTGGAGCTGGGTCATTCACACGCCTTGGGTGCTGGTGGTGCTCGCCGTCTTGGGCGTGGTGACCTTTTTCGGAAGCGGAAGCGGCAATCCCCTGCTCGAGCGGCTGCTCGTAAGCCGCCTGGAACGAGCGACCGGCGGAAAAGCCGAATTGCGATCTATATCTATTAGCTGGCTGGCCATGCGCGTAACCATCCATGGCTTGGTGATTCACGGAAAGGAGCCCGCCGGGACGGAGCCTCTGTTCACTGCAGGCGAAGTGCAAGCCGCTCTGCGCATCGATTCCCTGTGGGGCAGGCGAATCTCGCTCGATGAGCTTTTGCTGCGGCAGCCGCACGTGCATGTCCTCGTGGGCAAAAATGGCTCGAGCAACGTGCCGACACCGAAACGGCCTGCTTCGGCCAAACAGCACTGGAAAGACACCCTGTTTCAACTGCGCATCCATCGTCTCTTGCTCGAGGATGGATGGCTTCTCTACAACGATGTGAAGGAGCCCGTCACCGTCCACGGCGGTGATCTGAACTTCTCTCTGGATGCGGGTGGCACGCCGGAGCATCCCTTATATCTGGGCAACCTCGAATGGCAGACCGTGGAGTTCGCTTCCAAGCGCTATATGCCCTTGCCCGTTGGCGCGACCGCCAAGTTCACCATTTGGCGCGATGGCTTTGCCCTCGAGCAAGGCGTGCTCAATGCCGGCCATTCGCGTCTTGACGCTCAGGCCGAAATGAGCGATTTTGCGGATCCCCAATGGAATTATCGCTACCGCGGGTGGGTGGAGCTGCTCGACTTCCGCGATACTCTCCGCAATCCCAAAATCCCGACCGGGCGAGTCGATCTCCGCGGCGAAGGCCAGCTTGCCGATGGCCGGCTTAAAGGCAGCGGCACTTATTCGACCGAAGACATCGCCTTAGGCTACGAAATTTTTCACGCCAGCGGATTGACCAGCCGCGGCACCTATCGTATGGATAACCGAGGTCTCGAGATTCCTGATTTCTTTGCTGGCGCGTTCGGAGGCGCCGTATCGGGCCGCGTGAACCTGCAGTGGCAGGGATGGAAGTTCCGGGCCGAGACCCACGTGGCAGACATGCAACTGGCGCCCATCTGTCTCTCGATCGAACACCGAAATTTCCCGGTGAACGAACTGCACTGGGACGCCCGGATTTCCGCCGATTCGGTGGAAACCTGGACCGGCCCGTTTCAAAACTTCGAAGTCTCCGCGAAAAGCGTATGGGATTCTCCCGGACAGCTGGCCCCACACCATGAGCCGGTCCGCGGTTCATGGCAACTGCACTACCGCTATGATCCGAACACGCTTTTTATCAGCGCTGGCGAATTCGAAACGCCTTCTTCCCACGGCACGGTTGACGGCCTGCTCGCGCCGCGGAACTCCCTGCTGAACGTGAAGTTTGAAACACAGTCCCAGGCACCCTACAAGGACTTTGTCAATGCCATTCGAGAGGTCGCGCCGGGCTCGCCGGAGGACGCCAAAGCGATTTCCGGCAGCGTGAAATGGGACGGCAAGATTACCGGCCGATCTTCCGGTGCCACGTTTCAGGGCCACCTCCGTGCAGAAAATGCCCGCTATGACGGCGCCTTTGCGGATTCTGTGGAAGGCGACCTGACTTATTCGCCGACCGGGCTGGTTCTCGCAAACGGAACCGTCCGCCAGGGCCAGATGCAAGCGGTTATCGAAGCCAACTTTTCTCTAACGAAATGGACTTTCAGGGCCCAGAACGCGTGGACCGCCGACGCAAGTTTCGAGAAAGTTCCTGCGGAAAACCTCGAGAAAGTTCTGGGAATGACGTACCCGCTGAAAGGGTCGTTGACCGGCCAGTTTCACGGACGAGGTAGCCGCGCGGAACCGAACGTTACCGGATTATTTGATCTTGCCGACGGTAGCGTGTATGGCGTCTCTTTCAACCGCCTCCGCGGACAGCTTAACCTGGCTTCGGGCGAGGCGCGCATCGCCAATGCGGAATTGAGATTCTTTGCCCCCGGAAAAGAGGGTGGCCGCGGCACCGGAATCATCACCGGATCGGCGGGCTACCGGTTCAGGGCGCAAACCTTTTCGGCGGATCTTGTTGGCGCGGGTTTGCCGCTGGCGAATTTCGAAACACTACAGTCGCCCCGTTTGCCTGTCGGCGGACAGTTGAGTTTCCGGATGAAGGCCGATGGCTCGCTCGTGGCGCCCGCAGGTGAAGGAACCTTCCGTGTGGTTGATTGGACGGTCGGAGAATCCGTAATCGGCAGTTTCGAAGGCCATCTGAAATCGGACGGCGTCGCCGCACACCTCGACTTGAGCTCGGCGATGTCCTCCGGAGAGATATCCGGCGGCTCCACTCTCAGCCTCAGCGAACCCTACAACCTGGGCGGCAAGATCACCATCAAGAACATCAACCTGGACCCGTTCTTGCTCACCGCTCTGCACCTCGCGAGTTTCAGCGGGCATGCCAACGCCGACGGCGACATTACCCTGAAAGGCGCGCTCCGCCATACGGAAAACATCGTGGCGGACGCGAATTTCTCGCGCATGGCCATGGATTTCGCCGGCGTCCACCTGGAAAACACCGGAGTGGTTCACTTCCGCACATCGCGCGACTCTCTCGACATAGAACCCGTCACGTTTCAGGGTAAGGACACCAACCTCCAGATTGCCGGGGCCGTGCAATTTGCCGGACGCCGCACTCTGGGTTTGCGACTGAACGGGGGCCTGGACTTGCGCCTTCTCGGTGGCTACGTGCCGGAACTGGACGCGCGTGGCAAGGCCCAAGTCAACGCGTCCTTCGAAGGGACTCTCGACCGGCCGCGCATCACCGGGGGCGTGCATATTGGAAACGTGTCGGCTCGCGCAGCAGATTTTCCCACCGGGCTTAGCGCTATGCAGGGCGACTTGATCTTCGACTCGACCCGCCTGTACTTCGACAATGTCAGCGCCGAATCCGGTGGCGGAACCCTGCGCCTCGCCGGCAGCGTCAATTACGCCGAGAAACCTCTCCGCTACGACATCAACGTGCGCTCCGATCGCGTCCGCATTCGTTATCCCGAGGGCATGAGCTGGCTCGCCGGCGGAACGCTGCGCCTGACCGGCACTCCCGCCGCCGCCGTGCTTTCCGGGCGGGTGACGATCGAGCGCGTCACGCTCACCCAGGGCCTCCAGGTCGCGGGCATGCTGGTCTCGGCGAAGGAAGGAATCACCGCGCCGGCCACCAGCTCCTCCTATTTGCGCAACTTGCAGTTCGACCTGGAAGCGCTCTCCGCTCCCGATGCCCGCATGGAATGGCCCGGCGCGGAACTTCAGGCCGAGGCCAGTCTACGTGTGCGCGGAACCTGGGAGCACCCCATCCTGCTCGGCCACATCCATATTCTTTCCGGCAATTTGAATTTCGCCGGCAACCGCTATCGCGTCTCGCGGGGAGACTTGAACTTCGCCAATCCTTTCCGTCTCGACCCCGTGCTGAATGTGGAAGCTACAACCACGATCGAGCAACACGAGATCACCTTGAATTTCAACGGACCTGCAAGCAAGCTCACTCTCGCTTATCGCTCGGATCCCCCCTTACCCACGGACGATATCATCACCTTGCTGGCCTTGGGGCAAACCACATCGGAGTCCACGGTGCGCAGCGGCGGCACCTCCGGGAGCGGCACTTCCAACGCCTCGGCCATTCTCTCGGAAGCCATCTCCAGCCAACTGGGCGGGCGGCTCGAGCGGCTGTTCGGCATCACTCGTTTTCGCGTGGATCCAGGACTCGCGGAGGTCGGCTCGACTGGATCGGAACAAAACGCGGCGGCGCGCGTCACCGTCGAGCAGCAAATCGCTCGCAATCTCACCATCACCTACGTTTCCAACGTCAGCTCCACGCAGCAGCAGGTCATTCAGGTGGAGTACAACGTGGATCGCAACGTTTCGATCGTGGGTCTACGCGACCAGAACGGTACCTTCGGCATCGACATCAAAATCAAAAACCAGAACGGTACCTTCGGCATCGACATCAAAATCAAAAAACGCTTCTAGTTTCTCCTAGAAGCGCTTTCTCCGACAAACCACGCGACAAGCCTGTTACTGCGGGCCTGTTACTGCGGGCCTGTTACTGCGGCTTGTTACTGCGGGTCTTGTTGTTGGGCGGTCTGCGGTTGAGTTTGTTGCCCCCGCCGCTGCTGCCAGCGCCCCTGGCCCATGCCGAGACGCGCCGACTGCCCCACTCCGGGGTTTTCCCGCTTGGCTTCGGCTAAAGCCTCTCTGGCCGCTTTGCCGCTCGCCGCGCGGACCGCAGCTTGGGTTTCCCGGCCGATCTTCGGCATCTCCATGGCCACTTTCTGGCCCAGGGGCGAACCATAAAACTGCAAGAGTCCTTTGATTTCATCTTCGGTGAAGTGCTTGTCGTAAATGCTCACGAGTTCGTCGGTTACCTGATCGGCGTCAAATCTCTTCTCGTAACTGGTGGCGAAGGCATTTACAAAAGCTTGCCCTTTGTCGTTGTTGGGCACGGTCGAGAGCAGCTTTTCCCGCGCCTGCTCAATGGCGTTGTTGGCTCCGTCTGCGACCATATCGCGCGCCCCGGGAAGTTCCATGAGCGAACGAATGTCCGCCTCTTTCAGCGGATCGATGTTCGCATTCGATTGCGCGGAGGCCATGCCTGGTGCGGAAGCCGAGGCTTGCGGCGCTGCGTTCACGGAATTTTGCGACGATCCCTGAATCACAACGAAAAACGTGCCGATGTAAATGACAATCAAAGCGAGCAGGGGTTTCATGACGGCCTCCGTGGCGCCGCGTTCCTGTCCCGCGCCACGCCTCTGATTCTAGAGTGCATGACACGAGAAGCGAGCGCTTCTTGAGAGGGTCTGTGTTCCGTTCGTTCACTGTCCGAACGTCCAGTTCGAAACTAGCCAACAGAAGAACAAAGGTTAAGTTTCTGTTAGGATGCCTCGCCATGAGCGAACTCCCTTCCGAGATGGCGGTTGAAGACAGCCGGGCGGCGACCATCGTGGCTCGCGAGTCCGGCCTCGAGCGCAGCCTTAGGCCCGCGCAGCTCGCCATGCTCGGTCTCGGCAGCACCATCGGTACCGGGCTGTTTCTCGGCAGCGCCATCGCGGTAAAGCTCGCCGGCCCCGCGGTGATTCTGAGCTTTGTCGCGGGCGCGTTGATCGCCTTGCCGATGATGTGGGCCCTCGCGGAAATGGCCGCGGCGCATCCGACCGCAGGTTCTTTTGGACTCTATGCGGAGATGTATCTGCATCCATGGGCCGGATTTGCGATTCGCCTCACCTATTGGCTCTGCATGATGGTCGTGGTGGGCAGCGAAGTCGTGGCCGCATCGATCTACTGCAAGCTGTGGTCCGCGAAAACACCCGCGTGGGTTTGGATCGCTTTGTTTTCCGTGCTGATTCTTTACGTCAACACCATCCACATCGGAAACCTTGGAACCTTCGAATATTGGCTTTCGCTCGTCAAGGTTGTCACCATTCTGGCGTTTCTCGTTCTCGGCTCCGCCTGGTTGTTCGGCATCGGGTTCCCGAAAGTCGGCTTCGCCAACTACACCGCCTATGGCGGATTTCTTCCCCATGGCTGGAGCGGCGTCGGGCTGGGCGTCATCCTCGGGCTGTTCAGCTTTTTCGGAATCGAAGTCGTGGGAAGCACCGCCGGCGAGGCAGCCAATCCCAAGGAGGCAGTTCCGAAAGCATTGCGCTCGACCGTCGCCACGCTCATTCTTTTTTACGTTGCGGGACTCGCGCTGGTCGTTGGCATTGTTCCCTGGAAGCAAATCGACATGGGCGCGAGCCCCTTCGTCCGCGTGTTCCAGACCGTCGGCATTCCCGCCGCCAGCCACATCATGAATTTTGTGGTTCTGACCGCCGCCCTCTCAAGCGCCGTGGCCAATTTGTATTTCGCCGCGCGGCTGGCCTTTTCACTAGCCCGCGCCGGCTATCTCACCCGGACGCTCGGCCGGCTGAACAAAAAAGGCATGCCCATCGTCGCCGTGCTGGTTTCGGGCGCCGGCATGGTCCCGGCGATGGTCTTGTCGAAGTTCTTCCCGGATTCCCTCTTCGTTTCCATGATCGCCGTCAGCACGTTTGGCGCGCTCTTTGCCTGGCTCATGACCCTCGTCACGCACCTCGCGTTTCGCCGCCATCATCACCGCCAGGCCCGGCCGTACCTCCGGTTCGGACCCGCGGGGCCCTGGGCCTCCCTTGCCGGACTCCTCGCCGTCCTCGCCGTGATGCTTTCAACCTGGTGGGTCCCCGGCTTTCGCATCATGCTGGGTGCCGGGGTCCCCTGGCTCGCCCTCCTTACGGTGTGTTACTTTGTCTGGAGAAGGAATTATCCCCGCACCCCCGGCCTTGGAGAATAGCCTGGTGGATCCACTTCTCAAATGGCGCGCCGAGTTTCCGATTCTCGAGCGCACCACTTACCTGATCAGCAATTCGCTCGGGGCCATGCCGCGCGGCGTTTACCAAAGCATGAGCGCCTATGCGGATTCCTGGGCCGGGCGCGGCGTGCGCGCCTGGGAAGAAGGCTGGTGGGAAATGGCCGTCGGCATCGGCGACCAAATCGCCCCGCTCGTGGGCGCCAAGACCGGGGAGATTTCTCTGCATCAAAACGTCACGCTGACCGAAGCCGTGATTTCTTCCTGCTTTGACTTTCGCGGTCCGCGCAACAAAATCGTGATGGTCGATCTCGAGTTTCCTTCGATCCAATACTTCTACCACGAGCAGCGCCGCCTTGGTGCGCGTGTGGAAGTCGTGCCTTCGGAAAACCCCGTCCGTTTTGACTTGGAAAAGTTCCTTGCCGCCATCGACGAAACGACCCTGCTCGTTCCGATTTCGCTCGTCCTGTTTCGCAGCTCTTTCATTGTGAATGCCCGCGCCATCATCGAGCGGGCCCACCGCGTCGGTGCCCACGTTGTTCTCGACGCCTTCCAGGCCGCGGGAACGATTCCCGTCGATGTTCGCTCCCTCGGCGCCGATTTTGCCGTTGGCGGCGTGCTTAAGTGGCTGTGCGGCGGCCCTGGAGTTGCTTACCTGTATGTCCGTGAAGATTTGCGCGCCAAGCTTAAGCCCTCACTCACGGGATGGATCGCCCATCGCCGCCCGTTTGCCTTTGAAACCGGCGCCATCGATCCGCGCGACGATTCCTATCGCTATCTGAACGGCACCCCGCACATCCCGGCGCTCTTCGCTTGCCGCCCTGGCCTGGACATTCTCAAGCAAATCGGCATTGCTCCCATTCGCGAGAAGTCCGTCCGCATGACCACGCGTTTGATCGAAGGCGCGAAGTCCCGCGGTTGGCAAGTCAACACGCCGGAAAACCCCGACGAGCGCGCGGGAACCGTCTCGGTCGAATGTCCGCACGCCTACGAAGTTTGCCGCGAACTTCTCGCCCGCGAAATCCTCGTCGACTACCGGCCCAAAGCTGGCGTGCGCCTCTCGCCCCATTTTTACAATCGCGAAGACGAATGCGACTTCACCCTCGCCGAGATGGAAGAAATCCTGAAAACCGGGGCCTGGGAAAAGCACGCCGCGGCAGTCACACATGTTTGAAATCAAAGACGACACGTGGCAACGCGCGGAAATGGTCGAAAAGCAGCTGCGCCGGCGCGGGATCCGCGACCCCGCCGTCCTCGCCGCGATGCTTGCGGTACCGCGCCACGAATTTGTCCCGGGGGAATTCCGTGCGCGCGCCTACGACGACGTGCCTTTGCCTATCGGCGGCGGTCAAACCATTTCACAGCCTTATATCGTAGCCGCCATGACCCTTGCTCTGCGGCCTCAGACCTCCGATCGCGCTCTCGAAATCGGGACCGGCTGCGGCTATCAAGCGGCGGTGCTCTCGCTTTTGGCGAAGGAGGTCTTCACCATCGAGCGGCAGCCCGAGCTGGCTTCCACGGCGTCAGAAAGACTTCCGAACCTCGGCTACCACAACGTCCACGTTCATTGCGGAGACGGCACTCTCGGGCTGCCGGAGTTTGCGCCTTTCGACACCATCCTGGTTGCGGCAGCTGCTCCGGCCGCACCCGAGCCGCTGCTGGCTCAACTGGCTGAGCTCGGCCGCATGATCATTCCTGTGGGCGACGCCGACAGCCAGGAACTGCGGCTCATCGAAAAACATGCGGGCGCGTTTTCGACGAAAACGCTCGAGGGTTGCCGCTTTGTGCCCCTGGTCGGACACCACTCCTGGCAGAAACCTCCCGAGCGATGAGTTCCGCCGACCGCGAACTCTCCATCATCATTCCTGCCTACAACGAAGAGTTGCGGCTCCCCACAACGCTTGAGCAAATCGCGGCATACGCGAACCGCTGCCACCGGGAAGTGGAAGTCCTGGTTGTCGACGACGGCTCGACCGATCGCACCGCCGCGGTTGCCGAGGCTTTCCGCGGCAAGCTCGCCGCGCTGCGCGTGGTTCCGAACGGAGTCAACCGCGGCAAAGGCTTTAGCGTGCGCCACGGCGTCGAGCAAGCGCATGGCCGCATCGTCCTGTTTACCGACGCCGATCTCTCCGCGCCCATCGAGGAAGCCGACAAGCTCATCGGTGCCCTCGAACATTTCGACCTTGCCATTGGCTCGCGCGCCGTCAACCGCTGCCTGATTACCGTCCACCAGTCTCCTCTCCGCGAATTCGCGGGAATCCTGTTCAACAAAATCGTTCGCGTCATCCTGCGGCTGCCGTTTGTCGACACCCAATGCGGCTTCAAAGCCTTCCTTCGCGAGCGTTGCCGGATTATTTTCGACCAGCAGACCATCGAGCGGTTCGGCTTCGATCCGGAATTGCTCTACCTGGCCAGACATCATGGCTTGCGCGCCGTCGAGATACCCGTGCGCTGGGGGCACTCCCCGGCCACGAAGGTCAGCATGTTCCGCGACAGCGTTCAAATGTTCCTCGACGTTTTCAAAATCCGCTGGAATGCGCTCGTTGGGCGGTATCCGCGCAAGTCCTCCGATCCCGCCTGAGCCGGCCCGAGGTGTCCAGCCGCAAATACTTTGCTATACAAAGTACTTGACAAACGTAGGCGAGCGCCTTTAGAGTGTGACTATGGCGACTACCCCTGGTCCGCTGCGCTCTTCCCGCCGCGAGGCTATCCCCATCGATGCTCGCGCCGCCGACCATCTTCGCTACATCCGCGAAACCATGGCGAGGGCCGCGGAATTTACCGCCGTGCCGGGCTGGGGCGGCGTGGCCATGGGCATCACCGCGATGGCCGCGGCGTACCTCGCTTCCCGGCAGGCTAGCGCCAGTGCCTGGCTCGTCGTTTGGCTCGTGGAAGCGTTCGTGGCGGTGGCCATCGCCGCGCCCGCCGCGGCGACCAAAGCGCACCGCGCCAATTCCCGGCTCTTTTCCGGGCCGGGACGAAAATTTCTGCTGAGTTTTGCTCCGCCCATTGTTGTCGGCGCGCTGCTGACCTACACTCTCTACCACGCCGGCGCGCTTACCGCCCTCCCCGGAGTCTGGCTCTTGTTGTACGGCACCGCCATCGTCACCGGCGGAGCCTTTTCCGTGCGGGTGGTCCCGGTGATGGGTTTGTGCCTGATGTTGCTTGGCGCCGTGGCGCTGTTTGCGCCTGCGGTTTGGGGCGACGCGTTCATGGCGGCGGGCTTCGGGATTGTGCACGTCGGGTTCGGCTGGTGGATCGCCCGGCACTACGGAGGCTAAGGAGATCATATGGCTAAGTCATCCGCTGCGCGTCAAGAACGCGTGCAACGGTCGCGCGACCGTGAAACCATCCTGGAATCCGTGCGCAAACCTGCGCGCCAAGCGGCTCCCGCGGACCTGGACCGGCTGATTCACGAACATGTGCGCCTGGGGATCGTCAGCGCCCTGGCGGTGAACCGCGCGCTGACGTTCAATGAGCTAAAGGCGCTGCTGAAAGCCTCGGACGGCAACCTGAGCGTCCACGCGCGAAAGCTGGAAGAAGCCGACTACATCGTTTGCGAGAAGTCCTTCGACGGACGCACGCCCAAGACCGAATATCGGCTGACCTCCGGGGGACGCAAGGCTCTCGAGCGGTATCTCAATCACATGGAAGCGCTGATCCGCGCCACGCGCGAGGGGTAGCGACAGGCAAAATTTTTTTGCCAAGACACTTTGCAGTGCAAAGTAGTTTGCATGACAGTTCGCAAAAACGTTGGTTGGCGGCGGAGATGGGATACCCTATGGAGTCAGCAACCCCGGCAGAACAGCAAATCCCATCCCCGGCAAGTGCCGCGGGCCCGGCGCTAGGAACTTCGCAGGTTGTTGTGCCCATGCCCGCTTCGCGGCCGCCGGCGCCGGCGGCCGCCGAGGGCGCGGAATTCGCGCCTCCGGCGAACTCCGGCTTGCACGTGGCCATTATTTCCGATGGCAACGGCCGCTGGGCCACGTCTCGCGGACTGCCGCGCTCGGCCGGGCACCGAGCCGGAGCGGAAACCGCACGCCGCATCATCGAGGCGGCGCCGCGCCTCGGTATCCACACGCTGACACTGTTTGCGCTTTCTTCAGCGAACTGGAAGCGGCCGGCCGCCGAAGTCGGCGGCATCCTGCGGCTGCTTCACGAATACCTGCTCAGTGAAACCGAGCACTGCGTCCAACAAGGCGTGCGGCTCAGCGTCATCGGCCGCCGCGACCGCGTGCCCTCGACGCTGCGCCAGGCCATCGCTGATTCCGAGGCCGCCACCGCAGCCGGACTGCGGCTGCATCTTCGGCTGGCGATTGACTACTCCGCGCGCGAAGCCATCTTTCACGCCGCTTGCCGCTTCTACAAAGTCACTGAGCTTTCGCCCGAATCGTTCAGCCGCGTGCTCGCCGAAGTGTACCGCGGCGGCTCTACAGAAGTGGATTTACTGATCCGCACCGGCGGCGAGCAGCGGTTGTCCGATTTTCTGCTTTGGGAATGCGCCTTCGCCGAATTTGTGTTCGTGCCGAAGGCCTGGCCGGACTTTACGGTGGCGGACCTCGAAGCGGCGCTCGAGGAGTTTACGCATCGCGAGCGCACGCGCGGCGCGCTGCCGGACGCATTGGCTGGGTAGGGAATTTGCATGAACATGTCCGCGTCGACTCCGCATTTCGCGCCCCTGGTCGTGCTGCTCTTTCTGGGCACGATTTTCCTGCTGGGCACGGCGCTCCTCGTATTGTTTTGTGGCGCGGTGCGGCGCTCCGCTTTTTTCGCGAAGCTCGGCGCCGGGGCGGTCGCGACGATTGCGTCGGGCTATTTTCTCTTGCTCAGCGGCGTTTCGCTCGCGAGCAGCGAAGAAACTTTGCCGCCGGACGGCTGGAAATACTTTTGCGAGATCGACTGTCATATCGCGTATTCGCTGACTCGCGCGCAAACCGCAGGGGCCCTGGGACCCGAGATGCAGCAAATGTCTGCAAAGGGGAAATTTGTGCTCCTGCGCGTGAAGACCTGGTTTGACGAGCGCACGATTTCCGCCCGCCGCGGGAACGCCCCGCTCACACCGAACCGCCGCAAAGTACTGTTGTTGGACGCTACCGGGCGAAGCTATGCGCCTTCCGCGGCCGCCGAGGCCGAGTTCGCTCGGCTCGGGCAAAGCTCGACGCCGCTCACCAAAGCCCTGCGGCCGGGCGAGTCGTATACGACGGATCTCGTGTTCGACGTGCCGAACGACGCGCGCGGGCTGCGCTTGCTCGTCAGCGAAGATGATCCGGAAACACGCTTTGTCATCGGCCACGAAAACAGCTTGTGGCACAAGAAAATCTACTTTAACGTGGACGCCCGGGAGAGCACGCCTGAAGCAACGAAGTGAGGCAGTTGCGAGCCGCGCGAACGGCGGCGCGCCGCGCGAGACGCGCTCGGGGAATGCTTAGCTGGTCGCGGTAGCGCTTCTAGAAGTGCGCGCGCAGCTCGCGGAACGACGGCAGGATCACCAATTTGCCGGAGCCCGCGACGACCGGCTCGTGCTCGAGCGCCCAGGTGTGCTGGTGAGGAATGTACACGGCGTTCAAGCCGACTTGCATGGCCGGGTTGATGTCGCTGCGCGGGCTGTTGCCGATCATCCAGCCGTGGGCCTTCACAATTTTGTGCTTGTGCACCAGCCCGCCATAGGTCTGCGTATCTTTTTCGGGCACGATCTCGATGAACTCGAAAAAGCCCTGCAGCCCGGAGCGCTCGACCTTGGCGGCCTGCTCCGCGGGCTCGCCCTTGGTGAAGAGAATCAGCCGATGGCGCTCGGTTAGATAAGCGAGCGTTTCGGGCACGCCATCGAGAATCTTCGGCGGGGTGCGCTCCAACTCCATCACCCGGCTGTGAATTTGCGCGAGCATCTCGCGGCGGGCCATCTGGTCGGCCAGCTTCAAATACGTCTCCTCGAGCGAGCGCCCGAAGCTGCGCACTCCGTAGCCGTACTGCCGGATATTTTTGCGTTCGGTTTCGTTGAGGATGTGCCGGATGTAGGCCCGCGTGTAGCCGTAAGGCTCCACCACGGTGACGAAGTCTTCAATCAGCTTCTCGTAGAAGACGTTGTTTTCCCAAAGTGTATCGTCTGCGTCGATCAGCAGTGTGTATCGTCGCATTAGCTCTGACGATTCGCAGCGGCAGCGCCGCGGACCGTTCCCCCGCCTCGTTTCTGCCCTCTTTAGTCTAACAGCCGAAGGGCGTCTTCGGCGATGGCGGCCGCAGCCGCCGGTTTGCCGAAATACTCTACTGGACGATCGTCTCGAGCGCGCGCGTGAAGCGGGCATCCATTA
>WNGR01000269.1_pt1 | contig 76731 bp, 75 predicted proteins | sample 5407581 | NCBI WGS metagenome assembly WNGR01 (sample SAMN13153383, study PRJNA577476) | soil metagenome | isolation source: 80 cm soil or saprolite under Garry oak tree replicate 2 | place: USA:California | collected 2016-06-15
TCCCATGCCCGATGGCACACCGGGTCCACAAGGAGGCGTCATCTTGATCGCCCCCGAAGATGGCGCCGCTGATACGCTCAAACCCCGCTTGCAAGCCGCAGGAGGCGACCCTTCGCACGTTCTTCTGCTCAACACAGTCGAAGGCCTGGATGCCAAAAAGATGGCGGTCGTCGACCGTCCCTTCTCCCTCTCCCATGACCTGGAACTCTTGGAACAAGCGATCAAGCGCACCAACGCCGTCCTGGTCGTCCTGGACCCTCTCATGGCCGTTCTGGGGCATAACGCTGACTCCTGCCGTGACCAGGATATCCGCGCAGTCTTCACTCCCCTGGCCCAACTGGCCGAGCGGACCGGCTGTGCCATCCTCCTTATCCGCCACCTCAATAAAGGCGCCTCGCACAATGCCCTCTATCGTGGGGCCGGCTCCATCGGCATCATCGCCGCTGCCCGCATCGGCTTGCTCGTCGCCCAGGACCCCTCTGACGAACACAAGCGCATCCTGGCCACCACCAAAAACAACCTCAGCAAGCAAGCCCCTCACCTGAGCTATCAGATCGTGGAAAACGCCTCGGATATCCCCTCTATCCAGTGGCTTGGAGAAAACACCTACTCTGTCTCCACCCTGCTCAATGGCCCCACCACTGTCTCCATCCAACGACAGCAGCTCCTCCAGGCCTTAAGTCATGCCCAAGGTCCTCTCGGTCCGCAAGAGCTTACCGAACGTACAGGACAAAAATCTACCTCGGTGCGACTCACCCTCGGTCGTATGCACCAAGCCGGGGAGATCATCCGACTGTCTCGTGGAAAGTATACCACGCTTCATCACCCTTCGCTTCTTCAGAGGAGCATGGATACCCAAACCACGCATACAAGCGATACAAACAATACATTAGATACAAACAATACATTAGATACAAACAATACATTAGATACAAACAATACATTAGATACAAGCGATACAAACAATACATTGCACACAACCGATACATCTGACATAATTCGGTCCCATCTCGCGAGCATCACAACCCACAACCACCATTCGCCGCCCGATCGCTGGTTCAATGTGAGCAAGGCCAATATGGAGCTGATAGACCATATGAGGAGCTTAGCCACCTGAACCCTCTCAACTCAGAATGGCCCCGATATGTGAGGAGGGTGATTCCTAAGCCAGCCCTCCTAGACCAGCCAAAACCGTTCTTCGTGAGATAGCTGGCTTCGTCCGCTCATCCTTAATAGATGAAGGGCTCATCACAGTCGGCTCTGAAGGGCGACTCAATGATGTAGACGGAATAGTAGGCCATACATATTGGGTTGGGGGAACAGATGCGGCAGTTGGTTCGAGCGGCTGGCTAGGTGGAGCAAGTGTTGACAACTCTACCGGTTCACCTACTTGTTCTAAGGCAGTGGCAAAGGCTTTGACGCTGGTAAAGCGCTGCTTTGGGTTCTTAACAAGTGATGTCTGTACTACCTGCTCGACTTCAGGAGAGATCGTCGGAATTTTCTCTTGTAAGAATGGAGGAGAGGCAAACAGATGCTGGGTACAGAGTTCAGTAAAAGACCCATGAAAAGGGCGGTCGCCGCTTAACCACTCATAGACAACGACCCCTAGTGCATATTGATCGCTGGCAGGACGTGGCTTGCCTTGAATTTGTTCAGGTGCCAGACAGTACCTATGACATCCTGTGTACTCTGGTTGCGTGAACTTTGCGCTATTAAGGCGATGCCGAAATCGCTGAGCAGAACTTCATTCCTTCGCCCGATGAGCATATTCTCTGGCTTGATGTCACGGTGGATCAGCTTCTCATCATGAGCATACTGTAATGCATCAGCAATTTGGTTCACATATGATACAATCGTCATCATTGGTAAAACAGCCCCTTTCGCATGACATTGACGTAAAGTCCCATTGGGAGCGTAACTCATAACCAAAAAAGGGGTTTTCCCTTCTATGCCAAAATCGAGGATGCGCACAATATGAGGATGCTCTAAGCGAGCAATGGTGCGAGCTTCGAGACGAAAGGGTTCCATCTCATTGCTCGTCAATTGGGTATGGAGTACTTTGATAGCCGCTTGCGTGCCGAGATGGATATGTTCACCCAAGTAGACCTCGGCGAAGCCCCTTCTCCCAAGAGGCTTATGAGGCGGTAATTGCCCAGTTGCTGCCCAACACGATCTGCCATGATCGAGTCCTTTCTCAGAAGGATGCGACCTTCCTGGATTGACTATAGAGCTAGATGGATGCAATAAACGTTTTAAGAAAAGCGTGCGAGTGAGTCATCTTGCACTCAGCAGTAGCCTTTGTTTCCACTTCATGGCAAAATCGCCTCCAAAGACGCAACAAACGAGAGATATCTTATCCGCATTGATCTGCTCGAAAGTGCAAGCATTCGCAGCCTACTGTGCCGTCCTCCCCCCATCAATCGCCACCACCTGTCCCGTAATATAACTCGCCCCCTCCGAAGCCAAAAACAGCACCGTCGAAGCCAGCTCACCCGGCTGCCCAATGCGCCCCATCGGCGTACTTCCAGCCACAACCGCCTCCGCACGATCCAGAATAGCCTCTGTCATCCGTGTTCTAAACATACCCGGCGCGACCGCATTCACTCGTATACCATTTTTTGCCCATTCGAGGGCGAGGGCACGAGTGAGATTGATGACGGCGGCCTTACTGGCATTGTAGCCGACGGTCTGGAGTTGGCCACCACCGAGACCGGCAATGGAGGCGACATTAATGATAACGCCCTTTTGGCGTGCAAGCATATGGCGTCCGACAGTCTGGGACATGAGGAAGGTGCCGGTGATGTTGGCGTCGATGACCTGTTGCCAGCGGTCGAAGGGCATAGTTTCAGCGGGTGCGCCCCAGGTGAGGCCAGCGTTATTGACGAGAATGTCGATGCTACCACAGGTGGCAAGAGCCTGCTGCACAAGCTGCTCGACTGAGGTAGGGTCGGCAACGTCACAGGTCATCGTGTGAACAGTTATACCCTGGTCCTTTAAGAACTTTTCGGCTTCCCCAAGCCATTGTTGACGACGAGCCGTGATAACCACGGTAGCTCCCGCAGCACCGAAAGCCTGGGCAATTTCCAGGCCCAAACCACGCGAGCCGCCGGTGATGAGGGCAACTTCACCAGCGAAGTTGAAGGCAGCAGTACCCACGGATAATACTCCTTAGCTTGTATTATGTGATAAAAGTTTGTTACGATGATAGAAGAAAGCACGGAAAGTACATGTATTGTATATCACAAGAAGGTCACTATGCACAATAATGAAACGAACACGACTACCATTGAAACAACGATACAATTTCAGATGGACAACACTGAAAGGCAGCGTCTGGAAGGGCTCCCGTGGCGTTTTCCCTTAGAGGAGTGGCCACAACACGGAGTGGTGCCTCTGGTGATACGGCGTGGAGAATCGCGCCACCCTGTGATTTTTGTTGAAAGAGATCGGGTACGCTATGCGATTAAAGAGACGACGCCGCACATGGCTGAGCGCGAGATTGCTAATTTGCATGAGATCGAACGGCGAGGTATTCCCTCTCTCAGCCCGGTAGGCAGTGTGATTGTGTCAGCACCACCGGTGATGTTGGAAGAGCGTGGACCAATGGATATCTCTGAGTATATCAGTGGAGATCGGGGATATACAGTAACGAGGTTAGCTCCGCGTGTTATTCCGCATGCTTTGCTGTACAGTATTCCTTTTACGAGGAAAAATAAGCATCGGCTCCTATCGGCAGTAGCCGTACTGTTGGTTGAGCTACATGAACATGGGGTGTACTGGGGTGATCCATCGCTAGCGAACGTGCTGATGCGCATCGATGGGCGACGCATTCTGGCGATCATGGCCGATGCCGAGACAGCGGAACTGTTTCCTGAGCCTGTGAACGAGCAGCTACGCGAGCAAGACCTGGAGTCGTTTAGCGAAGCACTGTTGTGGCAGGCAGAGGATTTACGGCTGGCACGGGGGTTGTCAGAAGAAGAGGAATTGGTGGATGAGAAGGATTTTCACTACTTCCAACAGCGCTATCACTGGCTCCGGCGTGAGCATGCACATCTTGCCTCAGCGACGGGTTTTACTACGCTATTCCAGTGGCAACGTATGTTGGAGAGGATGAATGAGTTGGGATTTTCCTTGCTAAGTACGAGTGGGCATGCTTTTCGAGAGATTGCGACGGTACTGCCAGGTTGGTCTGTGCAGCGCATCCGTCAGCTATTGGGCATTACTGTACCACGCAGATATGCACGTCGTTTCTACAATACAATTTTAAGCCATCAGGCTATCATGAGTGAAAATGAGCGGCGAGACGTGAGTCTGGAGGAGGCAGCCAAAGATTGGTATACACGCTATCATTTACCCACGGTATTGCTGCTACGCCAATATTTGACGAGGGGGCAAGATCCAATGGAAGCATACTTTGCGATTTTGGATATGAAGTGGAAAATGAGTTTGAAGGCTGGTTATGAGATTCCCATAGAAGAGGCGGCACTGGCGTGGGAGATGCAGCAGGTAGAGACAGGTGAGCTAGGTAAGGTTGATCCAGCGGAGATGGCAACGTGGTGGCGGGAACGCGAACCAGTAGCAGAGGCATTAGAGCCTCCACGGATTGCAAGCGGAGCATTGGAGCCCTTGCTTTCAAAAGAAGAGCAACCGCTTGTACATCTTGAGCCAACAGAGTTAGATCAAGAGATAACGAAGATTCTAGACAAACAGCAGCAACCAGAACAGCAGCAAAAGGAATAAATTATAACAGCCAGTGTTCCACATTGATGAAGCGGCTTCATCAATGTGGAATACTAGGTGAGCATGATGACCGCAAGGGTCATCACTACTCTACTCCGCCTTCGCAGGCCAACTCGTGCGTCTAGAGTAGTGATGACCCTTGCGGTCATCATGCTTCGCAAAAACATGACGCCCACCTTGCAACACTGGCTGTTATAATTCGACATATCTTATGGCAATTATATTTCCTCGTCGAGGACGTCCTCGCTCTCGCCTTCATCTTCGGTGCCTTCAACCTCACCAGCTTTGAAGGCGACGATGTTGCTGCGAATCTGCTCTTCGATGGCAGCGGCCACATCACTGTTCTGGCGAAGGAAGTCCTTAGCGTTCTCACGGCCCTGACCGAGGCGAATATCGCCAACGTTAAACCAGGCACCGCTCTTTTTGACAAGGCCCATTTCCAGGCCAAGATCGATGAGACCACCTTCACGAGAAATACCCTCGCTGTACATGATATCAAACTCGGCAACACGGAAAGGTGGGGCAACTTTATTCTTGACGACTTTAACACGAGTGCGGCTACCCATGACATCCTGGCCCTGTTTGATAGAGTCGATGCGGCGGATATCGAGGCGAACAGAAGCGTAGAACTTGAGAGCTTTACCACCAGCCGTGACTTCAGGGTTCCCAAACATCACACCGACTTTTTCACGCAGCTGATTGGTGAAGATAACCGCCGTGTTGGAGTTGCTGATGGCACCTGTGAGCTTACGCATGGCCTGACTCATCAAGCGAGCCTGCAAGCCGACATGGGAGTCGCCCATTTCACCCTCAATTTCAGCACGCGGTGTGAGAGCGGCTACAGAGTCGATGACGATCACATCAATAGCGTTACTACGGACAAGAGAATCGACAATTTCCAGGGCTTGCTCACCAGTATCGGGTTGCGAGATTAAGAGGTTGTTGGTGTCGACGCCACAGCGAGCCGCGTAAGTACGGTCGAGGGCATGCTCGGCGTCGATAAAGGCAGCATAGCCTCCGGCCCGTTGAGCATTGGCAATAATATGCTGACAGAGGGTGGTTTTACCAGACGATTCAGGACCGTAGATCTCGGTAACACGACCGCGAGGTACACCGCCTACACCGAGAGCGAGATCGAGGGCGATCGAGCCGGTAGGGATAATCTCAACATGGATATTGGTAGCCTCTCCTAATTTCATGACGGTTCCCTTGCCGAAGCGACGCTCGATTTGCTGCAAGGCGAGTTCGATAGCCTTTTCACGCTCGCTAGTTGCAGAAGATACTGGTGCGCTCCGATCTGCCATAGCTTTTTCCTTTTTAGTCATGGGCATTGCTTAGTACAGGGTATAGGATACAGGCAGGTTGTTGCCATCCCGCTTCACCGCCCCTGCATTCCTCCTTTGTTAATGGCAAGAATTATACACAAGTGCGTGACGATGTGCCGCACTTTTTGAGTGCCTGAGTTGATACACGTAGTTATTCTTTCGCAGGTTCGGAAAAGCGGAAACAGGTCTCTCTCCATACCTATTCCCCTCAAAACTAGAACAAGAGTACCATAAGTACAGCCGTGTGTCAAGTAGTTCCAGGATGAGGGCGACCACAAGGACCACTCCCTCTCTCTACTACTAGATGTCGCGTCGGCCTTCGAGGGCACGGCTAAGGGTACCTTCGTCGGCATATTCGAGATCGCCACCGATGGGCAGGCCGCGTGCAAGACCCGTCACTTTCACATTGAAAGGTGCCAGTTCATTTTTGAGGTGGCTGGCAGTATACTCTCCCTCAAAGTTGGGATTAGTGGCAATAATGACTTCTCGTACCTTCCCTGAGCGCACCCGTTGGAGCAGTTCATCGATACGCAGGTCTTTGGGCCCGACGCCTTCCACAGGCGAGAGTGCGCCATGCAGGACATGATAGAGACCTTTGTAAACGCCGGTTTTTTCCAGAGCCAGAACATCAAGAGGCTCTTCGACAACGCAGATAACTTCTTGATCGCGGCTAGGATTGCTACAAGTAGGACAGGGATCAGTTTCGGTGATATTGAAACAGCGCGAACAATAGATGATGCTTTCTTTGACGCGGATAATGGCTTCAGCCAGCCGACGTGCCTGGTCGGCTGGACTACGAAGGATGAAGAAGGTCAGGCGTTGGGCGGTTTTGACCCCAACACCGGGCAGTTTTGAAAATTCTTCGATCAGTGCTGCCACTGGTGGTGCGATGTTGTTCATAGTTTAGAACAATCCAGGGATTCTCATGCCGCCAGTGACACTACCCATGAGTTTCTGCTGGGCCTCAGTGGCCTTGTTAAAAGCATCTCGGGAGGCTGCCAGGATCATCACTTCCAACTCGGCAATATCTTCGGCATTAAAGGCTTCAGGGTCAATTTTGACAGTAGTGATCTCAAATTTGCCGCTCATGGTAATGGTAACGGCTCCGCCACCGGCAGTTCCGGTGAACTGGCTCGCTTCCAACTCCTCTTGCATCTTCGTGAGTCGCTGCTGCATTTTTTGGATTTCACGCATGTTCATGATAACAATAACTCCTTACTTAACTGCCTGGGCAACCACGAGGGTCGCCCCTACATATACGGTTTCACATTCCATCTCGCAGGTATGGCCCTACAACTTTGGGTAGAGCCTTACTTTGGGCGGATATCTTTAATTTCCGCAGTAAATGTTCGCATAACCGCTTGAACTACAGGGTCGTTACTCGCTCTTTGTTTGAGTATCTCTGTTGACGGTCGTAACGGTTCTGTAGTAGTATTTTCTCTCACAATGTTCTTTTTGGCAACTGGCACGGCGGTAACCGGTACAGATTGACTGCCATTGTCATTATTAGATGCATGGTGAGCCGCTTCAGCTTTGGGTGCCTGGTCTATGGGTTTTGGAACCGGCTGATTCAAAGGGATAGGCTGTAATACTACAGGTGCAGGCTGGCTACCGTTGATAGGTGTCGAGGTTACAGGCACAGGTTGACCAGGAGCAAGTAAGCGCACACGGCACTGTTCGTTCAGTTCAAGAGTCAATGCCCACTCCACATCTGCATAGTACTCTCCTTTCTGCATGTACTCGTAGTGAAGAGTATGAGCCGCCTGTAAAAAAACAATAGCTGCATTACTAGCATTCTCCATGCCGACAACGGTATAGTCATTCAAATAGGCAGCGGTTTTGGGCCCAGTCTGATTTCTCCCGCGCACACGCCTTTTGACTCTTTCCCACTTCTCCTTCACTTGCTCTACTGTTAAAGAAGATATCCCCTGTGTGCCATTTTGTATGCCACTTGTGACAGCAGGGGGAGATACTTCTGGACCGATAGCAGAGACAAGAGGTGTTTCCTCAACTCCGGCAGGAGATGAAACACTCTCCATCTCGGCAATTGCAGTATATACTTCTTCGCTCACTTTGGGTGGTAAAGGTTGCCGGATTGGAGCTGATTGAGGAACAACGGAGTTTGCCAGTGAAACCTGAGGTTGTACTGGCGCAGAACGTGGTTGCGCGACAGGAACATCTGAGGTATTAAGTGGTTGACCCGCTTGGGCACGACGATGGAGTTCGATGCTTTGTAAGAAGGCAAGCTCAAGGCCGAGTTGGGGAGTACCCTGATTCTTTTGCATAAGCTCGTTCTGGGCAAAAATACGCGCATGCTCTGTCAGTTCAGCCAGCGTGAAGAGCTGCGTCACTTGCTGGATTTCATGAGTTTCATCCTCAGTACGGTCAAGAATGATGGCAATGTTGGCACCAGCTTTAGCAAGCATAACAGCACGCCAGTAATCGCAGACCTGGGCATTGAGCTGGCGCAAGTCTGCACCCGCTTCAGCAAGTTCGTGAATGAGATGCAGGGTAGCCGCACTATCGAGTTGGGCGACATGGTTGATAAGTTTTTGAATGGCACGCGGGTCAGCAACACCCAGCATAGCCTGAACCTGAGCGAGAGAAATTTCAGCCCCTGAGTAAGCAATGGCCTGATCAAGTAGGCTCAGGGCATCACGCATACCTCCGGCAGCAGCCCGAGCAATCAACTCGGCAGCGGGACGTTCGAGCATAACATGCTCCTGTTCAGCGACAAAGAGCAGGTGTTCAACGATCTGGCGAGTCGTAATGCGTTTGAAGTCGAAACGCTGACAGCGCGAGAGCACAGTGGGCAACATCTTATGCACATCGGTTGTAGCCATGACAAAGATCGCGTAATCCGGTGGCTCCTCCAGAGTTTTAAGCAAGGCGTTGAAGGCTTCGGTAGTGAGCATGTGAGCTTCGTCAAGAACGTAGACTTTGTATTTACCGGTGGAGGGGGGCATCATGACTTTGTCGCGCAGATCGCGAATGCTGTCAATACCACGATTGGAGGCAGCATCAATTTCAATCACGTTAAATGAGTTACCGGCAGTGATTTCTCGACATTGCTGGCATGTATTGCAGGGTTCACCATCGACAGGATGCTCGCAATTGATCGTTTTAGCAAGCAGACGAGCGATACTAGTTTTACCAGTGCCTCTAGGGCCGGTAAAGAGATAGGCATGGGCCAATTTGCCACTACTAAGAGCGTTTTTGAGCGTGCGAATAACAGGCTCTTGACCAACGAGCTCATTGAAAGTCTGCGAACGCCATTTGCGGTAGAGCGATTGTGAAGCCATGATTAACTCCGCAGTGTAGCTTGCCTGATATGCATGGATGAGCTACTATTGCACGCTGGTAGGAGGGTAGCGTAGAAAACCGATTTTCGCCCGGCCCTGCCGATTAGCGCAATCAGGCCACCCTGCGGCACCCAGAGAGGTTCACTTACCGTTGCTTCCTCACGAACCTGGCGGGGTTCATAAACATCTGTCGCGCAGGACCCAATTACGCCAATCGGCAGGACCGGAAGAAAACCGGCCTGTTCCATTAAGAAGTTTTGCTCTTCTTGCAGTATCCTCTATTCGGATCAATCAAGCATACATCAAACGGAACGAGTTCATTATACTCCTATAGCGGTTTTTTGTCAAGAAAGATATTTGCCTCTTCTCTCCTCCTCGAACAGACGTCCTTCAACTTCGCTTTGTCTCATGTGCGGCAATGCGCTAGCGAGACAGCACCCCTGCTAATGCTATCATCTCCGGCGTCACTTTCTCGCAAGGGGCAATGGCAGCCTCTAGTGGAATTTCAATGATATTGCCCTTGGATAACCCAATCACCACACCGCGATGTCCCTCCAGAAGAGACTGCACGGCAGCCGTGCCGAACTCACTGGCAAGCACACGGTCGCGTACCGTGGGCGAACCCCCGCGCTGCACATGCCCTAAGACACTCAAGCGTGCATCAACGTTAGAGGAATGCTGGACGAGATAGTCCATGAGCTCCCTGGCCTTCAGTGCTGCGCCCTCAGCCACCACCACGATGTAATGATTTTTCCCATGTGCATAAGCTGCTTGCACGTCTTGCGCAATAGTTTCTGGATCGATGTGATGTTCTGGTACCACCGCCACTTCCGCGCCTGTGGCAATGGCAATCGTCATCGCTAGATAGCCGGAACCACGTCCCATCACCTCAACGATAAAGGCACGGTGATGGGACGTTGCGGTATCCTTCAACTGGTCAATATAGTGTACAGCGGTGTTCAACGCTGTATCTACACCGATCGTGGTCTCTGTTTCCGCCAAGTCGTTGTCAATCGTTGACGCAATGCCCATAACAGGAAAGCCCAGCCGGTGCAGAGTCAATGTCCCCTGCTGTGATCCGTTGCCACCAATGATGATGAGTGCCTCTATTCCTGCTTCTTCTAAGTACCGTATAGCTTGGTGCTGGGTTTCAAGTAAGTGAAAGTCGGGGCAACGTGCACTATGCAACATCGTCCCACCCCGTTGGATAATACCTGACACGGCCCAGCTATCCAACGGTCGGTAGTGACCTGCCGCCAGGCCCGCATATCCGCCGATGACGCCAATCGTTTCGATCCCCTGCCCTAACGCAGTACGCACTACTGACCGAATGGCGGCATTCATCCCAGGTGCATCACCACCACTGGTCAAGACGGCCAGGCGTTTGAGATTCCACATAACCATGCTCCTTTCTAAGACGGAATAGCCCCATCACTCACCTGTCTGCAAGAGGCAGGTCTCGGACACCAAAGGGTTCCGATTTTAGGTGTCCTCCGTAGGCTTATTCTCACGTGTTCACGCTCCTAAAGAAGCATACCGGTTTTGCCGGATGCACCACTAGGTGGCCTTCCATGCCAATATTATAATCCGCAGCTAAGAGCAGGATCAAGAAAGATATTTGCCAATGAAGAGGTTATATTTCTCCCTGGCCGCCTGTGGAATTTTGCTGCGCTCGGTCAAGATAGCGGTTGCAAGTGCCGTTGGGCATTCGCAGCTATTGCTACTGCGGTCGGCAGGAATTTTTTTAGCGACGCTACGAAGGATGCGCTGAGCATTGGTAACGTTGGCCATAAGGTTGCCAATGACCATTTCGACGGTGACAGATTCCTCGGTTTCGTGCCAGCAGTCGTAGTCGGTGGCACAGGCAATGGTAGCATAGCAAAGCTCAGCTTCACGGGCCAGTTTGGCTTCGGGGAGGGCCGTCATGCCAATGATATCCATACCCCAGCTACGGTAGACGTTTGATTCGGCTCGCGTGGAGAATAAGGGGCCTTCCATGCAAACGTAGGTGCCACCAGCATGTACTTTGACGTCACCCAGTTCTTGGGCCGATTCTAACAAAAGCTTGCTCAGCGTGGAACAGAAGGGCTCGGCAAAGGTGCAGTGAACAACGATGCCACCTTCATAGAAAGTGTTGACACGGCTTTTGGTGCGATCAAAGAGTTGGTCAGGGATGATGAGATCGCGAGGAGCGATATGTTCGCGCAGACTACCGACGGCACTGACGGAAATAACCCATTCGACTCCCAGACTTTTGAGTGCCCAGATATTGGCTCGCACAGGAATGTCGGTGGGTGAGATACGATGACCTCGCCCATGACGTGGCAGGAAAGCCATAGCCACGCCTTCCACCTTGCCAATAGCGATGACGTCGCTGGGGTTGCCAAAGGGGGTTTGTACGGCGATCTCTTCAATCTCAGTCATGCCTTCCATACGATAGAGCCCACTTCCGCCGATCACGCCGATGGTTGCTTGTGGCATAAATAAAAACCTCCACAGACCAGGGCGCAATGATGAAAGGTAACAAAATACTTACGGTCGTGGTAGAGGCGGCATTGATGACGCCTCTACCACGACGTAGCCATAGCCGGATTAACTTGTTAACTCTCATCATTGCGCCCCTACATCTTACGCTTTGATCTTAATGTAATGCAATTTGCCGACTTTGAGAATGGCACCGTCGCGAGGTTGTACGCTATACTCCACGCTGTTGATGCGCTCGGCCTCGTCAGGTTCACCATTGGGATAAAGGGAGACGCCCCCCTGCTGGATGAGACGACGGGCTTCACTTTTACTGGATGCCAGCCCGGCCTCGACAATGAGCGTGAGTATATTGGTTGGTTGGTCGAGAGCATAGTCCGGTATGTCAGTAGGCAGTTTGTGCTCAGAGAACTGGCGCAAGAAGGCTGCTTCGGCTTCCTTGGCCTCAGCCATGTTATGGAAACCGGCGACGATCTCACGGGCCATACGCAGTTTAACGTCTCTTGGATTGAGTGTGCCTTCAGCCATTTTACGCTCAAATTCGTCGAGTTCAGCAACAGGCACATCAGTGAGCGTTTCAAAGTAGCCACGCATGGCGTGATCAGGTAGCGACATGAGTTTGCCAAACATGTCGTGAGCTGGCGCGGTCATAGCGATGTAGTTGCTAAGAGACTTGCCCATCTTTTTATAGCCATCGAGACCGACGATCAGTTCTACTGTGAGTATTTGCTGCGGTGCTTGCCCGAAGATAGGCTGGAGTTCACGCCCGACCAGCAGGTTGAAGGTTTGATCGGTGCCGCCAATTTCGACATCGGAGCGCAGCATCACAGAGTCATAGCCCTGCAAGAGTGGGTACATGAACTCTGAGAGGTAGATTTCGGTGCCACTTTTGTAGCGTTTCGAGAAGTCATCGCGATCTAACATCTGAGCAACGGTTTTATGGCTCAACAGCCTGAGCGCATCCGCGAGATTGAAAGAATCGAACCATTCACTCTGGTAGTGGACTTCGGTGAGATCGCGGTCCACGATTCTGAAAAACTGGTCAAAGTAGGTTTTGGCGTTTTCTCGCACCTGTTCGGCAGTTAATGCTTGGCGTGCCTCTTCACGACCACTGGGGTCGCCCAGACGAGCAGTCCAGTCGCCGATGACGACTACAGCCTTATGGCCCATTTGTTGGAACTGGCGCAGTTTGCGGAAGACGACAGCATGTCCAATAGTGAGTTCATAGTGCGTTGGATCAACACCTAATTTGACACGTAGTGGTTGACCTTCGTTGCCCTCTAAAAGCATGCGGCGCAACTCGGCCTCTTTCTCAACTTGTTTGACGCCTCGTGTTAAAACGGTTTGTATAGCTTCCTGTGCTGGTTGTTGTTTGATCATGCCAACAACATCCTCCCCGATATTGCGTTGTTTAGCAGCATTGTAGCAGGATGCCCACAAGAAAGCAACACATCTCTCATAAATCAGCCTCCCACCAGGCATCATGTATGATTCCAGCATCTAGTATCTCGCATTTGACACCTACCCTGACAATGTTGGCGAAATGGCAAGACCATGGTGTAAAATAGGATATGCTCATATCTCCTGAGATGAAGTACTCTTCACATGCTCAGTAGCGAAGAAAGAAGACGGTATATGGCTTCCAATGATCGACGTCGTTTTTACCGCTTGAATATAGCGGGGGCTACTTGCTTCCTCATAGCAGTACTTCTATATCAATCGGGAGACATGAGTGGAGCCAACTTTCAAGTGTATCTTGCCTGTATCCTCCTGTTTGTCGGGACGCTCTTATGCGTGAAGGCTTTTGATACGATCCTGTATTCAGAGGACCGTGTTGAATATACATACGAGGACGACATAGAGGACGAGGAGGACGTTCAGTACAAGGACGACATAGAGGACGAGGAGGGCGTGCAGTACGAGAATCTCCCCTAGAGGAATTCGCCACCACTGTCTATCTTGACAGCAGAAACCCTCAAGACGGTTTCTGAAACAGGTCATTCATCTTTCCCATCGCCTCGCTCTCTTCGTCCACCCTCTCTCCCGAGACCCAACATCATCCGCAGTCACAACTGTCCCATTCTTATTTCTTGAGAAAATCTAGAGCTTTTTGCCCACAATCTGGAACACTTGTTGAGCATAGTAATCATATACTCCTTTTGGAGAGGGCACGTTCTTAGCACAGGAAGGTTACGCTTTGCTTTCTTGTTGCAGTCCTTTCCTTGTATACATCGCTATCTGGTAGAGGAAAGGCATTATTCTTATAAGTACCATTGAACAGGTACAGCCCCATTAAACGGTGAACGTGTTCAAAGGAATTTTCCGAGGTCGTCCTGGTGGCCGCTTGGGCACATGAGGATCAGGCAACGGCCTCGTGAACGTTTGGGCAGGGAGGACTCTGCCACAGGGTGCCTGCGGGGACGGCCTCGTCGCTTCGGCTCGACCCAAGGTGCCGGAGCGACCTTGTCGTGTAACAGTTCCGAGAGACTCCAGAGATGGTCGGTCAAACCACTGGCCATCGCTGGTGACTGTCTCAGTCGCCTCTGAGCTTCTCCCAGAACTCGTTTGCGCTCGTTCGTGATGGAAACAGCAAAAGTTGTAGGTGCTCCCAATCAAGTCCATGCCCGTCTCAAGCGCCTGGAGCCGATGAGCGGCATGGCGACACTTGCGCGTTAACGTCGCCAACCGTTCTCTCACGGTCCCATTGAACCGTTCGATGTACGATGTGTTGAGCATTTGCCCACCCCCAGAACGCTGCAAGAGATGCATCGCTTGCTCCACAGACCCATGACTCATCTGACGAATGACTGCCGTGAGGTGCTTGTTCACCGTCTCTTTGATCACCGTCCCAATGTGCAAGCCCGACCAGACTTGCAATGATGCCCGACCAGGTCCTACCGTTCGTTTGACTTTGTCACGAAAAGCTCGTCTGATACTGTTGGGGTATGCCACCCACCCATCGGTGCAAACCAGCAGGGCGCAGGCTGCCTGAGAGCAGGCTCGCACCTGCTGCAGGAGCCGATCCGCGAGGCTCGTATCACGGGTACGACTCACCACTCCACCCAGCTACAGACGCGTCGAGACCATCATCGCCAATCCCATCCACGCCACCATGCCGCGTGCTTCACGCGGATCTCATCGGCTTGCACGTGGATCAAATCGAGCTGTCCTTGCTCGACGATGGCCTGATGCACTCGTTGACACTGCAAGCCCGCACGGTCGCGCCACGACGCGACCGTGCGTTCATCCAGACCATAGGCTTGCACAATCGCTTGCACCGGGCATCCAAATGCCAGAAGGATCACGACAATGACCACCACATCCGTCGCGGTGCGTAATCCTTCAAACATCGTGCCTCGACGAACACTGAAGGTGTGTTTGCACATCTTACAGCGATAGCGTTGCCGCTGGCGATCATGGATCGCGATATTGCCCAGCCCTCTCTGGCCTCTTGCGCAACACGCCAGATTCGGGCAAAATTGCTCTGACGGTTCCATCGGCTCTGCTGTGGTTTTTTGCATACACACACTATGCCTGGGACCGCTCCCATTTTCAAGTCTTTCCCCCTTTTTCACCAGTTAATGGGGCTGTACCTTACTACCGTATCAATCACTATTCTGGTGATGTCGTGGTTGCTCACCGCTGTATTCGGAGTTGCGCTGTAAAGTCCTCTTCCCATAGAGGAAGTTACCAAGACATGAGGTTGGGAGTGTCGTAGAATTGATATTGCCAGAAGTGGAGCAGGTTTTCGAGATGAGTACGAAACTGTGGAGACACTATTTGTTTCTTCAGGTGTGTATGCCCGTTGACAGAGTTTACAGATAGAGAAACCTCTTCTAGGAAGGTCATCACACTGTACTTCCATCCTGAACTCTACAGCTATTTCCTCTTTGTGGTACAAAGTATTGTTCGGGTGACAGAAAGTTATCAGCGAACGTAGTAAACAGTAGGGGCGATTCTGGTAGTCGTTCTTGAGGAATGGCGCAAGAAATGTATCTACTTTCTTGTATCCTTTTCTATACTTATGTTACACTATGCTTATCTACAAGCGTAGGGACATCTTTTTGTACGTGTCCCTTATCAGAGGAGGTCTCTTCATGATTTTCTTTTCCCCAAGATCACTAGGACGCCATGCTTCTGTGAGAGCATCTCTAGCGAGAGTTCCGCTATTTCTAGGATGCGTGGTCATACTGGCATTGCTTTTTGCCGCCTGTGGCAGCAATACGAGTACTGGGAGTAGCAGCGTTCCTACGGTAAATCCCAGTACGCCAACCGTGACTCCACCGAATGACTTGAAACTTCCAGGGGTCCTGACCGTGGGAAGTGATACGACGTATCCACCGCAAGAATACATTGACGCCACCACTCACAAGGCGGCTGGCTTCGATGTTGATCTGATTACGGCGGTTGCCCAGCGTATGGGCTTGCAGACAAATGTGGTGACCGATAAGTTTGACACCATCATTGATGACCTTGCGAACAAGCGCTTCGATGTCGTAATTTCGGCAGTCAGCGTGACACCTGAGCGGCAGAAGAAGGTCGATTTCGTTCCCTATTTCAATGCAGGCGAGTCGTTGTTGGTACAGAAGGGCAACCCTAAGAACATCAAAAGCCTCGATGCCCTTTGCGGGCAAAACGTCGGCGTACAGGATGGCACGATAGAACAGACCGACTTGCAGACAGCGAGTAAGAAATGTACAAGTGACGGCAAGCCGGCTATTCACATGACCGTGTTGCAAGATCAAACGGCTGTCATCCAATTGCTTTCAAATAATCGCGTGGTAGCGACCTATCAAGACTCCCCGGTCACCGACTACTACAACAAACTCTATCCCGGTCAGTTTGAAGTTGGAGGCTCCGTAATCGGCGCAGGCCCGGAGGGTATCGTCATCCGTAAGGGGGATACCTCTATGTTCAACGCCGTGCAAACCGCCTTCAACCAGTTAAAAACCTCTGGCGCGTATCACCAGCTCATCCTCAAGTGGGGCTTGATCAACGAGGAACTCACGCTGAACTACCGCCAGAATATCTATGTGTAGCGAACTAACGTATCGTGTCCCTTAAGATATCTCATGTCCTCTTGCTGGTACCTCGTATGTAATATGCGAGGTGCCAGAACACATGTAGGGGCCCGATTTATCGCGTCCCTCAAAGGAGGTGTTCAATGTTTCACTGGGATGTCGTTTGGCAATACCTCTTCGCCGACCCAAGTTTATTGTTCCTCAACGCGGCCTGGACAACGCTTTGGATATCAATCGTTGCTCAGACTTGTGGCGTCATCATTGGCCTCTTTCTCGCATTGATGCGCATGTCACGTTTTCCGCTGCTGAACCGGCCTGCGGGTGCCTATATCTGGTTCTTTCGTGGCAGCCCCCTCCTGGTCCAGGTTCTGCTACTGTGGGATGGTCTTCCAAGACTGAATTCCCACCTCTTACTGGCCGACTGGGCTTGCGTACTCGTCGCTTTCTCGCTCAATGAGGGTGCATACATGGCGGAAATCATTCGCGCCGGTATTACCTCGGTTGATGCAGGACAAATGGAAGCTGCAAAATCACTCGGCATGCGTTACCCGCTTGCCATGCGCCGCATTATACTGCCTCAAGCAGCGCGCGTCATTATTCCCCCGCTGGGCAACGAATTTAACAACATGCTCAAAACTACCTCAATTGCCTCGGTAATTGGCCTGCTCGAACTCACCGGCACCGCCGAGACGTATGGTTCGCAAACGTTCATTATCTTTGAGTTGCTCATCGTAGCCACCGTCTACTATCTTGCGCTCACCACACTCTGGGGCTTTTTCCAGAGTCGGATTGAAAAGCGCCTCGATCCCAACCGTAATATCAAAATCGAGTTGAACCAGAGAGGGCTGACTGAGCGCCTGCTCGGTTTTGGCGGATCGCGTTCCGGCGGCACTATTGTCAGCGGTCGCTAGAATGGAGGGGACTATGAACACCCAAAAAACAGATGGCGTCGAAATGGTACGTGCCGAACAAATCGTCAAACACTTTGGCCAACTTACTGTTTTGAATGGCGTTAATCTCTCTGTCAAACGCAGTCAGGTGGTAGTGATTATTGGCCCCAGCGGCTCCGGTAAAACAACGCTGCTGCGCTGCATCAATCACCTGGAAAAGATCGACAGCGGGCGCATCTATGTCGATGGGCAACTGGTCGGCTATCGCGAGGTGAATGAGCGTGTGGTAGAGGACAGCGACGCCAACATTGCCCGCATGCGTTCGCAAATCGGCTTTGTTTTTCAGCGCTTCAACCTCTTTCCACATATGACAGCGCTGGAAAATGTGATCGAGGCTCCCATTCATGTCCTGCATCAGCCAAAGAACGAAGTGACCCAACGCGCCATGTCACGGCTTGATAAGGTTGGTCTCGCCGATAAAGCCCATTCCTATCCGCATAAACTCTCCGGCGGTCAGCAACAACGTGTGGCGATTGCTCGTGCCCTTGCCATGAATCCCAAACTGATGCTCTTCGACGAAGCTACCTCTGCTCTCGACCCCGAACTGGTCGGTGAAGTGCTCAAAGTGATGCGCCAGCTTGCTCAGGAGGGTATGACAATGGTCGTTGTCACGCATGAGATGGGATTTGCACGTGAGGTGGCCGACCACGTAGTCTTTATGGATAAGGCGGTCATCGTTGAGGAAGGCCCGCCCTCGCAGATATTTGATAACCCACAAAACGAGCGCACACGCGATTTCCTGGGAATGATTGACTAACCGTGCGCCTCTCCACTGCAACTCTTACGGCGAATACGGAAAGACGCCCTGGGGGGCATCTGATCGAGATGCATGCACCCCAGGTTGCTCAATCAGTGCAGCCTGGCCAGGACTGTATGGTGCGCTGCTGCGATTCGTTGGCAACCGATCCTCTATTACGTCGCCCCTTTTTTCTACACGGCACGCCGCGCAGCCGCGAGCGCTGCACTTTACTCATCCACATATGCGGCCGTGGAACGCCGTAAAATAGCGTGTTCTCAGTAATCGGTTTTGGTGACAAGCTTCCCTCCAACTGTGTCATAGTCCTAAGCAGTATACCATAAGCTGAGGAAATCGCATACTAGATAGCCTATGGGCCTATGGGGTCTACCTATTCATTGGAGGCGGGTATTATTCGTGATGGGGAAGTCCTAAATGTTCTTCTATTTTCTCAACCCGCTTTTCAAGTTTGCTCTGTTCGTGGTCTAAGTGTGTGAGGATTTCAGAAATATCCTCTTGTGCTTGGTCGAGCTTTTTATCGAGCTTCTCAACGGCCTGCTTAATAGGCTCCGTCTCAGCCTTCACTTCCTCTCTGATAACGTCCCGTATTTGCTGTAGACCGTCCTTGGTCAACATATATGCTATTAGTATACCAAGAGTGCTCCCTTGCTTTCAATCGGTATTTTCTATATATCTCTGCTCTGCGCTTGCGTACAGCCGCTAATACCTGCTTGCGCTTTTCGCGGGCGGTGGCTCGCTTGAGAGAAGGAAGCAGCGAGGGTGGTTTGAGATGGTAGTTGGTCATGCACTGAGGATTATATCGCGCTCTTCATACTTTGCAAGAGAAAAAACACTTTTAGCGTCTCATAGGTGGATTTCTGCGTTTCTTCAGGGCGTTTCTAATCGTCATATCAAGGTAGGTGGTTGCTCCAGTTTTGCGCTCAGTCTTGTCCTCTCGGTATAAGCCTGACTCTAAAAACAGCTTTCTGGTGAGTGCCACATTATCCCCTGTCCAGTGTAAGAGTTTGAGCACAAGGACAAAATCAGCGTTCGATGGTGATCGAAAACCTGTGGTATCGCCTCGTAACAATTGCTGAAGTACTGGATCGTGTGCCGCTTCCGGTGGGAGTTCAGTGAGCGTTGCTCCACTCTCACCCCCCTAGTGTTCTGATCTTCCCCTGGCGCTACAGGTGGGGCAAATCTTCTGTAGAGGGCTTCAATTGCTTCCTGTCGGTGTTCAATGCTTGTGGGTGTGCCGAGCATGTGGTCGGTGGTGATCGTGGTAAAGCGGTCTTGTCCGTACATTTCAATAGCTGTATGGATGTTTTTTCCTGGCAAGTTGCCATAGGCTAACACATGCAGTCCTGTACGACTTGGGATATTTCGGTGTAGGAATTGATTTCCTGAACGATCGCTGCTGCTTTCGGGTCGGTGATCGTATGCATGTCTTTGTCGTAACTGTGGTCAAGGTCAAGAAACACAAGCGGAGGGGTTATCATAAAGCCTAGCCCTGTGTAGTTTCCTGTTTCTAATGCTTTCAGGGATTGGTCAAGTGTTTCCCATGATTTCGGGAGCTTCACACTGGCTCGTGCAAGTCGATACGCAGGATTGTAGGGAACTTTCTTCTTTTTGCCTTGCTCATCCAGTTCTGCTCTCCACACAACCCATTGGTTCAGTGGTTGCAGTTCTGCAAGCATACCCTCCTGTTCTTGCTGGTGGTGGTCTCGCTTGAGCCATTCGCCATCTACTCGGGAGCCCCTGTCTCGGTCACGACGCTCATTGCGCTCCTCGTGTGTCTGATCCCGACCACAATTGGAGGCCTGCTCTCAGCCATCGGTATTGCGGGCATGGACCGTATGGTGCAACGTAATGTACTGGCCATGAGTGGGCGGGCAGTCGAGGCAGCGGGCGATGTCGATGTGCTACTGCTCGATAAGACGGGGACGATTACGCTAGGCAATCGCCAGGCGACGCGTTTTGTGCCACTACGCGGCGTGGACGAGCGAGAGGTGGCCCAGGCGGCCATGCCCTCCAGCCTCGCGGACGAGACCCCGGAAGGGTATCTCGCCTTCACCAGTAAAATCATCAGGTGGCTCAAGTATGGGCAAGAAGCGAGTAAACACCAGGAAGCGGCCGAAGACTTGGGGGCCGAGGTGATCCGCACCAAGAGCAAGGACATTGCCAGAACACTCATCGAGATTGCCCAAGAACGCCAGGTGACGGAGATCGTCCTGGGTCAGCCGGCACGCAGTCACTGGGAAGAACTCATCCGTGGTTCCATCATCAATCGCTTGTTGCGCTTCAGGACCGATATCAATATTCATCTCGTGCCACTGTTCCAGGATGAAGAAGAATAACTACTCAGCCTCCTGACGTCCACGTGCTTCTTTCCTCATCGCGATCACTTTCGTGTATATCTGTGTATAGTTCTCGGCCATCCTATGGGCCGAGAACTTGCGCTCTACGTGCAGGCGCGTGGCTTCCCGATCAATTTCATCAATTCTGGGAATAGCCTGTACCATCTCATCGACATTCTGCACGAGGAAACCTGTTTCACCGTCCACCACGAGTTCGGGAGCGGCTCCGCACGCAAACGAGATCACCGGACAACCGAGTGCCATGGCTTCAAGCATCACCATGCCAAAGGGCTCCTCCCATTCAATTGGATTGAGGAAACCACGGGCACGACTCAACAGGCCCCGCTTTTGCTTCAGATTGACAGGCCCAAGATACTTGACCTGCTCATTATCGATCTGCGGTTCGATCACGTCGTGGAAGTAGCGTACCGATTCCTGCCGATAGCGATCAATGGTCCCGGCCAACACAATGGGCACCTTCGCCCGTTGCGCTGCTTCAATAGCCAGATGCGCTCCCTTCTCACGAGCGAACCGTCCCAACCACACGAAAAAATCAGCGCGTTTCCTGCCCGTCGGACGAAAGTCGTTCATAGGCAGACCATTATGTACCACTCCCACAAAGTGCAGCTCCTTTGGTGCCTCAGCCCTGGCACTCTCACTGATCGCTACCATCGGCACTGTGGATAGCCACCGCATGTAGTACGCATCGGTTGCGCCAAGCTTGCTGCCAGATGCAGCATCAAACGGAAATGGACTATGCAAAGTCGTGACATGAGGAGTGGCAAGCTGGGTCAGGAGAGGAAAAAGGTACAGATCACTAGCTGAGGAAAGATGCGTATGCACCACGTCAAAATCATGTTCCTTGAGATACTCTACAGCACAGTGAAAATGATAGTAAGCTTTCAGGTGCGCTTGCCAGGACTCACCTGCCGCCAGTAAGGACTTGGGGAAAAAGGAGACATGCTTGGCGGAAGTTTGGGCATCACCCGGAGCAAATAACGTCACCTCATGTCCTTGTGCGACTTGCTCCTCGACCAGTGTATAAACAACATTCTCAGTTCCCCCATAGTTCCCTCTGCTGAGTATGGCACGTGTGATTCATACAGTACGTTTCGTAGAAAGAACTAAAATGAAGGTGTTCACCTCCGCCTCAATAACTCTTTCAAGATGACATTCATATACTTGTGTTTGTCACTCAGGAGAGATTGCGTTAGAATACTTTTAATGGCTGCTATTGCAGGTCATATCCAAGGTAATAGCAGGCCTGAGTATACCATAGTCAGTGGTTAAAAATGTTCTTTGATCTCACACTGAGTGCGCGTAGGATTTTTGCATGGGGTGCGTGGCATAGTGAGCATGATGACCGCAAGGGTCATCACTACTATACACGATAGCCTCAGCCTGTAAAGGCGGTGTATAGTAGTGATGACCCTTGCGGTCATCATGCTTCGTAAAAATCGCACGCACATCCTCTAACACATGGAAAGGATTTTTGTCATGAGCCAAAACCAATCAAGTGAAAGTCTGATCAACTCATGGGCCGAGACGCAGCAGAATCTGTTGACGAACTGGCTCGAAAGCATGCGGAGTTTCGGCGGAACACCGAGTCCAGAACTCTGGACAAAAACCATAGAAGCTTGGCAAGCTTCAGTGAAAGAGACTCTGGATGCACAGGCAGCATGGACCCGCGAATGGACGGAGACCCTGGCCAATACCAAAGGAACCCCCGAAGAGCTACAGCATCTGGCTCACCAGGGACGGGAACTGTTGCAGCGCTGGACTGATGCCGAGCGGCAGATCTGGCAAGGCTGGTTCGATATCGTCAAGGACATCAATTTTAGAGTGGACCCGGCAGTTAGTACACAAGGAGGGAGAGATTTGATACAACTCTGGCAAGAGTCCACACACAGGATGATTGATGCACAGGCGGCATTAGCCCGGCAATGGACGTCGGCGTTCACCAAAACCGACAGATAGTCACGCCAGAAGCTAGCTCTATTTTTGATACTCACTTCTCTTAGAGAAAGGGAGGTGAGAGGATCAAGCCTCCCTCAATCATGGCAGCAATTTGCTGATGTGAATATTGGCCATCTTCACAGACCCATCATCCTCATCAGCAGCTTTGCATACGAGCATGCTCAGGGTTATTGCAGGGAACTGACAAGCACTTCTACCCATCAGTTCCCTGTTGCTAGTGGTTCACTTTTTTAAGAAGGCCAGTGGCTCGATTCTATGAGGGCGAAGGTAGCTGTAGCACGGATATCCTGCGATGATGCGCCAACGAGTACCTCGAACGTGCCAGCTTCGGCGACCCACTCACGGGCTAGATCATCATAGTAGGCCAGGGCATCACGGGTGATGGAGAGGGCCACTGTCTTGCGCTCCCCCGGCTCCAGCTGCACCTTGGTAAACGCTTTAAGTTCTTTTTCTGGCCGTTGCAGGCGTGACTGCTCATCCCGCACGTACAGTTGCACCACTTCTTTGCCCACTCGCTGCCCTGTATTGGTGATATCGACCGAGACTTGTAAGGTATCGCCGATCTCCTGGGCATTCAGCGAGAGTGGGCCGTAGCTGAAGGTCGTGTAGGAGAGACCAAAGCCGAAGGGGAATAACGGCGTGATCTTTTTCTTGTCGTAATAGCGATAGCCCACGAACAAGCCTTCCCCATAATAGACCTTGCCATTTTCGCCAGGAAAGTTGAGGTAGGCCGGATTATCCTCCACGCGCACAGGGAAGGTCTGCGGAAGTTTACCCGAGGGGTTAGTGTCTCCAAAGAGCACATCGGCAATGGCATTGCCGCACTCCTGGCCAGGGAACCAAGCCTCCAGCACCCCTGCCACCTTATCGATCCAGGGCATAGCAAAAGGTGAACCGGTGTTCAGCACAACGATCGTGCGCGGGTTGGCCGCTGCTATACGCTCGATAAGTGCATTCTGCTGTCCAGGTAACGTAATATCCTGCTTATCACCACCCTCGCTCTCCCATTCACCACTTGAACCCGCACAAACAATGGCGACATCTGAGGTTGCCGCAAGAGCAGCCGCACGCTCCATGGCATCCGCAGGTATCGGTGGAAGACAACCCAGGCGGACAGCGGATATAAGAACGCTCCCAGCTCTGGCATATTCGAGCCTGAAGCGATATTCGCGCCCGGCTTCTAAAGCAACAACCGCCTCAACCTCCGTACTACCTCCTCCGAAGTAGGTATCACCGGGCACCTGCTTGGTCCAGTTATCGATCACCTCTTGCCCATCGATGAATAAGCGGCTGAGTCCTGCACTCACTAGCGCAAAGGTGTGGGGCCCTGACTCTTGAGGCGTAAAGCGAGCGGTTATGCGAGCCGAGAACTTCTCTGAGTCCACTCCAGCGGGCAACGCTTCAGGATTATTGAACCACTGGAACTCCGATGTCGTTTTCGTCTCCTGCCCGACGGGTGTTCCTACGAGGTCGTCACCATTAAAATATTCAACCGTGTATCCATGCTCAGCTCCTTGTGTGCCAGCGCGGAGCAGGCTAGTATCGAGAAGAGGAAGTAACTTGTGATTGGTACAGCCCAGTTCGTAGCGCACGCTGATACGCTTGCCAGCCCTGGCAACAATCCCGTCAAAGGGCGTCACCGCATAATGTGCATTGACCTGGGCACTGCCCCCACCCATGATCTGTGCCACTTTGGCGTTCGGGCCAATGACCGCTATCGACGTAAGATGATCGCTTTGGAGTGGGAGGACACGCTGCTCGTTCTTGAGGAGGACTATTCCCTCCGCAGCTGCTTCACGGATCAATGCTCGATGCTCGGGGCGGTCGATAGCCTGCTCAGGTGCTTCTTCCGGATGCTCAAAGATGCCTGCTTTGACCATCAACTGCAGCAGACGACGCACACTTGCATCAATGGTCGCTTCCTTGACCTCACCATGCTCGACGGCCTGAAGCAGTTTCTCACCCCGCCACATCGGGGGACCAGGCATCTCCAGATCAAGCCCGGCATTCACCGAAGCAGCGGTACTCTTGACCGAAAAAAACCAGTCAGACACGACCACGCCGTCAAAGCCCCACTCGTTGCGCAAAATATCAGTCAGCAAATAAGGATGTTCCGAAGCAGCAATGCCATTCACCAGGTTATAGGCGGCCATGACAGTCCACGTCTTGGCTTCACGCACCGCCGCCTGGAAAGGTGGCAAATAGATTTCGCGTAAGGCACGTTCACGCACCTCTGAACTGATACTGAAACGCTCGAACTCCTCGTCGTTGCAGACATAGTGCTTGACCGAGGCACCGATCCCCTCTCGCTGGAGACCTGTGATGTAGGCCACAGCCATTCTGGCGGTCAAGTAGGGGTCTTCGGAGAAGCACTCAAAATTGCGCCCTCCCAGTGGAGAACGCTGGATGTTGACGGTTGGTGCGAGCAGTACGCATGCGCTCTTCGTTTTGGTCTCTTGCGCCAGTGCCTGCCCAATGCGTTCAACCAGGTCCGTGTTCCATGTGGAGGCAAGCACAATCCCTGCAGGAAAGCAGGTAGCCTTCACACCGCCAGTTAAGCTTCCCCCGCCTCGGGCCCCATTAGGGCCATCCGACATCTTCAAGGCAGGAATACCGAGTCGCTTGATAGCGGGCATGCGCCACATATCAGAGCCAGCAAGCAGTGAGACCTTTTCTTGCAGAGTCATCTGTCCAAGCAGATTCTCCACCGTGTCATGCATGATAGTGTTTCCTTTCTTGTGTACTTTTCTTACTGATCAATACGTCAGACCATATCCAAAGGGAAACAGGGGATGTTCCGAATCATAGGGAACATCCTCTTTCTGGTTGCGCACCGCTTCCATAGATGATGGAAGCTCAAACGGCAGCTTACCGGTGGGAGCAAAGCGTCCAAAGATTACATCGAGAACCGCAGCATCGTTCGCCCCAAAGTTGGCGATCAGTGCCGCACTCTCCGCAGCAATCTCCGGGATCACCGCTCGGATACCGACCGCGAGGTACTCTTGCCGGGCGATATCGCCGAACTCCTCGACCAGTGCTGGATTACCCGTGGCGGCCAAGCCAATCGGCTCAGGCCATTGAGAGAACGCGCCTGCGAAGATACTTGCTGCCGGATTGTGGGAGAACGAGTGACGTGGATCGGATGAAATAGTCACCGGTATGCCTAAGCGCGTCTCCTCGGCCAGTACCTGGAGTCGGTTATACCATTCAGCCATGAGACGGGGTTCCGCGATAGCAAACACGTTGAAGTGATTCAGCAAACGTGTGGTGACCAGTTCTGCCGTCGGCGTCTCGCTGAAAAAGTCGCTTTTCTCCTTCAAGCTGCCGTTGGCGTTCATTCCAATGGGCGGCTGGAAGAGCATGCCTGCCTTCTCTTCCAGCGTCATCTGTGCCAGCAGATCCTCAACTCGTTCCTCAAGGGGACGGCGGGAATCCTCATAGGGGTCCAAGCGGCCATTCTTGTTGAGGTCACGAAAGACGAAACCATCATCAGCGTGTAGCGTTTTTACGCCCATAGTACTCTCCTTGTATCTATTGCTGATTACTTCTACGATTGTGTCTTGCGTTGGAAGACACAGTCGATCCTTCCGTCTATTGTCCTGCCTTCTATATTATTGATTATGGAGGTGCTTCTGTCAAAAGCGGCTTTTGCTTGTCCACATACCTCTTACATATCCCCAGCTCATGTGCTATATTCTTCTCAATGCATACTTTTGCACTTTCTTAACGAGGTGATGTATGGCACTAGAGGGACTACAGTTGGGCCAGTATCGACTTCTGCGCTTGCTGGGAAGTGGGGGAATGGGTGAGGTCTACCTGGCTGAAGATGCTCGTATCGGTCAACAGGTTGCAATTAAAGTCAGTCGGACGGAAGGCGCTCCTTATCCTAACAATCATACCAGTCAGGATGCAGTACGTCTCTTTCAACGGGAAGCCAAAGCTATTGCTAAACTCGATCACCCGCGCATCCTTCCTCTATATGGCTATGGAGAAGAACAGGTCAATGGAAGGTACGGAGACAGCTACCAATACAAATGATACTGGCTATAAGCATGTGTATTCCTGGAAGGAATACTAGCTTCCATCGGTGTATCCTCTTCAGTGAAAATAGGGAGTTGTTTCTGAGTTGCAGAAGCCGTTTCCTTGTTTACATAGAATCATCCAAACAAGGCCACAAAACGTATTATAAGGCAGTATGTGATCTCTGCAATTCAATCTGGTACATGACCATTGCAGATTGCATAGAAAAAGAGCTAGTGGTTCCCTCCAATTAGCTCTTTCTTTTTGCCTTTGACCTCGCCAAGCATCACTTCTACATTACGCTGCTTGCCCAGTGCTCTGCGTAATGGCTCGGCGATGTCAGCCGGTAACAGGGCTGCGATAGCCACCTGATACAATTGCGGCTGGAAAAGGTGATGGTTGCGTCGGTCAATCACTGTCACCTTTACGGGAGCATGACGCAAACCCTTGGCAGCCGCCACGCCCCCAAAGCCAGCTCCAATAATGACAACATGTGGCACTCCAGTCGTTGTAGCGGTAGCAGTATATTCACTTTGGGTTGGTTTTTCTAACGTTCCAGTGTTCATATTTCAATCCTCATCTGTTTTGTTATGTCAACATCTTCATACAGCATTCATTGGCAATAGTATAGCGGTGGAGCGTCTCGAAAACGTTACGGAAGTGTGACAGGAGACATATGGCACCTTTTATAATCTCTATGCGTAATTATGAAAGATACTAAACGTCTGTGCCTCTATTACGAAGTTCTTCTATCATAAAGAACAGATGATCATATTGAAGAAAGGAGTACTTTATGCAACAACAGTCACCACCCACGTATGCAGCGATAGATATTGGCAGTAATACGACGCAAATCACCGTTGCCCGTTGTCAACCTGAGACGCTGGATATTGTGGCTCATGAGTCAGAGATGTTGCGGCTTGGGGAAAGTGTTACGAAGACCGGTGAGATTTCACCTAATATGCAGAAGTCTGTTATCAAGACTGTGCAGAAATATCAGGATATAGCTAAACAACATAACGCCGAACATGTGCTGGCCGTGGCAACGGAAGCCATGCGCAAAGCTCGCAATGGGGAAGAGTTCATTCAGCACATACACGAAAAGACAGGTCTGCCCGTGCAGATTATTAACGGTGATGTGGAGGCAGTGCTTACTTTTTACGGAGCGACCTATGAGCTTGCACAGGAGCCGGACGCCCCTAATCAAGTAGGCGTGATGGATGTAGGTGGTGGTAGTACTGAGTTGATCACTTCAAAGAAGATGCAAATCAACTGGCGCACTTCTGTGCAGATGGGTTCAGGACAACTACACGACAAGTATCTTCATTCAAATCCACCTACCCATGAAGAGATGGAGGAAGCCCGGCAATTTATCAATAGCATCCTGCAAAATGTGCAGGTACCACAGAACCCATCTATGCTGATGGTCACCGGTTCTAGCGCATCAGCGTTACTCAAGCTTGCACAACACGCCTTCGATCTGGATAAGCAGAGTACCTACCTGACCCAGGACAATCTGCTCCGTCTCCAGGGATTGCTCAATGCCATGCCAGCAGAAGAGATCGCCAAACGTTACGAACAGCAGCTTGAACGCGCACGCATCTTGCCAGGAGGGGCATTGATTATTCACACAGTGCTGGGATGGTTACAGTTGGACAAGCTTCGTGTCAGTTCGCATGGCTTGCGTGAAGGAGCGTTGCTTGCCTATACGCGTCATGGTGATCAATGGCTTGAGCAGGTTAACGATATCGCATCACAAGCAGGGAAAGGCTCAGATGAGGATAAGCGAGCAGAGGAGCAAAAGAAGGACTTTGTCCAGTTTGGGCAGGATGCGTTATCTAAGAGTGCGAAAAAATTTGTGAAATGGAAAGATGATATACTGAAAAATGAGGATGTTGAAGCGGTGCATAAGATGCGCGTAGCTTCGCGGCACCTGCGAGCTACGCTTGATGCCTACGAATCATGTTGCCAACCTAAGACCTTCAACACCCTCAATAAGCGTATCAAGAAGCTGGCGGATCGCTTAGGTACGGTGCGCGATACTGATGTGATGATCCAGGGCTTGCATGAACAGTTGTCACCGATGTCAAGTCAGGATCAGGTAGGCCTCCAATGGCTGATTGACCGCTTGGAGACATATCATAAGCAACAAGAGAAGGTACTGGAAGCCTCACTGCAGAAGCTTGATGAAAAGGCATTTCGCCAGCAAGTAAAAGCATGCATTTCAAAGGGAGTATAAATCATGGCAAAAGCGAAACCGATTACGGGACTGGATGTTCATGCGCCGGTGGCTAAAAATGCAGACATTATTGCCCGTACACGCCTTGAGGAGATGTACGAGTGGAGCCAACACATCGATAATCCCTACGAAGTGCATAATTTGCATAACTTGCGTATCGCCGCTAAACGACTGCGTTATACGCTTGAACTCTTTGAGGATGTGTTACCAGAAGAAAGTAAGGCGGTTGTCGAAGAGTTAACGCAGATACAGGACGAACTGGGCGCACTACATGATCACGATGTGATGATCGCCTTGCTACGCCTGTGCCTAGGCAGTCAGGATGGTGGTATTGCTTATGAAGTAGCTCTCTCACAAGCGGGCAAGCAAAAAGGCAAGGCCTACTTATTGGAACCAGAGTTGGTGGCAAATGTCCTTGATCCGAACGTCGTTCCCTCTGCCGAGCAACGCTATGGCCTTGAGCAGTTATTGCAGAAGCACGAACAAGAGCGAGAGAAGACTTATAAGGATTTTCGTCAGCATTGGTATCAGTTGCAGGAGCGGGATTTTCGCCGTCAGATTCTCGATCTGTTGACCGAATAAAGAAGAGATGATCATGCGAGGCGGTTCTGGCAGAACCGCCTCGCATGATCATCTCTTCTAATGCATAGTATGCTAAAGCGGACATATATGATATCCTACATCAGGTTGGCCCACTTTGATGTTTTACCTGATTGCAAGGAGAAAGCAGATGCGAAGCAGCAGAATATATAGCTGTTATGTGCTCGTTTTTATACTGAGCTTTTTGCTCCCATTAAGTGCTAATGCCAACACATATGCATCTGACATCGTGCATAGTACTATTCACTTCTCACAAAGCAGCACAGATTTTCCGGTTGTTGATCCTAACTATATTTACAATCAGCTAGCCTATACCACTACTAATTTTCAGGAACGTCAGGCCGGGTATGTAGTTAATGCGGGACATGATCGGTTCGCGGCCTACTGGTCACAAGAGATGATTAAAAATCTTCAGGGGTTCGGGCCACAGGTGCGTCAGGACCAGTTTCCGATCCATGGTTGGCGCGAAAGTCCAGCAACATTGCCAGCATTTAATATAGAAGTCAGCGTTCCTGGCCTGACCCATCCTGAGCAAGAGGTGGTTCTGGGTTGTCATTACGATGGCAAGGCTGACTCGACGCAATCGGCCAATGATGATACAAGTGGCTGTGCTTATGAGTTGGGGGTGGGCAAGGCAATGGGTGAGTACTGGCGCAGTCATCATGTTTATCCGGCGCGGACGGTGCGCTTCGTTATCTTTGATGCGGAAGAACAGGGACTTTTTGGTTCGTTTCACTACCTGAATCAGACGATCAACGGCGATCTGTCAAATGTATTGGCTATGTTCAATGAGGAGCAGAGTGGCATCAATTATCCGGCACGCTTTCTGGGCCAGGTGACGGAGCCGTTTATGCCGGACTATATTGATGTGACCCCTTTACAGGATAATGCCGCGTATCCAGGCCGCACCCATCTTTCGCCAACGCAGCGTGACCATGTTATTCACTTTCGGAATTTGTGGCAGCAAGCTATTCCCGCTGTTTTTGCACAGTTTCAGGCGGTGGGCTACTCGTCGCTTTATTATTATGATAGCCACAACCAGAACACTTCACAGCCCATTTTTACGAGTCCTCAGACGAACAACATGCATATTCAGGATGATCCATCGAGTAATAGCGATCAGGTCCCCTTTATCTATGCGGGTCTGCCTGTAGTGACGCTTACAGGCGATCAAAGCTACTACGATCCCAATCCGCAGCCGTGGGCCTATCCTTACGATCTGCCCGTGGATACGCTGCAAATGATGAATACCTATACCAGTGGAACGACTCGCCCATCGGCAGCGTTAGCTCTGGCCCTGGCCCTGCCGGGGATGCTGACAACTTGGATGCTCAATCAGCCGGATATGCTCGGACAAGCTACCGCCGATGGTAATCCGCTTGCAGCTATCAGCGACATCGGGCAGACGGTAGTTGGACAAAATATTGCGCTGGATGCGAAAGCGTCCTTTGATCCTACCAATAGTAACAGCAAGCTCACATATGCCTGGAATTTTGGTGATGGTACCGGTGCGAGTGGGGTGAGTGTCAATCACATCTATCAGGCAACGGGCAGCTATACGCTAACATTGACCGTTACTTCACAGACAGGTAAGCGTAGCATCAGCAAGACGCTGAATGTGGGGACGGTGCCGAATACTTACGATAATCCCTATAGTCCGCTACGAGGGAAGAATAGCTACAATCCAGCGGTGACTATTCCTACGGCTAACAATAATTTGCCGGTGCAACCCTGGCTACCGCCATTGCATACTCCGACAGCTACGGCTCAGCCAGCCACGCCAACACCATTACAAAAAACACCTACACCCCTGCCAACTACACAGGTTGCCAATACACCACCTACAACACCATCAACTCCCAACATAACCACGCCTCTCATCCTTATCACACTTGGCATTACGACACTGATCATTAGCATTGTTGTGCTTATTGCGATGCGGGTATTACAGGGAAGAAGACTATGATTATGGCTGACTTTCTATGGTATTCCCCCTTATTTTTAAAGTCCATCATTGCGCCCCTACAGTTTATCCTCTTCGCACAGTACGGTCGTTATTCCCATTCTCTTGAGACCAGGGCTGCAGTTGCTGATCCCAGCCTTGTTGTGGTTGTTGAGGCCAGCCCTGTTGGGAGAAGGGTTGTTGTGGTTGGGACTGCTGGTCCCAGCCTTGTTGGAACTGCGACGGTGGCTGTGGTGAGGGCTGCCCTGGGAATTGCTGCTGCTGCGGGTGTTGAGGCGATGTTCCCCAAGTCTGTCCCTGCGATGATTGAGGTGGTTGATTCCAACCCTGTTGTTGTGGTTGGGGAGATTGCCCCCAGTTTGGCTGCTGTTGACTCTGCTGATTCTGGGGGGTTTGCTGCTGCCAGCCCTGCTGTGGCGACTGCCAGTTTTGTTGGGGTTGTTGTCCCCAGGCTGATTGAGCTTGTGGTGGTTGGCTCCAGTTTTGTTGTTGCTGCATAGTAGCTTGCAGGACAGAGGCTTCGCCTGAGGCATGAGCAGTGCGAGCAATACGGTCGTTGCGAATGTGACGCCAGACGTAGAGGGCAACCAGGATAACCAGTGCGACAAGTATCACAACATCCAGACTATGGAAAATTGGGCTGAGTGTATCGAGGTGATTACCGAGAATCGTACCTACATAAGCCAGCAGAAAGCACCATGGCAAGGAGCCAAGCAGCGTGTAGATACAGAATTTGGCGAAGGACATTTTGGCAATGCCTGCCGGAAGTGAAATGTATGTACGTACTACAGGCAAGAGGCGTGAGAAGAAAGCAGTGGCACTTCCCCATTTCTGGAAGAATTGATCGGCTTTATCAGCATCATGCTGCGAGATGAGTAGATAGCGTCCATATTTGAGCATTAAAGGGCGTCCACCGGCATAACCGATCCCATAGGCGATGATCGAACCGAGCAAGCAACCAGCGGCACCCGCCACGGCAACTAACAGTAGAGCGACAAAGGAATTAGTGCCATGCAGAATTTTACCACTGGCAATCATAATACCCGCGATGGGCATAACCAATTCGCTAGGCAAGGGGATACAACAACTTTCAATAGCCATAGCTAGTACGATACCGAGTAGGCCAGTTGAGATATAGAGGTCAGTAATAAATGTTGTGAGAGCATTGGTAAGTTGAGTTAACAAAAGAATCGCCTCCTTCGCAATCTATACGTTTAGATTTGCCCAATAGTAACACACTTTGCGAGAGGCTGCTACTGTTTAGTACTTCTTTAGAGAAAGATGAAGAAAATCAGAGGGTAGACTCATTGAGGAGGTCGCTGTAGGGGCGCAATGAATTGCGCCCTCTGCCCACGCTTGCGGCAGCCCTTTATCCTGGGCGAAGTGGGCGCAATGAATTGCACCCCTACAGATTTCGATTCCTACTCTTCTTCATCATAATTCAAATAGCGTGAGGATCGACGGACCTGAGGAGCTTCTATCTGCTGGGCCAACTCTTGACGGAGAGGATCATCCTCATACATATAAGGCGCACGTCGTACCAGAGGATTCTTGATGCTACCGGAGAGCATCTCTGGATTACGTGGTTGTGCATCTATACGAGGGTTACGACCAGTCTGCCTTGTTTGCGTCTGCCGATGAACTGGCTCAGTTTCTGGCAAGTAACCGTCAAACTGATCGGTATCAGTATCACTCCTACGAACATGCCTGCCTGTCGTCCGATTGGCAGAAGTCTCACCGGCACCCGGTAGCGCACGACTGACAGGTGGAACCGAAGAGCCTTCAATAGTACGTCTCGGTCGGTACTGCGTAGGAGCCTCCGGTTGCAAAGGTAACTGCCGCGAAGTAGAGGCAGACCTGGACTTTGAAGGTGAAGCTGTCAGGTCTTGTGGAGGCCGCATCGCCGGTAGCTTTCTCGATGTTCCGCTTGGCAATATCTCTGTATCATTAGCATGTTGGGCAGCCGCCTCCTGGCGAGCTACACGCAAAGCAGCCGTATGATATGTACTACGCTGACCGTTTACCTGATAACCGGGAAATCCTGGATAGCGTATCTGGCGGCTGGGAGCAGGACCACGACCGGTAGTTCCTTTCTGGGGAGTAGGCCGGGGTTGACGTTCAGGCACAACAGGATATTCAGCAGAATGTTGACCTTGACGCGTTGGGAGTTGCTCTGGCATTTGCCTCTGCCGTGCTACAGGTAAACGTGGCTGTAATACCGGAACAGGCAGATTGCGTACGCCCCTCTGCACACTATACGTGTCCTCTTCCTCCTGCCACTCTTCTTCGCCTGAAGGTAACCGATAACCATCAGCATCATACCCTTCCACCGGTGGCTCTACAGAGTCTTCGTAGGCTTCCAGATGAGCTTGTGCCATCTCTTCCTGGGCTTCGGCTTTCAGACGCTCTTCATGGCGACGCGAGAGATAGGAGAATAAGGTGAGGGAAATAGGGATACTTAAAAGCAAAGCGGCCAACCCACCTATCAAACCACCTAGCACCCAGGAGTTCAGGGTATTAGCATACCAGAGAACGACTGCTGCTCCAAGAATCAGTACCAATGCTACAGCCGCTGCTCTCATCAACGTTTATCTCCAATCTGAACTCGTAAAGATAAGTCACTAAAAGACACTATACCACAATTGAGGAGAGAGTACAAGAGGAGAAGCGGCAAAAAGACGTGTTAAACAAAAATATATATGCAACACATGCAAAACAGAGAGATAGAGAGAATACAAGTCAAACACATGTATTCTTCTCCACCTCTTATTCCATTCGCATCAGGCAAGATGACCCTATATTCCTAATACAGACACAACGTTAAGCAGCGTGGTATTGACGGAAAATAGCGACAACCTTACCTTGGACCACCCATTCTTTATCCCATTCGCTGTTGGGAACAAAAATAGGATCCAACTCTGAGTTAGCAGGCTGGAGGCGGACGCGATTGCTTTCCTTTTCCTGGAAGAAGCGTTTGAGAGTCGCGCTACCAGTACTACCTTGCTGCATATGAACTGCCACGACAATATCGCCATTATTGCAGCTATTCTGTGGCTTGATCACGACATAATCACCGTCGCAGATGTGATCTTCGATCATAGAGCGGCCTCTGACAATCAAAGCGTAAGTATTGTCATGCTCTATCTCACGACCTGCATCGATCATCAGTTCTGAGTCGGTAACTATTTCGAGAGGCTCACCAGCAGCAATCGAACCCATCACCGGAATGCCTGTGGTAGACCTGTTCAATTTAATGCCACGACTCTTCTTAGCCGTACGGGTTATCCACCCTTTCTTCTCCAGCATACTCAAATGGTAGTCAACATGCCCAGTACTGGCAATCTGGAGCTCGCGTCCAATTTCGCGATTTGTGGGCGGCATGCCCTCAGCTTTGATATATTTGACGATGAAGTTATACATCCTACGCTGGATGTCACTTGCTTGTTCTGACGACATAGAGCTTGTTTCCTGCCTTTCCGCTCTGGCGTATTTTTCTAAGTAACCCAATCACCCAAAAGTAGAACGGTTATTCAAATTAATAATAGCACATCACTTAACGCTTTTCAAGCTTTTTATTGAACGTATTTTCAGAATTTATTTTCTTACTACATTTGGACCGAGGTTTTTAACTCTTGCCAACAGCCAACAGTTAAAAATTCCCACCATTTTGATTTAGGGACTTGGAATAGCTCACCAAGTTTGCTATACTCGTTGTCGTAAGAGAGTGAGGGTATGCGTAATAGTTTTGTAAAGATAGGACTATTTCGTCATTTGCGTTAGCCCCTCGAATGGGTGTACAATAGAGGCGTCAGACATTCGGTTTAGCCGCCACTTATGAAAGAGGATGCCATAGATATGGTTGAGATGACAGTTGAAAGCGTGCGAATAAATCTGGCTACGCAGCAGCGAGTAGTCATCTTGAAGGCGACCAAGCAGGAACGCTATCTATTCATCTGGATAGCCCATGCCGAAGCTTATGCAATCGCTGTTGAACTGCAAGGGACGACATCGCCTCGACCACTTACCCATGATCTGCTTAAAAATGTGATTAACGAGCTAGGTGCAAAGATTATTAGTATTGTCATTTCGGATCTGATCGATGACATTTTCTATGCACGGATCGTTTTTGATATTGCCGGCAGACATGTTGAGGTTGACTCGCGCCCCAGCGATGCAATTGCGCTGGCTGTGCGTACCAAAGCTTCTATCTTTGTCGAAGATAGCGTTCTGGAGCGGGCTGGTGTCGTACTAGAAACCAATGATGAGCAGAGCATATCCAGAGCAGACCAACGCCGCGAGAAAAAAGAGCCTGAACAAGAAAATCTGGATGCTTATCGCGACTTCATTAACAGTTTGGATGTGTTGGACGAGTTTGGGAAAGATTAACAAGTATGGATGCACAGGAACGTATTATACGTAGGTTATTTACTGAGCAGCAGTGTCATTATTGTGGGCGACCCTATGAGCCGGAGCGTATGCTCATACTCGCCCGGCGCACTGAGGTATGGATGGTGATGATTAGCTGTGGGGATTGTGAGCAAAAGGATACCTATGTGATCAAGTTCCCGCCACAAATGCAGGGACGCCGCAGTGTAACCAGTTACCGTCTTTCCAGACCATCAGTCTCTAAAGCTTCTACGCCCTCGACACCTTTGCCGCAGGGGCCACTACCGGACTTCCCACAAGTTCCAGAGACACCACGTCTGTCCGGTCCGGTCAATGCAGATGATGTGCTAGATATGTACCTGTTTCTCAAGAACTTCAATGGTGACTTCCAACGGCTCTTTGCTGAGGTTGAATGAACTATCCTTCGCCTAGGATGAACTTGGCAGGGCCTCAAAAAACGTATTAGTAGACGCGAGCGTAGGCTATATTGCTCAAAGCGGTACTGCTTGCCTCCGAGTTACTTTACCGAAGCACAACTTGATCTCTTGCGCACTCAGGCTCGCATGAGTAAAAATGCTTGGAAATCACTCAAAAAGAGTAGCTCCATCATGCTCAAAAACGGCTTCTCCCTCATGAGATACTAGCCCATATTAAGCTTCTATTGAATCCTGTGCTACAATAAAATAACATTTCACGTAGTGAGGAAGAGAAGGTTTTGCTCATTATGACACAAACTGACGATCATCTTCAGCAGCAGCAGACAGTACTGCCGACACGCGCACCACGTTTGCGCTACGCGCCCAGCCCAACGGGGTTTCAGCACATTGGAGGCTTTCGCACAGCCCTTTTTAGCTGGCTCTATGCACGCCATACTGGCGGACAATTCATTCTTCGTATCGAAGACACAGATACCGCCCGTACCATCGAAGGTGCCGTAGACGACCTGATTGAAGGTATGAACTGGCTCGGCATGGATATCGACGAAGGGCCCATTGTTGGTGGCCCCTATGGCCCCTACTATCAAACGCAACGCAAGGCCCTTTACCAGCTCTATGCCGCCCAATTGATCGCCTCTGAACATGCCTATCGTTGCTATTGCACACCGGAACGGCTTGATAAGATGCGTAAGGAGCAAGAGGCCCACAAGTTGCCGCCCCGCTATGACCGTCATTGTCGCTACCTGAGCAAAGAGGAACGAGAGGCCAATGAGGCTGCCGGTATAAAGTGGGTCGTGCGCTTCGCAATGCCTATTGAAGGCGAGACAGTGGTCCATGACTCCTTGCACGGCGATATCACCTTCAAGAATAATGATATCGATGATGCCGTTCTGCTCAAATCTGACGGTCTGCCCACCTATCATCTGGCACATATCATTGACGACCATCTCATGGGCATCACCCACATCTTGCGCGGCGAGGAGTGGATCTCCAGCGCACCACGCCATGTCCACATTTATCAGGCATTGGGCTGGCCAGAACCACTCATCTACCATGTGCCCAACATCCTGGGCAAAGATAAGAAAAAGCTCAGCAAGCGGCGCAATGCTCCTTCGTGGAGTGATTTCAAGCGTGAGGGATTTCTACCGGAGGCCGTCTTCAACTTCCTAGCCCTGCTCGGCTGGTCGTATGATGACAAAACTGAACTCTTCACTCGCGAGGAACTTATAAGGGTCTTTACGTTGGAACGTGTAGGCGTTTCTGCCGGCATTTATGATCCAGACAAGCTGCTGTGGATGAACGGCGTCTACATTCGCCAGTTGCCACTCGACGAACTGGTACAACGCGCTCTGCCCTACATGGAGCGACCAGAGGCCGAGGGAGGTTTGCCTGATAGCATCGCACGCCCCATTAATATTGAGTACACTACTCGCGTGCTACACCTGGAACACGAGCGACTCAAAACGCTTGGTGAAGCTGCACACGTCGTCTCATTCTTCTATACCGACGATCTGAACTATGAGACACGTCTGCTCATCCAGAAAGGTATGGATGCACCCCGAACACATGCCGCCCTCGAAAGGGCACGCAACGTCCTGGAGCGTATCGAGCAATGGGAACACAGCGTGATCGAGCCGTCTATGCGCGAGCTAGCCATGGAACTTGGCTTGAAGCCCGGTCAGATGTTTGGCTCAATTCGCGTAGCGATCAGTGGACGTACCGCTACTCCCCCTCTCTTCGAAATGATGGAAGTGCTTGGGCGCAAGAAGACGATGAGGCGGATTGAGGAGGCGATTGGGCGATTGGTAGGATAAAGTGGCCTGCTCGCAGATCTGACACGCGCCTGACCCCCACAAGGGAGGTCACTACATTTTACACTTGCCTGATGGGACAACATGTAGTGACCCCCCTTGTGGGGGTCAGGCAGACGAGCAAGAAACATCCCTGGTATAGATAATGTAAGGTAACATATAACACATGATCAACAAAGACTACATTCTCCGCATGGCCGAACGCTTTGGGAGATATCTCGCCATCATTATAGGTCTGAGGCAAAGCAACAAACATGAAGAGGCCCTCATCTATATCGACGATCTCTTCCTGCAAACCACCGGCCTTACCACCGGCTTTATCAACTCGGCATCCGAAGACATGCTGCTGAACCTGCTTTCGCCTCTAGGTGTGCTCAATGTCGAAAAATGTTTGTGGATGGCCATGCTGCTCAAGGAGGAGGCTAATATCTATGAGAATATGGGCCAGCCTACAGAAAGCTACTATCGTTACCTGAAATCGCTCTTTCTGTTCATCGAAGTCTCGCAGCGTGATAGTGCTGTTCAAGAGTTGGATATTGATGCGGCAATTAGCGATATACTGAACAAATTGGCTGAGTACGAATTGCCTTTCAAGACTCAAGAGAGGCTGTTCCGCTATTATGAGAAGACTGGCAAGTATGCGAAGGCTGAGGATGTGCTTTTTGAGATGGTTGAGGCTGAGATTGAGGCATCTGGAAATAAAGAGGCAATTATCCAGCAAGGAATGGCGTTTTATGGACAGTTGATGAAGAAAAGTGCTGCTGCTTTGCAGGCGGGGAATTTGTCGAGGGAGGAGGTTGAGGAGGGATTAGCACAGTTGCAAGCTATGAGGACACTTCCGAACTGAGAAAAAAGGTAGCACAGGCATGACACTTTCTTCTCAGCTCTACTGCAATACTTGTGGTGCAGCCAACCAGGATCAGACAGAGCATTGTTTCGCTTGTGAAGCACCTTTGCATGCCCCTTCAAGGGAACCATTGCTCAAAGAGCGTTACCGTGTGCTTGTTCCGGTGGGACAGGGCGGTTTTGGGGCTGTCTACAAGGTTGAAGATACCTGGAGCGGAAATCGCCTCCTCGCTATGAAGGAGATTAATTTGAGTGTACTCACCACCCAGGAGGCACTGGAAGCGACCAATGCCTTCAACCGTGAGGTGTCTTTGTTATCGAACCTGACACACCCCAACCTGCCACGTATCTACGATCACTTCACTGATAGAGAGCATTGGTATCTCGTGATGGACTTCATCGAGGGTGAAACGCTGGAGCAGTACCTCGATAGAAAACTGAATGGATGCCTGCCGCTCGCAGAAGTCCTCGCTATTGGTATCCAGCTCTGTACCGTGCTGAACTACCTGCATACTCGTGAGCCAGCCATCATCTTTCGCGATCTCAAGCCAGCCAACGTGATGCGAACACCTAGCGGCCATCTCTACCTTATTGACTTTGGCATTGCCCGCCACTTTAAACCAGGGCAACCTAGAGATACCGTCCCTCTTGGCTCCCCAGGCTATGCCGCCCCAGAACAATATGGCAGAGCACAGACAACTCCCCTGGCAGATATCTACAGCCTGGGGGCCTTACTTCACCACCTTCTGACAGGAAACAATCCTGAGCATAATCCTTTTCGTTTTGAACGATCATTATTGCAAGCTCAAGCGATACCTGAGAGGCTCCAGTCATTGGTGTTGCACATGGTCGAAATGGATGCAAACGACAGGCCGTCGAGCATGGTGCTTATTCAGCAAGAATTAGAGCAGATTGCTGCTGCCTCACGGCCTATAGGGACACTCCTCTCCACTTGCCACCACTACCGGCTCGTCCTGACGCTGGCATGGTCTCCTGATGGCAGCTACCTCGTCTCTAGCACGGCGAATAATGCCCTCCACATCTGGAATGCTACCACAGGTGACCATATGTGGACCTATGGTGGTGATCCCTTCAAAACGGAGGCATGGGCATCTTCTCTCGCATGGTCGCCCGACGGGGAGTATATAGCCTGGGGAAGTGATGATAGGACGGTGCGTATATGGCAGGTAGAAAAGGATGTCTCTCTCACGATGAAGCAAACGTTTACCTATCGCGGTCACGCAAACTGGGTCAACGCAGTGGCATGGTCTCCTGAGAGCAGGCGTATTGCATCTGGAAGCAGCGATACCACAGTACAGATATGGCAGATAGGTAGTCCTGCTCCAGATGCTGAGATTGAGACCTATCGCGGTCACTCCCTGTGGGTGGTGACCTTAGCATGGTCGCCCAACGGCAACTACCTTGCTTCCGGTAGCAATGACACAACCATCCATATCTGGGATGTTGGTAGACAGGAGACCGTTCTCATCTATCGCGATCATTCCTTTGGAATCAATGCCCTGGCATGGTCTCCTGATGGCACACGGATCGCCTCCTGCTCCTGGGATAACATCATACGAGTGTGGAATGTGTTCACCGGCAAAACCCTTTTCACCTATCGCGGTCACACCGATTGGGTCAATACGCTGGCATGGTCACCTGACGGCACGCACATCGCTTCTGGAGGCCGTGATCAAACCGTACAGGTATGGAATACCCTCACCGGCCACCTCATGTATACCTACTGTGGTCATACCAGTTGGGTCTACACGCTAGCATGGTCGCCCGATGGTACACGCATCGCCTCAGCAGGCAACGACGGGACGCTGCAGATCTGGCAGGCTGTTTGACAGGTTCTGTTGGAAAAAGGCTGATGCTTAAGAATGCGGCCTATCCCAAAGCCATTGCTGCCCTCAAAGCCAACGGAACCCTTCCCGAGGCAGTCGAACTGAGGCAGGTCAAAGACTTAAACAACATTGTCGAACAAGATCACCGCTTCATCAAACGACGCGTCAAACCAGGGCTGGGCTTCTTTTCCAACATGTGCTGGGCTGGCGGCGCACCCACAAAGACCCCTTTGAGGGAGAGTGGGAGCAAATCCTATCCTGGCTGGTTGCACAACCCCGAACGGAGCAGCGGCGACATCTTCCGGGAGTTGCAGCGTCGCTCCCCCGGACGCTATCAGCCCTTGCAAATCCGCACCTTGCAGCGGGGGATGCGGAAAATACGAGCCCACCTGCTGGAAACCTTGGAGAAGCAATGGCAAGCCGAAGTGATCTCAGGACCATCGCCTCGGCCAGTTTCCTCAGCAGCGAGGCCCACCAGGATTTCCTGACCGCCGCCAATTGAGCAAGCCGCCGGGGAAGATTTTTGGTGAGGCAATGCATCTCTTCATCAAGGAACAAGGATGAGCTTGCGACGAGCACACGCGGCTTGGCGCTCCCAGGCCTCGGCGGCTCGTGCAAGCGGCACCGTTTCTCTCTCGACCGTGCAGCGGCCAGCAGCGGCGTGTGTGAGGATTTCAGTGAGGGCTTCCGCCTTTTGCTCGTGGGTCAGTGCATTGTTGGTATAGCCAAGGATTGCATGCAGCTTGCTGCGGAGGATAGCTGACTCAAAGCGCGCGGTGGGTCCGGCAGCAGAGCCGATGTTGACCAGCCGTCCCTCAGCGGCCAGCACTCGAACGGCGGCTTCCGCCGGGAGGCTCCACACGGGGTCGATGACGAGGTGCAAGGGACCGTCACAGGCTGCTGCGATGCGCCTGCTCATCTCGTCCACGTCGTCGCCCGTGAGGTCGACGACAGCATCTGCGCCGTGCGTGAGCGCACGGGTGCACGCAGCCTCGTCCCGCGAGGCCGCGATCACGCGGCCTGCGCCGAGCAGCTTAGCAGCTTGCACTGCCACCTGTCCGACCGCGCCGCTGGCGCCGAGGACAAGCACCTGCTCCCCAGGCTGGAGGTGACCACGCCAGGTGAGCGCCATCCACGCGGCAATCGCGGACAGCCCGAGTGCGGCGGCTAGGTCATCGTCGACCTGGTCAGGGAGCACAAGCGCTGACGACTCATCGATAACGCAGTACAGCGCCATGCTGCCGTCCCCGGGCTTCATGCCGGCGTCGCAAGAGAACCATACTCGTTGTCCGGGCGCGAGTATTTCTGCCTCCATCACGATGCCGATGCCCTGCACGCCCGGAATGTAGGGGAGCAGTGGCGCGCCGAAGTAAGACGTGCCAGATGCGCACAGCAGGTCCAACGGGCTGATGGGTGCCGCCGTGACCCGTACCAGCGCTTGCCCATGTCCGTGACGAGGCATGGGCCACAAGACATGCTCGGGTGGAGCAGCGTGCCTGCGGATCACCGCCGCAGGCATCTCAGCGCTCATCATAGCATCCTCCTCTCAGTTGTCGGAATTGCTGTGCGCAGCTGTTAGCCGGTGAGGGTCATACGGAAGCATTGCTCACGATCCCTGACCTGCCTGTTTCTGCGCCGCCTTGTCGCGTTCGCGTTCGGTGTACGTGTACGGGTTGTCAATCAACTCAACCACCGCCTTCTCAGGATTCATCGCCTGAGTCCAGGCTTGCTCGCCCATTTTGGCCTGCGCGTACTCAACCGTCTTCGTGACGGCCTGCTTGGCCCTGGCGAGGTCAACACCGAGGAGACGGTGATTGTACTTGACGACCTTGCCATCCACCATCACCGTATGCACGTCTGCGCGCCCGGCTTGAAATACGACGTGCCCGTAGGGGTGGAGCAGCGGGAACATCACCGGCGACTGGTCATTCTTAATCAGGACGAGATCGGCCTTTTTGCCGGGGGTGATGCTGCCGATGAAGCTGTCCATCCCCAACGCTTGAGCACCGCCAAGCGTCGCCCACGCCACGACCTGCTCAGCGCGCAGATGACTGAGAGTGACGGTTTCGTTGCGCTTGTGTGCTTCCAGATGCTCACGGGATCGGTCCGCGCTGAGCGTCGCCCGCATCGCGGAGAACAGGTCGGCGCTCCACCACACGCTGGTGTCCATCGACAGAGAAACCGGGATGTTATGCCGCCGGAGCAGCCACGTGGGCGGGTAGCCTTGACCGGCGTTATGCTCGCTCTCGGCGGACACCGATGTATGGCCACCTGTGGCTGCTATGCGGTGATAGGAGTCATCGGAAAGTGTTGCCGCATGCACATAGATGGTGGAGGGGGTCATGAATCCATGTTCGTGCATCAAACGGATGCCATTATCGTTGGTAGCGCCCCACACACCGGCGTGGGTCGTCACGGGTAGGTTAAAGTCACGCGCAACCTCGAACGCGGCCTTCTCGGGGAAGGCCGGGTCGCCGGTAACGTCGAAGGCAAGCTGCATGCGCAGCATATCTCCACAACCGTCAATTCGGCGTCGAATGAAGTCGGCGAACTCAGGGGCCTTTGTCCACTGCCAGGGAGCCCCGAGCAGATTGCCGTAAGCGAGGACGAACCGACCCGGAACCGCTTCAAGCGCATCGACTGCCGCATCGGCGTATTCGACTGTTTGCAAGCCGTGAGACCAGTCAACCGTTGTGGTGACGCCAGCGTCTACGGCCTCAATCGCGGCCAGGAGGTTCCCGGCATAAATATCCTCAGGACGGAAGATCTTGCCCCAGTTCAGGTAGTAGAACTGGAAGTAGTTCGTGAGGGTCCAGTCGGCACCGAACCCACGGAGTGCTGTCTGCCACATGTGGCGGTGCGTGTCAACCATGCCTGGCATGAGAATGCCGTCGGTCGCGTCGATCTCCACCGCGCTCTCCGGTACGGCGAGTTGCCGTCCAACTGCAGCGATGCGGTTGTCGACCACGAGGACATCGCCGCTCTCGATCATTCCAAGCGATGGGTCAATGGTCAGCACAGTGGCGTTACGAAATACCACCGGGCGTCCTGACGGGAAGGAATTGCTGTTCACTGCTGCGTTCTGGCTCATGTTGCTCACCTCGTTGTGTCCCGGCTGCAGGACGCGAAGCAGACCACACGACACCCACTGGATACCGGTCGTCTAGGGCCTTTCCCCACATCTTTGTAGCCGTGTTGCGATACCTACCTTCAAAGGGCTGACGCTGGCGATCAATGGTGTCCGCATAACGGACACTTGTCCACTGATCACATATTACACAATTGACAAGCCCGTGTCAAGGATATCGTTAAGGTTGATCTGAACCTCTTCATGAACAGACTCACCGAGGAAAGCAGTGAGCGACGCCATTTCAGATCCGCAGAGGGGCGTGCTGATCTAGACATCGTGGCACCGTTTCTGCTACGATGAGCGCAGAGAAAACATTGTCGTGTTCACCGGCACGATGTGCCCAGAAGGGTGCTGATGTGCCATAGAGGGGAAATGATGCGTGGCGAAACAGGACCCGACTTCATCGAGGCGCTGGCACGCGGCCTGGATGTCATCCGGGCTTTCGAACCCAACCGACCAACGATGACCCTGAGCGAGGTGGCTGCGGCTACCGGGCTTGCTCGACCAACAGCACGCCGGATGCTGCTCACGCTTGAGGAGCTGGGGTATGTCCGCACGGCGCAAGGTGGATTTGCGCTCACCCCGCGAGTTCTCGAGCTTGGCATGGCCTACATTGGGTCGACCAGCATTTGGGATATTGCACGCCCACACATGGAACAGCTCGTGGGACGCACAGGCGAATCGTCGTCACTCGCACAGCTCGACGGGTCCGACATCGTCTACGTCGCGCGCGTGGCGGTGCCGAAGATCATCACCCTCGCGGTGACCGTCGGCACACGCTTTCCGGCCCTTCAGACATCGCTTGGAAAAGTGCTGCTCGCCGAGTTGCCGCCAGACGAACTGGAACGGGTACTCGCCGAGCCGAGCCGCTCCGGTATCACGCCGCTCTGGAAGCCGGAAGTGGAAGAGCGCGACCGAGTTCTGTGCGAGGTGCGAACGAGAGGGTGGGCGCTCACCGACGAACACCTGGCGCGCGGCATTCGCTCGATAGCTGCGCCTGTGCGCGATGGCACCAACCATGTAGTTGCCGCGCTCAACGTCACCGTTCATGCGGCAGAAACAAGCATCGAGACACTTACCGAGAAGTATCTTCCGCTGCTGTTGCAGACCGCTGCTGTGATCAGCGCTGACTGGGCGCTGTGGCAAAGCCGTCCACAGATAGCTCTTGGTGCCAGGTCATCGAGCACACCCCCCTCAAAAGCTCCCTCTTGACAGCGTCTCCCATGTCGTCTATACTTGTATTTGCGGACGATCGTCCGTACAACGGACAATCACCAGTGCGAGATTGCCATTGGCTACAACGAATCGTGTACGCGCACGGCTCGTGCCAATCGCTCGCTACCAATGGACCGGAGGCGTGAACCTTATGCCGGAGCAGGACAACGAGAAAATCACGCAGGGAGCCGACCAGCGACCTGGCCCGCTTGACGGCCTGCTGATCGCCGACTTCTCACGGATACTCGCTGGCCCGTACTGCACCATGCTACTTGGTGACCTCGGCGCAACGGTGATGAAGGTCGAGAGCCCCACGGGGGATGACACCCGTTCCTGGATGCCACCAGACCGCGATAGGGTGGCGACCTACTACATGGCAATCAATCGCAACAAGCGCTCGATCATCCTCGATTTCAATGATCCCGCGGACCTGTGGCTGGCCCAGGAACTGGCCGCCCGCGCCGATGTCTTCATCGAAAATTTCAAGCCCGGCGGCCTCAAGCGCTTCGGCCTGGATTACGACGCGGTCCAGCGGCAGAATCCTGGGATCATCTATGCCTCCATCAGTGGTTTCGGGACGGCTCTGGGGGCCTCCCTCCCCGGCTACGACCTCATCGTCCAAGCCATGTCCGGGTTAATGAGCCTCACGGGTGATCCCGATGGCCCGGCCTATCGCTCCGGCATCTCGGTGTTCGATGTGATGGCCGGGCTGCACGCAGCCATTGGCATCCTGGCCGCCCTCAACCACCGCAATCACACGGGCGAAGGCCAGCACGTGGAAGTCAGCTTGTTCGCCTCGGCGCTCTCAGGGATGGTCAACCAGACGTCTGCCTATGTGGCTGGCGGCGTCATTCCAAACCGGATGGGCAATGCCCATCCCAGCCTGTTCCCCTACGAACCGCTGCCGACAGCGGATCTGGATCTTATTATCGCTGCCGGGAACAACGGGCAGTTCGGCAAGCTCTGCGAGATCCTCGACCTTCCCGAACTGCCACGTGATCCCAGGTTTGCGAACACCAAAGATCGCAACCGCAACCGCGATGCCCTGCGCCCGCTCCTAGTTGAACGGCTACGCACGAGAACAGCCAACGAATGGTTCCGCATGTTGAGCGCCGTCGGCGTTCCTTGCGGCCCGATCAACAACATCGAAGGAGGGATCACGTTCGCTCGCGAAATCGGACTCAATCCCGTCGTCGAGGTTGGCACCGGGGATGATGCCGTGCCAATGGTTCGTCACCCCATTACGTTCTCGCTGACGCCTCCGCGCCACAAGCTACCGCCCCCGGCGCCCGGCCAGGACAATGAGCAGATTCGTGCCTGGCTCAGCCAGACGGTTCGCATCGACCCGGAGGAACTCAAAACGACCAGGACAACTCTAGAACAATGATGCAATGATAGGTCCGGGTTCAGCCAGGATACCCTGGCAGCGGCCCTGTGTCGAGAGGGCTGAGAGCCTTGTAACATATAAGGGACACATGGAATATCCCACCGGAATCGGTACCTCCGATGCCACCAGCATTCACCTGCTTGGTCACGATCTTGCTGGCGAGCTGATTGGTACTATCGGGTTCGGCGAGCTGGCTCTCTGGCTCGCCACGCAGCAGCGACCGACACCGCAGCAGGTGCGTGTGTTCGAGGCGGTGCTCGTCTCACTGGCCGATCACGGCTTTACCCCAACCGCGATCGCGGCCCGCCTGACCTTGTACAGCGCCCCCGATGCGCTCCAGGGTGCGATGGCAGCGGGTCTGCTGGGTGGTGGCTCGAGGTTCCTTGGCGTCACAGAAGACACTGGCCGCTTTCTCGCAGGCGTGCTGGCAACCGTCGCGGGCCAGTTCCCGACGACCGATGAGCAATGGGACGCGCTTGCCCGCCGGGCGGTCGCCGAGCAACGGGCTGCTGGCCGCTTCGTCCCAGGCTTGGGCCACCCGGTGCATAAACGCGTTGATCCTCGTACCGCTGTAATCATCGCGATTGCCGACCGGGAGGGCTTACGAGGACCTCACCTGCGCCTGTTCGAGGCCATTGGTCGTGTCCATGCCGAGGTGCTTGGCCGCACGTTGCCGCTCAACGGCGCTGGAGTGGCTGGTGCCGCGCTTGCCGACATCGGGCTGCCAGCTGAGTTGCTGCGCGGCGTGGCCCTGCTCGCGCGTGCGGCGGGGCTGCTCGGCCATATCGCTGAAGAGCTGCGTCATCCCATCGCCCCCGACATCTACTCGGCGATCGACCGGAACGCCGTGTATCAGCCAAAGGTTAGCAACGACATCACAGAACAACACTAGCCCAACTCACCCGACACCTGCCGTGTGCGCAGGTCGGGCCCGAAGGAGGAATTATGGCAAACCTTGTCGCTGTCCTCGCCACCACCCACCACCCATTCTTCTACCGTGCCAGCACCGCACCGCCGGAGAGCAGGCCCGACTTTGCGGACGAGTGGGTGCGCAAGGTGCTTGCCTACCGCGAAACGCTGACCAGGGCCAACCCAGACGTACTGGTCATGGTTGGTTCTGACCACTTCCACCAGCTTTTCTACGATACTATGCCGCAGTTCCTCATCGGCAAAGCGCCCTTCTACGACGCGAACTACTACAATGAGGAGCGCGAATTCGGCCTGCCCCGCATGGTCCTCAAGGGACACGAAGAACTCTCGGCGTATCTTCTTCGTGCCGGGCTTGATGCCGGTTTCGACTTTGCCTTCAGCAATGAACTGCGCGTCGACCACAGTATTACGTGTCCCATCATTACGACGCACCCGCAGGCGGATCTGCCCATCGTGCCCATCTACACGAACATCTTCGCCCCGCCACTTCCGCAGCCCTGGCGGTTTGTCGAGCTGGGCCGCACCCTGCGCCGCCTCATCGAGGCCTGGCCCAGTGATCAGCGCGTCGCCGTCATCGGGACCGGTCACCTGTCCCTCGAACTCGGCGGACCGCGCCAGTTTGGCCCCCATGGGCCTGACCCCGAGTTCGACCGCAAAGCCGTCGCGTGGATCGCCAACGGCGACATTGAAGGTTCGCTACGGGAAGTCACGCTTGAGAGCCTCTGGACGCCGGGCAATGCCACACACGGCTTCCTTGACTTCATGCTGATGATGGGCGTCGCCGGAGAAGCCAGGGCCGATTACGCCGATTCACTCGACCTGTTCCACACGATGGAAGCGTACTTCACCTGGTATCCGAAGGGAGTGGACGCATGAGCAAGTACCTCCTCAACAAGTTCCTCTTCACCATCGACCGCGACCCAGAGCTGGTTGAGCGCTACCGTGAAGACCCCCGCGGCACAGTCACCTGGTGGGAAGCCGAACGGGCCAACCTCATCTTGAACCTGCCTAAGATCGAACGCAGCACGTGGCAGCAGTTTACCGACGAAGAGCGCGAGGCGCTGGCGACGCATGACTACGTCAAGCTTTTCGAGCTTGGAGCGCACCATTTCCTGACGCTCACCCTCTTTATCGCCTTGTTCGAGCGTGACTATGCGGAGCCGCTGGGGTTCCAGCGCGAGTACGCACGGAACCTCCGGCACTGGTCGCTGCCCTACCCGGACATCACCACGTAACGAGGGCCGGTGAGCGGGCGAGTCAACCTGAGGGCTGTAGTGCAAAACTGTGACAAGGAGAAAATAGCGTGAGTGATTGGCTTTTGACGACGGTTGTGGGAAGCTATCCTCAACCCGAGTGGCTGGTTGATCGCAAGAACTTGCAGAACCGATTACCGCCGCGCGTCCGAGCGCGTGAAATCTGGCGCATCCCAGAGCCTCTGCTGCAACAGGCTCAGGACGATGCCACCCTGCTCGCCATTCGTGACATGGAGCGAGCAGGCATAGACATTATTTCTGACGGGGAGATACGAAGGGAGAGTTACTCCAACCGCTTCGCCACAGCGTTAGGCGGGATGGACCTCGATAACCCGGGGGTGGCCCTGGACCGCACCGGCCATCCCAACCCTGTCCCGCGGGTCGTCGGCCCGATCCGCCGCTTACACCCGGTTGAAGTACGCGACGTGGAGTTTCTGCGACGCAACACTGACCGTCGGATCAAGATCACCGTGCCAGGCCCTTTCACTGTCACCCAGCAGGCGCAGAATGACTATTACCGCGATGAGAAAGCCCTGGCATTGGATATCGCGGCAGCCGTCAACGAGGAGATCAAAAGCTTGCAGGCTGCAGGAGCCGACGTGGTACAACTTGATGAACCGTATCTGCAAGCGAGGCCAGAGAAGGCCAGGGCATATGGGGTAGAGGTCATCAACCGGGCGCTGGAAGGAATTGAAGGACCAACGGCTCTGCACCTCTGCTTTGGGTATGCTGCTATCGTTCATGACCGACCTCCCCAGTACGCATTCCTCACGGAGCTGCGTGATTGTGTCGTCAGGCAGATTTCGATTGAAGCGGCTCAACCACATCTCGATCTAGCGGTCCTTCGTCAATTCGCACAGAAAACCATCATTGTGGGCGCCTTGAATCTGGGCGACATGGAGGTGGAGACGCCGGAGATAGTGGCCGGGAGAATACGTGTAGCCTTGCAGTATGTAGAGCCGGAGCGCCTGATCCTGGCACCGGATTGCGGCATGAAATACCTGCCACGGGAAGTAGCCTTTGGCAAGCTATGTGCGTTGGTTGAAGGAGCCAGGATGGTTCGACAGGAATTGTAGGGATGCTCATCAAAGTCGTTCTGTAATGGCTGAGGTTGACCGATTTCGTGGAGGACTGGCGTGTGAATAAGATCATTTGAAGGTTTGATGAAGGAGTAGACATCCGGTTCTGTTGCAAAAATTTTTAAACTCATCAAAAGTAAGCATGTAATTGCTGCAACAACACATTCTTCTTGAGAAAACGGGTACACCTTTTACCTGTTTTACCTCTGTTCGAGTGTCGAATACCTTTCTTTTTGATGAGCTTAAAAATTTTTGCAACAGAACCCTTTGGAGTGGCCGCCTAAGCTGAGCAAGAGGTGGGGTTTCACGCCCATCGTGTTCCCCCGTACGTTTTTGCAACACAACCATAATAGGAGCCTTTCGCCCTCTGGACAAGTAGCCTATAATTGCTTACACTTACTTCTCAGAAACTTATCTCTGATTTAAGCGTATTTTGAGGAAGAGGTATTAACGTGTCATCTATTAAGCCGCCTGATATCCCACGCTCCACTATAGCATTGACATGGAAGTGGTTGTGGCCTGACGTGCTGATGCGCCTGCTACCTATGACTATTATACCTTTTCTTTACATCCTCATCTTTCACCTGCCCCCTGCGTTTTTGGGTTTGACGCTGCATAATGTATCGGCGGATGTGCTTATTGGTCTGATGGTGGGGGGGTGTATGGCTGCTTTTGCGGTTACATATCGCATACTCCTCGTTGGCCCCTGGTTTCGCTGGCCGACTTTGGGTGATCATGTTGTGCAAGGCTCATACTACCTCTTTCTCAACGGACCCATCGAAGAGTTATTCTTTCGCGGCTTTATGTGGGGAGCCGTCACCCAGTGGACAGGTTGGGTTGGTTGGGGCTGGCTGGTCAGCACTGCGGCCTACATTCTCTATCACCGCCTGGGCAAATGGAGCTGGCGCAGCGTGGGAGGTGTTGCCCTGGCCGGACTGGTCTTTAGCCTGCTCTACCTGGCACAACCTACCCCACGCTCCCTACTCGCCGTTATTATTGTTCACGGCTTCACCACCGCAGGTTTTCTTAGTTGGGGTGATGAGGTGATGTACCGACTGTGGAAAAGAAAAAATCTAAACATGAACTGAATGAAAACCATTTCTCATGGCATACCAGTCCTTAAGTCGTTACCTTTATGTATTCAGAACGTCTCGACTTATAAGGTATAATCAAATGAGTATATATTCTTCGCTACCGGGAGGTCTAGTCCGTTGAAAATTGGTGTTACCGGAGGAGCAGGATTTATTGGCTCCCATCTTTGCGCACGCTTGCTCAATGAAGGGCATAGCGTCCTATGTGTCGATAATTTTATCACTGGTGCTGAAAGAAATATTGCTCCACTATACGATAATCCACGTTTTTCTTTTTTACGGCAAGACGTCACTCAACCATTTGCTTTTGAAGCTGATGCTATTTTTCATCTCGCCAGTCCTGCCAGTCCCGTTGGCTATATGAACCATCCTGTCGAGACTATTCTAGTGAATAGTCAGGGGACGTACCAAATGCTGGAACAGGCCAAAAAGCACAATGCGATGTTCCTGATGGCCTCGACTTCAGAGGCATATGGCGATCCCATGGTACACCCCCAAACAGAAGACTACTGGGGCAATGTCAATCCCATCGGACCACGTGCCTGTTATGATGAAAGCAAACGCTTGGGCGAAACGCTGACCATGGAGTACTTTCGCCAGTACCACCTGAACGCCCGTATCGTGCGTATCTTCAATACCTATGGCCCGAACAGCCAAATTCACGATGGACGTATGATCCCCAACTTCATTACGCAGGCTCTGCGTAACGAGCCTCTAACCATCTATGGTGATGGCAGCATTACACGCAGCATTTGCTACGTCAGTGATCTTGTAGATGGCCTGATACGAGCTATGTTCCAACCGCGTACCACCGGTGAAGTGTTCAATCTCGGCAACACCGAAGAACACACCGTCCTTGAATACGCGCATACCATTATTCGCCTCTGCGAGGCCACTTCGACCATCGTTTTCGAGCCTAACCGTGTCGACGACCCGGAACGCCGCCGCCCAAACATCACCAAAGCCCGAGAGATGTTAGGATGGAATCCGAAAGTGAGCATCGAAGTCGGCCTACGCTTGACTATTGAATGGTTTAGCGATCATATCTCAAAGCCATCATATATTCCATAGGTACATAAGTAAAAATGTAGGGATGCAGTTCATTGCATCCACCAATTGATAGTTTTCTCAACGAGCCATATATTATGCATAATCCCGCTATTGGCGGATGGGAGAGAATCCGTCGGTTCTCATGGCTGCATACAGCTTCCATATTTTTGCGTGACAACGCTACTTCATCAAATCTAATAGGTTTGATCGGGGCCGGATGCGCTCTTTGCTTGTTGCTCGGCTTACCAGCGTCACAAAACTGGAATATCCGCCTACCTTTCTATCTGGTTATCTTTGTGTGGGCTATACTGCGTCCACGCATCGCTCTCTACTTGATGGCTTTCGCCGTACCGTGGGGTTCACTCGATACGATGGATGTGGCAGGCTTGCACCTGAATGCCGCCGATATTCTGCTACTTCCCTTGAGTGTTGGATGGTTACTGAGTTTTGTTACCTTACCAAAAAGCACCCCTGGAATAGGCCCCTGTGACCGGAGCCGTTCTCCCGTTCCTACCTATCTTGTATGGGCTATCTTGCTGTGGCTCGGAACCATGCTTCTCTCCATGACGGCGGCCATCAACATCACTTCAAGCCTCAAAGAGATAATCAAGTGGCTGGAATTTCTCGTACTTCTTCTGCTTGGCTCACAATATATCCGTACTCGTCAGCATATCTGGACGCTTGTTACCCTCATCTGTCTAGCAGGCATCACTCAGGCATGTTATGGCTATATGCAAGCCGCCTTTGATCTGGGGCCAGTATCGTTCATTCGCGATACAAGCCTACGCGTTTACGGCACTTTTGATCAACCCAATCCCTATGCAGGTTATATCAACATTCCTTTGAGTATCGCCCTGGCTCTGCTGCTGCTAGGCAGCAACTGGACAACGCGCATACCAGCTGCACTGACTGTGGTACTGTTAGCCGCCGCTGAGTATCTCACTCAATCTCGCGGTGGCGAACTGGCTCTTGCTATCGCCCTGCTTTTCATTGTAATGGTGGGCATGCCACGCTTACGCAAGATGCTGCTCTTGCTTATCCCCGCTGGACTCGCGCTGATCGAACTGTTCCTCGCAGGATGGATACCAACATCTGTCCTCAATCCCGTTCTTCGAAATCTGGGCTTAATCCAGATTTCTTTTACCTTCCCCACTACCCAGGACTTTTCAACGGCTGAACGTCTGGCTCACTGGATCGCTGGCATCCATATGTTCCTGAGCCATCCCTTACTAGGAGTAGGCATCGGTAACTATCCCGACGCCTATTCTCGCTACTTCATCACGATTTTCATTAACTCACTCGGACATGCCCATAACTACTACATTAACATTGCCGCTGAAACTGGCGCAGTTGGTCTGACAGCCTATCTGCTCTTCTTGATGGCAATGTTTGTAGCTGGTGGCAGTGCATATCAATCAATTCATAAGCGATATCAGGTGCAGGTTCAGACCTCTGGTTCAACCCCAAAGCCAAGGGTACTTCCCCCCTTTGGTATAAACAATAAGCTGCTTTTGCTTGTGCAACCCTGGCAGATGGTTGAATACTACCGACCCAAAAGTATACATGCTCATCGGCATTTGTTGCAAAATGATAGGGCCTTAGCAATAGGACTATTGGCAGCCCTTATCTCTATTTGTGCCCACAATCTCGTTGATGATTTATATGTACATAGCATGACTAATCTCATCGTGTTACTCCTCATCGCTCTTATACGTCTAGAGGAAGTAACACCAAAGACAACGGTATCGGAGGATAGACATTTTGATTACACCGCAATCAAAGCCTAATAGTGTGTTAGCTGTAGATAACATTTCATCTGAAGTAATAGAACAATCGGCAGAACTTCTTGAAGAGGCGCTGCAAGAAAATACCGTAGTACAAGAGACAGAAATTACCCGCGAGCAGCTTTCGTTAAGCAAAAAACTTCTTAACTGGCGCACGCTTGTACCTTTACTTATCGTCATTGGCGCGATTATTTTCTTTGTGCAAAAGACGCACATTGATCCCCGCCAGACGTGGGCCGCTATACATAGTGCCAATGTCATTTTCTTCCTGGCCGCTTTTGTGACCTACTACCTCTCATTTCTCCTGCGTGCCATGCGCTGGCGCTTGCTGCTGGAAAATGTGGGTTTCACCAAAGAAAATGGTGTCCACCTGCCCAAATTTTGGAAGTTGACAGAGATCATTTTCATTTCCTGGTTTGCCAATGCCATCGTTCCCGCCAAGTTGGGTGATCTGTACCGCGCCTACTTGCTGCGTCAGGAAACGCATGTTTCGGCTACACGCAGTTTCGGCACTGTGCTAGCTGAGCGTCTCTTAGACCTGATCGTCTTGCTCCTACTCTTCCTACCGGCTCTGATCATTAGCTTGCATTCAAACCTGCCCTGGCAGGTGCGTACTGGTCTGGAAATTACGTTAGCAGGTGTAGTTATTGGTATAGCTGGCCTGTTTGCCATGCGCATCTTCCGCAACCACATCGCCAGATTAGTTCCCGCACGCTTCAGCGAACACTACAACCACTTCCAGGAAGGGACGCTGGGTTCGTTCCAACGCTTGCCTATCCTGACAGGATTGACCGCTGGCGTATGGGCCTGTGAAGCCCTGCGTTTCTTCTTCATAGCCATGGCCCTCAACCTCATTGGTGGCGATTTCGTCCACATCGTTTCAGCCGCTTTCTTCATCGCCCTCGGCGAAGCCCTACTAACGGTCATACCCTTTACCGGCGGCGGCGTTGGACTGGTTGAAGGTGGCATGTTGGCGATGATTGCCCTCTTCACCAACGCTCTGAATGTGGCCACAGCCGCTATCGTGCTTGACCGCACCATTAGCCTCTTCAGCATTCTAGTCTTTGGAGCGATCGTCTTTATGATCGCTTTTGGCCGACAGGCAGCCAAACAGGCCAAATAAACTTGACACATACTAAGGGTGAGGCATATAATCTTCCCGCAAGTTCAGGACATACACCACTGTGCAGGGAGGAGGTGATCCTGATGTCGGAAGTCAAAGTCAGTGAACATGAATCATTTGAAACTGCACTGAAACGCTTTAATCGCAAGATTCAGCAAGATGGCATTCTCGCAGAAGCACGACGCAGAGAGCACTACGAGAAACCCAGCATGAAGCGCAAGAGAAAACAGGCAGCACGCCTGCGAAAAGTGCTCCACAAAAATCAGTAAGCTTGAGTGGCCTTCATAGGAACTTAGCCTTTACAAGGGGTGCTACTACATTTGATAAAAAATCTTTACGCCTCAAATGTAGGGGTACCCCTTGTGGGTACCAGAACCGCCTATGAAAAAAGACAAGGATATATTTTATGCATACCGAACATCCTCAAATTGAACTGTATATCACGGTAGGCACCGATGAACAAAATACGGCCATTGAAGAACAACTCAACACTCTTAATATAGATGCTGTGGTAAACCGTACTCTGGAAATCGCCGGTATCACTTCGCCCGTGATGTTAACGCTCCTCGTCACCGACGATGATGGCATTCATGACATGAACAAGCAATATCGCCACCAGGACAAACCTACCGACGTTTTGTCCTTTCCTTTGCTCGAAAAACCCCTCGTCAACGCTCCCGCAGACCAGCTATGGGCTATCCAGGAAACAGGAGGGCAGACTAAAAACGCAGATACCACATCACCATTCGTCACTCCACCTAGCATGGTCACTAACCTGGGCGATATCGTCATCTCCTGGCCTACCGTCGTTCGTCAGGCTACCGACGCTGGTCATAGCACTGCTTATGAACTCCTGTATTTGCTGGCTCACGGCGTTCTGCACCTCATCGGTTACGACGATCAGAGTGAGGCAGGCTATCAGACCATGGTACATATGCAACAGGCCGTCCTGCAATTTATAGGACAGAAAGCATCATAGCATAACCGGCATGAGTCAGTCAGAGTTACCACCAAACATACCAAGAAGCGCATGGGCAAAATTTCTTGCAGGTTTTGGTTATGCGTTTAGTGGCTTATGGTATGCTCTCCGCACACAACGCAATGCTCAGGTCCATGTTAGCGTCGCAGCTCTCGTCATCATCGCAGCCATCGTGCTGCATATTTCGGCTGTCGAGTTCGCCATACTCTTCATCACGATCAGCAGCGTCTTCACTGCTGAAATGTTCAACACCGTCTTTGAGCTATGCGTCGATCTGGCTTCACCAACATATCACCCCTTGGCAAAAATTGCCAAAGATGTCGCTGCTGGTGCGGTGCTGTTAAGTGCCATACTGGCGGTAGTGATCGGCCTGTTTATATTTGTCCCGCACTTGTGGGTTTTATTTCATGGATAATAAAGAATGGCAGAGTTTGCAAACTCTGCCATTCTTTATTATCCATGAACATATCCCAATTACTTCACACGTTCAACATACTGCCCTGTGCGCGTATCCACCCGAATTTTATCGCCAGGGTTGACGAACAGGGGGACATTGATTACTGCACCAGTCTCTAATGTGGCCGGCTTGGTGACATTGTTGGCAGTATCACCGCGTACACCGGGTTCGGCACTCTCAACGGTCAACTCTAAGAAGTTGGGCAGCTCGACAGCGATAATGTTCTCACCATCGACTAGCAGTTCCACTTCGTCTTGCTCTTTGAGGAACTGCACAGCATCACCTAGCATAGCTTTTGGTACAGGTTGCTGATCGAAGGTCTCAGTATTCATAAAGATATAATCGTCACCATCAATATACAGAAACTGCCAGTTCTGGTGCTCGACTCGCACCTCTTCGATTTCCTCACCAGCTCGGAAGCGTTGCTCCAGCACCCGTCCGGTCTTGAGATTCTTCAAGCGTGCCCGTACAAATGCACGCCAGTTCCCTGGGCTTACATGATGAAATTCAGTCAGCGTATACAATTCGCCGTTATAGCGAATAACCATGCCATTACGAAAATCGGCTGTTGTTGTTGCACCCAATGGTTTATTCCTCCTCTACAAAAAGGCGTCATCTCGTTGCAATAGAGACGCGCCATAGAATACATAGTTTTTACTTATCTTTACATTCGCTTCTCAGACAGAAGCACATCCCGGTCAGACAGGATCAAGTTCAGAGCATAGTGTATCACTTTTTGAAGGATTTTGCGAGTTCATCTGCAACAATCCTACGCTTACCCCACTATGTCAGCAACTTTGCCAACCCCTCGGTATATTCAACGAACTTGGCCAGACGTTTCTTTTTGAGGTTCTCGCGCAATATCCATGTAACATCAGAATCACCCCATGTAGCACAGTTACGCATAAGCGCAAATCCTTTTTCAGGAGAAGCCGCCGTCACTACGCTCAGGGTATAGCCTAATGCTTGACGTAGTACCCGAAAATCCTCACGTTTGCGATCAATGGCCGGAGCAGAATGCAAGCGTTCCAGTACCACCTGTTGGATGGCCAAAGCGGCACGCACAGTCTCAGAGGTATAGAGCAGTTCTGGTTCGGCAATAGCAGTAATCGCCGCCCGTTGCTGGAAATAGTTGCCCCGAGTCGCTAAAATCGTCAGGTAATTAATCGTCTCTCGTGGAGTGATAGCAACCAAGCGTTGAAAAGCCAGCGAGACACCCTCACGTACTCGCCAGCACGTACTCGAGGCATATTGATCTAACAACTCAAACACCTCGCTTCGCCACCGGGGGTAGACCGCAGCGCAGGCACCGTAGGCCACTACGCCGCACAGCACCACAAACTCGGCAGGCGTATTGGTCACCACTTTTGCTCGTGCATCACTGATCAGATAGTTCAAGAGGCTACGCACCTGCTCAGGCTGTTCTTTGACTAGCAAAGCCAATATATAACTGAAATCGTTGGCGAGTTCTAGATTGGCACGAGTTCCTGGCAGGCGGCTCTGCGTACGCAAGTAAAATTCCAGTGGGCGTGCGTTCCCCTTCAAAGCTCTATCGACCAGCGATGACAATGTACTGTGTGTCGTATCCATAAAAAACCGTTCCTTAAAAAAGCCAGGACAGCCATTCTCTGTCATACGTTCGTAGAGTTAGTACCGACAAACATACAATTGTATACAGAGCATTCTATCACACACAAACACTAGCAAGGGATACCTTTCTCCAGCATTATCACTGTCGTTCGTCCTTTAACATTGACGTTAACGTCAATGTTGTAATATAATAGGAGCATGACTCCGTTCTGCTCTTTTCTCCACTTTAAGGAGGATATAAGCTATGATTGCAAACGATACACTTCATACCGATAACTCTGGCCTTTATACAATTGAACAGGTAGCAACTCGTACAGGACTTACTAAGCGCACATTGCGCTACTATGAAGAAGTTGGTCTCCTACCGCCAACCGACCGCACGGAAGGCAACTATCGACGCTATTGCGAATCCGATATTCAACGCCTGGAGCGTATTAAAAAGCTACGCGATCTGCTCGGCTTTTCTCTCACCGATATCCGCGAGATTTTGGAAGCCGAAGATGAACGGGGGCAGATCAAGGTTGCCTATCAGCATGAAACCGAGGTAGCCGCCAAAATTGCCCAACTCGATCGTGCTGATGAGCTAATACGCAGCCAGCTTCATGTCATCGAACAGAAACTTGATGGTCTAGAGCAAATGCGAGCTACCCTTATGGCAAAACTCGAACATCATGCACAAGCACGCAAAGAACTTTCACAACTGTAACTACTATTGTCAACTGGATATAACGTCTACCCGTGGAGAAAAATCTTGCAGAGTCTACAGCCATCACAAAGCTTATGGCATATCTTGCCCTTCTCCGTTGCTGATCAACAACAACATATCGATCAAAGCGAAATGCTACTGGCAGAAGCAGCTCCTGGTCAGCCCGCGACCCTCTACTGGTCACAGGCTGCTCTCCCAGGAATTGTACTCGGCTTCTCTCAAAAGCCTACTGTCCTCAATGCCCATGCGCTTGCCACGCATCCCATCTCTGTTTACCATCGACGAGCCGGTGGGACCGCAGTACTGGTAGGACCACATCTACTCAGCCTGGATGTGATTTTACCCGCACAACATCCTCTCATCTTGTCCGATATCGTCGAATCATATCGCTGGTTCGGCGAAGCATGGGTCGAAGCTCTCCTCCTCTTAGGCGTACAGACACGTGCCATCCCTACAAACGAAGCCCATGCCCAACGTATTCTGCTCAAGCAACTCGAAACTCGCGAACGTGAGGCCATCTTGCGGCGGGCCTGCTATGGCTCGCTCTCACCCTATGAAGTCGTGGCTGGGCAACGCAAAGTAGTCGGCTTAGATATGATTCGCCGTAAGACAGGCAGCCTCCTGCAAGCCGGTCTTCTACTACAGTGGAACACTGAACTCCTGGCCCAGTTCCTCGGCCATACCCTAGAGGAGCAGGTCATTCTACGGGAAGGATTGTCCGAACGCGCCATTGGATTAAATACGCTGGCCCGTCGTGTTATCACCATGCAGGAAGTGATTGCTACCTTTGAGCAGGTGCTTCTGACGCTGTGATATCCTTGACACCTGGTCATCAAAACGCGGCATGGAGACCCGCCACCGTTCACGGGGCGGGAGGAAATGCCGCTTCCCCTGCTCTTGACTTTCACACGGCGATTGTTGTAAAATACAAGTGTGAAACAAATCATCTCAGCTAAACTCAAATTGAAGACCAGTCCTCAACAGTTCCAAGCCTTGCGTCAAACGCAATTCGCTTACCGCGATGCCTTAAACGCGGTGAGTGCCTATGCTTTTGCACACGGCAAAACGAGTAGCAATCTGACGTTGCATCGCGGGATGTATGCCCAATTACGCGCCACGTATCGCCTTCCTTCGAAGTCTCGCTTGTAGCGTTGAGCGTCAAGTGGCTGCCACCTACAAAGGACTTTGGACCAAGGTCAAGAAAAACGCAGAAGAACGCCTCGCCGGACTGACCAAGAAACGCTACAAGGGACTCGACCAGGCGCCTTCGTATGTTTCTCCCACCATGCAGTATACCTATGAGCGAGATTATACCTTCAAAAGCGAGCAACAGGTGAGCCTGACGACTCTTGAAGGGCGTCTCACTCTCTCCTATCAAGGCTACCATCCCCATGTCGCTTTGATCCAACACGGAGCAGGCATAGGAGATGCCAAACTGTGGTATGACCAACCCAAGAAACACTTTTACTTGCTGGTCTCTCTGGAAATAGACAAGCCTGATCCGACTTTTGAAAGTCACAAGGACGTCATGGGAGTCGATGTGGGCGTCCGCTATCTGGCCGTGACTTCTACATCGACAGGCAAGACCTCTTTCCATACAGGCAAACGAGTCAGACATCAGGCTAACCATTATGCACGACTGAGGAAACGCTTGCAGCAGAAAGGCACTCGTTGGGCCAAACGCCGCATGGCACGCATTGCTCAACGAGAGAGACGGTTCAAACAGCAAGCTAACCATTGTATAGCAAAACACATCGTGACTACTCACCCACAAGCTCTTATTGGATTGGAGCAGTTAAGCGACATTCGGGAACGCACCAAACGACGCAAGCGCCGCCGGAAAAAGAATGGTAAGGGTACCGAACCCGTTTCACCAAAGGCGCGCAAGTCCAATCGAGTGTATTCCCAGTGGTCGTTTGCCCAACTGCAAAGCATGATTGCCTATAAAGCTCTCCTAGCTGGTTCAATGGCAATCAAGGTCGATGCCAACTCCACGAGCAAGTCGTGTCCAAAGTGCGGGTATAGCAGTGACAAGAATCGCCCCCACAAGGGGTTACTCTTCCACTGTCAGAATTGCCACTATGAGTTACATGCCGATTTAGTGGGTGCGCGCAATCTCACGATGAGAACGCTCTTGCTCCGACAGGATTGGGGCAAGACGGGGCTTTTGTCAGTAGCCCCTGATGCATCGGACAAAGAAGCCAAAGCAGCACGCTTGCAAAGGTATGCTGAGTTGAGGTGGAGTTCAGATGCAAGCCCGTCCCATTCGAGGGGACGTGGTGATTGACATTGCATCCTATCCTATGCTCAATAAACATATTTCAACTACGAAAGGTTCCTACATATGGGAGATCGAAATGCGCCAGGCGCAATGGAAGTTATTACTACCCCCGATTATGAAGCCATGGTTATCGGTGCTCACCCTGATGATGACGATTTTGGTGCTGGTGCTACCAGTGCCCTATGGGCCAAACAGGGCAAAAAAGTTGTCTGGGTCGTCATGACCGATGGCACTGAGGGCAGTGAAATCCCTAGCTTGATTGATACCGAATTGATGCTCACTCGCGAACAAGAGCAACGTATGGCCTGTGAGGTTTTGGGAGTGCAGGCCGTCGAGTTTTTACGCTTTTCCGACGGACACCTCACCAACAATGAGACAACTCGCAAAGCCCTTGTCCGCCTTATTCGGAAATACCGCCCGCGTGTTGTCTTCACACACGATCCATCGGAACATATCTTGGCACCCGATCCATATGAAAAGCCGGATGAGACTGGCCATCTCAATCATCCAGACCATCGCGCTACGGGTAACATCGCGTTGGATGCTATCTATCCTTACGTTGGCAATCCACGCTCTTACCGTGAATTACTGGCCGAAGGACTACTCCCCTATCGAGTCCATGAACTCTATCTCTTCTTCACCGACCAACGCAACACGTATGTTGACGTGACCGAAACTATCGATTTGAAAGCAAAGGGTCTCCAATGTCACATCTCTCAGTTCGGCCCACAGGCTGAAATACTTCAGCGTATACATACATGGGCTGCTGAGACAGCCAAAGAGGCCAAAGAGAAAAAAGGTCTGGATATCCAGTATGCCGAGGCCTTTCGCCGTATCAAGCTCTATATACCCAAAAAGAATGAGGAAGAACAACTACCAGCTCAGGAAGCTAAAGCTGAGGCTGAGGCATAACACGTTCTGGCAGCAACCACCTGCCTCCCATCTGGGAGGCAGGTGGTTCTTGCCGCTGGAACAATTAATTTGGCGTCACAATGGCGTAGAAACCTTCCCACCACTGCATAAATTGAGTGCGTGAAAGAACTCGACGATTGTAAAGAGAGGAATCTGCCAGCCATACATTCTTGCTATCACCACCAATGACGACCACCAAATGTCCACCATCGTATCTATCTGGAGGGAAACTGACAATGACAGGCTCTCCACGATTGGCCGTGTCAATCACATTGTCAAGTGAAAGATTATGGCCCCACGACGTCTTAAAACCAAAGTGAGTTACCGTACGAGCGATACCCACATCCTCTAACAAGCCCAGTTCAGGGGTAATCTCGCCTATCTGGGACTCAACTTTCAGAATATCCGTGATACGATAGTGATGCCCATAGGCATTGATCACTTCTGTCATTGCGGCAGTTGAACAGGCCGAATAGGCCCACAGATTATATTCCTGAGTGGTGTTATATTGGGCCGGGTCGAGCTGGCTAAGACGTACCAGATTTTTTGAGGCAGCATAGATCTGATTAGAAGTATTGTTTGAACTGGACGATGAGGAACTTGATGAAGCATACGACCATACCATCGCTCCAATCAAAGTGGCATTAGGCATCACCGTCCTGATGAGAAACAGACCCACCAGGGAGACTGCAAGCAAAACTAGGGTCATACCCACCCAGGGAGTCGGTTCGCCCGGACGCCACCGGAACAGGCGATGAATGACTAAAGTCTGCCACCTATCCAGCCACCTACCCTGTTCAACATAACTAGTGTAGGCAACCGCAGTGCGATGAGCCACTACTGGTTGCCTGATGGATCGCGCAGGCACACGACGACTACGCCGATTGCTATAGGGATCGGCTGAATATGCTGCTCGCTGATTGCGTAACTGCGATCTGGTGGTCAGGAGGTACCCCACAAAGGTAATAACAAGGGCAACAACAGCGAGTAGCAAGAGCAGAAGGAAGGCCATAGAGTGTTAGCTCCTACCTCTAATTGTCTACCAGGTGAATACTGGTCACTTTCCTGGGACAGCACAGCACTATGCAAAGTATATCATTACATGTCATAAAACGTAAATAGTTGGAGTACAATTGGATTAAATGGTATTTGTGCTTCCTTCTCAAAACGAGTAAAATATATATGTCACACGCTAACGGAAAGAATCCACGGTGTGAGGAGTAATGGATGTCCAAACATATTATTGTGGTAGATGATGACAAAGAAATACGTGAAATCGTTACCTTTGTGCTTACTCATCATGGCTTTGAGGTCAGTGCAGCTTCTAACGGTCGACAACTGCACGACTTGCTTATGAGTCTTCTACCTGATTTAATTATCCTGGATGTCATGATGCCCGATGAAAATGGCTATCACATCTGTAGCTCTTTACGTAGCGACACACACACACGAAATATTCCTGTAATTATGATGACCGCACACGTTGAAGACATTTATGAACGTATTAGTGCCGATGTAGGAGCAGCAGAGCATATCACGAAACCATTTCATCCCTTTGAATTAGTTGAGAGGGTCAAAGTACTCCTTCAGACACCTCCGCAAAATTGAGCCACAAAGTACTTGTCTCTGAGCTTAAAACTTGGTATCATTACAGCAAGAGCGTCTGGCGAGTTCAAGGAATCAAAGCATCTATGCCAAACAGATACGAACGTGAGATCGAAGAAATTCTCCGCAACCTGGAGAGCACCGAGCCCAAACAGAGCATTGGGCAGAAATTCGGCGAGCGGTTACGCCGTAAACCAAACTATCGTGTCAAACCGCCTCGTCGCACTGCACCATCACTCAAATTTGGCGTTGCGGAATGGCTTATTGTTACGGCGGTCATCGCTGCCCTTATTGCCGGTGGATATGCCTACGCCCATGATGGTCAAGCTACGCTGGTCACGGGTATCCTTGCCATCATAGGTGCTATTTGTCTACTTTTGCTAGCTCTTTCACAATTTATTTTTCGTTCACCTCGTTCCTCCCAAGCTTCTCGCTATAGTAACGTCAGACCTCTCCGTCGTAATCCACTGAACAGTCTGAAGACTCGCTGGCACCTCTTCTTGCTCAAATTGCGCTATCGCCGTCAAAATCGTCGCTAGGAGTCCTTGACAGATCACTAGTAGTCTGCTATAGTGTGCATGCATTCTTGTAGAGCAAGCAAGAACTGACGGGGTGTGGCGCAGTTGGTAGCGCGCCTGCTTTGGGAGCAGGAGGTCCGCGGTTCAAGTCCGCGCACCCCGACCCTGGCAGTCAACAACCTCTCTGCTTGCCCAAACCTTTGCGGGAGTAACTCAGTGGTAGAGTTCCTGCCTTCCAAGCAGGCTGTCGCGGGTTCGAGCCCCGTCTCCCGCTCCAAGTGGTACACCGTCTCTCTGGAGGCCGATTTCACGCCCGTTGGGAACAACCAGGCGGTGAAGAGGCAAGCAAGAGGACGGTGTTTTGTTCTGCACGAACGCGCATAGCGACATCCTGCCTCCCAAAACACGCGACATCCTGCCTGCACGAGTGCGCGACATCCTGCCTCGCGCTGGTGAAATCCTGCCTCTTCCTGGCCACGAGGGTTGCCTCCCAACGACCAGAAAGAGAGGATTTTCCATGGTCTCACCACGATCACCGAAGCCTTCTTCCAACGTCGCCGAGGCGCGGGCCGTCGCCCAGCGCGCCAAACTCGATGCTCAGACAGAGGCACGGCACCAGCAGGCCATCTCCACAACACCCGCCCCCAAGCCATCCCGCGGAAGGATCGGACAGGAAGACCTCCTGGCGAAGCGCCGCGCTGCCACGACGGTGGAGCGCGCCATCGACGACTTCCTGGATGATCACGAAGGCGGCAATCATAGCCCCAAAACCCTGGAATGGCATCGCACCGCGCTCGGGTTCTTCCGCCGGTTCTTAGCAGAGGAACGGAGCATCACCCTGGTCGCAGAGATTGACGCCCCCGATATCAGTGCCTGGTTCGCGTGGATGCGCAAGACCCCGACCAGCCGCGGCCGCATCCGCAGTGAACGCACCATTCAGACCTATGCGCGTTCGGCGCACGCCTTTTTCCACTGGCTGGTGCGCCGCGAGATCCTGGAGCGCAACCCGTTCGACCGGGTCGCGTTCCCCAAAGTGGGCAAGCCGCTCATTCGGACCATCAGTCCGGAGGAGTTTGAGCGGCTGCTCCTCGCCTGTACGCCGCCCAACGAAGCGGGTCCCATCGCCACCCGTGCTGCCGTGCGCAATCGGGCCATCCTGTGGGTCCTGCTCGATACCGGCATCCGGGTCTCGGAACTGTGTGGCCTGCGGCTCTCCGATTTCGACCGCAAGCATGGGGTGTTCACCGTCAAAGGCAAGGGGTCCAAGGAGCGCCGCATTGCGCTGGGGCAGAACTGCTTGCGCAATCTGTTGTACTACCTCGATCGTCATCGCCCAGGCGACGAAGAACTCGCCGCCTGGGGCAGTGCTGGCGAAGATCACCTCTTCCTCTCGGAGACGCGGCTGCCGCTCACGAAGAACGGCGTCACGCTGTTGTTTGGGCGTCTCAAAAAGCGTGCCGGGATCACCGACAAGCGCGTCAGCCCGCACATCCTGCGGCACACCTTCGCCATCCGCTACCTGAAGGCGGGCAACGATCCGTTCAGCTTACAGGAGCTGCTGGGGCACGAGGATATGGCCACCGTCAAGCTCTACATGCGCATGAATGATGACGATATTCAAGAGCAGAAGCGCAAGTTTAGTCCGGGCGATCACCTGCCGACTCGCATGCCGGGGCCGCGAGAGGACCGACGCAGAAGTTTCCGCAAGAGCCTTTCCAGCAAACCGGAGGGGAGGTGATATGATGCCCGCTCTCCGCTGCTCTTTCCTCACCACCTGGGCGATGCGTTCCGGTGTCCGGTCCACCCAGTCTCTTGCGGCCACGATGCCTGAAAGGGATGGAGGGGGCGTACCACCTGTCGGCTGGATCGGAGGGCACGCATGAGTCAGCGGATCGGTCAGCAATTGGGCACCTATCGGCTGCTGCGCGTGCTTGGGGAAGGCGGGTTTGCGACGGTCTATCTGGGGGAGCATGTTCACCTGGGAACGCTGGCTGCCCTCAAGCTCCTGCACCTGTCCTTCTCGCCCGAGGACGGCGAGGCCTTCCGCAAAGAAGCGCAGCTCATCGCCCGCCTGGAGCATCCGCACATCGTGCGAGTGCTGGCCTACGACGTGCAGGCGGGCACACCTTTTCTCGTGATGAGCTTCGCACCTGGCGGGACGCTGCGTACCGTGCATCCCAGAGGGAAGGTGCTTCCACTTTCCAGAGTGGTGGACTACGTGGCGCAGGTGGCCGAGGCGCTCCAGTACGCTCACGACCGGCACGTCATCCACCGCGACATCAAACCGGAGAACCTGCTCGTGGGAGCGCACCAGGAGGTGCTGCTCAGCGACTTTGGCATCGCGGTGCTGGCGCAGCGCTCGCGCAGTGTTAGCACGCAGGATGTCGTCGGAACCGCAGCCTACATGGCACCGGAGCAGTTCCGCGGGAAACCCTGTTTCGCCAGCGATCAATACGCGCTGGCCGTGGTCGTCTACGAGTGGTTGGTGGGGGAACGGCCTTTTGCGGGGTCTTTTGTGGAACTGGCCAGTCAGCATCTGCTGACCCCACCACCGGCGTTGCGGGAGAAGAACTCAGGGGTCTCGCCAGCGGTGGAATGCGTGGTGCTCACAGCGCTGGCCAAAGAACCTGCCCAGCGCTTTGGCAGCGTCAGGGACTTCGCCCGGGCACTCGCGCAAGCGAGTCAGACGATGGTCTCCCCCCGCTTCTCGCCAGGCCAGCTGCATACCGGCTCACCGCACCACCGCACCATCGTCCCGACGGTAACAGTGGCATCGGTCTTATCGGTAGCGCAACAAACTGAGGCTGCTTCGCCTGACGACCACGCTGCTCTCCCTGTCGCGACCAGGTCCCGTCGGCGGTTCAGACGGACCGCCATGGTCAAGCGCATCTGTCTCGGCCTGCTGCTCGTTGCGATCCTGCTCTGGTTCCTCACAGCTGCCAACCCAATACTCCATCCACTCTTCGCTCTTGCGATCCTGCTCGCACTGATCCTGTGGATCGCAGCCTATGCGGATCACCGTCGGGCGACAGAGGACCCTCCGACAACGAGCAAACGGTGACCGTTCCAGAGACGAGGCATGCTTGCCGCAACGCCTCGTCCTGGGCGGCACACCTGGGCAATCATCATGGATTAACCGGAACGTTGAGGGGAAACAGCATGCAGTCATCGCCTTACCTTCATGCCTGCATTGCTTGCATCCCCATACGAGCAGTCTGCCTCAGTTCGTGGATGCGTATTTTTGGCAGTCCTGCACCGGTCAGCAAGCTGTGGAAGTCACCCAGAAGGCTCTTGGGGGTGAGGAAGTGACCCGTCGGCGTGCAGAAGATGAGATCCTGGTTTTGCCAGCGCTCACCTGCGTGTGCGCGCCTCTCTTGTTGGTTCCGGTTGTCAGGGCCAGGCTGACAAAAACCTCTAACGGGTATCCTTGTGCTGCTTTTGAGAGGTGGGTCACTTGCTCACCGGTCAAGATGTGCGGTGTATATGTTGTTGCCATCATAGCGTTTCCTTTCTCTCACAAGCATTTCCACTCAACATTCCGGTTAGCCACAGAATGACAGACATGCCGCAGGAGAGAGCGGCATGTGCAGGGAAAGGTGGCTCTCCCCTTTGCTCTCACTCCTGTCCCTTCTCTGTGGAAAGCCTGGAGAGTGCTTCCTCAGGCCGTACTGTCTCTCCTGCTGGTCTTCCTCATCCTCCCGCCATGGCGCGAGTGTGCGTGCAGCAGACCGCTTCCCCGGTCGCCTCTGGCCTCTCAGGACACCAGCGCCTCCAACCAATCGGCCAGGTCCACCAGGCGCATGCGCTGTGGGGTGTCGGAACGGTCAAAGGGATTGCAGACGGTCATCCGGCGCAGTTCCGCTGCATCTTCGTAGAGGCCGTACAGCAGGTCCAGAAACCGTTCCAGGTCATCGAAGGTATAGCCCGCAGGACACGAGCCATACATCTTGATCAAGCGTTTGCGTTTGGTCGGCGTCATGCCAGGTGATCGCTCCATCCCCTATATCATCATGGAAGGCAGTCCCCCAACCTGTGTCTGGATACACGGTTCCCGTCTCTCTGGAGGTACTATCTGATTGATTCACTTCAGGTTGGGGAACTGCTCCCTGTTTCTTCCTCACTACTGCAACAGAAAAAAGTTCGTCGAGCTTGCTTTCAGCTATCACCCACACTCGTCCGAGTACGTATTCCTAAAGGAGCGTGGAGTACTCGCGCGCCCGTTCCCGGGGCACCGATCAGGTGGGATATGGGAAGAACCCGCTCAGAGAAGGAACCCCTCGCTCAGGTGAGTGATGCAGACGCTGTCTGTCCTCCTTTCAGTAGCTGGTGCGCTGTTCCTGATATGGGCGGTGTTGCAACAGGCCTTGCAGGTCTTCCACCGGATCCACCATACGTCCAGCGTACAGCATCCGTGGGGCCAAAAGTAGTCGATTGACGACACCTTTTTCTGTCGCTTTCGACTACTTTTTCTTCGTTTCAATAAGGGGATTTTTGCGGCAAATTGAATTGGGTGTGCCTCCAGAAGCGGTGGGAAAGGGGTCGAGAAGCAGACTAATACGTGCGTATTGGGAATGGATAGCTATCGATTCGCGGCAGTGTCAATAGCAGCAATGCAATTACGTGCGCTGCCCCTATAGGATGGGTTGAAGAGCATCGCTGCTGTTTGGGGCAGCAAGCATCCTCAACCGGAATGACGCACAGCAACGCCAGAAAGAGCAGTCTGCTGTGGGCATGATGCCCGCCGATTCCAGGGAAGCTCTACACGGAAATGCGTGAGTGAATGAGGGTGGAAACTGCACCGTTTCTCTCGACGTGAACGTCACAGGCAGGTGTCTGACAACGCTGGCGATTCCCTCATGATGTCAGACAAAAGGGGTAAAGCTGTCTGACAGCTTCAACCGGGTCTCCGGTTCCTGCCTGACACGGGTTTCTGAGGAAGGTCTTCTGCTTGCAGACCTCACCGGAGAACGTGTGCTACGCGCCACCTGCGTGTTCTCCTAGAAGACGGCATGCACGCTCCCACGGGATGCGCAACGAGATTACATAGCTGAGCAATACATGAGGGAAACTGGATAAAATTGAAGAAATGTGTCTCCTTGTAAGGAAAGAGGTGTATGTATGTAACTGTTTCCCAAAAAGGCGGACACACAACCAGTATGACGCATTCTTCGGTAACCATCCAAGTGGCCCCGCACTCGGTGCCCTCAACCCCATCCTGGATGGGAGAAGTGGCAGCTTTCGCTCAAGTCCTGACGCATGTCGGCTTGCTCAAAACCATCCAGACCCATGTGCAATTTGCTCGCGCACGTTTCGGCACCTACGACACGATTGATTTCGTCGTCGTGCTTTTGGGTTATGCTCGAAGCTTCGAACGGACCCTCGATGCCTACTACGCACGTCTTGCCCCATTTGCAGAGGTCTTCATGGCGCTCTTTGAGCGCGAGCGTTTGCCGGATCGTTCGACCCTCTCTCGTTTTCTCTCTGCCCTGGATCAACCAACGGTGGAGGCTTTGCGCACGCAGTTTCAAGCGGATCTGATGGCGCGATCCCCCTTCGTCTCTGTCGGCGGCTTGTGGGATCGTTTTGACCAGCAGTATGTGGTGGTAGATGTCGATGGCACCAGGCAAGCCGCTCGCCAACGCGCGCTCCCTCAACTTCCATCGCTACCCGCCCCCCATCGCCATTTCGATCAAGTTGCCGCCCCAGGGTACAAGGGACGCAAGAGGGGAGAAGTCGTGCGAACCCGCACCACGCTTCGGGCCGCGCCCATACGCATCAATTCCTGGGCACGTTTGGGGGATCTGGCAACGGCGATTACCGGGAAGAATTGAAGCGGGCTCTCCAGGTCATCACCAGTTACGCAACGACACACAAACTCCTCCTCGCCCAAATCCTGGTGCGGCTGGATGGCTTGTATGGCAACGCCGCTGTCCTCAAAGATATCCTGGACGCAGATGTGGGACTCATCGGGCGCTGTCGTGACTCTGCTCTCCTGGATCTGGTTTCGGTCCAGGCGGTTCTGGCGCGTCCTCCCGTTGAAGTTTGCACTCATCCGGAAAGTGGAGCTTTGCGTGCCCTTTACGATTGCCCGGACATCCCCCTCACGGCGGGAGGAGCGCACGTTCGGCTGATCGTCGCCAGTCATCCCGCCACATCTGCAAGCACCACCATCGGGAAAAAGCGCGATGGCATGGTCTACGAATTGTTCGTCACCAGACTTGCCGCACCTGCTTTTTCCGCCAAAGATGTGCTGGATTTGTATCTGCATCGCGGGTCTTTTGAAACCGTGCTGGCCGATGAAGATGTGGAGCAAGATCCGGACCGTTGGTGCTCTCACACCCCTTGTGGCCAGGAATTTTGGCAGATCTTGAATCAATGGGTCTGGAACCTGCGCCTGGAACTCGGGCAGCATCTGTCTCCGACTCCCATGCACACCACCGAATTTGCGCCAGCCAACGAGCCTGCGCTAGCCAGTGAGCCTGCACTAGCCAGTGAGCCTGCTCCAACTCTGACCTATGGTCCTCCTCAATGGGCTCGCCAGTCGTTTACCCGAGGTTATCCCGGATCAGCTTTTACACCGCAACCGGATGGGCGCTTACTCTGCCCCGCCAATCATCCTCTCTACCCACAAGAACGCAGACCGGAGCGCGATGGCTCGCTGCGGGTGTTGTATGCTGCTCGCATTGGTGATTGTCGCGACTGCCTTGTGCGAGCACAGTGTCAAGAAAACCTTCTCACGCTCAAACCCCGGCGGGTCAGTGCCGTTTTCTGGCCGATCCCTTCCGACCAAGGGCTCACCTCTGCACCCATGCTCGGACCACCACAGCCACCCGCGTGTTCCCCGGTGATGTGGGGCGATTGGCCACGCTGCCACATCCGACGCACCTGGCTGAAAGTGGTACGCTCCGAAACCGTCGACGTGACCATGGGAGCAATTCCTACGCACGATCGTACCGCTGGGACCGACGAACACGTGAGTACCCGCCAACAACGTGCTCATTGGCGCTTCTCATGGCAGCAGCGTCTCGCTCGTAATGCTCGCCCCGTCACCGCTCCCTCCCTCACCATCACGATCCATGGTCTTTCTGCTTCTTTTGCTCACATCTATGCGTTTGGCCTTCTCGCAGCAGCCTAAACACTGCGTCAGCAGTTCCCGCCTGTTTCCCTCTCCCGATGGTGTTCTCGCCTCTCAACAGGACTATATTGATAATCATCTATTCAAACTGCTTCTCAAAACGTTTTCGTCGCTTACTTGGTTACAACTCGTTGCGCATCACGTGGGTCTCTCGTCTCCAAGAGCAAGAAGCACAGGTGCTTTCCTCCCAACTGACAGGCTTGCTGTGCGAACCAGCCGTGGGCGAGCCTCTGGAGCAGATCGAAGCGGAGTCAGAGGAGCCGCAATGGGTCATCAGTCATTGGCAACTCATGCGCACTCAGCTGGATCGGCTCCGCATGATTATGCATATGTCGTTTGACGGATAAGTTCGCCAAAAAGTTCTTTAGAGAGAAAACCGTTGTGCGAGTTCAACTTGAGTTTGGCGTATCACCAACCGAAGTGTGGCGCAACCGGACCAACAGTGCCAGCGCACTCGTGAAGCGCTCTCACGCCTTCTGAGAACCTGCTGTCAACACTCTCTCACTAGCATCGTTCTTTCTGGCTCATACGGCCCTACAAGCCGTCTCACGCTACTCGTCGCCCATGCGCCACACTCATGTTGGGCCCGCGCCAAACTCAAGTTGAACTCGCACGTTGGTGCGGATTCAACGAAAGTCTTGCCGTTTGCCCAACATGAGTGTTGCCGCAATCTATAGATTGGCACGATACCTTGAGATGGCCTGTGAAGGTATGCGAGAAGCAAAACGCTCTTCCCCATTCCTGGCAGCACCTGCAGTGAGTCAAATCGAGCAGATCGGCCTGTAGAGGCAGCTACTGCTTTTCGCTGTCGCGGCAAAACTCACATTGGGCAAACGGCAAACTTCAAGTTGAATCCACAGTTGGAGAGGCTTGAGAAGAGCGAGGATCGTTCTTTCATGAGGAAACAACAAACCTCAGAACAAGGTGATGAAAAAAGGTAGGATGTTGTCTCGGGATGGAGTGTGTCATACAATGACGCCTGATATGACTTGTTTGTTCGCGAGAAAGGAGCAAGAAAAATGATTCCTACCAAGACTCTCGACCTGTTCGCGGGAATTCCAGTCGCCGACTACGCGGCGGCGCTCTCGTGGTACCAACGGCTGCTGGGCTCGGAGCCCTCATTCTTTCCGAACGACATAGAGGCCGTGTGGGAGCTGGCTCCGCATCGGTACGTGTACATTGTGCTGCGGCCGGAGCACGCTGGCCACGCCGTGCACTTGAGCTTCGTCGATGATCTCGATGCGCTCGTGGCGCAGATAGCCGATCGGGGACTCGACCCTGCGGAGCGGGAAACCTACTCCAACGGCACGCGCAAGATCACGTACCGCGATCCCGACGGAAACGAGATCGCATTCGGCGGCGCTCCACGGTAACCGGCTTCCGACCAGGGCGGCGGAAGGCGCGGGCGACATTTTCACCATCAGAAGTTTATCGAACCTTCGTCAAGATCAGCAGCTTCCCCTGGCACACTTGTTACCTTGATGGTTTACACATCTTGGCATTGGAAAGTGGTAGATTCCGCCTCTGGTCACCTTTTCTGAGGTTTGCTTTCATGAGGAAACAACGTTGTTCATTTTGGCGGTTGGTCATCAAGAAGCGCCAATCGCATCAGGGCAGAGTGAAGTTGCTGACGAAGTTCCTCATCAGTAAGGGAGCTGCCAGCGGCCAATTTCCCATAGAGGCGATCAATCTCACGCTGCTTTTGTCGTAACTCGGCGTCTTTCTCAGCCAAAGCTTGCTTCTGCTCATCAAGACGCCGACGTAAGGCTGCGAGCATCACATCTTTAGCGAGGTTTGTGGGGCGATCTTCCGGCGTAAGCCGATGCTGTTGTTCTGCCTCATCAATGGCTTGAAGAAGGTCTGGATGGCTACGGAGAAAGACCACAGATACCCCCGCACGCCTCGCCACTGCCGATCTCGTCACGGGCTGCTTTTCGTGCTTGAGATCATGAATGGCTGCAAAGGTCGCCTGGCGCTTTTGCTCAGATTTTGCTTGTGCATTTTTTCGGCACTGCTCAGTTCTGGTTTGTTTTGTGGTTGTGGATACGCCCATCCCAGAAGCCTTCCTCTTTGATGGTTTGAATGACCTTTTCAGCGTGGACCAATTCTTGTTCATGTTTCTGTCGTGCCCGTGCATAGGCAGGATTGGCTCGCAACGCCTCAACTGTGATGAGTAGGTTCGTGGCTTTGCTTTCCCAGACCGGCAGATGCCTTCTGTTGGCACGCAGCTTCGGACAGGTGGGGCAATGAGGTGAGTCGGGACAGCCATCGTGCATGGGCAGATGCACACAATTGCCAATGCCGTCGGGGAGAGGGGAAACGTACAACTTCCCTACTTTGTTTTCGACCCATCCCCCATCCAGATCGCTCTCAGGTTGGGTAATCTGGATGTGATCTGTCATCATCTCTGTGGCATACGTTTGTTGCTTTTTCACACGGTACGCATCGAACTTGGCTTTCAAGCTGTTCAGATAGACCTTGACGTATCGCTCGGTCATGGCAAGGCTGGCATGCCCAAGAAACTCTTTGACCGTGTAAATGTCCACGCCCTGCTCGATCATATCGGTGGCGAGCGAATGCCGAAATTGATGTGGGGCGATGACGTAAGGATGACCTTCATAGTGGAGGAAAGGTGCCAGCCTCCTCAATGCAGCAGCAAAGGTGATGTAAGATAACAGTCCATGCTCTGTACGGAAGAGATAATGTGCTCCAAAATGATTGGGGAGGTGTTTGCTGCGCTCATATTGGCGATGAATAGCATCAATGACTCCATCACTGGTACGGGTTGGGATACGATGATCCTTCCCCATTTTTGTGTTAGTATGTTCAATGCGGAGCCACCAGTACCCGTCCGAATCTTGATCAAGGCATCCATTTCGCCCGTATTCATCTGGTGTTTTGAGATGAGCCAAATCTTCAAAACGCATGCCAGTGTGTCGTAAGATGAGCAGGGCATCCCAGTAGATGGGAGCAAGAAGGAAGGGTTCTTGGTGTTCTTGCAGCGCTTTCTTTGCCTTTTCTAGAAGGGGATCGAGCTGATCAAGAACGGAGGGAGGAATGGGACGGGGAAGCGTTTGTGGTCTCTTAGGAATATCCTCCTTCCAGATCAGGAAGCGTGGCGGGCGAGGACCTGTCCAGGATGGAGATGTGGTCATGTAATTGGTCATTGTTCTCATTGCTTCCAAACTTCTGCTGGCCTGATTTGCGCTGAGCAAACCCATTGCTGGAAGCAGAGCCTCGATATGGCCTCTAGTGATCGTTCCCATATGTACTTCTGGTGGCAGTGCTGTCAATATGGGCATCAGCTTGTACAGGAAGCCTTGAAAGGTGGAACCATTCCATCGTGGCAGTTGGTGTCGGTAGTAACATTTCACTTGTTCCCGTAAGAGGGGATTGACAATCTCTGTAAAGTCAACAATGTAGGTGCTCGGAGGCACATGCTTCGGATAATCGTGCTTGAGCCGACGAATATCCCATACATCTTTCTTCAGTTCTTCCTCAAGAGTTGTTGCAGCAGTTACTTGCAGGTGAGAGGCCAGAACCGACCGCCGTCGCCGGGTGACACCTAATGCTTCCAGTTCAGCTACAAAGCGCTCATCTTTGACCGCTCTGGTCCAGGCTACCTGATCTTTGTAGCCCGCTAAGCGACAAATCTGCAAGCCTGATTTGTTTCGGTTCTCCGGGTCTCGGAGGACTTCAAGAAGCCGACGCTGTGGGCGGCTCCAGGAGAGAACTCCGAGAGCTTGAACGACCTGGACAAAACAGGGATCTGTCATGGCCTGATACCAAGCCATATTCCCCGAATATCCAGCTGTTTGGCAGATGTGAGCAATGGATGCAAACCGATATTCCTGACGCTGGAGGACTTCCAGTAAGCGCTGTTGTGTTGGGGTCCACGATCCTTCTGAGATGAGCTTCATGGCGGAGAGAGAAGTGATACGATGTTCATGGCTGTCTTCCTGTGCGTTGTGCTGCACGCTCTGATCTCCTTTCCTGATAGCGGTCGTAGGCCCACTTGCGATCTTCATTGGTTAAATGGGTGTAGGTTTGCATCGTCGTCACGACACTGGCATGGCCGAGTCGCTCCTGGATAAATTTCCAGTCTACAGCTTCACCTTCTCGTAAGTAGGAGCGAACCAAAGCAGTTGCATGAGTGTGCCTCAAAACGTGGGGATGTAACTTGATTCTCGATCTTTCGGAGTAATACCGAAACATTTGCTCAACAGCGGCCACGCTGAGCGCTGCTCCGTAGGTTGAGCCACCTTCCCGATCCTTTGCATGCTTGTTCAGGACGATCCACAGATGGGAAGTTGTTGGAGTCGCTTCTATCCAGACTTCTGTCAGATAGATATCGAGCAAACCAAGAATGTCGTTAGGTAAATGGACAAAACGATCACGGCCATATCCCGCTTTGGCTCGCGCCCCGTTCTCATTGTCCGGGCGAAAACGAACATGGACCCCCTGTTTTCCAAATTCAAGGTCTTCCATTCTCAGGCCCAGGATCTCGCCGATCCGAAATCCGCCCTCCTTGAGCATGAGACACAACAGGCGATCCCGGAAACCAGAGGGGTCGCCATTCGGGTCCTGCCCCATGTGAATACTGTCGATGAAGGTCTGAAAATCCTGCTCTGACACCGTAGGAAGAAGCCGACCAGGTTCTTTGAGCTTCAATTCCATACGTTGAACGACAGCCTGGCCCCGGCGTGTATGCGCCAGGAGATCCCGCTCAGTCAGCCATTTGCCTCTGGGGGCATCCACATAGCGAACTGGCGATTCTGAGATCTTGCCACGACGCAGGAGAAAGCGGTAAAAAGCTCCAACGGTCTGGAGGATCAGGTTGACGCTGGATGCAGTCAAGGGACTCATTTGGTGGATAGGGGAAACAGCGGCACTCTCGCGATACGGATTACACAGCCAAATCACAAATTCAGTCAGGTCCGCTGGCGTTGCATCGAGGACACCCACATGACGCTGCCAAAGAAAGCGGTAATACCATAACAGGCGAGAGCAGTACGCCTTCAGAGTGGCTGGAGCATGATTGGTCGCCGCATTCCAATCAAAAAACTCTTTGGCTTCGGGAATGAAATCGTACTGGTCATCGACCAAGTAATAGATCCTTCCTCGCTTCGGCACATCAGCAGCTACCATCTTAGGAGCCTTGCTTATCTTCTCCACGTGACCATCCTCACTCTTCACGGCCTTTTCGTTTCTTTCCAGAGGTTTTCGCCTCTAAAGAACATGATACTGACGCCGCCAAATTTCTCTGAGAGGGCACGTTGTTATCGTTGTTCTCGGAAGAATCTTCTCTCTAAAGAACAAAAAGGGGATTTATGCGTCAGAGACCGGAGTGGGCGCATGTAATGCTTGCCTTTGCATCATTTCCACTTTCTGATGACTGTGTTAGAATAGGTGCTTGAGCACTTTTCGAACTGGATTGTGTTTGCCTTCCGTTCTGGCGTAAGTCGCTT
>WNGR01000182.1_pt1 | contig 76509 bp, 68 predicted proteins | sample 5407581 | NCBI WGS metagenome assembly WNGR01 (sample SAMN13153383, study PRJNA577476) | soil metagenome | isolation source: 80 cm soil or saprolite under Garry oak tree replicate 2 | place: USA:California | collected 2016-06-15
CCCACCCCGCCTGGAGAACGGCGCCCACCGAGGCGACACTCGGCATCACCGGCATGCCTCAATCCAAAAATCCCACCCCGCAACGGCCAAACATCAACGCACATCAACACAACCAAGATCCTGAAACGACGAGGTATAGCTCAGCAGGTAGAGCACCGGGTTGTGGTCCCGGGTGTCGGGGGTTCAAGTCCCCTCAGCCACCCTTCTACCTCTGCGTATCGGGTGTGTTTCCCCGAAACGCGCTGGTCACCCCCCCGGTCTGACGTGCCCGGTCAGGCCGCACGCACCCCGCTGGTCTCGCACGTACTGGCGATCCCGGCCGACGGGCTCGCCCTGGCCGCGTCCGAGGGGCTGCCACCGGACCGGGCCGAGCAACTGGCCGCGGTCGGTTCGGGCCTGGCCGGGCTGACCCTCGGCGCCGCGACGTGCCTGGGCGCCCGGACGGTACGGCAGACCGTCGTGGACATGGAATCCGGCCTGCTGCTCGTCGTGTCCGTCTCCGACCGGGCGCACCTCGTGGTCCTCGCGGCGGCCACCTGCGACCTCGGGCTGGTCTCCTACGAAACCGCGGTACTCGCCCGCCGGGTCGGTACCGCGCTCAGCCCGGGCGCCCGCGAACCGGTACCCGCGCCGGATTAGGCGCCGGCGTTGGCGAGCCGGGTGACCGCTCGTTCGGCGGCCGCCCGGACCCGCGGTACCGGATCGTCGCGCAGCGCCGCGACGACGGGCAATCAGACCGGTGTCGGAGTAGTCACCGGCGATCAGGCGGGCACATCCCTCGATCACCGCGCGCCGGCCGCGCCGGGCGCACTCCGCTTCGATCTGCTGCTGCGGGGTTGAGGTGCCGCGCCACCTGTTCATTATCCAGGACGAGGCGGCGCATGAGGCGCACGGCAGCTCCGATGCGGTACGGCGCTTCGAGGCAGTGTACTCGCCCGATCGGCGATACCGGCACCGGCAAGCCGTTTCCTGCGCAGTGATCAGCGGGCGGACAGCAGCCGGCCGCGGTATCCGAGGACCGAGTCGCGGAACGCCCGAACCGGTGCCGGCAGCGGGCGCTCGGCCAGCCAGACCAACGCGATGGTACGGGTGGTGCGCGGCGCGATGACGTCCAGCGCAACAACATCGTGGCGGGCCGACCGCGGCTCGTCGCCGGCCGGCGGTCCCACCGGCAGCAGCGCGACGCCGAGGCCGGTCGCGACCAGCCCCAGCACCGTGTCGATCTCCTCGCCCTCGAAGGCCAGCCGGGGCGTGAAACCGGCCTGACCGCACCACTCGTCGGTAATGCTGCGCAGCCCGTACCCCGGTTTGAGGCCGACGAAGTCCTCGGTCGCCGTCTCGGCCAGCCGGATCCGGCGGCGCCCGGCCAGCGGATGCCCGCGCGGCACCACGAGCCGCAGCCGCTGCTCGTCCAGCTTGCGGGCACGCAGGTCGGGATCGCGGGGTACCGGCGAGGTCAGGCACAGGTCGACCGCGCCGGCCCGTAGCTTGTCGAGCATCGCGGCGTGGCTGTCCTGCACGAGCGCGAACCGGACGCCGGGGTGGCGGGCGCGGAAGTCGCGCAGGATGACCGGTACGGCACGGACGCCGAGCGAGTGCAGGAACGCGATCGCCACCCGGCCCCGGTCGGGGTGCAGCTCCTCGGCCAGCTCGGCGAGGCCGGTGGCCAGCTCGGCGAGCGCGCGCTCGACGGACGCGAGCAGCCGCTGCCCGTACCGGGTCAGCCGGACCGTGCGACCGGCCCGCAGGAACAGCGTGGCACCCAGGTCGGCTTCCAGGCGGGCGATGTTGCGGCTGAGCGTGGACTGGGACAGGCCGAGCCGGGCTGCGGCGCGGGTCACATGCTGCTCGCTCGCGACGACGGCGAACTGCCGCAACCGCGGCGCCACAACGGCCAGCGCCTCCTCATGTATCCAGTCGATGTCTTCGGCCATGATTCATACATTGGACGCATGACGCCTCGATGTCTAGCTTCAGCGGTGTGGGCGGGATGCTGCGTCGGGGTGAGCCGGGCTTCCGGCGGGTGGGCGTCGCCACGTTCGCCGCCGGTGCCGCGATCTTCGCGTTGCTGTACAGCCCGCAGGCGGTACTCCCGCAACTGTCCACGGCGTTCCGCGTGACGCCGGCCGGCGCGGGCCTCGCGATGTCCCTCGCCACCGCCGCGCTCGCCGCCGCCGTGATACCGGCCGGCGCACTGTCCGAGCGGTGGGGTCGTGGCCGGGTACTGGTAGCCTCCGTCACGCTCGCCGCCCTACTGGGCGCGCTGCTGCCGTTCAGCCCGTCGTACCCCGTCCTGCTCGCCGTCCGCGCGCTGCAGGGCCTCGCGATGGCCGGAATGCCGGCGACCGCGATGGCGTACCTCGCCGACGAGATCCATCCGGCATCGCTCGCCGGCGCCGTCGGTACCTTCGTCGCCGGCAACGGCCTGGGCGGGATGACCGGGCGGATGCTCACCGGAGCGGCCACCGACCTCGGCGGCTGGCGGCTGGGCCTCGGCGCGGTCAGCGCGCTGTCGGTCGCCTGCGCGATCGCGTTCGCCCTGCTGCTCCCCGCGCAGCGGCACGCTCCGGCGCGACGGCAGGACGGCGGCGGGCTGCGCCGGCACCTCGCCGACCCGGCCCTGCGCCCGCTGTACCTCGCCGGCTTCGTCCTCATGGCCGGCTTCGTCACGGTCTACAGCTATCTCGGGTACCGGCTGCTGCGCCCGCCCTTCGACCTCTCGCCGACCCTGGTGGGCCTGATCTTCCTGGCGTACCTGATCGGCACCGCGGCCTCCGCGCTCGCCGGGCGGCTCGCCGACCGCTACGGCGCCCGCCTGGTCCTCGCCGGAGCGGTGCTGCTCGCGATGCTCGCGGCTGCGACCACGACGCTGGACCTGCTGCCGGCCGTCCTCACCGGCCTGGCCCTGGTCACCGCCGGCTTCTTCGCGGCGCACGCGGTGGCCAGCGGCTGGGTCGGCCGGCTGGCCCACACGGGACGCGGCCAGGCCGCCGGGCTCTACCTCTTCGCGTACTACGCCGGCAGCAGCCTCGGCGGCTGGGTCGGCGGCGTGGTGTTCGAACGCGGCGGCTGGTCGGCCGCGACCGGGTGGGTGGTCGTGATGTTCGCGGTCGCGCTCGCCCCGGTGGTGCGGCGGCCGCGCCGCTCGCCATACGCCCTCCCGGCCGCCTGACGCTCGCCCGCCGCCACGATCGCTCGCATAGGGCACATTTTGCGGGCGTCACGTTGCCGTTTCTCCAGGTTTCCGCAAGCCTCCAGCCGAAAGCTCCGAGCTTCGTCAAGAAGCCGCTGGGTGATGTGGGCCACCGGCCGTGGACTCCCTACCGTCCACCAACAACACCCCCGAGCAAACGACGTGACGTTGATGGAGGCGTATTTCATGAAGACCCGGATACTCGCCGGTACGGCGATGGCAGCGGTGCTGCTTGTCGCATCCGGCTGTGGTTCGAAGAAGGCCCCGGAGCCGGGCGCGGCCGGCGGTGGTACCGGCGTGCTCACCCTGGGCGCCTCCATCTCGCTGACCGGCTCCACCGCGAAGGAAGGCGGCCTGACCAAGGAGGGGTACGAGGTCTGCAAGAAGGTCATCAACGACAACGGCGGCTTCACCGCGGGCGGCACGAAGTACACGCTGGACATCCAGTACCAGGACGACACGTCGAAGCAGGATGTCTCCGCCCAGCTCGTCGACCAGTACAACGACAAGGGCGTGAAGCTGATCCTCGGCCCGTACGGCTCCGGGCCGACCGAGGCCGCGGCTGCCGTGATCGAGCGCAACAAGCAGGTCATGGTCGACAGCGCCGGCGCCGATGACAAGATCTTCGCCAAGGGGTACCAGCGGTCGTTCGCCGTCCTGTCGCCCGCCACCTCGTACGTGAGCAGCATGCTGCAGGCGCTCAGTGACCTGGCCGACCCCAAGCCCAGGACGCTCGCGTTCATCTCCGCCGACGACGGCTTCTCGAAGACCGCCACCCAGGGTGGCGTCGACAAGGCCAAGGCGCTCGGCTTCCAGGTACTCGCGACGGAGTACGTGCCCAACGGTACGACCGACGTGTCGGCGGCGTTGACGAAGATCAAGCCGATGAAGCCGGACGTCATCGTCGGCTCGGTACACCTGGCCGAGGGCGTTGCGATCGTCAAGCAGGCCAAGGAGTTGGGCGTCGCGCCGACCGGCGGCTTCGCCGAGACGGTCGCCCCGCCGATCCCCGACTTCGTCAAGACGCTCGGTACCTCGGCCGAAGGCGTCATCGGTTCTTCGCAGTGGACGGCGAAGACCGCCGGCTCCGACAGGTACTTCGGTACCGCGTCCGACTACGCCAAGACCTTCGCGGCCCAGTACAACGACCGCCAGCCGGTGTACCAGAACGCCCAGGCGACCGCCGCGTGCCTCGCGGCCGTCCTCGCGGTGGAGAAGGCCGGTAGCACCGACCCGGACAAGGTCCGCGGCGCCCTCGCCGCGCTGGACACCCCGTCGTTCTTCGGCCCGATCAAGTTCAACGACAAGGGCATGAACGTGACCAAGCCGATGGCGGTCATCCAGATCCAGGCCGGCAAGCCGGTACCGGTGTGGCCCAAGGACTCCGCCTCCGGTGCGCTGAAGTGGCCGGCCTCGGCATGACCCAGTTCGTGCAAGCCACGCTGTACGGCCTCCTCCAGGGCGGGTTACTCGCCCTGGTGGCGGTCGGGTTCTCCCTCGTGTGGGGGGTGATGAACGTGGTCAACCTGGCCCACGGCGCATTCGTGCTGTGCGGGGCGTACCTGGCCCTCGAACTGCACGACACCTTCGGACTCGACCCGTTCGTCAGCATGGTGCCCGCGGCCGCGGCGCTGTTCGCCCTCGGGTACCTGCTCCAGCGGTACCTGGTGAACATGGTCGTCAACGCACCGATCTTCATCACGCTGATCCTCACCTTCGGGTTGGAGATGCTCATGGAGAACCTGTTGCGCGTCTGGTTCACCCCGGACTACCAGTCGATCCCGACCAGCTACGCACAGAACTCCTTCCGGTTGGCCGGCGACGTGCGCATCCCGTACGGGAAGCTGATCGCCGCGCTGCTCGCCGTCGCGGTGACCGTCGCGCTCGTGTACTTCATGCGGCGCAGCCGGACCGGCCTGTCGATCCTCGCCACCGGCATGGACCGCGGCGCCGCCCGGCTGATGGGCATCAAGGCCCGGCACGTGTACGCCCTGACCTTCGGCATCGCCGCGGCGATGGCCGGGGCGGCCGGTGCGGCGGAGGGCGCGGTGCGCACGTTCTCGCCGGCCGACGCGCGCTCCTTCACGCTGTTCAGCTTCGTCGTCGCGGTACTCGGCGGGCTGGGCAACATGTGGGGTGCGCTCTACGGCGGGCTGGTGCTCGGCGTCGTCATGAGCTGGGGCAGCCAGCTGCTGTCCGGAACGATGGTCAACGCCGTGGCGTTCGCCCTCCTGGTCGTACTGCTCGCGGTGCGGCCACAGGGCATCGCCGGCAAGGCGTTCTACGCCAGCCGGGTGGAGGTGTGATGGTGTCCACTGTGGACGTTTCCGCGCCGCCGCGCACCCCGGTCGTGGTCGCCACCGTGCCCCGGTGGCGCCGGCTCGCGCCGTGGGCGCTGCTCGCGGCCGGCGCGGTGGCCGGGATCGCCCTGCAGACCCAGCTGTACACCGCCCAGGAGCGCGTGGTCGGCACGGTGTTCATGTTCGTCGCGCTGGCCACCGCGTGGAACCTGATCGGCGGCCTCACCGGGTACCCCTGGTTCGGGCAGGTCGGCTTCTTCGGCCTCGGCGCATACGTCACCGCGCTGTTCATGTACCACCTGCATGTGTCGTTCTGGCTGTCGATGGCCCTGTCGGCGGTGATCGCCGGGCTGTTCGCCGCGCTCGTCGGCGCACCGCTGCTGCGGCTGAAAGGGCACTACTTCGCCATCGCGACCCTCGGCGTCGCCGAGGGCCTGCGGGAAGTCGTGCTCAACCTGCCGAAGGTGACCGGCGGCGGGGGCGGCCTCACCATCCCCGCCCTCGGTCCCGAGGCGCCGACCCAGTGGCTCGGCAACGACGGGTTCTACATCCTCTTCCTGGTGCTCGCTGTCGGCGTGGTCGCGGTCGCGATCGTGGTATCCCGGTCCCGGGCCGGGTACGCGCTGCGGGCCGTCAACCAGGACGAGGACGCGGCGGCCGCGATGGGCATCAACACCACGCGGGCGAAGACGCTGGCGTTCACGTGTGCCGCCGCGCTGACCGGCGCGATCGGTTCGGCACAGGCCTTCCAGATCCAGGCCATCTACCCGGAGCCGTCGTTCGACACGAGGATCACCGAGCTGTCGGTCATCATGGTGATGATCGGCGGCGCCGGTACGGTACTCGGTCCGATCGTCGGCGCGGTCGCCGTGCAGTACATGTCGGAGTGGCTGCGGGAGAACTACACCAACGCCCACACGTTCATCCTCGGCGGCCTCATCATCCTGACCGTGGTACTGCTGCCGCAGGGCTTCGTCAACTACCTGAGCGACGCGATCAGGACCCGGCGGTTCTCGCTCCTGGAAAACGTCAGGCGGTACCGGCTGTGAGCGTAGTGGAGCGCCGCGGCGTCTGGACTGAGGCAACGCGCCGACGCAGTCGGTGCGCGGGGCCGAGGGAAGACGTCGCATGGGGCGCGCAGCGGAGCGAACGGAGATTGCTGTGAGCCCTCTACTGTCAGCCCGCGGGCTGGCCAAGCGGTTCGGTGGTCTACAGGCGGTCAAGGACCTGGACCTCGACCTGTACCCGGGGCGCCTGCTCGGCGTCATCGGACCCAACGGCGCCGGCAAGTCCACCGCCATCAACCTGTTGACCGGACACATCCGGCCGACGGCGGGCAAGGTACTCATCGACGGCCATGACCTGACCGGCGCCAAGCCGTGGCGGGTGGCGCACGCGGGCGTCGCCCGTACCTTCCAGATCGTCAAGCCGTTCCGCGGCATGACGGTACTGGACAACGTTACGGTCGCGGCGATGTTCACCGGGGGCCGGCACACCGTGCAGGCGTCGCGCCAGGCGGCGCTGGAGACGCTCGACCGGGTAGGGCTCGCCGGTGCCGCCGGGCTCTCCCCGGCCGAGCTCTCGGTCGCCGATGCCCGCCGGCTGGAACTGGCCAAGGCACTGGCGCTGCGGCCGCGGGTACTCCTGCTGGACGAGGTGCTCGCCGGGCTGCGTCCCGGCGAGATCGACCCGGCGCTCGCCCTGATCGACTCGCTGCGCCGCGACGGCCTGGCACTGATGATGGTCGAGCACGTCATCCACGCGATCACGGCGGTCGCCGACGAGGTGCTCGTCCTGCACCACGGCGAGGTACTCACCCAGGGCGAGCCGGCGGCGGTGCTCTCCGACAACCGGGTCATCGAGGCATACCTCGGCAGCCGGTTCGCCAAGCGGGCGGCGCGCGCGAAGGACGGGAGCACGCCATGACGTTCATCCTCGACGACATCCAGGCCGGGTACGGCCGGGTACAGATCCTGCACGGCGTCTCGGTATCCGTGGCGCGCGGCGACATCGCGGCGCTCATCGGCCCGAACGGTGCCGGCAAGTCCACGCTCCTGCGCGCCGCGACCGGGATGGTCAAGGTGACCCGGGGCGCGATCCGGCTGGACAGCCGCGACTTCGCCCACGCGTCGATCGAGACGATCGCGCGCGCCGGGATCGCGCACGTACCGGAGGGGCGCCGGCTCTTTCCCGGCCTCACCGTGCGGGACAACCTGCGGCTGGGCGGCTGGCGATCGCGCAACGCGGACATGGGTACCGTGCTGGAGCTGTTCCCGCGCCTGCGCGAGCGGCTGGACCAGGTGGCCGGTTCGATGTCCGGCGGGGAGCAGCAGATGTGCGCGATCGGGCGGGCGCTGATGGGCCGGCCGGACTTCCTGCTGATCGACGAGCTGTCCCTGGGCCTGGCGCCCGTGATCGTCGAGGAGATCATGTCCCGGCTGAGCCAGGTGGCCGCCGAGGGGACCGGCGTGCTGCTGGTCGAGCAGGACGCCGGCCACGCACTGGAGATCGCGCAACGGGCCTACGTCCTGGAGAACGGCCAGATCACGCTGTCCGGCAAGGCAACCGAGCTGGCCGACGACCCCCGGGTCCGAGAGGCATACCTGGGCGTCTGAGCGCGCTGCTCGTGCCGCCTTTCGGGCGGGCGGCACGGGTAGGATGATCTACTGTTGAACCCGCCGGGCCGCCATTGCTACGCGCGAAGGAGGTGTGGTGGTCATGGCTGGCGATATCCCCGGTGGTGCGCCACCGTCGGTGGCCGGTTCGGCTTCGCTCTCGCGGGAGGCCATGCCATGGCTGCGAACGGGATCGTGGGATCGGCCCAGCGAAGACGTTGTTATGCGCTTCTGTCAAGCTGTCCAGGCGGGAGCCGTCTCGGAAGGAATCGGCCGGCCCACGCCCTGGCGTCTGGACTTGGTGGTCCCTTGGGGCTGCTGGCTGCTCAGCCCAGCGGGGACAGCTCGAGGGCGTGGATCACGATCATCCGGTGCTGCGCGGGTAGGTTGACCGATGAAACCAAGGCGCTGGGCCCTATGCGGCGTCCCGCTGTCCTTCCAACGCCCGCAGCGCCCGGGTGGCGGCGTCAAGATGGTTGTGTAGCTCGACCACGGGGTCGACCTCGGCCTCGGCGTCACGGGCTAGGCCCTCGGCGATCCACTGTCTTACCAGGGCGCTCCACGACATCCGGCGCTGCTCGGCGATGGCGCTGATCTGCGCAAACATTGCCAGGGGTACCCGCAGTGATTTACCGATCTTCACGTCGCCGTCAGGGTGGCCGGTGGGCTGAATTGGCTCGTAGCTGATTTGCGGTTCCCCGCCGGCGACATTCTCGCCGGCGAGCCGCCGGGCGAGGAGATCCTCGGTGTCCTTGCTGTTCATCGTTCCTCCTGCCCGAACGCATTGGTCCACTTGGCCTTGCCGAGGAATCCGGCGTCGAACGCGACAAAGATCGCCCGGGCGCCGTCGTCGGGATCCTCCTGCAGCCAGACCTCAATGAGTCTCCCGGCCGCGGTGTGGACCAGGATCGAGAGCATGTCGTCGGCGACCGGCTCCAGCAGCCGGGGTCCTGGTCCGCTCAGTGCCCGGTGGACCTCGGCGGGGTCGAGCCCTTGGGGCCAGGACTCGTTGGTAGCCCTCCGGGGTCCACTCGAACCTCATCACATGATCGAGTGTATTACATCACGTGGAAGTTGGAGTACCGGCCGTTGGTGGAGTTTCTTCGCCGGTTCCTGAGTTGACGGGTTGGCGCTGGGTCAAGTCTTGCGGGACTCTTGCGCCGGCTCGGGGTACGCGGGCCAGGAAAAGGCCCCTATGCTGCGAGAATGCGGGTGCTACTGGTCGAGGACGACGTCCGGGTGGCCGGCGCGCTGGAGACCGCGCTGCGCCGCCGGGGGTACGACCTGCTGCGCGCCGGTAGCGCCGCCGAGGCGTTGGCGGCCCCGCCCGTGGATCTCGTCCTGCTCGACCTGGGGCTGCCCGACCGGGACGGCATCGAGGTGTGCCGGGAGCTGCGCCGCCGCAGCGACGTGGCCATCATCGCGGTCACCGCGCGGGCCGACGAGCGGGACCGGATCGCCGGCCTGCGCATCGGCGCCGATGACTACGTCGTGAAGCCGTTCGGCATGGCCGAGCTACAGGCGCGCATCGACGCGGTGATGCGCCGGGCGGCGCGTTCGGCGGCCCGGCAGGGCGGCATCACGATCGGCCCGCTCACCATCGACCTCGACGCCCACCGGGTTACCGCGGACGGCGCCGAGATCTCGTTGACCCGCAAGGAGTACGACCTGCTCGCCGCCCTCGCCCGCCGTCCCGGCGCGGTCGTCACCCGGGACCAGTTGCTCGCCGACGTCTGGCAGACCACCTGGGTGGGAAGCCCGCACACGGTCGAGGTACACGTCGCCTCGCTGCGCGGGAAGCTGGGCGATCCGGCGCTGATCCAGACGGTCCGCGGGGTCGGCTACCGGTTGCGCGCGGACGCCTGACGATGCGGTACCGGCTCGTCGGCACGTACCTGGTCCTGCTCACCCTGGTCCTGCTGGCCCTGGAGATCCCGCTCGCCGCCAACGTGGCCGCCAGCCGGACCCAGGCGATGGTCATCGACCGCAACGTGGACGCCGCCCGCCTCGCGTCGCTGGCCGACCCGGCAATGCGTACCGGCGAGACGCAGACCCTCTCCGACGAGCTGAACCGGTACTTCGAGCTGTACGGCATCGCCGCCGCGCTGGCCGACCGCGACGGCCACCTGGTCGCGGTGAGCGGCGACCCCGGGGTGTTCCGGACGCCGCAGGTGCGCCGCTGGTTCGACCAGGCGCTGGCCGGCGAGCGGGTCGGCGCCGGCCGCACCGTCTGGCCCTGGCAGAGTGCCCCACTCGCGATCGCGGTACCGGTGACGACCGCCGGCGAGGTGGTCGGCGCGATCGTCACCCTGTCCCCGGTGGACAACTTACGGGCGTCGATCGACCGTACCTGGCTCGAAATCGCGGTCGGCGGGCTGGTGGCCGGGCTCGTGTTCGTCGCCGTCGCCGCCGCGCTGGCCCGCTGGATCCTGCGCCCGGTCGCCCAGCTCGACGACACCGCCCACCGGATCGGCGCCGGTGCTCTGGACGCCCGGGTACTGTCCGAGGTCGGCCCGCCCGAGCTGCGCCGGCTGGCCCGCTCGTTCAACACCATGGCCGACGACGTGACCGATGCGCTGGATCGCCAGCGCGCCTTCGTCGCGCAGGCCAGCCACCAGTTACGCAATCCGTTGACCGCATTGCGCCTGCGCGTCGAGGAACTCGGTACGTTCATCGCCGACCCGGCCGGGCGCGACGAGCACCGGCTGGCTCTGGAGGAGGCCGACCGGCTGCGTCGCATCTGCGACGGGCTGCTCGCACTCGCCAAGGCCGAGCGCGGCCAGCACCGGGTCGAGACCGAAGACGCGGCGAGGACCGCGGACGATCGGGTGGCGGCCTGGCAGGCGCTGGCCCGGCAACGCGGCATCACCCTGCGCCGTACCGGCGCGGACAGCGCGCCGGTCCACGCGGTACCCACGGCGGTCGGGCAGGCCCTGGACGCGCTCATCGACAACGCGCTGAAGTTCGCCGGGCCGGACGCGACGGTGGACGTCGGCGTGGTACCCGTCGACCGGACGGTGGAGTTGCGTGTGGTCGACGACGGACCCGGCCTTGCCGACGCCCAGCGGCGCCAGGCGACCGAGCGCTTCTGGCGCGCGCCGGACGCGCAGAACGTCGACGGCAGCGGCCTCGGGCTACCGATCGCCACGGTCCTCGTGACGGCTTCCGGCGGCGATCTGGAACTGCGCGCCGCCCAACCCCGCGGCCTCGACGCGAGGCTGCGCTTTCCGGCAGCCAACGGCGCCACCCGCCCGGCCGCCCACGACGGCCTCAGACCTTCGCCTCCCGGTAGTACCGCGCCGCACCCGGATGCAGCGGAAGCGGAAGGGTGTTGATGGCCGCTCCCCGGTCCAGCCCGCTCCCCGCGGGATGCGCCGCGGCGAGCCGGTCGCGGTGCTCGAACAGCGCCCGGATGACCCGGTAGGCGATCCGCTCGTCCATCGCATTCGCGACCACGAGGTAGTTCGACACCCCGACCGTGGGCGTGGGCATCGCGAGCCCGTACGCCGACGCGGGGATCGTCCGTTCCACGTACACCTCGCCGTACCGGCTGCGCAGCGCGGGTACGAAGCTGGCCAGTTCGACCAGCGCGACCGGCGTCCGGTGGGCGAGGTCGGCGATCGCCGCGGTCGGTATCCCGCCGGAGAAGAACATCGCGTCCAACCGGCCGGTCGCCACCGCGTCGGCCGCCACGTTGGGATCGAGCCGCTCGGCCCTGAGATCCCGCGCGGGGTCAAGGCCCACCAACGGCAGCAGCCGGGTCGCGAACAGCTCGGTACCCGAAGCCGGCGCGCCCAGCGACAGCCGCCGGCCGCGCAGGTCGGCCACCCGGGCAATCGCCCGGTCCGGGCGGACCACCAGATGCAGGTAGTTTTCGTAGATCCGGCCCAGCGCCACCACCGGCAGCGGCGCGGTGAATGGCGCGGCACCCCGGTATGCGTCGGCGGCCGCGTCGGCGCTGGTGAACCCGACCTCCGCCGAACCGGCCGCGACCAGTTGCAGGTTCTCGATGCTGGCCGCCGTCGTCAGCACGGTCGGGCGCAGCCGCGGCAGCGCATCGCGGACCACCGCGGCGATACCCTCCGCGTAAGCGTGGTAGACGCCGCCGGTCCCACCGGACGCGATCCGCAGCGCTCCGGCGGGGTAGTCCGGACCGCTGGCGCAGGCCGCGAGCGTCGCCGCGGCCGCCGCACCGAGGACCGTGCGGCGGCGCAGGCGGGGCATGACCGGACCCTAGTACCCGGGGGTACCGGCGGCCGCCGGCCAGCCGGAGAACTTGCGCGATCCCTGCGGATGTGGGCCGCCTGCCAAGCACGGGAGATCAACCTACAGCAGCGGAACACCTCGCCTCGACGGCGGCTCCGGTCAGCCGGCCCAGCTCTGGTCCGACCAGTGCAGCCCGGACCAGTAGAGCCCGGACCAGTGCAGGCCGGACCAGTGCAGGCCGGACCACGAGACACCGGACCAGTGCAGGCCCGACCAGGAGATGCCGGACCAGGTCTGCCCGGGCCAGGTGACCATGGCCCAGGTCCGGCCGGCCCACGAGGTACCGGTCCAGGCCGAGCCGGCCAGCTGGTGCCCCATCCAGGTGCCGCCGACCCAGGCGGTACCGGCCGAGCTGGCCCGCGCCCAGGCCGACGCGTCGAAGCTGCCCCACAGGTCGAACTCGCCGCTCAGCACGTCGCCGCCGAGCACCAGGTGCGCGCTGCCGCGGGCGGCCTCCAGCGAGCCGGTACCCGTCGAGGGCGCCCAGGTCTGCGTGGCGCCGCGGGTCTGGGCGAACCCGACCGGGGTGAGCAGCGCCCGCGCCAGGTCCAGCTCGCCCGCACCCTGGCCGGCGTCGCTACCGGGCAGCCGGGCGGCGCCCCGGGTCAGTGCCGCCTTGACCTGGTCCGGAGTCAGCTCCGGGCGGGCCGAAAGGAGCAGCGACACGGCACCGGAGACGACCGCGGCGGCCTGCGAGGTACCGCTGCCCTTGAAGTACCTGTCGCCGACCCGGGCGGTCGGGTTGTTCTCGTCGACGTAGCTGCCCGGATCGCGCAGCGACACGATCGACATGCCGGGAGCCACCAGGTCCGGTCGCCGGGCGGCGTCGCCCCGGCTGCTGAAGTCGGTGACCGTGTCGTCGCCGGTACCGACCGTGCCATGGGTGTCGGCGGCGCCGACGGCGAGGACGTACGGGTCGTACGCGGGGTTGGCGAGCCACCCTCCGGTACCGCCGTTGCCGGCCGCGACGACCACGACGATGCCCGCGCGCCAGGCATTCTCGACCGCGTGGGTCAGCGGGTCGACCCGGGAGTCCTGGACCCCGTCGGTACCGAAGGAGATGTTGACGACCCGGATCGGCCGGTTCGGATCGTCGGCGCGGTGCGCCACGACCCAGTCCAGCCCGGCGATGACCTGGGAGACGTCGACCGCGCCGTCGAAGGCGCCGACCTTGACCGAGGTGATCGTCGCACCCGGCGCCACGCCGCGGAACCCGTCGCCCGAGCCGCCGATGATGCCGGCCAGATGGGTACCGTGCCCGTACGTGTCCAGGTACCGCGCGTCGCTGTTCCCGATGTCCAGGGACAGGTCGGGGCCGTTGGCGACGTGGTCCGCGCGCAGCCCGGGTACCGGTACCACGCCGGTGTCGACCAGCGCGACGCCGACGCCGGCGCCGGTGATGCCGGCGCGCCACAGCCGGTCCGCGCCGATCACCCGGGCCAGGTCGGTCACCGTGGTGGCCGTACCGTCGAAGTGCCAGTGCCCGCCGGCGTGGCCGCGCGGCGACCCGCCCGGCGCGGCGTGCGCAGGCGTGGGTGCGAACCCGCCGAGCGCGACCAGGACCGCGGCCACCGCCCCCAGTCCCGCCGTGCCGGCACGCCGTAGCTGGCTGGACCCGATCATTTAGGACTCCTCCTGCACCGGTACCGACCCCGTCTGCTACCGAAGATGACATGATGCTTACGAAATGTCGGTACCCCGAACCGAACGGCAACTGAACTACTCCCGTCCTGCGATCGGCTCAGGTCGCTCGGCCGGCCGCCGATCTGGCGAGACTGAGCAGGGAGGTGACAGTGGCGGACGACGCCGCAGAGGTGCGCGAAGGGATCATCGATCCGGTCACCGGGGCGTACACGCGGGCGCTGCTCGCCCCGCGCCTGGCCGAGGAGCTGTCCCGGGCGGCCCGGTCGACTGCCGGGCTCGCGGTGATGCTCTTCGATGTCGACTACTTCAAGAGCGTCAACGACGCATACGGCCACAGCCGCGGTGACGAGGTGCTCCGCCAAATCGCCGCCCGGGTCAACGAGCTGGTCCGCGGGTACGACGTGCTCTTCCGGTACGGCGGGGACGAGTTCGTCCTGCTGCTGCCGGACACCGACGAGGCCGACGCCGTCCGGGTCGCACTACGGCTGACCGAGGGCGTGCGCCGCTCCGAGTTTCCCGGCGAGCCGCCGCTGGCTGTGTCGGTCAGCCTCGGCGTGGCCATGTTCCCCAAGGATGCGGACAACGCCGAGGACCTGCTCGCCTGCGCCGACCGCCGCAACTACCTGGCCAAGCAGCGCGGTCGCGCCTGCGCGGTCGCCGACGACGCGGAGACCGACACCCGCCCGGTCTCGTCCCGGCTGCTCGAGCGCGACGTCCCGCTGACGACCATCCACGACTTCCTCACCCGCCTGCGGGTGCAGCCGCGCGGCGCGCTGCGGGTCGCCGGCGAGCCCGGCGCGGGGCACACCCGGTTCCTGGACAGCGCCGCATACGCCGCGCGGCTGCGCGGATTCCAGGTCGTCGACGCCGCCACCGGAGTACCCCAGAACCTCGGCGCGCCGGCCGGCGTCCTCGTCGTCGCCGACCGCGGTACCGGCGACCGTGGCGTGGCGGCCGTCCGGGAGGTGGCCGCCCGGCTGCCCGCCGGTACCCCGCTCGGGCTGATCTTCGCGACCACCGGCGGTGCCGAGGAGCCGCCGGCCGGCCTGCCGGTCCTCGACGCGGTGGAGCTGCTGCCGTGGTCGACCGGCGCGCTGCGGATCTGGCTGCGCACCACGCTGGGCGCCGAGCCCAGCCTGGCGCTGGTCGACTGGATGGCCGAGCGCAGCGCCGGGCTTCCGGCCCGCGCGCAGCGCGAGCTGGACCGGTTGGCCGGCACCGTTCATCTGGTACGCGGCGAGAGCGGCGCCCTGACCCTCGCGCCGGCCCTGCTCGCCAGGCCCAGCCACCGCCACGAGCTCCCGATGCCGATCACCGAGCTGGTCGGCCGGCAGCACGAGACCGTCCAGGTTGCCCAACTGCTCGCGGAACGCCGGTTGGTGACCCTGCTCGGGCCGGCCGGGATCGGCAAGACCCGGCTGTCGCTGGCGGTCGGTGCGGCGGTCGCGGACCGGTTCGCCGACGGCGCGGTGTTCGTGCCGCTGGCCGAAGCCACCGGCGCAGACCTCGTGGTGCCGTTCCTCGCGCAGGCGCTCGACGTCGCCGAGGTACCCGGGCAGCCGCTGGCCGCCACCGTACTCGAGCACCTCGCCGACCGGTCGCTGCTGCTGATCATCGACAACTACGAGCACGTGGTCAGCTCCTCGCCGCTGATGGCCCGACTGCTCGCCGCCGCGCCCAACGTCCGGGTACTCGTATGCAGCCGGGAACGGCTCGGCGTGTACGGCGAGCAGGTGTACCGGGTACCACCGCTGGCGCTGCCCGACCCGGGCGTGTTCGGTACCGGATCGGTTGCCCCGCAGCGAGCCCTGGCCACCTCCCCGGCCCTCGCGCTGTTCAACACCCGGGCCCGGGCCGCCGCGTATGACTTCGCGGTCACCATGGAGAACCTGGCCACCCTCGTCGAGCTGTGCCGGCGGCTCGACGGCCTGCCGCTGGCCATCGAGCTGGCCGCCGCGCACGTGGACACGCTCTCGCCCGAGCAGATGCTCGCCGAGCTGTCCAGCCACCTCGACCTCGGTGGCGACGTCGCCCGCGACCGGCCGGAGCGGCAACAGACCCTGCGCGGCGCCATCGACTGGAGCGTGAACCTGCTCGACGCCGGTACCCGGGACCTGCTGCAGTGGCTCGGCGTTTTCGCCGGCGGCTTCGAGCTCTCCGCGCTGCTGTCGGTGTACCCGTCGTGGGCCGGCACTTGGGCCGGACCAGCAAAGCGGCGGTTGTCCGACAGCGGCGACCTGGCCAAGCGGCTGGAGAGCCTGGTCGACAAGAACCTGGTACAGGCCGAGCCGGACGGCCCGGACAGTACCCGCTACTCGACGCTGGAGACGATCCGCACCTATGCGAGAGAGCGGCTGGTCGAGACCGGGGCGGCGGAGACGGCGTACCGGCGGCACGCCGAGTACTACGCCGACCTCGCCGAGCAGGCCGGGGCCGAGATGATGGGGCCGGAGCAGGTGACCTGGACCGCCCGGATCGAGCTCGAGTACCCGAACCTGCGCGCCGCCTTCAGCCGGGCCGTGCAGCGCGCCGAGCCGGTACCGGCCGGCCGGATCGGGCTCGGCCTGTGGCGCTTCTGGCGCACCGGCCGGCACATCGGGGAGGGCCGGGAATGGCTCGCCGGCCTGCTCGCCGCCGAGGTACCGCTGTCCGACCGGATGCGCGCCCAACTGCTGCACGCCGCCGCCGTGCTGGCCGGCGCGCAGGACGACCACGAGAGCGGGTACGCGCTGGCGCAGGAGAGCCTGCACCGGGCGCGGGCCGCCGGCGACGCGCACACGGCCGCCCAGGCCTGCAACGCGCTGGGCATCGCGGCGTTCGCCGCCGGCGACTACCCCGCCGCGCGCGGCTTCTTCACCGACAGCCTGGCCATCTGCCAGGAGCAGGGCGCCACGCTCGGGATGGCGGTCGCGCACGGCAACCTCACCCGGCTGGCCCTACGTACCGGCGACGTCGACACGGCCAGCGACCACGCCCACCGCTGCCTGGAGCTGGACCGGCAGCAGGGCAACACCCGGGGCATCATGCTCGGGCTGCTGTGCCTCGGCGAGATCCTGCTCACCCGCGACGATCCCCGGGGCGCCCGCGTCCACCTCGAAGAGAGCCTCGTCCTCAGCCGTACCCTCGGCGACGTGTTCGGCGAGGCGATGGCGCTGCACCTGCTCGGCCGGGTGGCCGCGCGGGAGGGCGACGAGCCGGCGGCGCTGGGCCTCGTGGCCGCGGCGCTGGCCCTGCGCAACGGAGTCGGCGACCGCGAGGACCTCGCGATCTCGCTGGAGGCGCTGGGGTACCTGCTCGCCCGGCACGAGCCCGGCGAGGCCGAATCGGCCGATGTCGCCGAGTTGGCCGCGCGGCTGCTCGGCGCGGCGGAGGGGCTACGGACCCGGCACCGCCTACCCGACCTCGGGGACGCCATGGCGGAGCGGGAGTCGGCGCTGGCGGCGCTGAATGCCGCGCTGGACACCGGTACCCTCGCGGCGGCCTGGACCGCCGGACAGAGCACGCCGCTGGACCTCGTCGTCGACGAGGCGGTCGCGCTGGTCGCCACCCTCACCACCGGCCCCGCCCCCAGCTGAGCGGGTCAAATGGAAAGCGCGAAGCGGAGCCCGACGGCAGACCTGCGCCTCCCGGTCTCCGGACCCGGCGGGTACCGGCGGCGACCAGGTAGGCCAGGGTCGCCACGGCGAGGATCGCGAAGCTGGGCGGCACCTCCGGAAGGAGGTACGCGATGGCCAGGCCGAGCCAGACGCTGCCGACCGCGATCCCGGCGGACAGGCCCAGCGCGCGCAGCGGCCGCGTGGTCAACTGCGTCGCCGCACCCGCCGGGGCGGCCAGCAGGCCGAGGATCAGCAGCGCGCCGACCACCTGGGTGGCCTCGGCGGTGGTGATCCCGACCAGGGCGAGGAAACCGAACCCGAGCAGCCGCACCGGTACCCCCCGGGCGGCGGCCACGGCCTCGTCGAGGCTGGCGAACAGCAGCGGCCGGGCGGCGAGCAGGAGCAGCAGGCAGACGCCGCCGGCGATCAGCGCGGTGAGCCGGGCGCGGCCGGCGTCGAGGCCGAAGATCGAGCCGAACAGGACGCTGACGCTGGCGGTACCGTTGCCGCCGCTGCGCGTGCGGGTGTAGAGCGCCAGGAAGAACACGCCCAGCCCGAGGATCCAGGCGAACACCCCGCCGATCACCACGTCGTCCGGACGGCCGCGCGGGCCGAGCGTCGCCATCCCGAGCGCGACGGCGACGGTCACCGCGAAGAGCCCGAGCCGGGCATCCAGGCCGAACGCGAGCGCGGCCAGCGCACCCGTGAACGCGACATGCGACAGCGCGTCGGTGGTGAAGACCTGCGCGCGCAGCACCAGGTAGTAGCCGACCAGACCCGCGGACAACCCCACGGCGGTACCGGCGATGAAGGCGTACTCGAGGAACATCAGGCCGGTACCCCGGCAAGGCGAGGCCGCACGAACGTCAGCGCATACAGCCCGAACGCGAACGTGGTGAGCCAGAAGCCGATCGGGTACGGCGAGTAGTACGCGACGAACAGCGCGACCCACACGACGACCAGGCCCAGCAGTACCGACAGCAGCAGGCCGGCCACCGGCCGGGCGGTGATCCGCTGCGCGGTGGCCGGCGGCAGTACCAGCAGCGCGAAGACCAGCAGCGCGCCGGTGATCTGGCTGACCTCGGCCGCGCTGGCCCCGAGTAGAAGCAGGAACGCGACGTCCAGCGCACGGGTCCGCACGCCGTGGGCACGCGCGACGTCGCGGTCGATCGAGGCGAACAGCAGCGGCCGCCCGATCGCGCCGAGCACGAGAAGCGCCAGGCCGGCGAAGACGGTCAGGGCCAGCACCTGGCCGGCGGTGATCCCGAGGAAGCTGCCGAACAGCAGCGCGGTGGTGCTGTTGAGGAACCCCTTGTACAGCGAGACGAACAGCATCCCGGCCGCCAGCGCGAACGCCTGTACCGTGCCGATGACGGCGGACTCTTCACCGAACCCGCGCACCGGCAGCGCGGCGAACACGAGCGCGGCGACCAGGCAGAAGGCGAAGTACCCGGAGGCGGCGCCGAGGCCCAGCCACACCGCCCCGGCCGCGCCGGGGAAGCCGATGAGCGACAGCGTGTGGCCGGCGAAGGTCTGCCGGCGCAGCACCATGAACCAGCCGACGAGCCCGGCGAGCACCGCGACGACGGTACCGGCGCGGAAGGCGTTGACCATGTACGGGTACGACCACATCTCCTGGATGTCGAGCGCCAGGTTCCAGGAGAAGGTCACTGGGCGCCGTGCCGGTCGGTGTGGTACGCCGGGGCCTCCGGCTGGCCGACCACGACCAGCCGCCCGTCGGAGGCGGTGAGCACCTCGATCGGTGTCCCGTACAGGTTGGTCAGCGTGCGCGAGTTGATGACCTCGTCGGGGGTACCGGACACCGCCCCGCCGTGGCCGAGGTAGATCACCCGGTCGAGGTACGGCAGGATCGGGTTCACGTCGTGGGCGACCATCATGACGGCCACGCCCTCGGTACGGCAGATCCGGCTGATCAGTGCGGCGACGGCGGCCTGGTTCGGCAGGTCGAGGCTGTCCAGCGGCTCGTCGAGCATGAGCAGCCGGGGCCGGCGGGCCAGCGCCTGCGCGATCAGTAGCCGCTGCTGCTCGCCACCGGAGAGCTGGCCGATCGGGCGGTGCGCGTAGGCATCCGCGCCGACCAGGCCGACCAGTTCCCGTACCCGCGCCTGAGCGGCCCGTGACCGGCGGCCCGGCAGCGGCAGGCCCCAGCGGTCCCCGTCGAGGCCCAACCGGACCACGTCCCACCCGCGTACCCGCAGCGTGGCGTCGAAGCTGCGCCGCTGGGGCAGGTACCCGACCTCGCGGCGGGCCCCACCGACCGACCCGCCGAGCAGCCGGACCTGCCCCGCGGCCAGCGGGATCAGCCCGAGGATCGCCTTGAGCAGGGTGGACTTGCCGACCCCGTTGGGCCCGAGGATCGCGACGAACTCCCCGGCGCCGATCGTGGCGGTCACGTCCGACCAGATCGTCCGCCCGCCGAGCACCACGGCGGCTTCCCGCACGTCGACGAGTGCGGGGGGCGCGGCCGGTGGGCGGACGGCCTGCGGGTGGACGGCGGGGTCCGGGCGGGCTGCGGTCATCCGGGTCATTTTGCCGTTGCCCCGGCGAGCGCCTGTTTGAGGGCGGCGAGTTGGCTGACCTGCCAGTCCTGGAACGACGCACCCGCCGGAGTCAGCGTCTCGGTGATCGTCGTCACCGCGATGCCGGCCGCCTTCGCCGCGGCGACCTGCGCCTGCACGTCGGGCGTGGCGTTCTGGCTGTTGTAGACGTACACCTTGATCTGCCGGTTCCTGATCTGCGCGTCGACGGTGGCCTTGTCCGCCGCGGTCGGGTCGTTGCCCTCGCTGATCGCGTTGAGGAAGCTCTCCGGGGTGAGCAGCTTCAGGCCGAGCGCGGGAGCCAGCATCGCGAAGATCGACTCAGACGCGCCGACCGGGGTACCCGCGTACGCCGACTTGATCTGGTCGATCGCGTCGAAGTACCCCTTGAGGTTGGTCTTGAACACGGTGTCGTGCTGGCTGTCGAAGAAGGCGTCGTCGGCCGGGTCGATCTTCTTGTAGTCGGCGGTGATCGCGTCGATGACCGTGCGGACGTTGTCCGGGTTGTACCACCGGTGCGGGTTGTCGCCCTCCTTCGCGCCGACCAGGTCCCCCACGGTGAGGACGGTACGCCCGCCGGCCGGGTTGGCGTCGACCAGCTTGCCGGCCCACGTGTCGTACCCGATGCCGTTGACGACCGCCAGCTGTGCACCGGCGATGGCCCGGCCATCGGCGGCCGTCGGCTCGTAGTCGTGCGGGTCGGCGTCGGGGTTGTTGATGATGCTGGTCACCGCGGCGTGGGCGCCACCGAGCTGCTGGGCGAGGCTGCCCCAGAAGTTCTCGGCCGCCACCACGCGGACCGTGGCGCCACCGGGCGCGGCCGCGGTCTTCGGGGCGGTGGTGGCGCAGCCGGCCACGACGGTCAATGCGGCGAGGGAGGCGGTCGCAAGCAGCAGGCGCATGCCTGGACGTTAACGAAAACCGTACCCATTTTCAACTCTCGTTACACCCCGCGCACCGGCCGAAGATCTCGATGGTGTGGCCGACCTCGGTGAAGCCGTGCTCGGCGGCCACCTTCTCCGCCCACTTCTCCACCGCGGGGCCTTCCACCTCCTCGGTCCGGCCGCACGAACGGCAGACCAGGTGATGGTGGTGCTGGCTGCGGCTGCACCGCCGGTACAGCTGCTCGCCGTCGGGCAACCGCATCTGGTCGACCTCGCCCGCGTCGGTCAGGATCTGCAGGGTCCGGTACACGGTGGTCAGGCCCACGCCCGAGCCGGCCGAGCGGAGCTGGGCGTGCAACTGCTGGGCGCTGCGGAACTCGTCGGTACCGTCGAGCAGCGCCAGCACCTCGGCGCGCTGGCGGGTATGGCGCGCCATGCCGGGCGTCGAAGGTGTCACCGAACTTCTCCTCATCAGCGATCTCCCAGTGTACGGCGGCCATATCGTGACGGACGGGGTTGCACCGGCCAGTCACGCTGGGGATATGAGCTACCCCGCGTACTACGGCAGACCGGCGACGGTCGCGAACTACCGGCGGGCCAGCGCGCCGGCCTCGGTGCACCTCGTGGCGCTGTTCCAGTATGTGGCTGGGCTGCTGGTACTGCTCGTGGCGGGCGGGATCGTCCTGTTGCTCTACGGCCACGGCCGGATCATCGACGAGCAGCGGATCCAGATCCCGCCCGCGGTCCGCGAGCGCATCGTCGGCGGGCAGGCCGGGTGGGTGATGGCCGGCGGGCTGGCCGTGGTCGCGGTGATGTGGCTGATCATCGCGCGGTCGCTGCAGCGCGGCCAGCAGTGGGCGCGGATCACGGTACTGGCGCTGTCGGTGCTCAGCATCGCGGCGACCGGGTACGACGCGTGGCGCTTCCAGGACCGCCAGGTCCTCGTCGGGCTGGCGCTCCCGCTGCTGTACGTGCTGCTGCTCAGCACCCGCGCCGCCCGCTCCTGGTTCCGCTGGGGCACCTGGTAGTTTCCGCGTGCGGGGACCCGGGAACCCGGAGGCGTGAGCGAACACTGGTACGACGAGGCGGTCATCTACTGCCTGGATGTGGAGACGTTCGCCGACTCCGACGGCGACGGGGTCGGGGACTTCCGGGGGCTGATCGGGCGCCTGGACTACCTGTACCGGTTGGGCGTCACCTGCCTGTGGCTCAGCCCGATCCACCCGTCTCCGCGCCGCGACGACGGGTACGACGTGACCGACTTCTACGGCGTCGACCCGCGCCTGGGCAGCCTCGGCGACTTCGCCGAACTGCTGCACCAGGCGGAGAACCGGGGCATCCGGGTCATCATCGACCTGGTCATCAACCACACCTCCGACCAACACCCGTGGTTCCTCGGCGCCATCTCCACACCGGACTCCCGGTACCGCGACTGGTACGTGTGGTCGGAGTCCGAGCCGCCGGAACGGTTCCAGGGCATGGTGTTCCCCGGCGAGCAGCACGACACGTGGACGTACCACAAGCGCGCGAAAGCCTGGTACTACCACCGGTTCTACGACTTCCAGCCGGACCTGAACGTGGCCAACCCGGCGGTCCGGGCGGAGCTCAAGAAGATCATGGGATTCTGGCTCCAGCTCGGCGTCGCCGGCTTCCGCATCGACGCGGCGCCGTTCGTCATCGAGCTGACCGAACCGGGCAACCCCAACTCCCCCAAGGACTTCGAGTTCCTCAGCGCCCTGCGCCAGCACACCTCCTGGCGGCGCGGCGACTCCCTGCTGCTGGCCGAGGCGAACGTGGAGCCCGACCAGCTCGTCCGGTACCTCGGCGACGAGGGCGGCTCGGCCAACCGGTTGCACATGCTGTTCGACTTCATGCTCAACGGCCGGCTGATCCTCGCGCTGGCCCGGCAGGACCCCGAGCCGATCCTGGAGGCGGTCCGCACCACGCCGAGCCTGCCACCGGGCGCGCAGTGGGCCACGTTCCTGCGCAACCACGACGAAGTCGACCTGTCCCGGCTGACCGCCGAGCAACGCGACGAGGTCTTCGCGCGGTTCGGCCCGGAACCGGCGATGCGGCTGTACGACCGGGGGATCCGGCGCCGCCTCGCCCCGATGCTCGGCGGCGACCGGGCCCGGGTGGAGATGGCGTACTCGCTGCAGTTCACCCTGCGGGGTACCCCGGTGCTGCGGTACGGCGAGGAGATCGGGATGGGCGAGGACCTGTCGCTGCCCGACCGGCAGGCCATCCGTACCCCGATGCAGTGGTCGGCGGGGCCGCACGGCGGGTTCACCACGGGGGACAAACCGGTGCGGCCGGTCGTATCCGGCGGCGAGTACGGCTTCGAGAAGGTCAACGTCACCGACCAGCGGCACGACCCGACCTCGTTGCTGGCCTGGTTCGAGCGGATGATCCACACGCTGCGGGAGAGCCCCGAGGTCGGCGCCGGCACGTGTACCCCGATCGACGTCAAGCTGCCGCCCGGCGTGTTCGCGCACCGGGCCGACGGGCCGCCGGGCAGCATGCTGTTCCTGCACAACCTCGGCGAGACGCCGGGTACCGTCGATCTGTCCACATTGGAGGATGAGGCCGACCACCCGAACCAGGTGTTCGGCGACCAGCCCGACCAGCCGGTCGACGGGCTGTCCGCGCTGGAGCTGGGCCGGTACGGGTACCGGTGGATCAGGCTGCGCCGGAATCCGGCCGGTTAGCGTAGTCGCGCGGCCGGGCGTCGGGGTGCTCGTTCAGCCAGGCCAGGTACTCGTTGTAGGCGCGCGTCTCGGCGTCGTCGTCGATCGTGGCGGAGCGCCGGACGGGTACCTCGATCCGCAGATCCTCGGGAACGGCGGACGGCGGCGGAGGCGGGACCGCACCGCCGCGCAGCTCGGCCCGCACCTCCCGGGTCCACACGAAGATGACGAACAGCGCGAAGACCGGCCACTCCACGGCGTACCCGTAACTGAGCACGTTGCCACCGCGCGCCCGGCCCACCTGCCACCAGCCCAGCGCGAGGAAGGCCGCGACCAGGCCGACCAGGGCCGCATGCCGCAGCAGCCAGCGGGGCGTCAGGAAGCGGCGCACACCGCCAGCCTATCGGTCATGTTTCGCCGGCCGCGGCCTCGGCCGCGGTGCTCTCGGCCGGCGTCGCGACCTCGTCGTCCTCGGGTGGCTGCGCCCGTACGGCGTGGCGGGGCGTGCCCAGCACGACCTCGTGATGGTCGGTGCGGTCGCTCTCCAGCTCGACCCGCATGGCGACCGGCGGGTACCCGCTCCCGGTCAGCGTGTACGCCCCGGGGAGCAGATCCGCGAACCCGTACCGGCCGTCCTCGCCGGTGACCGTGGACGCGACCACCTCGCCCGCGCTGTCCACGAGCGTGACGGACGCCTCCGGTACCGGCCGGCCCGAACTGGCCGCCCGTACCGTGCCGGAGATCGCGCCGTTGGTCGGCAGGACGACATCGGCGCGGTACGCGCCGGCCCCGTTCAGCTCCACCACCCGCGCGCTGGGCCGGGTACCGGCGGCGGTGGCGATCAGGGTGTACTCGCCGGGGTACAGGTCGGCGATGACGTACCCGCCGTCCGCGCCGGTCACCGCCCCGGCGACCACCTCGCCCCGGGCGTCGGTCAGGGTCACCGTCGCGCCGTCGATCGGCTCGCCGCCCTGGCGCAGTACCCGGCCCTCGACGACGCCCGCCCCGACGAGGGTGACGTCGCGGTGCACCTCGCCGGACGCGACGACCACGGTCGAGGCGGTCGGCTGGTGGTCCTCGGCGGCGCAGATGAGCAGGTAGGTGCCGCCGGTGGGCAGGTCGAGGCGGTACCGGCCGTCCGGGTCGGCGTGGCCGCGGATGACCTGGTGGCCGGTGAAGTCGGTGACGGTGAGGATCGCACCGGCCAGCGGCCGCTGGTCCGGTCCGGTGACCCGGCCGGTGAGCACCGCGTGGTTGCTCAGCCCGGCGCCGGGGCCTGCCCGTCCATCGGGTTTGACGGCAGCCGGCGCCCCGGTCGGCTCGGAGTCCGCCGCCGGCGGGCCGATCGGGTCGATGCCCGGCCGCTCCCCCAGCGGCGAGGCGGGTTCCCGCGCGGCCATGGCGGACTGGGTACGCAGCGGGATCTGCGGCAGGAACAGCGTGAACAGGAACGCGACGACCAGGACCGCGGCGCCGAGCAGGAAGACGAAGTCCATCGCCTGCGAGAAGCCGACCTTGAACGGGTCGGCGAGCACGGGGTTGAGGTGCTGGATGAACGAGGTGTCGTTGATCGCGGAGTCGGTCACCCGGCCGCCGCCGCGCAGGGCCTGCAGGACCGGCGCGTTGGCCGGGTTCGAGGTCACCGCCGGGTCCCGCACCGCGGCCTGGAACGCCGGGGTCTGCGCGGCGGTCTGGAAGGCGTCGCGGATCTTGTCGCCGACCGTGGAGAAGAGCACCGAGAGGAAGAGCGCGGTACCGGCGGTGCCGCCCATCTGCCGGAAGAACGTCGCCGAGGACGTGGCCACGCCGATGTCCCGCGGCGGCATCGCGTTCTGCACGGCCAGCGTGATCGGCTGCATGACGTTGCCCAGCCCGAAGCCGAAGACCGCCATGTAGATGCTGGTACGCCAGAACGGCGTGGCCACGCCGACGGTGTGCAGCAGCCACATGCCGCCGATCATGAGTGCGCTGCCGAGAATCGGGAAGATCTTGTACCGCCCGGTCCGGCTGATCAGCTGGCCGGAGACGACCGAGCCGAGCATGATGCCCGCGGTCAGCGGCAACAGCAGCAGACCGGACCTGGTCGGCGTCGCGTCCCGCACGATCTGCAGGTACAGCGGCAGCGAGATGAGGCCGCCGAACATGCCCATGCCGATCACGAACCCGATGATCGAGGTCAGGCTGAACGTGGTGTTGCGGAACATCCGCAGCGGGATCAGCGCATCCTCGCCGACCAGCGCCTCGATGACAATGAAGGCGACCAGGCCCACCCCGCCGATCGCGTAGCAGAGGATCGCGCGGTGCGACGTCCAGCCCCAGGTGCGACCCTGCTCCGCGATGGTCAGCAGCGGCGCCAGGCACACCGTGATGGCCAGCGCCCCGAACAGGTCGATGCGGTGGTCGCGCCGGGTGTGCGGGATGTTGAGGACCTTGGCCACGACGGCCAGCGCCACGAACCCGATCGGCACGTTGACCAGGAACACCCAGCGCCAGCCGGTCACGTGCAGGATCTGGTGGGTACCGGCGAAGAACCCGCCGATGACCGGCCCCAGCACGCTGGAGGTACCGAACACCGCGAGGAAGTACCCCTGGTACCGGGCCCGTTCGCGGGGCGGCACGATGTCTCCGATGATCGCCAGCGCCAGGGAGAACAGGCCGCCCGCACCCAGCCCCTGTACGGCCCGGAACGCGGCCAGCATGTACATCGACCGGGCGAACGCGCACGCCGCCGACCCGATGATGAAGATGGTGATGGCGGCCAGGAAGAACGGTTTGCGCCCGTAGATGTCGGACAGCTTGCCGTACAGCGGCGTGGTGATCGTGGCGGTGATGAGGTACGCCGTCGTCACCCACGCCTGGATGCTCAGCCCGTGCAGGTCATCGCCGATCGTCCGGATCGCCGAGGCGACGATCGTCTGGTCGAGCGCGGCCAGGAACATGCCGAGCATCAGCCCGGACAGCACCTCCAGGACCTGGCGGTGGCTGAGTTGCACCCCACCGCCCGCATGGGCCACCGGGGTGGACGTCGCGGCCATCAGGCCGCCGCCGGAGAAACCATGAGCCTCGCCACCCTGCTGATCCGCGAACCAGTCTAGTCATGCCCAACTAGGCTCTTGCCCAGCAAGCCGGGCGATTATTCCCCTGCCGGGTAGCATGGATTGCGTTCGATTGAGCGGGATCGGCGTGGAAGCTCGATGAGTTGGGCCGCAGAGGACGGCGGTACCGACGGGCCCTCCGTGATCATGGTCGGCGTCGACGGTACCGACACCTCGATGCGCGCCGCCGCCTTCGCCGGCGGGCTGGCCCGGCGCCAGCACGCCCGGCTGGTCGTCGTGTTCGTGGCGGCCCCGGCGGCGTGGGTACCGGTCGGTGGGCCCAGCCTGGCTCTGGCGCAGGCGCAGACCTGTGAAGCGCTGGCCGCCGACCTGCGCCAGCAGGTCCACCGGGGCGCCCAGGATCTCGGGATCTCCGCGGTCTTCCTGTACCGGCACGGCGACCCGTACCTCCAACTGAGCCGCGCCGCCGACGAGGTCCGCGCGGACATGGTGGTCGTCGGCGCATCCACCGGCATCGGCCACCGGCTCATTGGGGCGACCGGGTCCCGCCTAGTGCGAGCCAAGCGCTGGCCGGTCGTCGTAGTCCCGTGAGGCGCGCCGGTTTTCCTCGATCCACGCGTCGAAGCGGGCCCACCAGCGGTAGAGCCACTCGATCGGGTGCGGCGTCGAGCGCCGGGCTCGGGTCGGCGGCCGCCAGGACGCCGTTCACCGGCCCGATCGAGGTACCGACGACCAGATCCGGCCGGATGCCGTACTCCAGCAGCGCGCGCAGCATCCCGACCTCGACGGCGCCGAGCACCCCACCGCCACCGAGGACGAAAGCCACCGGCCCACCGGACACAGGATCATCGTGTCACGCTGGCGACCTCATCCCGGCGGAAGAGCCCGCGCCGGGCTCATTGCCCGGTCACCCGCCGGGTGTCCATCCAGCCGTCCCCGTTCTTGTCCTCCGTGTGGGTTTCCATGGTGCCGTCGAAGTTCTCGTCGTAGTCGGCGCTCTCCAGGATGCCGTCGCCGTTGGCGTCGTGGCCGGCGAAGTCGATCCGGCCGTCGCCGTTGCGGTCCTCGAACACGTCGACGCTGCCGTCGGCGTGCCGTACCGCGGTGTACCGGTCCCAGCGGCCGTCGCCGTCCGCGTCGATCCGCGCGTGGTAGTCCGTCGGCGGCTGGTCGGTCGGGTGCGCCGCCTCCCCGGCAGCGCTTGCGCCGTAAGGGTTTGCGTCGTAGGGGTTGGGCGCAGAGTCGTTCGGCGCGAACCCGGCCTGGACGTCGGGCGCGAACTGCCCGTGCGGATGCGGTGCGAGGTCCCGCCCCACCGCCGTCGCGTTTCCGTGGCCGATACCCAGCCCGCCCAATGACCCGAGCAGCCCTACCATGCTCGCCTTGCTGGTGCGCTCCTCGACCGAGCGGTTGCCGCCGTCGCCGGCGCTGACCTGCGAGCGCAGCAGTGCCACCTCGTCGGCGTCGAGCCGGTACCCGGCCAGTGCCGCAGCCGGGTCCGCGGCCAGCGCGCGGGCGAACGCGGGATCGGTCACCAGCCGCTCCAGCACCGTGTCGAAGTCACTCATCGTCGTGCTCCCCCTAGTCGAGCTCGGGCATGGGTACCGGCTGCGGCCGCGGCCGGCACGTGCCACACAACACCGCGTCCTCGACGACCAGGCCCTCGGCCCGGCCCCGCTTCTCCGACCGGTGCACCTCCAGCAGGAACGGCCCGAAGCGCGCATGGTCCTCACACAACCCGCGACTGCAGAACCGGCAGCTCCCGCGGGCCGCCTTGGCGCAGAACCAACACAACAAGATGGTGCTCCTAAGGAATGGGACAGTTGTCGAGCCAGGTCAACCGGTAAAGGTGGTTCGTGGCCTTGTTGCCGGCGGGGTCCGTGGCGACCACGTCGGCCTCGACGGACCCGGCGGCATTGAGCGTGGAGCTGATCGGGCCGAGCGTGACGTCGAAGTACTTGCCGCCCCAGGACATCGCGAGCGGCTTCGTGATGACCGTCCCACCGGCCACCATGAACGTGATGGTGACGTGCAGCGCCTGCGGCCCGTTGTCCGGGTCGGTCACGGTCACGTGTACCCCGGTCGTGGTCGGACCGTTCCCGTTACACGGCACGCCCTTGGGGTTGACGACGTAGATCGGCTGGCTCGTGTTGCGATCGGCGAACCCGGCGCCGACCACCGGTGGCGTGGTGTCCGGCGGGGGCGGCGGGCCGGTGGTGGGCGTACTGCTCGGCCCCTTGCTCGGCGTCTTCGTGGGCGTCGGGGTCGGTGTACCGGCGCTCGGCGACGGCGACGGGCTCGGCGACGGCGACGCCGAATCCGACGGCGATGGGCTCGGGGACGCCGGGTCCGACGGCGACGGGCTGGTGTCCGGTACCGGGATCGCGCCGAGCTGGCCGGCGCCACAGGCCAGGTCGCCGCCGACGGGGGGCACTTCGGCGCCGTCGAGGCTGACCGAGCCGGCAGCGACGGTCACGTCCCGTCCCGCCACGGCGAACCGCGCCGCGCCCTCGTTGGCGAGCTGCCCGACGCGCAGGCGCAGCGGACGGAAGGCCCTGGAGGTACTGGCGGTGTTCGCGAGCAGCCGCCCGCCGAGCAGGTCGAGAGCGCCGGACACCTCGATCGGGCGCCCCACCGAGGACAGCGCGCCGACGCCGATGCTCGACCCTCCACACAGGACGGTGTATCCGCCGCCCCGGAAGGTGAGCGTCGCCAGCGCGCGGTCGCCGACCGTCACCTCGTCACCGCGCCCGGCGTAGTAGTCGTCACCCGCGCCGAGAACGCGGGGTGCGCCGTTGACGAGGACTGATACGGTGCCCCGGTCGACGTGCAGCAGCGCCCGGTCCTCCGGCATCTCGCCCCACGCCGGGCCGGGCAGCAGGCTGCTGCCGGTCAGCAGCAGTGCGAAGAGCAGCAGCAGGATCAGCAGCCACCACAGCTTCCGCTCGAACCGCCGGTCCCGATCACCGTCCACAGTGGACGGCGGTGCGCCCGGCGGACCGGCCAGCGGCGGGTACCCGGCCGGCGGGTGTACCCCGGACACCGGAGCGATGCCCGGCCCGAACGGTACCGGCTCGGTACCGCCGGAGCCGAGCAGCAACGGCAGCCCACCGAGCGCGGGCAGGATCCAGAGCCGGACCGGGGTCCGTGCCTCGCCGAGCGACCCCGCGGGCGGTACCCCGAACGGGCCGATCAGCGTACCGGCCCGCAACTCCACCCCGTCCGGCCGGACCAGTACACCGGAGGCGACGATCGCGGCATCCTGCGCACCGGGCAGCGTCAGCTTCCCGCCCGGGGGCAGGGTCACCGCCCGCGACGCCGCGACGAGCCCGAGTCTGTCCTCTGTGGACACTGTGGAGAGGGCGATCGTGCGGTCGAACATCTGCTCCAGTTCGGCACGCTCGGCCGGTGGCGGTCCGGGTACCGGGCCAATTGCCGAAGCGACCGAAGCGGGCGGGATCGCGAGGAGCCGGGTACCCGCGGTGTGCCACGCGAGTGCGGACGGCGCACCGGTCAGCGCGGCGGCGAGCCCGATCACCCCACCGGCCCCGATCCTTTCCCGCACCCAGCCGCCCGGGTCGCCTGGCCGCCGGCCCTCCAGCGCACCGTCCACAACCACGTAGACCGACGGCTGCGCCGCACCCGCGAAGACGAGCTGTTCGCCGGTCCGCGGCCGGACCCACCGGGCGTCGGCGGCGAGGGCTGCCAGCGCCGATGGAGGCAGCCCGCCGAGCGCCGAGGCGCGCAGCGCGTCGAAGCGCCGCGGAGTGTCCGCGGCGACCGAGCGCTCGCCGAGGCGTTCGCGGAACCGGCGCCAGCGCCGGCCCACCCAGCCCGTGGCGACGTACACCAGCGGTGCGGCCAGCCCGGCGACCACCGCGAGCAGCAGCACGCGCTGCGGCCAGCCGGCCCGCCACAGCCCGGTCAACAGGCCACCGACCCGGTCGAGGTAGATGCGGTAGGCCAGGTTGACCGCGATGACCAGCCAGACCAGCGAGAGCATGGCGTACAGCGCGACGAGCCGGCCTTCCCGGTCCAGCGCGCCGAACTTCGGCGGGCGGCGGCGGACCCGCGCGGCGAGCCAGGCGATCGCGCGGGCCCGGAGGTTCGGCACCTCCACCCAGTCCATCAACAGGTAATAGCCGTCGAGCGCGAGGAACGGGTTGAGGTTGAACGCGACGTTGAGGTACCACGCGAACGACAGCTTGAAGGTCCACGGCGCGAGCGGCGGGTAGGCGAGGGTGACCAGCTGGGCCGCGCCGGCCAGGACCAGGCCGGTCGCCGGGCCGGCGGCGGTGGTCAGCAGGCGCGCCCGCCGCCCGGCCATCCACACGTCGGTGGTATCGACGAATACCGACGGGATGCCGAAGTACACGAGGAACCCGGCGGCCGGTACCCGCCGCCCGGCGTGTTTGGTCGCCAGCGCGTGCCCGAGTTCGTGGCAGGCCAGGGCGAGCACGTTGAGGCCGAGCAGGACGAGCGCGCCGGCGGCGTACGACCCGTGGGTCATGAACACCGGCTGGCTGCCGAGCGCCCAGGTCCAGACGAAGGTCGCGAGGCCCGCCAGCGCCACCAGGCCGAGCAGAACCCCGACCACCCGGGTGAACAGCAGCCGACCACCCGCCTTGTACAGGAACGTGACGAGCGGGTCGATCCGGGCGAGGACCAGCCGCTGGCCGCGGGCGGCGGCGAGCAGGCCGCGCCCGAGCCGGATCGGCCACGGCCGCCGCCGGATCCGCTGCAACGGGTGGAACGCATCCACCGGCAGCTCTTCGAGCATCCGGTTGGCGGCCAGGTCGGCAACCACGCGGGTCACCTGGTCGGGCGCGAGCCGGCCGGTGATCCGGGCGAACTCCGCGACCAGCCGGGCCACCGTCCGCGTGCCGTCCATCAGGTGGGCCAGTGCCAGCTCGTCGGGGGCCAGGCGCAGGTAACAGGCGTCGTGGGCCGGCGCTTGAGCCGGAGCAGCAAGGCGGCGATCGTCGGTACCGTCGGGAGAGCGCAGCATCACGTACCCGACCCCGCGTACGCTGACCAGGTGCGCCTCTTCGATGCCGGAGCGCAGCATGGGCCTGGCCCGGGCCGGGTTGAGCCGTTCGGCGACGGCAGCCCACAGTCCCGGGTCGGCCGGCGCCAGCGGCGTACCGGGAGCGCGCCCGGCCAGCGCCTCCCACACACTCATCCTGGTCTCGACGACCGTCAAACCCGCACCCCTCGCCCCCGGGACTCGGGCTGCAGGGTACGGGCGATCACCCGCGTGGACCATCCCGTGTCGGGTTGACGACATCCGCCATTCGGCAGTACCTGGCGTTCTTTCTGGAATGGTTCCAGTTAAGGGCTCTGAGAGCCAGGTCAAGCGGAAGGACCATCAGATGCCCGAGCAGCCGCTGGTCTCCACGCGTTCTCGCGCACCGTCGGCGCGGACGGCCCGATCCGCTCCTGCGACTGTCCACAGTGGCCCGTGAACAGGGCTCCGCGGACACGAGCTACGAGACGTCTGGCCGGCTGGCAGACTGTCCGGGTGACGTCCGCATACATCGCCGCGATCGACCAGGGCACCACCTCGAGCCGGTGCATCGTCTTCGACGCCGACGGCCGGATCGTCGCGCTCGACCAGCGCGAGCACCGGCAGATCTACCCCCGGCCCGGGTGGGTCGAACACGACGCGACCGAGATCTGGCACAACGTCGCAGTGGTCACCCGGGGCGCGCTCGACAAGGCCGGGCTCTCCCGCGCCGACCTGGCCGCAATCGGGATCACCAACCAGCGGGAGACCACGCTGCTGTGGGACGCCGCAACCGGAGAGCCGGTGCATCCGGCAATCGTGTGGCAGGACACCCGCACCCACCGGATCATCCGGGAATTGGCCGGCGACCGCGGGCCGGACCGGTTCCGGGAGACCTGCGGGCTTCCGCTCGCCACGTACTTCGCCGGGCCGAAGATCCGCTGGCTGCTCGACGAGCTGCCGGGCCTGCGCAAGCGGGCGGAACAGGGCGAGGTGCTCTTCGGTACCGTCGACACCTGGCTCATCTGGCAGCTCACCGGCCGGCACGCCACCGACGTGACGAACGCCAGCCGCACCATGCTGATGTCACTGTCCACATTGGACTGGGATCCGGCGCTCCTGGACGCGTTCGGGATACCGCGGGCTATGCTGCCGGAGATCCTGCCGTCATCGCACGTCTACGGCGAGGCACGCGGCGACCTGGGCGGGGTACCGGTCGCCAGCGCCCTCGGCGACCAGTCCGCCGCGCTGTTCGGGCAGACCTGCTTCGATCCCGGGCAGGCGAAGTGCACCTACGGCACCGGTTCCTTCCTGTTGCTCAACACCGGCGAGACGCCGGTACCGAGCGAGCGCGGCCTGTTGACCACGCTCGGGTACCGGATCGGCCAGGACAAGCCGGTCTACGCCCTGGAAGGCTCGATCGCGGTCACCGGTGCGCTGGTCCAGTGGCTGCGCGACAACCTCGGCATCATCGCGAGCGCGCCGGAGGTCAACGAGCTGGCCGCGCAGGTCGAGGACAACGGCGGCTGCTACTTCGTGCCGGCGTTCTCCGGCCTATTCGCGCCGTACTGGCGACCCGACGCGCGGGGGGTCATCGCGGGACTGACCGGGTACGTGACGAAGGCGCATCTGGCCCGCGCGGCGCTGGAGGCGACCGCGTGGCAGGTCAAGGACGTGGTCGATGCAATGGCCGCCGACTCCCAGGTGGATCTGCGACTGCTCAACGTCGACGGCGGGATGACGGCGAGCGACCTGCTGATGCAGTTCCAGGCGGACGTGCTGGACGTGCCCGTGGTACGCCCGACCGTCGCGGAGACCACCTGCCTCGGCGCCGCCTACGCCGCCGGGCTCGCGATCGGATTCTGGCCGGACCTGGAGACACTGCGGGCCAAGTGGGAGGCGGACGCGCGCTGGGAACCGGCGATGCAGGCGGCCGACCGCGACCGCGCGTACCGGCTGTGGCGCAAGGCCGTGGACCGCACCTTGGGCTGGCTGGACTGAACGATCCGCGCCCGCCGAGCGGAACGCCCGGCGGGCGCGGATGAGGTTGTACCGGTCAGTCCGCGATGATCGCGTACTCCTGCCAGTCGCCGATCGAGGTACCTCTGGCGATGAGGGGTGCCGCGCCGCCGGCCTCCGCCGTGACGAACTTGCCGTTGGCGTTGGCGGTGAAACTCACCGTGCCATCAAGGTTGATGATGATCTGGAACTCCTCCCAGGCGCTGACCCCGGCCCGGTTAGCGATGAGCGGCTTGGTACCCGCAGCCTCCGCCGTCACGTACTTGCCATTGGCGTGAGCACGGAGGCCAACGAAGCCGTTGCCCATGTCGACCGAGTCGAACTCCTCCCAGGCGCCGATGCTGTTCCGGTTGGCGATGAGCGGTGCGGCACCGCCGGCGTCCGCGGTGACAATCTTGCCGTTGGCGAACGAGCCGAGGCTGAGGACGCTGTTCGGTACGGCAGGGTCGAACGTCTCCCAGGGACCGGCCACCGCCCGGTTGGCGATCAGCGGCGATTTGCCGAAGTCATCAGCGGTGACGAACTTGTTGTTGGCGTTAGCCAGCAGGTTGATGCTCCCGTCGTCGTGCGTGGTGATCTTGAACATCTCCCACGCGCCGATCGACGAGCGGTTGTTGATCAACGGCTGGGTACCAGCTCCGTCGGCGCTGACGAACTTGCCGTTGGAGTGCGCCCGCAGGCCGACGAATCCGCCGCCCGCGTCAACCACGTCGAACTCCTCCCACGCGCCGTTCGCGATCCGGTTGGCGATCAACCTGGAGTTGCCGCTCGGGTCGGCGGTGACGATGAGGTTGTTGGCGCGCGCCCGCAGCCGGATGACCTCAGGCGCGACGGCCGGCGTTGCCGCCTCCACCTGAAGCAGCCTGTCCGGCGAACCGATCCCCGGGTTGTCCACCGCGTCCGTGACCGACCGGTTCACGATGGTGTCCCGTACCTGCTGTGGGGTGAAGCTGGGGTTGGCCTGCAGGACCAGCGCGGCCGCACCAGCCACCTGTGGCGCGGCCATCGAGGTGCCGCTCTTCACCGCGGTACCCGTGTCGGCGTTCAGCAACGAGACGACGTCCACGCCCGGGGCGAAGACGTCCAGGCAGGAGCCGTAGCTCGAGAAGAACGCGCGGTGGTCGGTCTTGTCCGTGGCGCCGACGGTGATGGCCGCCGGTACGTCCGCGGGAGAGTCGTAGACGCACGAGTCGAGACTGTCGTTGCCGGCCGCGATCGAGTACGTGACGCCGGAGTTGATTGAGTTCGCCACGGCGGCGTCGATCACGTCGTCGTGCATGCCACCGAGGCTCATGTTAGCCACGGCCGGCTTCGCGGCGTTCGCAGTGACCCAGTCGACTCCGGCGATGACGCCCGACTCGGTGCCGCTGCCGTTGCAGTCGGCAACCTTCACGGCGACGAGCAGGGTACCCGGCGCGACGCCGAACCCGGTCGCACCGATGGTGCCGGCCACGTGCGTTCCGTGTCCGTTACAGTCGTCGGAGTTCGGGTTGCCGTCCGCGAAGTTCGGACCGTAGCTGGCCCGGCCGCCGAACGCCGTGTGGCCGATGTGGATACCGGTGTCGATGACGTAGGCATGGACACTGCTGGCCGACACCGGGAAGGTGTACGAGTTGTCCAGCGGCAGGTACGGCTGGTCGACCCGGTCCAGGTTCCACGGCGGGTTGGCCACCGTGTCGTTGATTCTCATCACGCGGTCCGGCGAGACCTTCGCCACCTCCGAGCGGGCCGCCATCGCCTTCGCCTGGGCCGCACTCATGTGCGCCGCGAAGCCGGTCAGCGCGTGGGAGTAGGTGCGGGTCACGATACCGCCGACGGCGCGGGTGAGGGTGGCGGCCGTGGTCTGAACAGTGGCCGCACCGGCATGACGGTTCTTGAGTGTCACGATGTAGCTGCCTGGAATCGTGGTACTGGCCGGCGGGAAGTTGGCGGCCCGGGGCGGAGCCGCGGGCCCGGACTTGGCCGGCGCGGCGTTGGCCCAGCTGTGCGCGCCGATGCCGACGGCGACCGCCACCGCGGCGACGGTCGCTCCCGTCAACAGGGCACGGCGTGGTCTGTGACGCAGGGTTGCAACCGAGGGAAGTGCCGTCAGCCAGCGATGGACGAAACGGGGTCTGATCACTACAGGCTCCCATGGGGTAGCCGCCGCCATCCCCCCAATTGGACGGTCGGCAGAGCTCGACAAACGAAACGCCAAAGAGCGGGCGACTACCGCAGCAAGCTCGACAACCGCCCGTCCCGGCACATAGGTCGGGAGGGGCGGTTGCTGAGCATTTGCGTCGGTCCGGGGTGTGCCCGCCTTAAGGCACGCCGAGCAGCATAGAGAGCCTCGCGAGTTTTTTCTGTCCCGTGCGGCGTAAACCTTAGGTGAACTGCGGAGGTGTGCGTGTGCAGAAAATCATGACGAGTCGCCGATCGTCACGCTAATCGTCCGCGACGAACCGCCGCGCACCACGGTCAGGTCGAGCTTGTCGCCGGCCTTGCTGGACTGCACGGCACCGACCAGGTCGTCACTGGTGTGGATGGCCTTGTTGCCCGCCTTGGTGATGACGTCGCCGGCCTGGATACCCGCCTGCTGAGCCGGGCTGCCGCCGGCTACGGCGCTCACCGTCGCGCCGCCGTTGTTGTCCGCGGTGGTCACCTGTACGCCGAGGTACGGGTGGCTGACCTTCTGGCCGGCGATGAGGGTTTGCGCGACCTTCTTCGCGAGATTGCCCGGGATCGCGAAGCCCACGCCGATGTTGCCCTGGTTCTGGCCGGACGTGGCGATCGCGGTGTTGATACCGATCACGTGCCCGTTCAGGTCGACCAGCGCGCCACCCGAGTTGCCCGGGTTGATCGCTGCGTCGGTCTGGATCGCACCGGCGATGTCGGTGGTCTGCGGCGCGGACTGGCTCTGCTGGTCGCCACCCTCCTGAATGGTGCGGTCCAGCGCGCTCACGATGCCCGATGTCACCGAGCCCTCCAGTCCGAGCGGGCTGCCGATCGCCAGTACCGTATCGCCGACGCGCAGGGTGGCGCTGTCGCCGAAGGTCGCCGCGGTCAACCCGCTGACCCCGCTCACCTTCACGACCGCGAGGTCGGTCTTCGGGTCGGTACCCACGACCTTGGCGGTCGCCGACTTACCGTCGGAGAAGTTGACCTGTACCGTTCCTCCGCTCGCGTCGGCCACCACGTGGTTGTTCGTCACGATGAACCCGTCGGTGCTGTACACCACGCCGGAGCCCTCGCCGGTGCGGGTACGGATGTCCACGACGCTCGGCTTGACCATGGCGGCGATGTCCGCGAGCGAGGAGCGGTCGATCACCTTGACCGAAGTCGGCCCGGAGTTCGAGGTGGGCGCCGCGGCGGTACCCCCATGTGAGTCGGCCGAGTGCACGACCAGACCGCCGACGAGGCCGCCACCGCCGGCCAGCACCAGCGCCAGCAACCCGGTGGCCACCATCCGGGCGCCCCGGTGCGGGCGCGCGGCCGCGGCAGCCGGCGGGTACCCGGGCGGCGGCTCGACGGGCGGCGGCGTGCCGTAGCTGGGCGCGCCGTACCAGGTCTGCTGCTGGGGCTCGGGCCAGATCGGCTGCGGCGCCGTGACCGTGTCGGGGGCCTGGGACGGGCCGTCCGGCCGCGGCTGGCTGCGCTCTTCGCTCTCGCTCATGACAGCAACAGTGCCCTGACAGACTGACCCGATACTGGACCCGCCCTGGAAGTTAGCTGTGAATCGGAAGGCGTACCCGGAAGGTCGCACCCTCCCCGGGCCGGCTGTCCACATCCACCGTGCCACCGTGAGCGCTGACCAGGGCGGCGACGATGGCGAGGCCCAGTCCGGTACCGCTGCTGCCGCCCGCACGCCGGGTGCGCGCCACGTCCGCGCGGTAGAACCGCTCGAACACGTGTTCGGCCTGCTCCGGGTCGAGCCCCGGACCCCGGTCGGCCACCTCGATGACCGCCTGGTCGCCCTCGGCCCGCAGCCGCAGCAACACGGGGGTACCGGCCGGGGTGTGCGTGAGCGCGTTGGCCATCAGGTTCCCGACCACCTGCCGGAGGCGGGACTCGTCGGCCAGCACCGTCACCGGCCCGGTCGGGTTCTCCAGCGTGATCTCCCGATCGGGAGCCATGGCACGTGCGGCGGTCACCGCGTCGCCGGTGATCACCCGCAGGTCCAGCTCCACCGGTATCAGCGGCCGCTCCTGGTCCAGCCGGGCGAGCAGCAGCAGGTCCTCGACGAGCAGGCCCATCCGGGCGGCCTCCTCCTCGATCCGCCGGACCAGCTTGTCGGCCTGTTCCGGCTCCTTCGCGGCGACCTGCCGGTACAGCTCGGCGAAGCCGCGGATAGTCGTCAGCGGGGTACGCAGTTCATGCGAGGCGTCCGCGACGAACTGGCGCATCCGCTCCTCCGAGCGCCGCGACCGCTCCTCGGAATCGGCGCGCGCCAGGAACGCCGCCTCGATCTGGCCGAGCATCGTGTTCAGCGCCCGGCCGAGCCGGCCCACCTCGGTGCGCGGCTCGCCGTCGCTGCCCTCCAACTCCGGTACCCGGCGGGTCAGGTCGCCCTTCGCGATCGCGGCCGCGGTGCGCTCGATCTCCCGTAGCGGCCGCAGGCTCGCCCGTACCATCGCCACGCCGATCAGTGCCAGCAACGCCAACGCGCCGCTGCCGAACACCAGCTCCACGAAGACCAGCCGGCTGACCGTACTCTCCACTGTGGACAGATTGACGCCGAGGTGCAGGACGGCGCCGTTGTTGAGGACGGCCACCAGCATCCGCCAGTGCACCCGGTGGTTGGCGGAGGACACGGTGTACGGGTGTCCGGCGTGCGCGGCGACCTGATCCAGGCCGGTCACCAGCGGCGGCAGGTCCCCCTCGGTCAGCCCGGGGTCGTACTCGGGATCCTCGCCGACGCCGTTCACCGCGGTCTGCTGGATGAAGTTGACGGGGAGCGCGACCCGGCCGCTGACCCCGCCCTTGACCAGGGAGTTGGCGTTGTGCGCGGCCGAGAAGAGCTGCTGGTCCACGCCCTCGGTGAGGTACCCGCGCAGGGCGAAGACGCCGACCACGCCGATCACCATCAAGCCCGCGAGGACCAGGACCAGGATCCCGGCGACCAGCTTGACCCGCAGCGGTACCCGGTCAACCATGCCGAGCACGGCGGGCTACGACGGCAGGCGCATGACGTACCCGACGCCGCGCAAAGTGTGGATCAGCCGGGGCTCGACCGAGTCGACCTTGCGGCGCAGGTAAGAGATGTACGACTCGACGATGCTGTCGTCGCCCCGGAAGTCATAGCTCCACACGTGGTCGAGGATCTGGCCCTTCGACAGGACCCGGCCGGCGTTGGCCATCAGGTACCGCAGCAGCTTGAACTCGGTCGGCGACAGGGACACCCGCTGCCCGCCCCGCCACACCTCGTGTGCCTCCTCGTCCAGCTCCAGGTCGGCGAAGGTGAGCCGGGCCGGGCCGGGCTGCCCGCTGGTGCGCCGCAGGACCGCGCGGATCCGCGCGGTCAGCTCCTCCAGGCTGAACGGCTTGGTCACATAGTCGTCGCCGCCGAGGGTCAGGCCGCGGATCTTGTCGTCGGTCGCGTCGCGCGCGGTCAGGAAGACCACCGGGGTACGGGTACCGCCGTCGCGCAGCTTCCGGATGACCTCGAAGCCGTCCAGGTCGGGCAGCATCACGTCGAGCACGATGAGATCCGGTCGGTCCTCCCGCGCCACCTGTACCGCCTGGGCGCCGTTCGTCGCCGTGCTGACGGAGAAACCGGCGAAGCGCAGGGAGGCCGACAGCAGCTCGAGGATGTTCGGATCGTCCTCCACCACGAGCAGCCGCGCCTCAGCCTGCGCCGCACCGGACAGCGTGGCACCCCCGGATTGTGCCCCGCCGTCGCGTACCCCCATGCGACTCATCCTCGGCTCCGTACCTGTGCCACGAGTTAATACTGCCTGGGAATTAGCTGGGAGTGCACGCTATCCGCGGATCAGCCGCCGCACCTCCACGATGGCCCGGTGGATCGCGGCCAGGGCCGCGCTCACGTCGGTGTCGGCCACCCCCGGGCGCCGCGCCAGCCGCCGTACCTCCGCCGCCAGCTCCCCGGCGGCGTGCTCCAGCTCGGCGGTACGGGGTCCGGTCCACGGCCGGTCGCGCCGGGTCTGTTGGGCGGCCTCCCGCAGTTCCCGCCGGATGTCCCGGACCGAGCCGCTGACCTGCTGCTCGATCTCGGTGGCCAGCGAGGTCAGGTCGGCGACCGAGGCGTGGATCTCGCGTTCCAGCTCGGCCAGCTCGCCGGCCCGCTGCGCCAGCTCCGCGCGGCCGGCCCCGGTGATCTCGTAGACCTTCCGCCCGCCGGCTGCCGCATGGGTCACCAGGCCCTCGACCTCCAGCCGTTGCAGGCGCGGGTAGATCGTCCCGGCGGACGGGGCGTAGAGGCCGAGGAACCGGTTCTCCAGCAACCGGATCAGCTCGTAACCGTGCCTGGGCCCCTCGGCGAGCAGCTTGAGCAGGTACAACCGCAGCCGCCCGTGGCTGAACACAGCGGTCATTGGCCGGCCTCGAAGTCCGGGTCCACCGGGCGGCGCAGCAGGGCGGTGTTGCCCGACATGGCGTTGGCCGACAGCCGGCCGGCACCCGCACCGAGCACACCGTGCGCCGCCGAACCCCAGCGGCCTTCGACCGACAGGCCGGGAAAGACCGCGAGCCGGCCGGAAGCCAGCGTGACGACCAACCCGTCTCCGGCGCTCGCGGCCACCTCGACCCGGGCCGGTCCGTCGGTACCGACGACGCTGAGCCGGCCGCCGAACAGCGCCACGTCCAGATGGGTGACGTCCTCGTCGATTTCCAGCCGGCGCGGCTCGGTGATCTCCCAGGCGGGCATGCCGCGGCTAACACGATACATCGCGATATGACGAGGCTCCGGCTGCGGCGCGCCCTACCTGCCTCAACGCCGCGGCTGGCAGCCGTACGACCGCAGCCAGCGGGGCGACCGGCCGCTGCGGCGACAGGCACCCGACCGCCGCCTCGGCGATCCGCGCGAGGCTCCGGCGGGAGGCGGCCGGGCCGGGATGGATCGCGGTACCGACCCGGATCGTGACGCTCAGGCCGCGCATCCTCAGTATCCGGCGCAGCGAGTCGAGCAGGGTTTCCGTGCCGATGAACGCGGGCTGCGCGGACGGCTCCCCGGCCGCGATGAAGCGCAGCGTCACCGGTACCACCGGTGTGCCCGCGTCGGCGGCCGCCTGGAAGAACGCCGGCCGGAACCCGCCGGCGCCCTCGCCGCACGACGTCGTGCCTTCGGGGAACACCGACACCACCGCGCCCGCCGCGAGCGCGGCGCGTACCTGCTCCACGGCGCCCGGCAGCGCGCGCGGCCGGGACCGGTCCAGGAACACCACGCCCAGTGCCGCCGCGATCCGGCCGACCAGCGGCCAGCCCCGTACCTCCGACTTGGCCACCAGGCGGGGTCGCCCGGCGGCGAGCAGCACCACGATGTCGAGCCAGGAGACGTGGTTGGCAACCACCAGCGCGCGGCGCCCGGGCAGCCTGCCCTGCAGCCGCCAGCGCACCCCGAGCGCCCGCAGGATCGCCCGCGCGCCGCCCTGCACCGCGCGCTCGCGCCAGCCGCCGGACAGCAGCGGGAGCACCACCGACACCACCGCCACGCCTGCGAGCCCGGCCACCCGCGCGGCCCGCCGCACCGCGCCGGCCGGGCGCACCTGCTCACCGCGCAGGCAGTGCGCGCCGCACGCCGAGACCGGCCGCCACATCACGGCGCGCTCCCGAGGAAATGCCGCAGGTAGCGCGGATCGATCCGGTCCAGGCCGAGGAGCACGAAGAAGTCGGCACAGCCGAAGTCCGGGTCGTGGGCGGGCGCGCCGCAGATCCACGACCCCAGCCGGAGATAACCCCGTAACAACGGGGGTACCGTCATCCGCCCGGCCGGGCGCTCGACGGGCACCCAGGGACGGTGCGGCAGGACCCGGTACCCGGCCGGGGACAGGTGCCTGCGCACCGCCAGGTCCCACACCCCCGCCGCGGTGATACCGCCGTCCGCGAGCCCGACAGAGGCGCACCCGGCCAGCCAGCGGTGCCCGGTCAGGTGCAGGTACCGGGCGATCCCGGCCCACATCAGGTTGATGACCGCGCCGTCCCGGTGCGCACTGTCCACACAGGACCGTCCGGTCTCCACGAGGTCGCCGTCCAGCGCGGCGAGGGCGGACAGGTCGAACTCCCCGCCGGAGTACCGCTTCGGCGCCCGGCCGGGCGGCAGCATCCGGTACGTGCCGACCACGTCTCCGGTCGTCTCTTTCACGACGATCAGGTGGTCGCAGTACTCGTCGAACTCATCGACGTCGTGCCCGGGTACCGCCGTGTGCAGCGTGGCGCCGAGCTCGCCGGCGAACACCCGGTGGCGCAGCCGTTGAGCGGCCGCGACCTCCGCGGCGTCGGCGGCGATGCGCAGCGTGTACCGCGCAGCACCGGTACCCGGCGTGGGGCCAGCCAGAACGGTCATGCGCCCTCGCCCGCAGCCGACGGTCGGCTACCGGGTGGGGCATATCCCGCACGAGCGGAGCGAGTGGCAGTAAGCCCGGTCATATTCCCTGTGTAAGGCCGCTATCTACCGGCTCCGTGACGGGCGCCGGTGGCGGGCATGGAATATAGATGAATGGCCGGATACCCGGGCACCCCGCTCGCGCGCAAGCTGGGCATCGGACCCGACAGCGCGGTACTCGTCGAAGGCGCGCCGGCCGGGTTCGCGCTGGACGGGCTGCCGCCGGGGGTACGGCCGGCCCGCCGCGCGGGCACCGGCCCGTACGACGTGATCCTCTGCTTCTGCACCGACCTGGCCCGGCTGCGCCGGCGCTGGCCGGTACTGCACCGGCTGACCACCCCCGCCGGTGCCCTGTGGGTCGCGTGGCCGAAGCGGACCTCCGGGGTACCGACCGACCTGGACGAGAACGTGATCCGCGAGCACGCCCTCGCAAACGGTCGGGTTGACGTCAAAGTCTGCGCCGTCGACGACACCTGGTCCGGCCTCAAGCACGTCATCCGCACGGCCGACCGGCAACGGTAGCGGCTTCTCTCAGGTCGGTGCGGCACCCTGAAGCGGAATGGACCCGTACGGGTGGCGCCGATCTGGCAAGCTGGGCGGCGACAAATGGGAGGAGATCCATGTCCGACGGACAGATCGTCGTCTCCGGGCTGACCAAGTACTACAAGAAGGTCAGAGCGGTGGACCATCTGTCGTTCACCGTCGAGCCCGGCCGGGTCACCGGTTTCCTCGGGCCCAACGGTGCCGGCAAGACGACGACGCTACGAATGATCCTTAACCTGGTACGGCCGACCGCCGGTACCGCCACCATCGGCGGCCAGCGCTACGCCGACCTGCACAACCCGATCCGGCACGTGGGGGCCGTGCTGGAGGCGAGCAGCGCGCACAAGGGCCGCACGGGGCGCAACCACCTGCGCATCATCTGCATGTCGGCCGGCATCCCGCTGGCCCGGGCCGACGAGGTACTGGAGATCGTGGGGCTCACGCCCGCTGCCAAGCGCAAGTTCAAGGGGTACTCGCTGGGCATGCGCCAGCGCCTCGGCATCGCCGCCGCGCTGATCGGCGACCCGCACGTACTGATCCTCGACGAGCCGGCCAACGGGCTGGACCCCGAGGGCATCCGCTGGATGCGCGGGCTGCTGAAGACGCTCGCGGACGCCGGGCGCACGATCCTCGTCTCCAGCCACCTGCTGTCCGAGATGGAACTGCTCGCCGACAACCTCGTGATCATCGCGGCCGGCCAGCTCGTCCGCCAGGGCACCGTGACCGAGGTCGTCGACTCGATGGCGCACGCCGGGCGGATCCGGGTACGGACGCCGCAGCCCGAGGAGCTGACCAAGGCGCTGTCCAACGACGGCACCGCGGTGACGACCAACGGCAACGGCGCGCTGCTGGTGACCGGGCTGGACGCGCCGGCCGTGGGTGCCGCGGCGTTCCGGGCCGGCGTGGAGTTGCACGAGCTGGTCGCCGAGCGGCCCGACCTGGAAGAGGTCTTCCTGGAGCTGACCAAGGGAAAGGCGGCCATCCGATGACGACGCTGCTCGACAGCCCCTCGCTGGCTAAGGCCGACCACACCGGGCCGAACCTCCTCCGGCTGATCCGCGCCGAGATCGCGAAGATCCGTACCACCAGGACCTGGTGGCTGCTCGCCCTCGGAATCGTCGCGTTCACCGCGCTGGCGTTCACGGTCAACGCGTTCGGTCACCACTTCGAGCTGTACCCGCCGCCGGACGCGCGGCCGGGTGACCCGGGCGAGCAGGCGCAGATCGCGCAGGCGCACACCGCTGCCGGGTTGGCCAAGATCGCGGCGGACATGATGACGTCGGGCCAGTTCTTCGGGCTGCTGCTCGCGATGATCATGGGCATCCTCGTGGTGACCAACGAGTTCTTCCACCAGACCGCGACCACCACGTTCATGACCAGCCCGCACCGGACGACGGTAGTCCTCGCCAAGACGGTCGCGGCGATCCTGTTCGGTGGCCTGTTCTGGCTGGTCTCCACCGCGCTGGACCTCGCCGCCACGCCCATCTACCTGAACAGCCAGCACGTGTCGGTGAGCATCACCCAGTGGACGGTCGTGCAGTCGGCACTGCTGAACCTGCTCGCGTTCGCAATCTGGGCGATCTTCGGGATGGGCCTCGGCACGCTGCTACGCAGCCAGATCGGCTCGGTCGTCACCGGCATGGCGCTGTACCTGCTGGGTACCGCGGCCGTGGCGATCCTGGTCCACGTGCTGAACAACCTGATCCACCGCGACTGGGTGATCACCGCGCAGGTGGCGGCGCCGGCGATCGCCTCCGCCATCATGATCACACCGGGTCGGGCGTTCCCACACGCGCCGCCGCAGTGGGTGGGCGGGGCCGTGCTCATCGGGTACGCCATCATCACCGGGTTCGTCGGCATCCTCATCATGCGCCGGCGGGACATCAGCTAGGTACTCGTCAATCGGGCGCCGGCCGGGTCGGGGATCCGGCCGGCGTCCGTTTGCGCGCCGCCGGTACGCCTATCCTGTGAGACGTGACACCGGACGCAGCCGGCGGACTTGACAGATGCTTGAACGCGCAACCTGAGTGGCGGCTGTAGCCTGGGTTGGCTCAGGTGAACAACCGTGGAGACGAGAGCGGAAGTGTCGACGCAGCAGACCTCGCAGGACAACCCGCTGGCGGACTTCGGTCCGAACGAGTGGGTCGTCGAAGACATGTACCAGCGCTACCTGGCCGACCCAACCAGCGTGGATGCCGCCTGGCACGACTTCTTCGCCGACTACAAGCCGGCCATCGACACCGCCGCGCCGGCACCGGTCGCGCCGGCCGCACCCGCCGACCGTCCGGCGGCTCCCGCGGCCCCGGCGGCCCCGGCCGCCCCGGCCGCCCCGGCGGCCGCTGACGGCGTGAAGCCGGCCCCCGCCAAGGCCGCCCCCGCGAAGGCCATCCCGGCCGGCGCGAAGACCAGCGTGCTGCGCGGTGTCGCCGCCCGGGTCGTCGCGAACATGGACCAGTCGCTGACGGTACCGACGGCGACCAGCGTCCGGGCGGTACCGGCGAAGCTGCTCGCGGACAACCGAATCGTGATCAACAATCACCTCGCCCGGGGCCGGGGCGGCAAGGCCAGCTTCACCCACCTCATCGGGTACGCCCTGGTGAAGGCGCTGGCCGTGCACCCCGAGATGAACAACTGCTACGCCGAGATCGACGGCAAGCCCACACTGGTCCAGCCGGAGCACATCAACCTCGGCATCGCCATCGACCTGGCCAGGCCGGACGGCTCCCGTACCCTCGTCGTGCCCAGCATCAAGGCCACCGAGGACATGGACTTCCGCCAGTTCTGGCAGGCGTACGAGGACATCGTCCGCCGGGCCCGGCGCGGTGAGCTGACCATGGACGACTACGCCGATACCACGATCACGCTGACCAACCCGGGCGGGATCGGCACCGTGCACTCGATGCCCCGGCTGCTCGCCGGCCAGGGCACCATCATCGGCGTCGGCGCGATGGAGTACCCGGCCGAGTTCTCCGGCATGTCCGACGACGCGCTCGCCGACGCGGCGGTCAGCAAGATCATCACGTTGACGTCGACCTACGACCACCGGATCATCCAGGGCGCGCAGTCCGGCGAGTTCCTCAAGGTCGTGCACGAGCTGCTGCTCGGCGCGCACGACTTCTACGACGCGATCTTCACCGCGCTCCGCGTCCCGTACGAGCCGGTGCGCTGGGTCCGGGACACCTCGCGGACAACCGAGGGCCAGATCAGCAAGCCCGCCCGGATCCTCGAACTCATCCACGCGTACCGGGTCCGCGGCCACCTCATGGCCGACACCGACCCGCTGGAGTTCCACATCCGCCGCCATCCCGACCTCGACGTGCTCGAACACGGCCTGACCCTCTGGGACCTCGACCGCACGTTCCCGGTCGGCGGCTTCGCCGGCAAGCAGAAGATGCGGCTGCGCGAGGTACTCGGCGTCCTGCGCGACTCGTACTGCCGCCGGGTCGGCATCGAGTACATGCACATCATGGACCCCGAGGAGCGGCGCTGGATCCAGGAGCGTGTCGAGGTCAAGTACGCCAAGCCGACGCCGGAGGAGCAGAAGCACATCCTCAACCGGCTCAACGCGGCCGAGGCGTTCGAGACCTTCCTGCAGACGAAGTACGTCGGGCAGCGCCGGTTCTCGCTGGAGGGCTCGGAGAGCCTGATCCCGTTGCTGGACGAGGTGCTGTCCCAGGCGGCGCAGGACAATCTCGACGAGGTGGTCATCGGGATGGCCCACCGCGGCCGGCTCAACGTGCTGGCCAACATCGTCGGCAAGCCCTACGAGAAGATCTTCTCCGAGTTCGAGGGACACCTGGACCCGAAGACCGCCCAGGGCTCCGGCGACGTCAAGTACCACCTCGGCCAGGTCGGCAAGTACACCACGCCCGACGGGGAGCACGCGATCAGCGTGTCAGTGGTGGCCAACCCGTCGCACCTGGAGGCGGTCGACCCGGTCATGGAGGGCATCGTCCGGGCCAAGCAGGACCGGATCGACCTCAAGCTGGAGGGCTACACGGTCCTCGCGCTCGCGGTGCACGGTGACGCGGCGTTCGCTGGCCAGGGCGTGGTCGCCGAGACGCTCAACCTGTCCCAACTGCGCGGGTACCGCACCGGCGGCACCGTACACGTGGTCGTCAACAACCAGGTCGGCTTCACCACGGCACCCGAGTACAGCCGCTCGTCGCTGTACTCCACCGACGTCGCCCGGATGATCCAGGCGCCGATCTTCCACGTCAACGGCGACGACCCCGAAGCGGTGGTCAGGGTGGCCCGGCTCGCCTTCGAGTACCGCCAGACGTTCAACAAGGACGTGGTCATCGACCTGGTCTGCTACCGGCGGCGCGGGCACAACGAGGGCGACGACCCGTCGATGACCAACCCGCTGATGTACCAGATCATCGACAACAAGCGCTCGGTCCGGAAGCTGTACACCGAGGAGCTGATCGGCCGCGGCGACATCTCGATCGACGAGGCCGAGGAGTCGCTGCGCGACTTCCACCAGCAGCTGGAGACGGTCTTCAAGGCCACCCGCGACGCCTCGACCACGGTCCGGCCGGTCCGCCAGCGGCAGCCCGAACCGGAGCCGGCGGTGGCCACCGCGATCACCGCCGACCTGGTCAAGCGGATCGGCGACGCGCATGTCAACCTGCCGCCCGGGTTCACCCCGCACCGGCGGGTCATGCAGCTGCTGGAGCGGCGCGCCAAGATGGCCGTCGAGGGCGATATCGACTGGGGCTTCGGCGAGATCATCGCGTTCGGCTCGGTACTGTCCGAGGGCGTGACGGTCCGCCTGTCCGGCCAGGACTCCCGGCGCGGCACGTTCGTCCAGCGGCACGCGAGCGTGGTCGACGCGGAGACCGGCAACGACTACCTCCCGCTGTTCGCGGTCAAGGCCGACGACGCCCGGTTCTTCGTCCACGACTCGCTGCTGTCCGAGTTCGCGGCGATGGGCTTCGAGTACGGGTACTCGGTGGAGAACCTCGACGCGCTGGTGTGCTGGGAGGCGCAGTTCGGCGACTTCGCCAACGGCGCGCAGTCGGTGGTCGACGAGTTCATCTCGTCCGGCGAGGCGAAGTGGGGCCAGCAGAGCGCGCTGACCCTGCTGCTCCCGCACGGGCACGAGGGCCAGGGGCCGGACCACACCTCCGGGCGCATCGAGCGGTACCTGCAGCTGTGCGCCGAGGACAACCTGCGGGTGGCGGTACCGACGACTCCGGCCAACCACTTCCACCTGCTGCGCCGCCAGGCATTGTCGCCGAAGAAGAAGCCGCTGGTCGTGTACACCCCGAAGTCGCTGCTGCGGCACAAGCTGTGCGTGTCCGCGGTGGCCGACTTCACCACGGGTACCTTCCAGACGGTCATCCCGGACACGCTGGACGCCGGCGCGGTCCGCCGGGTGCTGTTCTGCACCGGCAAGGTCTACTACGACCTGATCCAGGCGCGCGCCGACCGGAAGATCGAGGACATCGCGATCGTCCGGCTCGAGCAGCTGTACCCGCTGCCGATCGAGGAGATCCGCGCGGTCCTGCGCGGGTACCCGAACGCGGTCGACTACGCCTGGGTCCAGGAGGAGCCGGCCAACCAGGGCGCCTGGTCGTTCATCGCGCTGAACCTGCTGGAGCACCTCGACGGGGTGTCGATGCGCCGGATCTCCCGGCCCTCGGCGGCCGCGCCCGCGGTGGGCTCCACGAAGCTGCACGACGCCGAGCAGCACGCCCTGATCGGGGCCGCGCTGCCGCGGAGCTGAGCATGTACTTCACCGACCGCGGGATCGAGGAGCTCGCGCAGCGGCGCGGCGAGGAGTCGGTCAGCCTGGAGTGGCTGGCCGAGCGGCTGCGCGACTTCGTCGACCTGAACCCGGAGTTCGAAACCCCGGTCGAGCGCTTCGCCACCTGGCTCGCCCGCCTCGACGACGAGGACTGACGCGCGACCAGCCCCGAAGGATCAGCTCGCGGCGATGAAGGCGATCACCGCGCCGAGCACGATGACCGCCGCGACGATGCCGAGTATCCACGGCAGGGGTGAACGGCGCTCCGGCTGCGGCTCGGTCCGCTGCGCGAAAGCCTGGAACTGGGCCGTGTTGGCGCTCGGGTCGCTGTAGTCCTCGCTCATGCGCCGGCCTCGCTGCGCTCGCCCGACCCATGAGGCTCGACAACGGCTGCATTCATGATTCGTTCGCTCCGCTCGCTCATGGGCTGCACCATACCGGTCACAGCGGCGTCGGTGGAGCCATCGCCGCCGCGCGTCGCCGGTCCCGTACCCGCAGTGCCAGCAACCCACCGCCACCGAGCACGAGCAGGGCGCCCAGACCCAGCTCGAGCCAGGCCTCCCGGCGGTTGCGGGCCTTCTGCTCGTCGTAGTCGCGGGTACCGCTGTCCCGGCCGACGCTCACGCACGAGTCGCCGCGCTCCATGACCTCGCCGCCGCACCGCACCGGACCGCTCGCCGTGACGGCGCTCAGGACGATGAGGACGCCACCGGCGAGCAACCCCAGGACTGCATACAGAATCCGCCGCACGCCGGGACTGTAACCGCCCTGTCAACCCATGTGCGGGTACCGGAAATCGGTGTCCGGGACGAACGTCTCCTTGATCACCCGGGGCGACATCCAGCGCACCAGGTTGTGCCACGAGCCCGCCTTGTCGTTGGTACCCGAGGCCCGCGCGCCGCCGAACGGCTGCTGCCCGACGATCGCGCCGGTCGGCTTGTCGTTGACGTAGAAGTTCCCGGCCGCGAAGCGCAGCACCCCCGATGCCCAGTCGATGATCCGCCGATCGGTCGCGAAGATCGAACCGGTCAGCGCGTAAGGTGCGGCCGACTCGGCCTGCCGGACGGTCTCTTCGAAGCGGTCGTCGTCGAACACGTGGACACTGAGGATCGGCCCGAAGTACTCCGTCGTGAACACCTCGTGCGTCGGGTCGGTGCACTCCACCACCGTCGGCCGGACGAACCAGCCCTCGCGGTCGTCGGCAGTACCCCCGGCGACCACCGTGCACGAGGGTGCGTTCTTGATCCGGTCGAGAGCGGCCGCCAGGCGCCCGAAGGAACGCGCGTCGATCACGGCTCCGCCGAAGTTGGCGAGGTCGGTCACGTCGCCGTAGGTCAGCGACTCCGCGGTGGCGGCGAGCCGGTCGCGCAGCCCGCCCTCCCACAGCGACCGCGGCACGTACGCGCGGGACGCCGCCGAGCACTTCTGCCCCTGGTACTCGAAGGCGCCGCGGATCAGCGCGGTGTGCAGCGGGTCCACGTCGGCCGAGGAGTGCGCGATCACGAAGTCCTTCCCGCCGGTCTCGCCGACAAGGCGCGGGTACGTCCGGTACCGGCCGATGTTCTCCCCGACCGTGCGCCACAGCCGCTGGAAGGTCGCGGTCGAGCCGGTGAAGTGGATCCCGGCCAGGTCGGGATCGGTCAGCGCGACCTCGGACACGGCGATCCCGTCACCGGTCACCATGTTGATCACACCGGGCGGCAGCCCGGCGGCCGCCAGCAGCCGCATCGTGTAGTGCGCCGCAAGCTGCTGGGTCGGCGACGGCTTCCAGATCACGGTGTTGCCGAGCAGCGCCACCGAGGTCGGCAGGTTGCCGGCGATCGCGGTGAAGTTGAACGGCGTGATCACGTATACGAAGCCCTCCAGCGGCCGGTGGTCGAACCGGTTCCACATGCCCGGCGAGGACAGCGGCTGTTCGGCCAGCAGCTTGCGGGCGAAGTGCACGTTGTACCGCAGGAAGTCGATCAACTCGCAGGCCGAGTCGATCTCCGCCTGCCGTACCGACTTGGACTGCCCCAGCATCGTCGCCCCGTTGAGCGTGTCCCGCCACGGCCCGGCCAGCAGGTCGGCGGCGCGCAGGAAGATCGCGGCCCGCTCCTCGAACGGCAGTTCCCGCCATCCGGTAGCCGCCCGCTTCGCGGCCGTCACCGCCGCGTCGCCATCGGCGTTGGTAGCGTTGTGGGCCACTCCCAGCACGTGCCGGCGCCGGTGCGGCTGTACCACCTCGATGGCGTCGCCGCCGCCCATCCGCTGGACGCCGTCGATCGTCATGGTCAACTCGGCCCGCTCGCCGGCCAGCTCCACCAACCGGCGCTCCAGGCTCGCACGCTCGGGGCTGCCCGGTCCGTAGCGGCGGACCGGCTCGTTGCGGGGCTCCGGTACGACGGTCACGGCATCCATGACAGGCTCCTTCGGCAACAGTGGCGAAGACTGGTCCAATCCTTACACGCGCAGCGTGGCGCGTACCCTGGGGCGCGGAACGGGGAGGAGAGCGCACGATGAAACGAGCCGGTCCACGCGGTACCACGGTGCTGCTCGTCCTCAGCCTGATCTGGTTCGCCGCCATGCTGTGGTCCGCGCACGCCAACATCGTCGGTACCGGCACCGCCATGGGCGCCCTGATCCAGCTGGCGGACGCGCTGCCGGTGGTCGTGTCGGCCAGCATGCTCGCCGGGGCCGCCGGTGCCCTCGCCGCGGTCGCCTGGCTGCCGGTCCGGGCCCGGCTGCGCTGGCCGGTGGCGCTCGGCGCGGGCACGCTGCCGGGGGCGCTGGCCGGTGGGTTGATCATTTGGGGGTACGGGCACCGCTCCGCCATCCTGCTGCTCGCGGCCTCGGTTCTCGTCGCCGGTACCGTCGGCGGGGGGCTCGGTGCCCTGCGGCCGGGCGAGCTGGTTGCCGCGGGCGTCGCCGGTACCCTCGCCGGGTTTTTCGTCGCATTCGGCCTGCGCGTCTTCGAGAACCAGCTGCTGGGCCTGTTCGGCGCCGGCAGCACCCCCGGCTCGCAGTTGACTGCCGCGTCCCGGCTGGCCCTCACCACATCGCTGCTCGGCGGCACTGCCGCAGGCCTGGTCGCCTTCGGGTACCTGCGCCGCACCTCCGCCGACCGGCGGTTCCTGGTGTACCTCGCGGCCGGCGCCTTCCCCGGCGTCCTCCTGCTCCTGGCCGAGTTCGTGACGCTGATCGGCGGCGCGCAGGTCTTCCACGTGGTCGGCGGCCTGAGCCGCGCCGACCGGGCGATCGTTGACTACGTGGGCCACTCCCGGCTCAACCACGCGCTGATCCTGCTGTTCGTCGGCGCGCTGGTGGCGCTGCTGTGCCTCGGCCGAACGCTGCGCCCGGCCGACGCGAAGGCGTTGTCGGAGCGCGCCCGGGTCAGCTGACCAGCTCGTCCAGCTCGGAGACGTCGTACCAGGCCAGCTCGTGGTCCTCGGCGCCGTCGACGGTGAACTGGGCGTCCGGGTCGCCGGCCAGCGCCTCCTCGACGACCTGCGCCGCGGCGTCGATGTCCGGCTCCGCCCCGGCGGCATCGACATGGATGGCGGCCACCGCCGCGAGGGGTACCGGCGCGGCCAGCCGGACCGTGCTGGAGCCGAGGTCGGGGTCCATCGTGGCCGGCCACGCAGCCGGTATGTCCGCCGACACCACCACCCGCCGGCGCGGCGCGCCCGGATCGTGCCGCAGCAGGCGCAGCGCCGCCTGAGCGGCCCGGGTGAAGGCGACGTACTCCAGCTCCTCCTCGTCGCCCTCGGCGTACCACTCGCGCAGCGCGGGGGTGACTGCGTGCGCCTCGACCGGCCGGCCGTCCGGCCCGGTCTGGCCGAACTCGCCGTGTTCCCGTAGCGACCGGAGCGCCTGCAGGGTAGCGGGCAGGTAGACGCGCAATTTGTCGGCCACGGTGCTTGTAGTACACCGTCCGGGCAGGCGGGACAAGCGAATCAGGAGCAACCGATGGCAAACTGAAGCAATGCCGGCCCGATTCCTGCAGATGTCCGACGTCGCCGAGGAGCTCTCGGTCTCGATGTCGCAGGTGTACCACATGGTGCGCAGTGGCGAACTGCCGGCGATCAAGGTCGGCGGGCGGGGCCAGTGGCGGATCGAGCGGGCCAAGCTGGAGGAGTACATCGCGCGCAAGTACGACGAAACGGCTGAGTGGGTTCGGGAGAACCCGCTGGCCGCGCGCGATGAGGAGCCCGAAGACCTCACCTGACGAAACCGCTGTACGCGTGGGCCGCCGGCACCCTGCCGGCGGCCGCTGTCGGTTATTGGCGTCTTGACGGGCCCTTTCCCGGTCTAGTACAACTGAACGCAGGCAAACGAAGGTAAACGAAGAGATCAGTTGCCGGCCCGGGGAGGCACCGATGACCGTCACGCTCGTCCGTCCCGCTAGTGGCGGCATCGCCGGGTTCGGCGCCACGTCGCCGGTACGGGTCCGTCCCGCACCGGCAACGGATCCGCCGGACGACGACTTCCTCGCGAGTTGGCCGGAGCCGTCGTGGGCATTTCCCGAGGCGCCACCGACCGGTCCGTTGCCGGCCCCGTTGCCGACTCCGTTGCCGACCGGGCCGCTGCCGTCCGGCCGGCACCGCGCCGGCGACGCGCACCGGGCCACCCGGCGCTACCTGGACCTCACCATCGAAGTCCTCGGCGGCTTCCGGCCGATCGGGCACCTGCGCCCGCTGACCGATACCGCGCACTTCGACGAGGTTGCCCGGCAACTCGCCAGGCTCGGCGGTCCACCTGTCGTCCGGCCGGGCTCGGGGCTGGCCCGGGTGACAGGGGACCGGGTCCGGCTGCGGCACCTGCGGATCTGCGAGGTCCGCGAGGGCGCGGTGGAGGCCGCCGCGGTCCTCGCCCGCGGGGATGCCGTACGGGCGATGACCCTGCGGCTGGAACGCCGCGCTGACATACGCCGCCTTGCTGGTCCGGCCCAAGTGCCGGCCCACGACATTCGCCTCCTTGCTGATCCGGCCCAAGCGCCGGCTCAGGATGACGCCTGGCTGTGCATGCACCTCGCGGTGTTGTAAGGCAGGTGCGGTGAGCCCCCGGAGCGCTCACCAGACCGCCCCCGATGTCGGTGGGCGCTTCGGGCCATCAGAAACGACCGGTGGCCGGTGGGCATCCCCACCGGCCACCGGGTCGACCAATCGACTACGCGGCCCCGGTCGACTATGCCGCCCCGGGCGCGCCGTGGCAGCGCTTGTACTTCTTGCCCGAGCCACACGGGCAGGGCGCGTTGCGGGACGGGCCGCTGCCGACCGACTGTCCGGGCGAGGGGCGCCGGGCACCGGCCGACGTCGGCGAGGCCGGGCCGGACCGGCGCGGCTCGTCCTCGGTGGTACCGAGGCCGAGTGCGGAGGCCTGATCGATCTGCACCGAACCGCCGGCACCCGCCGCGCCGTCGATCGCCGGAGCGGAGTACTGCAACGCCCGCGGCGCGCTCCGCGACCCGCCGAGCCCCTTGGCCTTGATCTCGACCGGCGCCTCGGCCACCGGAAGCGGCACCGACTCCGCCGTCGCTGGAGCCGCCGGCGCGCCCTCCTCGACCTGGACCTCCAGGTTGAACAGGAAGCCGACGGCCTCCTCCTTGATCCCGTCGAGCATCTGGCTGAACATGTCGAAGCCCTCGCGCTGGTACTCCACCAGCGGGTCGCGCTGGGCGTACGCCCGCAGCCCGACGCCCTCCTGGAGGTAGTCCATCTCGTAGAGGTGCTCGCGCCACTTGCGGTCGATGACGGCGAGCAGGACCTGCCGCTCCAGTTCGCGCATCGGCTCGGAGCCCAGTTCCTCCTCGCGCCGCTCGTAGGCGGCATGCGCGTCCTCGATCAGCCGGGCCCGCAGGAAGTCCGAGTCGACCTGCTCGCGGTCGGCGCCGGACTCCTCGACCAGGTCCTCGATCGTGATGCCCACCGGGTAGAGCTGCTTGAGGCTGGACCAGAGCTGGTCAAGATCCCAGTCCTCGGCGTACCCCTCGGCGGTCGCCCCGTCGACGTAGGCGCCGACGACGTCGTCGATCATGTGCTGGATCTGCTCGTGCAGGTCTTCCCCGTCGAGTACCCGCTTGCGCTCGGCGTAGATCACCTGGCGCTGCTTGTTGAGCACCTCGTCGTACTTGAGGACGTTCTTGCGGATCTCCGCGTTCTGCGCCTCGATCTGGGTCTGCGCGCTCTTGATCTGGCGGCTGACCATCTTGGACTCGATGGGTACGTCCTCGGGGATGTTGAAGCGCTCCATGACCGCCTCGACGGCGCCGGCCCGGAAGCGGCGCATCAGCTCGTCCTGGAGGGACAGGTAGAAGCGCGACTCGCCCGGGTCACCCTGCCGGCCGGACCGGCCGCGGAGCTGGTTGTCGATGCGCCGCGACTCGTGCCGCTCGGTTCCCAGGACGTACAGGCCGCCGGCATCGACGACCTCCTCGCCCTCCTCCTCGCAGAGCTTCTCCCACTTGGCGAGCGCGTCCTCCCAGGCGGCGTCGTACTCGTCGGTCTCCGCCTCCAGACCGCGCTGGCGCAGCTCCGCCGCAGCCAGATACTCCGGGTTGCCGCCGAGCAGGATGTCGGTACCGCGGCCGGCCATGTTGGTCGCGACGGTGACCCCGCCCTTGCGCCCGGCCTGCGCGACGATCTCCGCCTCCTTGGCGTGGAACTTCGCGTTGAGCACCGAGTGCGGGATGCCCCGGCGGCGCAGCATCTGCGACAGGATCTCCGAGTTTTCCACCGAGACGGTGCCGACGAGGATCGGCTGTCCCTGCCCGTGCCGCTCGGCGATGTCCTCGACGACCGCGTTGAACTTGGCCTTCTCGGTCTTGTAGATGACGTCGGACCGGTCGGCGCGGATCATCGGCCGGTGCGTCGGGATCGATACGACGCCGACGTTGTAGACCTTGTTGAACTCGGCGGCCTCGGTCTGCGCGGTGCCGGTCATCCCGGAGAGCTTGTGGTACAGCCGGAAGTAGTTCTGCAGGGTGATCGTCGCGAGGGTCTGGTTCTCCTGCTTGATCTCCACGCTCTCCTTGGCCTCGATGGCCTGGTGCATGCCCTCGTTGTACCGGCGGCCGTGCAGGATGCGGCCGGTGAACTCGTCGACGATCAGGACCTCGCCGTCGGAGACGATGTAGTCCTTGTCGCGCTTGTACAGCTCCTTGGCCTTGATCGCGTTGTTCAGGTACCCGACGAGCGGGGTGTTCACCGACTCGTACAGGTTCTCGATGCCCAGCCGGTCCTCGACCTTGGCGACGCCGCGCTCGCTGATCGCGACCGTGCGCTTGGACTCGTCGACCTCGTAGTCGCCCTCGCCCTCCTTGCCGCGCTGCATCCGGTCGACGACCCGGGCGAACTCGACGTACCAGCGGGCGGACTGCTCGGCCGGGCCGGAGATGATCAGCGGGGTGCGCGCCTCGTCGATGAGGATCGAGTCCACCTCGTCGACGACCGCGAAGTTGTGCCCGCGCTGTACCAGGTCAGCGGCCGACCAGGCCATGTTGTCGCGCAGGTAGTCGAAGCCGAACTCGTTGTTGGTGCCGTACGTGATGTCGCATTCGTACGCGGCCTTGTGCAGGGCGCCCGGCTGGTTGGGCAGGATCACCCCGACGGTGAGCCCGAGCAAAGTGTGGATCCGCCCCATCCATTCGGCGTCGCGCTGGGCGAGGTAGTCGTTGACCGTGACCACGTGCACGCCGTTGCCGGACAGCGCGTTGAGATACGCCGGAAGCACGCAGGTCAGAGTCTTGCCCTCGCCGGTCTTCATCTCGGCGATGTTGCCGAAGTGCAGCGCCGCGCCGCCCATCACCTGGACGTCGAAGTGCCGCTGGCCGAGCACCCGCTTGGCCGCCTCCCGGGCCGTGGCGAACGCCTCGGGCAGCAGGTCGTCGAGGGTCTCACCGTCGGCGTACCGCTGCCTGTACTGGTCGGTCAGCTCGCGTAGCTCCGCGTCGGTCAGTTCGGTGTAGTTGTCCTCGATCGAGTTCACGGTGGCCGCGATCGCGGACAGCCGGCGCAGGATGCGACCCTCACCGGCACGAAGGATCTTCTCGAAGATCGACACGAGTAGCACTCCCTAGACAGTCTGCCGAACCATCGTAGGCGGAGAAGACGGTCATCCGTCAGCCGCTGGGGCAGTCCCGGGCCGGATCAGGATGAAATCGGACAAGAGTCAGCTGTGAGCGTATCGGGGCACTGTCTTGACTGACGAGCGCCCCGACGCGGGCGGCGTCTGGACTGAGGAGCGCAGCGACGAGGGAAGGCGTCGGCTAAGGAGCGTCGGGGCCGCGCGAGCGCAGCGAGCGCCAGAGTTACAGCGACGAGGGAAGACGTCGACTAAGGAGCGTCGTGGCCGCACGAGCACAGCGAGCGCCAGAGTTACAGCGGAGCGAACTGGAGACACAGCCGAGGGCGTAACCCGATAGCCCGGCCCGTACCGCCTCGGTGAGGATGAGGGAGTGGAGCCGATCGAGATCATCGCGGCGGACCTGCTGATCCGCACCTGGCGGCCGGACGACGCCGAGGCGGTGTACCAGGCCTGCCAGGATCCCGCGATCCAGCGCTGGAGCACGGTGCCGTCGCCGTACCAGCGGGCTGATGCCGAGCGGTTCGTCGGCGAGATTGCCCCGGCCGCCTGGGCGGACCGTACCGCAGCACACCTGGGCGTGTTCGACCTCGGCAGCGGGCGGTTGCTCGGCGCCCACGGGCTCGGCTCGATCAACCGGCACCGCAACTCCGCCGAGCTCGGGTACTGGACGGTGGCCTCGGCGCGCGGCAGGGGCGTCGCGCTGACCGCCACCCGCGCGGTCGCGACCTGGGCGTTCGCCCAGCTCGGGTTGGACCGGCTCACGTGGTCAGCGGAGATCGGCAACCACCCCTCGCGGCTGGTCGCCCTGCGCGCCGGCTTCCACATCGGCGGCGAACAGCGGATGGCCCAGCCCCACGTGGGCGGCCGGCGGGAGGCGTGGGTCGGCTCGCTGCTGCCCGGCGAGGTGACCGGCGAGACGCCGGAACGGTACGCGCCCGGCTCGCTGCCCGTCCGGCGGGCGCGTATCTTCGGATCGCCGGTACCGGCGCTGCCGCTCGCCGGTACCCCTGGCCGCCTGCGCGCCCTCGACGCCGGCGACCTCCCGGCGGTGACTGCGGCCTGCCGGGACCCCGAGTCGGCGCGCTGGACGTCGATCCCGGTGCCGTACGAGCCGGCCGACGCGGAGTTCTTCGTCCACGACCACCTACCCGGCCAGTGGGCGCGCGGCGCCGCGGCCGGGTTCGCCATCGCCGACGGGCAGGACCGCTACGTGGGCGGGATCGACCTGCGCCTCGACCCGGGGGACGAGCAGGCGGGCGAGATCGGATTCCTGGTCGCGCCCTGGGCGCGCGGTCTGGGGTACGCGCCGGCCGCCGTCCGTACCATCTGCGCCTGGGGCTTCACCGCGCTCGGCCTGGAACGGATCGTCTGGAAGGCGTACCTCGGCAACGACAGCTCCCGGCGGGTCGCGGAGAAGGCCGGATTCACGCTGGAAGGCGTCGGGCGCGGGGTATGCCTCCAGCGCGGCGAGCGCCGCGACGCCTGGGTCGGCGCGCTGCTGGCGAGCGACGCCCGGTGAGGCCCTGGCCGCGGCGGCCCGGCGCCGGACGAACCGCGGCTCCCGCGGCGCAGCGATAAACTGCGCCGTCACCAGCACAGCATGCCCGCGGGAGGCCGGATGGACCCGCTGCCGTACGAGACGGTGCGCGGCGACGGCGTGGTACTCCGCCCGCCGCGGCCGGACGACGCCGACGACCTCGTCGCCGCCTGCGCCGATCCGCTGATCGAGCGGTTCGTGCCGTCGCTGCCGAGCCCGTGCGGCGCCGAGGCGGCCGCGTGGATCGCGGGAGCGGCGAACCGGCACGAGCTGGTCGTCGCGGATCCCGCTACCGGACGGCTGCTCGGCGGCTGCCGGCTGTACCACCTGTCGTCGCTGGACCGCTCCGGCGAGCTCGGCTACTGGGTGGCGGCCGGCGCGCGCGGCCGGGGCCTGGCGACAGCGGCGGCGGCGGTGTTGACCGGCTGGGCCTTCCGGCGCGGGCTGGGCCGGCTGGAGGCACTGGCCCGGCCGGACAACCCGGCGAGCCAGCGGGTCGCGCTCGCGGCCGGGTACCGGTGGGAGGGCCGGCGCCGGGGCGCGGAGTACGGCAGGGACGGCAACCGGTGCGACCTGGTCGCGTTCGCCCGCCTGGCCACCGACCCGCCCGCGCCGGCCGCGCGGGCACTGCCCGACCTGCCCGGCGGCCGGCTGACCGACGGCGTGGTGGAACTGCGCCCGCTCGGTCCGGACGACGCTGCCGAGATGGCGACGCTCCAAGCGCTGCCCGAGGTGGCGGCCACAACGGTCAGCGCGGGGAACCGCGACGTGGCCCGGATGTGTGCGGAGGCCGACGGCGAGTGGCTGGCCGGCACCACGGTCCGGCTCACCATCCGGGACGCGGCCACCGGGGCGTTCGCCGGGGAGATCGGCCTGTTCCAGTTCGAGCCGCCGACCGGGCAGGCGATGACCGGGTACGACCTGCTGCCGGCCTGGCGCGGCCGGGGTTATGCGACCCGGGCGGTCCGGCTGCTCGCCGGCTGGGCATTCGCGCATGCCGGGCTGTTACGCGTCATCGCCGGTACCGCGCCGGAGAACGTCGCGTCGCAGCGGGTACTGGAGCGGGCCGGGTTCCAGCGCGAGGGGTACCAGCACAGCCGGCTCCCCGGCCCCGCCGGTACCCGCATCGACGACGTCCTCTACGCGCTGCTGCCCGGGTACCTCAACCCCACCAGAACGCCGCCGCGATGATGATGTAGACCGCGATGAGGGTGGCGCCCTCCAGCCAGTTGGACTCGCCGTCGAAGACGATCAGGCAGACGATCAGTACCGTCACCACCACCGCGGCGACCAGCATCGGCGCGAAGACCAGCGTGAACGTCGTCGCCGTGAAGAAGCTCACCAGCACCAGCACCGGGGCCAGGACCAGCGCGATCTGCAGCGGGCTGTTGACGATCACAGAGAGGGCGTAGTCGGCCTGGTTCCGCCAGGCGAGCTGGATGCCGACGACGTTCTCGATCGCGTTGCCGGCGATCGCGACCACCACCAGACCGGCGAACGCCTCGGACAGGTGCAGGCTGTGGATCGATGGCTGGAGCGCGGTGACGAACCAGTCGGAGACCAGAGCGGCGGCCAGGCTCGCGGCGGTGAGCAGGCCGATCGCGAGCCAGAGCGGCCACCGGGGCAGCTCGTGCGTGGGGCCGGGCGGGCCGGCCTCGTCCTCCCCGGTCGGGTGCCGGCGCAGTGCCGCGGGTAGGGACAGCACGAACAGCAGCAGCAGGACGACCGCCACGGTGTCCGACAGCGCCCGGACATGCCCCTCGGCCGGGCTGTGCGTGTACTGCGCCATGCTCGGCAGGACCAGCGCGGCGGTGGCCAGCGCGAGCAGCACGCAGGTTTCGCGGGCCCGGGACTTGGCGAACTTCTGGGTACCGTGCTTCAGCCCGCCGACCACGAACGCCGCGCCGAGAATGAGCAGCAGGTTGGCCAGCATCGAGCCGATCAGCGCGGACTGCACGACGGTGAGCAGCCCGGCGCGCAGCGCGAAGAACGCGATGAACAGCTCCGGCAGGTTGCCCAGCGCACTCTGCAGTACCCCCGTCGCGCCCGGCCCGAACCGGTCGCCCAACTGCTCGACGCTGCGCCCCACCAGGGATGCCAGCAGCGCCACGGCAACGGCCGAGCAGACGAACGCGAGTACCGCGTTGGCGTTGGCGAAGTTCGTGATGCCGGACAGCGCGACGAACACCGCGCCGCCCACAAGGATGACCAGATCCGAACGGATCAGCACCCGCGCGCCGCCGGCCGGGCGCGGCCCAGCCGGCGGCACGCTCACTACCGTCTCAGGCACCTAGGGATCATTGCAGAGATCCGCAAGCTCGCACCGGTCATGGCGCGAGCGAAATGACTCCGTAGTCGTACGCGCGGCGGCGGTACACCACGCTGGGCCGCCCCGACTCCTTGTCCATGAACAGGTAGAAGTCGTGTCCGAGCAGTTCCATCTGGAAGAGCGCGTCGTCGATGGTCATCGGCTGACCGTCGTGCTCCTTCTCCCGGACGATGTGCCACGGCTTGTCGTCGAACTCCTCGACGGACAGCTCAGCGACGCTTTCGATCACGGATTCAGCGATCGGCGGGGCGAAGGCGTCGGGCCGGCTGACGACCGCCAGACCCGAGGTTGCCGCGGCGACCGAGACCGGGGCGCGCCGCCCGCGGTGTATCCGGCGCCGGTCGGCCATGCGACGCAGCCTGCCGTCGAGCTTGGTGATGGCGAGGTCGAGGGCGCTGTAGAAGTCGCCGGCACAGGCCTCGGCACGGACCACCGGTCCGCGAGAGGCGCAGGTGATCTCGACCCGCTGGCAGCGGTCGGTTTGACGCGGATTGCGTTCGTGGAATAGCTCGACGTCGACCCGGATGATCTTCTGGTCGTAGCGCTCGATTTTGTGGAGCTTCTCGCTGACGTGTACGCGGTAGTGATCGGGCACTTCGACGTTGCGGCCCTTGACGACGATGTCCACGCTTTGACCTCCCCCACGGTCGTCCTGCGGGTTGATCGATGAGTGGTGTCGGTCCTGCGACCGATCTGTTCCGGCTTGCTCCTCTCGGGAGTCGGGACAGCTTGGTCAGGTGCTGTGAAGTATGACGCTAACGCCTGATGGGCCGCTCGTCACCCCTCGTTCTCAAGAACCTTTTGCCGGAATTCGCCCAGCCTCGGCGGCCCAGGCCTTACCGGGCCAAAATCACTCGGGCGCGGGACGCGGGCCGCTGCGGCGGCGGGTCGCGGCGAGCACCGCGGCCACCGGTACCGGCAGCCCGCCGGCCCGCAACCGTGCGGCCAGCGCCGCCAGGGTGCCGCCCGTGGTGAGGATGTCGTCGACCGGGATCACCACCGCGCCGCGGCGGGCAGCAGCCGCCATCCGGGCCAGCTCACGGGGGCGGGGTACGAACGCGCGGGCCGCCTCGACCGCACGCGCGGCGGCGTCGAGGGCCGCCGAGTCCGGGCGCGGCCGGGTCAGCACCGGCGCGGCGATCCCGGCCGGCCAGCCGGTCGAATTCAACCGGACCACCGCCCGGCGGGCGAGCCGCCGCATATGATCGCCGTACCGCTCGCGCGCCGCGGCCGCCTGGTCCGGTACCGGTACCAGCAGCACCGGCGTCTCCGCCGGGTACCCTGCCTGGCGCACCCCCATTGCGACGGCGGCGGCCAGCCAGTCTCCCAGCGGCCGGGCCAGCACGTGCCGGCCGCGTTCCTTGTAGGCGAGCAGCACCTCGCGCAGCACCCCGTCGTAGGCGCCCAGCGCGACACAGGCCGGCAGCCCGGCCGGGGCGGGCGTCGGCCGTACCGGATGCGGGCGCAGCCCGTCGAGCACGGCCAGGCAGGCCGGGCACAGCGAACCGGGCGCACCGGTGCCGCAGCCCGCGCAGGTACCCGGGAGGACCAGATCCGCCAGCCCGTTCCACGCCTGTCCCAGCAGCCTCATCGACTCCCTGCCTAGTCCGGGTAGAACGGTGCGGTCAGGACCGGCCGGTTGGCGGTGCCCGGCCCGGACGGGGACGGGGACGGCCCGGCCTTGCCGGTCAGCGGCTGCGAGGTGGCCGACGACGCGTTCACGAAGACCCGGAAGACCGCGTTGTCCCCGGTCTGTACCAGGACCTGGCCCGGGCCGGGCGGTTCGGACGGCAGCCGTGGGTAGGCGACGACCGACACGATCGGGTTGAAGAAGCTGACGTCCTTCCAGACCACCCGGATCGCGCCGTCGATGCTCACCTCGGCCAGCCGCCACTGGTTCGACCCGGTCTTGCCGGCCACCACCAGCCGTTCCATGCGGCTCCACGCGACCCCGGTCAGGTCGGACAGGCCGGTGTCGAGCGGCCGCACGGGGCTGCTCACGGTCAGCTGATCGCTGTCGTCGTGGAGCGCGGCGACGCCGAGTACCCCGCTGGCGATCAGCGCGATGCGGTACCCGTCGGGGGCCACGGCGAACGCGGTGATCCCGGTGGCCACCGGCTGGGCCGACACGACACCGGTGGCGCTGACGACCCGCAACTGGCCGTCGACGATGACGAGCAGCCGCCGGCTCAGGGGCAGCCAGGCCGGCCGGCTCCAGGTGTGGCCGGTCAGGTCCACCGGCAGGTACGACACGGTACCGGTGTCGTCGGCCCGGCCCAGCGTCAGTCGCTTCCCGGTGGTGAGCAGCGCGGCGTCCCGCCGGTCCCGGCTGAGCGCGGCCATCAGCACGTCGCGGTTGTACTCCGGCTTGGCCACCACGGCAGGCAGCGATCCGTCCAGTGCCTGTACCGCGTTCCCGGTCACGCAGAACGTCTGCGGGTCGGCCGTGCGGCTCGTGACGTCGTCGGCGGGGTTGTACTTGCGGTAGAGGTCGGCCGCCCCGGTCACCTGCTGGGTCTGCGCGGCGATCTGCAGGTCGACCCCGTCGGTCAGCTTGTGCAGGGGCTGCAGCGACCACTGCAGCTGGGCCACCACCCTGGCGAGGTCCTTCTGGTTCTGCAGCGCCGCGGTGAACGGTACGACGACGCGGCCGCCCTGGATGAGCACGTTGGGCACGCTCAGGTCGGTACCGTTCGGGAAGAACGGGCCAACCACCGAGTTGATCAGGTCGGACGGGGCGGGCCAGCGGAAGCATGGTCTGCAACGCACCAGGCAGCTCGCTGATGCGCAGCCCGGAACCGTCCTGGGAGACGGTGAACTTGACCGGTACCGGGCCGCTCGCGGACGACGGGTCCACCAGCCCGCGGTCCCGGATCAGCGAGCCGACCGGCTGCAACGTTCCGGACACGATGGCGTCCGCCCCGCTGATCGACGAGGTGAGGCCCTCGACCCGGACCACGGTGACGGAGTCGGGCGGCTTCCAGAAATCTTTCGCCTGGCGGGTCAGGAACCGGCGGGCCCGTTCCCGGGCGTCGGTGAGCACGGCGGTCGTGTCCAGTGGCCCGGAGATGGCGACCAGGAACAGCTCCACGAGGTTCGCCGCCGACGAGGCGTCGTCCGGCTCCGGCGGCCGGCCCTTCTCGCCGCCGACCGGGTCGTAGCTCGGGCCGGCGCCGTCGACGATCGGGCCGCCGCCGGACGGTACCCCGCACGCGGCCGGGACGGCCAGGCCGGCGCCGGCGAGCAGCAGCGCCCGCAGGAGCGGCTCAGCCATGGCCGTCCCCGGTCCGGGCCAGCTCGATGGGCGCGGCGGGGCCGGTCGCCGCATCCGCGGGTACCAGCGGCAGCGGCGAGGCCGCCAACCGCTCGCCCGCCCGTACCGGCAGGGTCAGCCGGAACTGCGCGCCCGACCCGGGCGCCCCCCAGGCCTCCAGCCACCCGCCGTGCAGGCGCGCGTCCTCCAGGCTGATCGACAGGCCCAGCCCGGTACCCCCGGTCTGCCGCGCCCGCGACGGGTCGGCCCGCCAGAACCGGTTGAACACCTGCTTCTCGTCGCCGGGCTGCAACCCGATGCCGTGGTCCCGGACGGTCAGCGCGACGGCGTCCTCGTCGGCCGCCAGCCGTACCTCCACGGGACCGTGCTCGCTGTGCTCGATCGCGTTGCCGATCAGGTTGCGCAGGATCCGCTCCACCCGGCGCGGGTCGACCTCGGCGATCACGTCGCGCTCCGGTACCCGCACGCCGAGCGTCACGTCGCACCGGCCGGCGAACGCGGTGAGCCGCTCGGCGACGTAGGTGACCAGCGGTACCAGGTCGGTCGGCTCGGCGTCGAGGACGGCGAACCCGGCATCGAAGCGGCTGATCTCCAGCAGGTCGGTGAGCAGGTCCTCGAACCGGTTGAGCTCGGCCTGCAACAGCTCGGCGCTGCGGGCCACCGCCGGCTCGAAGGTCGCCCGCGAGTTGAAGATCATGTCAGCCGCCATCCGTACCGTCGTCAGCGGGGTACGCAGCTCGTGCGACACGTCCGAGGTGAACCGCCGTTGCAGGCGCGACATCTCCTCCAGCCGGATGATCTGCCGCTGCAGGTTCTGCGCCATCTGGTTGAAGGACGCGGCCAGCAACGCCAGGTCGTCCTCGCCGTGCACCTCCATGCGCTGGTCGAGCAGCCCGGCGGACAGCCGTTGCGCGGTACGCGCAGCGAGCCGGACCGGCCGGACCACCAGCCGGGTGGTCAGCGCGGCGAGCACGGCCAGCAGGAGCACCAGCGCGACCCCGGTCGCGATGACCGTCGTCTGCACCAGGTCGGCCGCATCCTGCTCGGCCTTGAGCGGGAAGAGGTAGTAGAGCCCGAACTTGCCGAACGACAGCGGCACCGGGCTGCCCACGACGAGGTACTGGCGGGCGCCGGTGCCGTACACGTCGGCGAGGACGAACTGGTGGGCCACCTTGCCGTCGCCCACCCGCTGGCGCAGCGCCGGGGAGATCGCGGCGGCCGCGCCGGCCACCGGCGGCGCCACGAACTGCGCGCTGCTCGGGATCCGCGGCGTGGCGGGCAGGATGGCCAGGATCACCTGGCTGTCCGGCGACGACGTGGCCGGCTGCAGGGCCTGCCCGACCAGCGTGACGAGCCCGGGCAGGCTGGTGTCGGCCGCGTCGGTGACCCCGCCGAGCTGCGGGGCGGCCCGCCCGGCCGCGTCCTGTACCTGGCGCAGCCCGGTCTTGACCTTCGCGTTGACCACCCCGGCGGTGATCTGCGAGGCGACCACCGACCCGAACACGCCGACCAGCAGGCCGGAGACGAGCAGGGTGATGGCGACCATGCGCAGTTGCAGCGAGCGCCGCCAGGCGCGCCGCGCCACGCCCCAGGCCACCGCCAGGCGGTGCACGACGGTACGGTGCAGCGCCCGCGCGGCCGGATGGCGGCGCAGCCGGGTGTACCAGGACGCGAGCGGCACGACGACCTATCCGGTACCGGCCTTGTAGCCGACCCCGCGGACGGTCAGGATGATCTCCGGGCGCTCGGGATCGGGTTCGATCTTGGCACGCAGCCGCTGGACGTGCACGTTCACCAGCCGGGTGTCGGCTGCGTGCCGGTACCCCCAGACCTGCTCCAGCAGGACCTCGCGGGTGAACACCTGGCGGGGCTTGCGGGCCAGCGCAACCAGCAGGTCGAACTCCAGTGGCGTCAGCTTCACCTCGTCGCCGTCGCGGCCGACCATGTGCGCGGGTACGTCGATGGTGATCTGGTTGCCCGCCGGCCCGATGGTCAGCAGCTCGGGAGTCACGTCCTCTCCCCGGCGCAGCCGGGCGCGCATCCGGGCGACCAGCTCCTTGGGCTTGAACGGCTTCACCACGTAGTCGTCGGCGCCGGACTCAAGCCCGAGCACCACGTCGACGGTGTCGCTCTTGGCGGTCAGCATGACGATCGGGATGCCGGACTCGGCGCGGATGGCCCGGCAGATGTCGATCCCGCTCATGCCGGGCAGCATCAGATCGAGCAGCACGATGTCCGGCCGGGCATCGCGGAAGGCGCCCAGCGCCCGTTCACCGTCGGCCACGAAGGACGGAAGGAAACCCTCGCTGCGCAGCACGATGCCGAGCATCTCAGCGAGGGCGGGGTCGTCGTCGACGACCAGCACCCGGGCTCTCATGCGACCAATATTCCATCTCCCGCGGCGGAACCGGGAACCCGGCGGCGCGGCCCGCCATGATCCGGACGAACCGGACAGGGTACGGCCGGACCCCACCGGGTGCGGCGGCATGTCAGGATGGGGCCGCGGCTCAACCGAGGGGGGCAACCTGATCCCGCTGCGCCCGCTGACCCTGGCCGAGTTGATGGACTCGGCGCTCGAACTGCTCCGGCGCAATGCGCGGGGGCTGCTCGCCGCGAGCGCGATCCTCGCCGTGGTCGAGCAGTTGCTGCTGTACCCGGTTCAGGCAGCGGTCGGCGTCGTCGCGCCGTACCACTTTGCCGACCGCCTCGGCGCGGTCTGGCTGGTGCTCGCGGTCGGGCTGGGTACCGAGACGGCGATCATCGCGCTGCTCGGCGGGCTGGCCGCGCGGGCCGCGGTACCGGCGCTGGTCGGCGGCGACGCGGCACCCCGCTGGCTGGCCGGGCGTGGCAGCCGGCTCGGCGCGTTGCTGGCCCTTGCCGCTCTTGTCGGCGCCGGCGGCGCACTGACCGCGGCCGCCGGACTCGTGCCCTGGTTCTTCTGGTACCTGTTCACCGGCCTCGCCGCGCCCGCGCTGGTGATCGACCGGTTGGGCCCGCTGGCTGCACTCAGCCGCTCGTTCGTCATGGTCGGCCGCGGCCGGTGGCGCCCCGGCGGGATCCGGCTGCTCGGCTACCTCGCCTGGTATGCGATCCGCCTCGCGCTGGCCGCCGGCGGCACCGCCGCGCTGCAGCTCGTCGTCCACCTGCCCGGCCGGACCTGGTCGATGCTCGTCACGATGGTCGCGTGGGCGGTCGTCAACACCGTCGCCTACGCGGTGCTCGGCTGCCTCGACGCCGTCCTGCACGTGGAGAACCGGATGCGCGTCGAGGGCCTCGACCTCGCGCTGAGCCGCGCGCTGCGCCGGGGCGTCCCGCCCGACCGGATCCTCGCGGACGGGTAGCCGCATGGGCCGCTGGTGGGACGAGTTGGTCGCGCGCGTCGACGATACGGTCGGGCTGGGCCTGACGGCGCTGTTGCTGTTCGTGGCCGCCGCGCTGGTGGCGGCCGGCTGGTACTTCTGGCCGAAGTGGCTGCCCCGCAACTGGCCCCGGCGGGCCGGGGACGGCCGGGAGCGGCGCTGGCACTGGCCGCGGCTGCGCCGGCCGCGCTGGCGCTGGCGCTGGCCGTGGCGCCGGCGGCGGCGCGCGGAGGCCCGGCCGGCCGAGCCCGATCTGGTACCGCACGAGACCGACGAGCTGCCGGACCTGCCGGCGGAAGCGTTCCGGTCGCTCGCCGACCGGCTGGCCGCTGAGGGGCGCTTCGCGGAGGCGGTACGGGAACGGTTGCGCGGCATCGTCCGCGAGCTCGTCGACGCCGGGGTGGTGGAGAACCGGCCCGGCTGGACGGTGACCGAGCTGGCCGCCGCGGCGGGTGGCGCCCGGCCGCCGGTACGCCCGCCGCTGGACGCCGCGAGCCGGCTGTTCTCCGACATCTGGTACGGGCAACGCCCGGCCGCTGCGGAGCACGACGCGCGGATGCGGGAGTACGCCGCACACGTGCACGCCGCCCTGACACCGGCGCGTGTGTCGTGAGCGTCGAATCGACCGCGCCCGCCCGGCGGAAGCCGCGCAACCGGCGCTGGGTGCGGCTGGTGATCCCGTTCGCAGTGGTGGTCGCCCTGCTGGTCGGCACCGGCATCGTGCATGCCATGCAGGCGCCCGACGTCACCGACCCGGCATACCTGAACCCGGGCAGCGACGCGGCGATCGGCGGCGCCCGGCTGGCCGGCCTCCTCACCGCGCGCGGGATCACCGTCGACCGGGTCACCAAGAGCTCCGACGCGCTGGTCGCGGCGTACCGCGGCGACGTGACCCTGTTCGTCCCCGCGCCGGGCCTCATGCATGCCTACTACCTGCGCATGCTCAAGCTGCTCCCGGCCACCACCCGGGTGGTGCTGGTCGAGCCGAGCCCGCTCACCCTCGGCGGGGGGCTGATCCCGGTCGGGAAATCCGGAAACCGGTGGACCACCAGGGCGGTACCGCCGGACTGCGCCCTACCGGAGGCGGTCGGTGCCGGCGTTGCGGGCGCGTACCACGTCTTCTACGGCAAGGTGGCCGGCGAGACCGCCCGGTGCTACCACGGCGCGCTCGTCGGCACCCGGTACGCCGCCGCCGAGGTGATCCTGGTCGGCGCGACCGACCCGTTCCGCAACGACCGCATCGGCGAGCACGGCAACGCCGCGCTGGCCAGCGGACTGCTCGCCCGGCACGGCCGGGTGGTCTGGCTGGACCTGCACCACAGCGAGCCACCGCCCCGGGTGATCGAGCGGTCCCCCGACCCCGGCCAGTTCGGCGCGCCGCCGTCGCTGGGTACCGGCGGCTCGCCCGACCCCGACTTCCCCGTCAACCAGGGCGGGAACCAGCAGGGCAGCGGCGGTGGCGATGGAGGCGGTAGCGGTTCCGGAGGGGAGCCGCCGACGCCCCCGTACTGGAAGCTGCTGCCGCTCTGGGCCTGGGCCGGGCTCGCCCTGCTCGGCCTGGCGGCGGTCGCCTTCGCCCTGGCCCGGGCGCGCCGGCTCGGTCCGCCGGTCAGCGAGCCGCTGCCGGTGGCGGTCCGCGCGGCGGAGACGGTCGAGGGGCGGGGCCGGCTGTACCGGCGCGCCAAGGCCCGGCACGCCGCCCTGCACACGCTGCGGACGAGCGCGCTGGCCCGGTTACGCTCGGCTCTCGACATCCCGCCCGACGCGCGCCGGGCGGCGATCATCGAGGCGGTCGCCGCGCGTACCGGCTGGCCCCCGGACCACGTCGACGCGATCCTCTACGGCGCCGAACCGGCCGAGGACGCCGAGCTGGTTCGCCTGGCCCGCGACCTCGACCACCTGCTGCACCTGTCCATCGACATCAACACCACCGACATCCACAAGGGAGCACCGCCATGACCGACCGGAGCGAGGTCATCAGCCAACTCAGCCGGCTCATCGGTCATGAGGCCAGCGAGCGGAGCGAGGTGGCCACATGACCGAAGCGCTGGCTGTCTCACAGGACGGCGCCGGCACTGACGGCAACCAGGCGCGGGAGGCGCTGGCCCGGCTGCGCGCGGAGGTCGCGAAGGTCGTCGTGGGCCAGGACGCCATCGTCAGCGGCCTGGTCATCGCGCTGCTGTGCCAGGGACACGTGTTGCTGGAAGGGGTACCGGGGGTGGCCAAGACGCTGCTCGTGCGTACCCTGGGCACCGCGCTGGACCTGTCGACCAAGCGGCTGCAGTTCACCCCGGATCTCATGCCCGGCGACGTCACCGGTTCGTTGATCTTCGATACCCGTACCGCGGCGTTCCAGTTCCGCGAGGGCCCGGTGTTCACCAACCTGCTGCTCGCCGACGAGATCAACCGGACCCCGCCGAAAACGCAGGCGGCGCTGCTGGAGGTCATGGAGGAGCGCCAGGTGTCGGTGGAGGGCGATCCCCGGCCGCTGCCCGACCCGTTCGTCGTCGCAGCCACCCAGAACCCGATCGAGTACGAGGGCACCTACCCGCTGCCCGAGGCGCAGCTGGACCGGTTCCTGCTCAAGCTGTCGGTACCGCTGCCCAGCCGGGATGAGGAACTGGGCGTGCTGCGGGCGCACCACGCCGGCTTCGACCCGCGTGACCTCGCCGCAGCCGGGGTCCGTCCGGTGGCCGGCGCCCGGGATCTGGCCGCGGGACGGGCGGCGGTACAGCGGGTCGGCGTCGCCGACGCGGTACTCGCGTACATCGTCGACCTCTGCCGCGCCACCCGCACCTCGCCCTCACTCGAACTGGGTGCCTCCCCCCGCGGTGCCACCGCGCTGATGGCCACCGCGAAGGCGTGGGCCTGGCTGCTCGGCCGCGACTACGTGACCCCCGACGACGTCAAGGCGCTGGCCCGGCCGACCCTGCGGCACCGGGTCCGCCTGCGGCCGGAGGCGCAGCTCGAAGGGGTCACCGTCGACGCCGTCCTTGACTCGGTACTGGCCACCGTACCGACCCCGCGATGATCACCTGGCGCCCCGCCGTGGTACTCGCCGCCGGCGCGGCGGTGGTACCGCTGCTGCCGTCGCCCTGGCTGGGCGTCGCGCTGCTCGCGGCCGCGGTCGTCGTGGCCTGCGCGCTGGACGCGGCGCTCGCGGCCGCGCCGCGCGACGTGCGGCTGGAGCGCGAGGGCGCCCGCCAGGTGCGGCTCGACGACACCGCCGAGGTCGCGCTGCTCGTCACGAACACGGGGGTACGGCGGCTGCACGCGGAGATCCGCGACGCCTGGGTACCGTCAGCCGGCGCCACGCCCTACGCGCAGCGGGTCGAACTCGACCCCGACGAAACCGCCCGCCTGGTCACCACGCTGCGCCCGACCCGGCGCGGCGACCGTCCCGCCGTCCGGGTGACCGTGCGCTCCTACGGGCCGCTGCAGTTCGCGTACCGGCAGCCATCCGTGCACCGGGCGGACGCGATGTCGCCGGCGTGGCGGCTGCGGGTACTGCCCCGGTTCGCGTCGCGCCGCCTCCTGCCGGAGAAGCTTGCCCGGCTGCGGGTGATCGACGGGATGATGGTGACCCGCGGCCGGGGCCAGGGTACCGAGTTCGACACGCTGCGCGAGTACGTGATCGGCGACGACGTCCGCTCGATCGACTGGCGGGCCAGCGCCCGGCGCTCCGACGTCATCACGCGCACCTGGCGCCCGGAACGGGACCGCCGCGTCCTGTGCGTCCTCGACACCGGGCGCACCTCGGCCGCCCGGGTGGCCACGGTCCTCGGCGACCGGACCCTGGACGAGCCGCGGCTCGACGCCGCCATCGACGCCGCTCTGCTGCTCGCCACGCTGGCCAGCCGCGCCGGCGACCGGGTGGACCTGCTCGCGATCGACACGACGGTACGCGCGGCGGTCGGCGGCGGCTCCAGCCGCAGCCTGCTCCCCCGGCTGACCAACGCGATGGCGCCGCTCCAGCCGGCCCTGGTGGAGACCGACTTCGGGCTGGTCGCCGGCGAGGTACTGCGCCGGGAGCGCAAACGCGCCCTCGTCGTACTCTTCACCGCCATGGAGGCCGGGGCGCTCGGCGAAGGGCTGCTGCCCGTGTTGACCCAGCTCACCACGCGACACAAGGTCGTGCTGGCGGCGGTACACGACCCGGCCGTCGCCGAGCTCGCCAGCCGGCGCGGCGACGCGGCTGGCGTGTACGCGGCCGCCGCCGCGCACCGCACGCTCGCGGAACGCGACCGGCTACGCTCCGCGCTCAGCCGCCACCAGGTCGAGGTCGTCGACGCCCCCGCCGACATGTTCGCCTCCCGCGTCGCCGACGCATACCTGACCATGAAGGCGACCGGAAAGCTCTAGACCGCCGGCCGGACGTCCTCGTTCAGCTCGGCATCGAGGTCGGTGCTGACCGCCTCCCGCTTCGCGCGGCCCCCGAGGACGACCACGTACCCCAGGAACACCAGCCACACCACGACGCCGATCGCACCAGCAGCACGGCCACCAGCCCGAGTGCGACGAGGGTACCGGAGCGGGCGGTCTCGGCCAGCGCACGGCCGCGGGTACGGCCGGGTCCGGGTGCGATCCAGGCCCAGCCGATCCGCAGGCCGACCCCGGCCGCGATGAACACCGCGGTCAGCTCCAGCAGCCCGTGCGGGACGATCAGCCCGAAGAACACGTCGGACCGGCCGTTGCCGATCATGACGCCGCCGATCAGCCCGAGGTTGAACAGGTTCATCGCCAGGAAGTACAGCACCGGCAGGATCAGGATCCCGGAGACGAGGCACTGACCGGCCAGCAGCGCGTTGTGCGTCCAGACCTCCAGCGCGAAGTTCTGCGCCTGGTTGGACGAGTAGTAGTCCTGGAACTCGCCGTTGACGATCGCCTGGATGGTGCCGTTGCTGAGGAAGGCGGACTGTACGTCGGGGTGGGCGGCCACGTAGTACATCATCAGGAAGGCCAGCCCGGTGTTCGCCACCGCGACCGTGCCCCACCACGGCCACGCCTCGTAGACGGCCAGCGGAAAGGTCGCGGTGAAGAACCGGCCGACGGTACGCCAGGAGAACGCGCTTCCGCCGGTGATCGCGCCCCGCGCGGCGAGCAGGATCCGGGACAGCCGGGCCACCAGCGCCGGGTCGGGCGAGCGGCTGCGGATCACCGACAGGTGGGTACCGGCTCGCTGGTAGAGCGCGACCAGCTCGTCGGTCTCCTCGGGGCTGAGCCGGCGGCGCCGGGACAGGTCATCCAGACGGCGCCACTGGGCCGCATGCTCGGCCACATAGGCGTCGAGGTCCATGCCGGGCAGGGTATCTGGCGAGCCCCATCGGGGGTGGTCCGGCCGTGGTTGGATGTGCGGGTGAGCCTGGTCAGCGGCGAGGCCGTCGAGTTCGACATCCGGATCGCCCGGCTGGGCTCCCGTACCCTGGCGCTGCTGGTGGACATCATGGCCCAGATCGGCCTGACGTTCCTGCTGTATGTGGTGTTCATCGTCGTGCTGGGCATCGGCGCCTCGATCGGCGCGGCCGACGAGGCCCTCGCGGTCACCCTCCTGACGATCATGTTCGCGCTGGTCTTCATCGGGTACCCGACGCTGCTGGAGACGCTGACCGGTGGCCGGACGCTGGGCAAGCTGGCGATGGGGTTACGGGTGGTCCGCGACGACGGCGGCCCGATCCGGTTCCGCCACGCGCTGACCCGGGCGCTCGTCGCGACCGCGCTGGAGTGGCCGGGGCTTCTGCTGGTACCGGTCACCTGGGTGGTCAGCCTCTGGACGATGCTGGTCAACCCGCAGGGCAAGCGACTGGGCGACCTGATGGCCGGCACCATCGTCATCCACGAACGGACGCCGGCGAGCTGGGGCTGGGTACCGGCGATGCCTCCGCCGCTGGCCAACTGGGCCGCGACGCTGGACCTGACCGGGCTGGACGACGAACTGGCGCTCGCGGTGCGGCACTACCTCGCGCGCAACCGGGAGATCCGCGAGCCGGCCCGGTCCCGGCTGGGCTTCAGCCTGGCGAGCGAGGTCGCGGCGGTGACCACCCCGCCGGCACCGCCCGGTACCCCTGGCTGGGCCTACCTGGCCGCGGTCCTGGCTGAGCGCAACCGCCGCTCGGTACGCCGGCTCGCCCAGGCCCGGGCGGCTACCGCGACGGTCTGGCCGGAACTGGCCCGCGAGGTGCACCGTACCGGCTGGGTCCTCCCGCCGGTCGCGCCGCCACCACCGCTGCCGCCCGGTTCGTACCCGCCCGGTGGCCCGGTCCAGCCCGGCCTGGTCCGGCCGGCGGCACCCGCTACGCTCCGAGGCGGGCGGCATCTGGACTGACGAGCGCAGCGAGGAGGGAAGACGGCGCCTGGAGAGCCTCGGAGCCGCGCGAGCGGAGCGAGCGCCAACCTATCAGCGAAGCGGTCCCGACTCCGGGAAATGGCAGGCCACCGGCTGCCCCGCTGGTCCGATGATGTCCAGCGTCGGCTCCTTCGTCGCGCAGATCTCCTGCGCCTTCCAGCACCGCGTGCGGAACCGGCAGCCCGAGGGCGGGTTCAGCGGCGTCGGTACGTCGCCGGTCAGCCGGATCCGTTCCCGGGCGGTGCCGAGCACCTCGATGTCCGGTACCGCCGACAGCAGCGCCCGGGTGTACGGGTGCGCCGGGGTGTCGTAGATCTGGTGCCGGTCGCCGACCTCGACGATCTTGCCCAGGTACATGACCGCGATCCGCTGCGAGAAGTGCCGCACCACGGCGAGGTCGTGCGCGATGAACAGGAACGCCAGGTCGAACTCGCGCTGCAGCCCGCGCAGCAGGTTGACGATCTGCGCCTGGATCGACACGTCCAGTGCCGAGACCGGCTCGTCGGCGACGATCAGCTTCGGCCGCAGCGCCAGCGCCCGGGCGACCCCGATCCGCTGCCGTTGCCCGCCGGAGAACTCGTGCGGGAACCGGTTGTAGTGCTCCGGGTTGAGGCCGACGATCTCCAGCAGCTCCTGTACCCGCTTGCGCATGCCGCCGGGCACCTTGATCCCGTTGACCTGCAGCGGCATCGAAATGATCCGGCCGACGGTGTGCCGCGGGTTCAGTGACGAGTACGGGTCCTGGAAGATGATCTGGAGATCCTGGCGGATCGGGCGCAGCGCGCCGCCCTTGAGGTGGGTGATGTCCCGCCCGTCAAAAACGATCTTTCCGCCGGTCGGCTCCAGCAGCCGGACAACCGCCCGGCCGGTCGTGGTCTTGCCGCAGCCGGACTCGCCGACCAGGCCGAGCGTCTCGCCCGGAGCCACCGTGAAGTCCACGCCGTCGACGGCCCGCACCACGCCGCCGGAGCGGAACAGCTTGCCCCGGACCGGGAAGTGCTTGGCCAGCCCTTCGACCCGCAGCAGCGGCTCGCGCGGGGGCTTGCGCTCGGCGACCGCGGCACCGGACGGCGCGTTCTGGATCTCAGTCACTGTGTCTCCCGGTTCGCTCCGCGAGGCGCTTTGGTGCGCCGCCTTCCCTCGTCGCTGCGCTCCTCACTCCAGGCGACGCCGCGCCTCGCTCCGCTCACTGTGTCTCCCGGTTCGCTCCGCGAGGCGCTTTGGTGCGCCGCCTTCCCTCGTCGCTGCGCTCCTCACTCCAGGCGACGCCGCGCCTCGCTCCGCTCATGCCAGCTCCTCACTCACGACCGCCACACCGGTCTCCGCGCGTAGGTGTCCTTGCGGAACTGGTCGGGCAGGTGGCAGGCCACCAGGTGGCCGCGCTCGCCCTCGACCGGCAGGAGTTCGGGTACCTCGACGTCGCACGGGCCGCCGTTGAGCATCGCGTACCGGCAGCGAGGGTGGAACGAGCAGCCGGGCGGCAGGTTGATCAGGCTCGGCGGATTGCCCTTGATCGGCACGAGGTCCGCGTCGGAGTCCCCGTGTACCGACGGGATGCTCGACAGCAGCCCCCACGTGTACGGCATCTGCGCGGCGCGCAGGACCTGCTCGGCGGTGCCGTACTCGACGGCCCGGCCGCCGTACATGACCAGTACGTCGTCGGCGACCTGGGCGACCACGCCGAGGTCGTGCGTGATCAGGATGATCGCGGAGTTGAACTCCTTCTGCAGGTCCTCCAGGAGGTCGAGGATCTGCGCCTGGACGGTGACGTCGAGCGCGGTGGTCGGCTCGTCGGCGATCAGCAGGTCCGGATCGTTGATCAGGGACATGGCGATCATGGCACGCTGCCGCATACCGCCGGAGAACTCGTGCGGGTACTGGTCGAACCGCTTCTGCGGCTGCGGGATGCCCACCCGGTCGAGCATCTCGACGGCTCGGACCCGTGCCGTCGACTTCGACACGTTGTGGTGGACCCGGTAGGCCTCGACGATCTGCCGGCCGATCGTGTAGTACGGGTGCAGGGCGGACAGCGGATCATCTCCTGGCCGCGCATCCGGCGTACCTTGTCCTCCGGCAGCTTCAACACGTCCTTGCCGCCGACGGCGATCTGCCCGCTCATCGTGGTCCGCTTCCGGTTGTGCAGGCCCATGATCGACAGGCTGGTCACGCTCTTACCCGAGCCGGACTCGCCGACGATGCCGAGGGTCTTGCCGCGTTCCAGTTCGAAGGACACCCCGTCGACGGCCCTCACCACCCCGTCCTCGGTGGCGAACCGTACCCGCAAGTCCTTGACCTGCAGGTATGTCCCGGAGTACGGCGTAGCGGCGCGGGTGGTGCGGTCTGTGGTCATCCGAGGGTCCTTGTTCAGCCGAGCTTTACCCGGGGGTCGATAAATGCATACAGCATGTCGACGAGAACCGTCGAGATGACCAGGAACGAAGCGGCGATGAGGACGGTCGCCATCACCACCGGCAGGTTGAGATTTCCGATCGCGTCCACCGCGATCTTGCCCATCCCGTGCAGGCTGAACGTTGTCTCGGTGATGACCACGCCACCGAGGTTGACGCCCAGATCGAGGCCGGCGATGGTGACGATCGGGGTGATAGCGGCCCGCAGCGCGTGCCGGAAGTTCACGGTCCGCGGGCTGACCCCCTTGGCCCGCGCGGTCCGGACGAAGTCCTCCGAGAGGGTTTCGAGCATCTGCGCCCGGGAGAGCCGGGCGTAGAGCGCTGAGTTGATCACGCCGAGCGTGAACCAGGGCAGGATCAGCCCGTACGCCCACTGGAACGGGTTGTCGAGCGGGCTCGTGTAGCTCGGCCTGGCCACCCAGTGCAGGCCGTACACGAAGACGGCCATCAGGATCAGGCCGAGGACGTAGATCTGCATGGATGCGCCGCCCAGGGCGAACCCGATGGAGAACTTGTCCAGCGGACTACCGCGTCGGAGCGC
>WNGR01000529.1_pt1 | contig 76197 bp, 67 predicted proteins | sample 5407581 | NCBI WGS metagenome assembly WNGR01 (sample SAMN13153383, study PRJNA577476) | soil metagenome | isolation source: 80 cm soil or saprolite under Garry oak tree replicate 2 | place: USA:California | collected 2016-06-15
ATCCGGCGCAGCGCGACCGGATCGCCGACTGTCCACTGTGGACCGCCTGGCGCGACGGCGACCGGTACCCGCGCACCGGCATAGGCCCCGGCCAGCTCGGTCAGCAGCGCGCGCAGCTCGACCGGCTCGTGGCCGCGCAGGCCGGGATCGCCCTCGTCGGCACGGGCCAGCAGGAGCAGGTCGGAGACGAGCCGGCCCAGCCGGTCGACGTCGGCGGAGAGGTCCGCCAGGGCCGGCGGCTCGCCCAGGTGTGCGGCGACGTCGAGCTGGGTCCGCAGCGACGCGATCGGGCTGCGTAGTTCGTGGGCGGCGTCGGCGACGAACGCGCGCTGCCGGGACCGGGCCGCCTCCAGCCGGTCGAGCATGCGGTTGAGCGTCAGGGCCAGGCGGTGCAGCTCGTCCTCGCCGTCGGGTACCGGCAGCCGGCCGACCTGGGCCGCGCTGATCTCCTCGGCACCGCGGCGCAACTGTTCGACCGGCCGCAGCGTCCAGCCCACCACCCACCAGGCCAGCGCCGCGAGGGCACCGAGCAGCAGAGGGTACGCGACGAGGAGCGCGTGTGCCACCGTGGCGAGGCTCTGCCGGATGTCCGCCGCCGGAATGGCCACGAGCACGGTGCGCGACCCGGACGGGCTCTGTTCGGCGACCACCCGTAGATCGCCCTCGATACCGACCCGGTCGCCGCCGATGATGACCACGCGACCCTGCTGCGCCCGGGCCAGCTCGTCGGGGTGCAGCAGCGGGTTGAGCCGGTCGGCCGTGATCGAGGCCGCCAGTACCCGGTTCTGGTCGTCGAGGACCTGGACGAACTGGGTGCCCGCGGTGGGTACCGGGTTGACCAGCCCGTTGGCGTCGATGAGGTCGACGACGTCGGCAGCCGCCCGGCGCGCCCCGGAGTCCAGCGCCTTGTCCAGCACCACGCGCAGCACGGACACCAGCAGCAGCCCGCCGAGCAGCAGGCCGACCGCGAGCCCGCCGGTGCCGATGAGCATCAGCCGGCCACGCAGGGACAGCCGCCGGAACCATCCCATCTAACCCACCAACCGGTACCCGGCGCCGCGGACGGTCTGCAGCGACCGCACGTCGTACGGCTGGTCGATCTTGCGACGGAGGTAGCCGACGTAGACCTCGACCACGTTGGGGTCGGTGTCAGCCCCGGCGTCCCAGACGTGGTCGAGCAGCTCGGTCTTCGTGACCACCTCGTCGCGGTGCCGCATCAGGTACTCGAGCAGGGCGAACTCCCGCGTGGTCAGCGGGATCTCCTGGCCCTCGCGGCTGACCCGGCGGGTCGCCGGATCCAGGCTCAGGCTGCCGGCGCTGAGCACCGCCGGGCGCTCCGGCGCGCCCCGGCGCAGCAGCGCGCGCAGCTTGGCCAGCAGTACCACGAACGAGAACGGCTTGGTCAGGTAGTCGTCGGCGCCCGAGTCGAGCCCGTCAGCCTGGTCGTACTCGCCGTCCTTGGCCGACAGCATGAGCACCGGCACCCAGTTCTGCTCCGCGCGCAGGGTGCGCACGATCCGGTATCCGGACAGGCCCGGCAGCATGATGTCGAGCACGACCGCGTCGTACCCCTCGTGCCGGGCCGCCTCCAGCCCGGTCAGCCCGTCGGCGGCCAGGTCGACCGCGTAGCCCTCGGCGGTCAGGCCGCGCTGGAGCGCGCGGGCCAGCCGCGGCTCGTCCTCCACCACCAGCACCCGCATGCGCTAAGAGTGGCACGTGGGTAGGACGTTTCTCAGCAGGTCTCAGGGCGCACACAGGTCGGCAGCCGCAGGATGGGGGCACGAGGGATGAAACAAGGAGGCGTTTCGGATGTCCGTCATCACGTCCCGACCGGTGCTCCGGTGGGCGGTACCGGCCGGTCTGGTCCTGGTCGTCCTGGGCGCAGGCGCGCTGACCACGGCGCTACAGGCCTCGGCGGACGTGCGGCTGCCCCAGCGCAGCGCCGCCCAGTTGCTGGTCGACCTTCAGACGGCCCAGCTCGACGGGGTGTCCGGTACCGTCGTGGAGCGCGCCGACCTCGGCCTGCCGGCCCTGCCCGCGAGCCTCGCCGGGAGCAACGGCACCGACCTCACCTCCCTGATCAGCGGCTCGAACACCATGCGGGTGTGGTACTCCGGCAAGGACAAGGCGCGGGTCGCCCTGATCCGCACCTTGGGTGAGTCCGACATCATCCACAACGGCACGGACACCTGGGTCTGGAACAGCCGGGAGAACACCGCGGTGCACTACAAGGAGACCGCCACCGGCGACCACGCCGCCAAGCCCGACGTGACGCCGAGCGGGCTGCCCAGCGACCTGCCGAAGACGCCGCAGGAGATGGCCGACCGGGTACTGGCGGCGCTCGACCCGACCACCGCCGTCAGCACCGACAGCAACGCGATCGTGGCCGGGCACAAGGCCTACCAGCTGGTACTGCGGCCGCGGGACACCGCCTCGCTCATCGCCGAGGTCCGCATCGCGATCGACGGCACCGCACACGTACCGACCCGGGCCCAGGTCTTCGCCAAGGGCAGCCTGGACAAGGCGGCCTTCGAGATCGGCTTCACCCAGGTCAGCTTCAAGCGCCCGGACAACGGCGTGTTCGCGTTCAACCCGCCGCCCGGCGCGAAGGTGACCGAAGCGGACGAGGCCGCGAAGAACGCCGCCGGCAAGGACGGCGCGACGAGGCCGCAGGACGGGGCGACCAAGCCGGCCGCGCCGAGCGCGCCCACGCAGGAGCCGAAGACGGCGATCATCGGCAAGGGGTGGACTGCGGTACTGGTGGCCCGGCAACCGGTGTCCGGCACGGCGCCGAAGAACGGCCAGACCGACCGTGCCCAGGCCGGCTTGCAGGGCTTCGTCGACCGGCTGCCGCAGGTGCACGGCGCCTTCGGTACCGGCCGGGTCCTCACGTCGCGACTGTTCACCGCACTGCTGCTCGACGACGGCCGGGTACTGGTCGGCGCGGTCGACGAGAACCGGCTGATCGCCGCGGCCAACGATCCGGCGGCAGCGCTGAGGTGAGTCACGCTGAACTCGCGGTCGCCTCGACGGGGTTGACCAAACGGTTCCGGTCCGGTCAGGTCGCGGTGAACGCCATCGACCTGGCCGTACCGTACGGCTGCGTCTACGGGTTCCTTGGACCGAACGGATCCGGCAAGACCACGACCATCCGGCTGCTGCTCGGCCTGGTCCGCCCGACGGCCGGTAGGCACACCCTGCTCGGCTCGGGCATGCCGGGCGGCGCGGCCCGGGTCCTCCCGCGGGTCGGTGCGCTGGTCGAGGGGCCGGCGTTCCACCCGTACCTGTCCGGGTTGGACAACCTGCGCCGGCTCGACGCCGCCGACCGGACCGCCGATCCCCGCTCGGGGCGCGCCCGCATCGACGGCGCGCTGGACCGGGTCGGGCTGCTCGCCGCGGCCCGCAAGCGCTACCGCCACTACTCGCTCGGGATGCGCCAGCGGCTGGCCATCGCGGCGGCGCTGCTGCGGCCGCGTGAGCTGTTGATCCTCGACGAGCCGACCAACGGCCTCGATCCGCAGGGCACCCGGGAGGTGCGCAGCCTGCTGACGGCGCTGGCCGCCACCGGTACCACGGTGGTGCTCTGCACCCACCTGCTGTCCGAGGTGGAGCAGATCTGCTCGCACGTCGGTGTGATGCACCTGGGCCGGCTGGTCGCCCAGGGCCCGCTCTCGCAGCTGCGGGCGCGCACCGCGCCGCGGGTCGAGGTGCTCTCCGCGGATCCGCCGGGCGCCGCCCGGGTGCTCACCGAGCTGGGGCTGACCGAGGTGGCCACGAGCGGGCAGGCGGTCACCGGGGTGCTTGGCGGGGTGGTGCCGGAGAAGGTCGTGGCCGCGCTGGTCCACGCCGACGTACCGGTACGGGGGTTCACCGTGCAGTCGGCCGACCTGGAGGAGATGTTCGTCCAGCTGACCGGGGAGGGCTTCGATGTCAGCGGCTGACGTTGCGGCGGTTGACGTCGCGCTACCCCGCCGAGTCTCGACAAGGTTCTTCCGGTCGGAGCTTTGGCTGATCTTCGGCCGGCGGCGTAACTGGGTCGGCATGGCGGTACTGACGACCGTGCCGATCCTGCTGATCATCGCGGTCAAGGTGTCCCCGCCGTCCGGCGGGGAGGGGCCGGACTTCGTCAACCAGATCACCCAGAACGGGGTGTTCGCCGCACTCGCCGCGCTGACGCTGGAGATGCCGCTGTTCCTGCCGGTGGCGATCGCGGCGATCTCCGGAGACTCGATCGCCGGCGAGGCCAACCTGGGCACGCTGCGGTACCTGCTCGCGGTACCGGTCGACCGGACCCGGCTGCTCGTCGTCAAGTTCGCCGCGATCTCGGTGTTCGCGCTCGCCGCGACCCTGCTCGTCGCCGGTACCGGAGCGCTGCTCGGGCTGGTCGTGTTCGGTGGGGGTCCGCTGGTCACCCTGTCCGGTACCGCACTGCCGTTCTGGGCCGGCGTCGGGCGCCTGCTGCTGGCCTGCGGGTACCTGACGGTGTGCCTGACCACGCTGGGCGCGATCGGCATGTTCGTGTCCACGCTGACCGAGCAGCCGGTCGGCGCCACCATCGCGACCCTGGTACTCACCGTCGGCAGCGAGATCGTGGACGCGATCCCGCAGACCTCGGCAGTCCACCCGTACCTGCCGACGCACTACTGGTTCGCGTTCGCCGACCTGCTGCGGGACCCGATCGGTACCGACCAGCTCTGGACCGGCCTGCTGTCGGCCGCCGCCTTTGTCACGATCTTCGGTGCGGCCGCCTGGGCCCGTTTCGCCGGCCGCGACGTGACGAGCTGACTCGGGCACCAGCAGCGCGCTACTCTTCGGTAACCCCACGAGGAGATGACCGATGGCGCTCGACGTCCCGTACCGTTCGATCCCCGACATGTTCCGCCGCCGCGTGGCCGCCACGCCGGACCGGGAGGCGCTGGGCTACCCGACCCCGGACGAGGGCATCGGCTGGCTGACCTGGGCCGATGCCGACCGGCGGGTGACCGCGATCGCGGCCGGCCTGATCGGGCTGGGCGTGGCGCCGCAGGACCGGGTCGCCGTCCTGTGCGGTACCCGCGTCGAGTGGATCCTGGCCGACTTCGGCATCAACTGCGCCGGCGCGGCGACGACCGCCATCTATCCGACCACCGAGCCGGACGAGGCCGTGTTCATCGTCCGCGACTCCGGGTCGAAGGTACTTATCGCCGAGAACGCCGACCAGGCCGCCAAGCTGGCCGAGGCCGACCTGGCGCACGTCGTGGTCATCGACGGCGACGGGGACCTCACGCTCGCCGAGCTGGAGCGCCGGGGCGCCGCCGCGCTGGAGGCCGACCCGGGGCTGGTCGACCGGGCCATCGAGGGGGTACTGCCGGACCAGCTCGCCACGCTCATCTACACGTCCGGTACCACGGGGCGGCCCAAGGGCGTGGAGCTGCGGCACGCCGGCTGGTGCTGGGAGGGCGTCGCGCAGTGCGAGCCGGGCCTGCTCCAGGACAGCGACCTGCACTACCTCTGGCTGCCGCTGGCACACTCGTTCGGCAAGGCGTTGGTCTGCGGGCTGACCCACGGGGCGGTCAGGACCTACGTGGACGGCCGGGTCGACAAGCTGGTGGAGAAGCTGGGCCAGGTACGCCCGTCGCTGATGGCCGCACCGCCGCGGATCTACGAGAAGATCTACAACGTGGTGGTCAGCACGGCCACCGCCGGTGGTGGGGCGAAGGCCAGGATCTTCAACTGGGCGGTACGGGCCGGCAAGCGCGCGGTCGCCCTGGAGCAGGAGGGCCGGCGCGTTCCCCCCGGCCTCGCCCTGCAGCGCGCGATCGCGGACCGGCTGGTGTTCAGCAAGCTGCGCGAGCGCCTCGGCGGCCGGATCCGCATCCTGTGCTCGGGCGCGGCGCCGCTGTCCAAGGACATCGCGCTGTTCTTCGCCGCCGCGCGCCTGCCGCTCATGGAGGGGTACGGCCTGTCCGAGACCAGCGCCGGCAACTTCGTCAACCGCCCCGGCCGGCTCAAGGTCGGTACCGTCGGCCAGCCGCTGGGCGACCTCGAATGCCGGATCGACGCCGACGGCGAGATCCTGCTGCGCGGCGCACCGGTCATGCACGGGTACCACAACCTGCCCGACCAGACCGCGGAGGCGTTCACCGATGACGGCTTCTTCCGTACCGGCGACATCGGCGAGCTGGACGCCGACGGGTACCTGCGGATCACCGACCGCAAGAAGGACCTCATCAAGACCTCGGGCGGCAAGTACGTCTCGCCGACCCACGTCGAGGGACTGTTCAGGTCGATCTGCCCGTACACCTCCCAGGTGCTCGTCATCGGCCAGGCACGCAACTACTGCACGATGCTCGTGACGCTGGACCCGGACGCGATCGCGAAGTGGGCGGCGGGCGGGCCGCTGGCGGACCGGCCGTACGCCGAGATCGCCGCCGCGCCCGCCACCCACGAGCTCGTCGAGGGGTACGTCAAGGAGCTCAACGGCCGGCTGAACCGCTGGGAGACCGTCAAGAAGTTCACCATCCTGCCGCGCGATCTGTCCATTGAGGACGGTGAGCTGACCCCGTCGATGAAGATCAAGCGCCGGATCGTGGAGAAGTCGTTCGCGTCGCAGATCGACGCGCTCTACTCCGGCACTGTGGCCGAACTCCTGGGCTAATCCCCGGTCGCCACCACACCGGCCTTCTCGATCATCAGTACCGACGTGCGCTGCGGCACCACCGGCCGGTGCAGCACGCCCAACCGGACCACCACGTCGTCGACGCGGCACAGCGTGTGGTTGACCCAGGATTCGGTCGTCTCGTCGATGACCCGCTGGACGTCGAGCTTCTCCAGCACGCCGACAAGAGGCTCGTTGTTGATCTCGTAAGGCATACCGGCAAGCCTAGGATGGCGGTATGACGCAGATCTACGCACCAGGTACCCCGAACTGGGTTGACCTGGGTACCACCGACGTGCCGGCGGCTGCGGCGTTCTACGGCGGCCTGTTCGGCTGGACGCTGGACGATCTCGGCCCCGAGGCCGGCGGGTACGGGATGTTCCGTAAGAACGGCAACCTGGTGGCCGGAGTGGGCCCGGCGACCGACCCCGCCCGGGGTACCTCCTGGGCGACCTACTTCGCCACCGATGACGCGGGCGACGCCGCCACCAAGGTCCAGGCCCACGGCGGTCAGGTCATCGTGGCGCCGATGGACGTCTTCGACCAGGGGCGGATGGCGGTGTTCAGCGACCCGGCCGGGGCGTTCTTCGCCGTGTGGCAGGCCGGCAAGCACCTCGGCGCCGAGCTGGTCAACGAGCCGGGCAGCCTGACCTGGAACGAGCTGACGAGCACCAACATCGACGCCGCCAAGGTGTTCTACCCGGCTGTACTCGGCGTGACCATCCGGGACGTGTCCATGGGCGAGGGCATGACCTACACCCTCTTCGAGGTCGAGGGGCGGCCGGTGGCCGGCGGCATGGCCGTGGACCCGGCGGGGATGCCCACGCAGTGGTCGGTCTACTTCGCAGTGGACGACGCCGATGCGGCGTACGCGAAGGCGGTCGAGCTCGGCGCCTCGACGATCATGGGGCCGGAGGACTCACCCGCGGGCCGCTTCGCGATCCTCACCGATCCGCAGGGCGGCATGTTCGCCATCATCAAGAACAACCCCGACTTCGTCGTCTGAGCCGGCGAGCCGGCCCGGCGCCCGGCCGACCGGGCGCCGGGCCAGGCACGCCGGGAACCGGCCCGGCATTGGGCGACCAGCGCGAGAACCGGCCCGGCATTGGGCGACCAGCGCAACGGGAACCGGCCCGGCGCTAGGCGACCAGGGCCGGCGCCTCCCAGCCGCGGCGGGCCGGCCGGTCCAGGTCGCCGCGCGCGGCGGCGATCCGCTTCACCGCGTCGGCGAGCTGGTCGACCGGAAGCGTGTACGGCAACCGCAGGAACCGCTCCATGGTCCCGTCGACACCGAAGCGCGGCCCAGCCGCGAGCCGGACCCCATACGACTCGGCGGCCCGCGCCAGCGCACCGGAGATCGGCGCGTCCAGCTCGACCCAGACGCTCAACCCGCCGGTCGGTACCCGGAACCGCCACTCGGGCAGCTCCGCCCGCAGCGCCGCGACCAGGGCATCGCGCTGGGCGCGTAGCAGGTGCCGGCGCGCGGTCAGGACGGCGTCGCCATAGCGCAGCAGCCGGGCCGCGACGAGCTGGTCGAGTACCGGGCCGGCCATGTCCACCCCGATCCGCAGTGCGGCCAGCCGCTGTACCAGCGGAGCCGCCGCGCGGATCCAGCCGACCCGCAGGCCGCCCCAGAACGGCTTGCTCATCCCGCCGATCGACAGTACCCGGGCGTGCCGGTCGAACGACGCGACCGGCGGCGGCAGCGCCGGCTCGTCGAGCGGGAGATCCACGAACGACTCGTCGATGATCAGATCGGTACCGGCGACGTGTGCCGCCCGCGGCAGCCGCTCGCGCAGCGCGACGTCCATGAGGTGCCCGGTCGGGTTCTGGAACTCGGGTACCAGGTAGGCCACCCGGGGCTGGTTCTGGCGCAGCGTGGCGAGCAGCAGCTCGGCGTCCCAGCCGGACTCGGGCTGCAACCCGTGGGTGAGCACCCGGCCGCGCCGCCCGACGATCGCGGCCAGCGCGTTGGGGTAGGTCGGCGACTCGACGAGTACCGGCTGGCCGGCCGGTACGAGCAGGCGCAGGGCGAGGTCCAGGGCGTGCTGGACACCGCTGGCGATCATGATCTGGTCGGGGCTCGTCGGCAGGCCACGCGCCGCATAGAGCTGGGCAATGGCACCGCGCAGCTCGATCAGCCCGCTGGGGTGGTACCCGGGGCCGGACAGGTACCGCGGCAGGTCCTCGAGCGCCTCGGTCGCGGCGACCGCGAGCTGTGGCGGCGCGGGCAGCGCGGCACTGCCCAGGTCGAGCACGTCGGAGTCGCTCTCCGGAGTCCACAGGCCGTGGCCGCCCACCCGGGCGCCGCCGGGCATCGTGGTCCAGCTTCCGGCGCCGCGCCGGCTGGTCAGGTGGCCGGTTTCGCGCAGGCCACGGTACGCGGCGGTGACCGTGGTCCGGCTGATGCCCAGCGCCACGGCCAGCTCGCGTTCGGCCGGCAGCCGTACCCCCAGCGGCAGCCGCCCGTCGCTGAGCAGCCCCCGTACCGTCGCGGCGAGAGCGGCGTAGTCCGGCACACTCCGGCCACCCTGCCAGCGGCCGAGCAGGCGGGCCAGTTGCGGTCCCTGTAGGACGGTCGTCATAGCCACTCCCGGTAGATCGCCGCCTTGCTGGTCCGGCCAAGTGCCGGCCCACGAAATTGGCCCTGTCAAGGGGGTTCGATTGGCCTTCAGACTGGCATCCGTGACCACGATTGGCAACCGGATCGGACCGATGGTGCAGCCGTTTCTGCCACGGCTGACGGTACGGGCACCGCCGCCCGCGCCCGCGGCCGCGGCCGTGGCCGTGGCCGGGTGAGGGTGAACCCGATGCCGGCGCTGCGGGGAGCCTGGTCTTCCCCTGCTGCCGCCGAGGGTGGACAGTGAGGCTGTCGACTCTGCGGGCGGTGCGCGATGACGGCAACGATGCACGACGAACTGACCACTCCGGTTGAAGAAGCTCCCCGAGCACCCCGGAAGCCGGTTCGTCGCCGGTGGACCGCGCGGGTGCCGACGGTGTTCAGTGTGATCCTCACGATCACCGCGCTGGTCTCCGCGATCGGCGCGGTGGGCGGCGCGTTGATGGTCCACATGGGACCGGTCCGGGAGATCGCTCTGCTCCTGCTTCTGCCGGTACCGGCCAACCTCGGCTATGCCGCGTTCGTGGCGGTACTGGCAGCCGGTGTGGCCCGGCGCAAACGGGTGGCGTTCTGGTTCCTGGTCATCTACTTCTCCGTGCGGCTGTTCCTCGACCTCGCGGCGCTCGTGCTGTTCGGCATCACCCGGCTGTTCGACGCCAAGAACATCGACGTCGAGCTAGGTGCGGACGGGCTGACGCTGATCTCCCTGCATGCCGCGTTCATGGTCGGCCTCCTGGCCGTACTGAAGCTGTCCTCCCGCGAGTTCTACGCCCGGGTCCAGCGGGCCAGCCTGCCCAAGGCGCTGCTGACCCTGGCGAGCCTGCTCGTCGTGTTCACCCTCGCCGGCTGGGCGCTGGTGGAGGCGTTCCCGGGGACGGTACCGCGCGGCGTCGAGCGGCTCGGGTACGCGGCCGGCCGGGTGGTCGCCGGCGGCGTGTTCAACATCCGGCAGGAGGGCCGGGCGCCCGGCCCGGTCAACTTCGTCCTCGGGTTGTTCGGCGCGATCGCGCTGTTCGCGACGCTGTACGTGCTGTTCCGCTCGCAGCGGGCGATCGCGTCGCTGTCGGTGGACGAGGAGCGGCGGATCCGCGCCCTGCTCGCCCAGAACGGCGACCAGGACTCGCTGGGGTACTTCGCCACCCGGCGGGACAAGGCCGTGGTGTTCTCGCCGACCGGCAAGGCCGCGGTGACCTACCGGGAGGTGGCCGGGGTCGCGCTCGCCTCCGGTGACCCGCTCGGCCCGCCCGAGGCGTGGGCACCGGCGATCGAGGCGTGGCTGGCGCACGCCATCCGGTACGCGTGGACCCCGGCGGTGATGGGCGCCGGCGAGCAGGGCGCGACGGCGTACGCCCGCGCCGGCCTGCGGGTGATCGAGCTGGGCGACGAGGCGATCGTCCACGTAGGACAGTTCGATCTGGACGGTCGGGAGATGCGCCCCGTGCGGCAGGCGGCCAACCGGATCCAGCGGACCGGGTACACGCTGCGGATCCGGCGGCACGCCGAGATCTCCCCGGTGGAGATGAAGCAGATCGTCGGGTTGGCCGAGCGGTGGCGGGACACCGAGACCGAGCGCGGGTACTCGATGGCGCTGAGCCGGCTGGGCGACCCCTCCGACGGGCGTTGCCTGCTCGTCGAGGCACTGGACCCGGAGGGGCGGGAGGCCGCGCTGCTGTCGTTCGTACCCTGGGGCCGCACCGGCCTGTCGCTGGACCTGATGCGCCGCGACCGGGCCAGCGAGAACGGGCTGATGGAGTTCATGACGGCCGGTCTGGTGGAGGCGGCGCCGAAGCTGGGCGTGGAGCGGATCTCGATGAACTTCGCGGTGTTCCGCGCGGTGTTCGAGGAGGGCGGCCGGATCGGCGCCGGCCCGATTCTGCGGATGTGGCGCGGGCTGCTGATGTTCTTCTCCCGCTGGTTCCAGCTGGAGTCGCTGTACCGGTCCAACGTCAAGTACCGGCCCGAGTGGGTACCCCGGTATCTGTGCTTCGACGACATGCGCGACCTGGCCAAGGTGGGCCTCGCCGCAGCGATCGCCGAGGGGTTCGTCGCGCTGCCCCGGCTGCGGCGCCCGCGCACACTGCCGCCCGAGGTCCGGCCGGTCATCCTCGACGAGTCACCACCACCTGAAGCGCCGCCGGCGCCCGCCGTCACGGTGCCGGAACAGGCGCGCGTGCGGCTGGCGAAGCTGGACACGCTGCGCGCGGCCGGCATCGACCCGTACCCGCCGGGCTTCGCGCGTACCCACCGGTGCGGTCTGGTCCGCGCGGCCCACGCCGGGCTGGCGCCGGACACGGCGACCGGTGAGCGGGTGGCCGTCGCCGGGCGGATCGTGCTGCTGCGCGACCACGGCCGGCTCTGGTTCGCCACCATGCGGGACTGGTCCGGCGACGTTCAGGTGATGCTCACCGCCGATGTCCTGGACGGCTGGCGGTCCACAGTGGACATCGGTGACCATATCGGGGTCATTGGCGAGGTGGTCACCACCAGGCGGGGCGAGGTCAGCGTGCACGCGGACTCCTGGACGCTGACCGCCAAGTGCCTGCATCCCCTGCCGGACAAGCACCGGGGCCTGTCCGGCGAGACGCTCGTGCGGCAGCGCCACCTCGACCTCATCGTCAACCCGGCCGCGCGGGAACTGTTGCGGGTACGGTCGGCGGCGGTGCACGCGGTGCGGACGGTGCTCATCGAGCGCGGCTTCCTCGAAGTCGAAACGCCGATCCTGCAACGGATCCACGGCGGCGCCAACGCCCGGCCCTTCCGTACCCACATCAACGCGTACAACCTCCCGCTGTACCTGCGCATCGCGCCGGAGCTGTACCTCAAGCGGCTGGCCGTCGGCGGCGTGGAGAGCGTGTTCGAGCTGGGCCGGGACTTCCGCAACGAGGGTGCCGACGCCACGCACAACCCGGAGTTCACGATGCTGGAGGCGTACCAGGCCTACGCCGACTACACCACCATGCGCACGCTGACCCGCGAGCTCATCGTGGCGGCTGCTACGGCCGCGTACGACCGTCCGGTGGCCCGGCGCGCTCCCTCTGAGGAGTTCGACCTTTCCGGAGACTGGCCGGCGGTGACCGTGCACGACGCCGTGTCCGCCGCCCTCGGCGAGGCAATCGACGCGGGTACCTCCCTCGATCGGCTACGCGGGCTCGCCGCAGCCGCTGGTGTGCCGGTGAACCCCGAGTGGGGACCGGGCGCGCTGGTACTGGAGATGTACGAGCACCTCGTCGAGGGGCAGACGGTCGCGCCGACGTTCTACACCGACTTCCCGACCGAGGTGTCCCCGCTGACCCGGGCGCACCGCGCGGATCCACGCCTGGCGGAGCGCTGGGACCTGGTCGCGTTCGGCATGGAGCTGGGTACCGCCTACACCGAGCTGATCGACCCGGTGGAACAGCGGCAGCGGCTCACCGACCAGTCGCTACGCGCGGCCGGTGGCGACCCGGAGGCGATGGAGCTGGACGAGGACTTCCTGCGCACGCTGGAGTACGCGATGCCGCCGACCGGCGGGATGGGAATGGGCATCGACCGGCTGGTCATGCTGCTGACCGGCCGGACGATCCGGGAAACGCTCCCGTTCCCGCTGGTCAAGCCCCGCTGATCGCTGTTCTGGGACCGGAATGTGCAGTGCAGCTACGTGATCCGTCCGCAAAACGCGATCTTGTAGCAGACAAGGCTCGTCTTCACGGCTACCGGGTGTCCAGGGGGCGGTAGTTGACCTTCATGACGTCGAGCCGGGCGAGATGATCTGCGAGCCGCGCCCGGAACCGCGTGAAGTCGCGCGGCCGCGGGTCGGACCAGCCGATCTCCGCCACCGCGGCGAGGCGCGGGTACGCCCGCCACTCGACCAGCTCCGGCGTGGGCAGGTACTCCGTCCACAGCTGGCCCTGCACGCCGGATACGTCGCCGGGCTCGTACCCGTAGACCCGGGACAGCGGCAGCGGGGCGTAGATGGCCAGCGGCTCGTCCGGGCCGTCGCTCTCGGCCCAGTCCAGGTACAGGTACGGCTGCGGTACGCCGATGACCTCGTGGCCGGCGGCCCGCGCGGCGGCGACCCTGGTCTCGTCGCGCCAGCCGAAGATCAGCGACCCGGGTGGCGCGCCGCGGTCGAGCACCTCGTCCCAGAACGCCGCGCGCCGCCCGTGCGTGGACAGGTGCGCGGCGAGCCGCCCGGCCCACCAGCCGAGCAGATCCTCCACATGGGACAGTCCGGCCGCCGCGGCCCGTTCCCGCGCCGCGGCGCTGGCCAGCCACTCGTCCGGCGGTACCTCGTCGCCGCCGAGGTGCACGTACCGGAACGGGAACACGTCGACCAGCTCGTCGAGCACGTCGGTGACGAACGTGACGGTCGGCTCGGCGACGTTGAGGATGTGGCTGGAGATGCCCCACGACGTGCGTACCTCGACCGGCGTGCCGGGATCGTTGCCCAGCAACGGATATGCCGCGATGGCCGCCTGCATGTGTCCCGGCACGTCGATCTCCGGCATGATCTGCACCCCGCGCCGCGCCGCGTACGCCACCAGGTCGCGCAACTCGTCCTGGGTGTAGAAGCCACCGTGCGGAGTGCCGTCGAACCGGTTCTCCCGGGCGTGCCCCGCGTTGGACTCGCGCCGCCACGCACCGACCTCGGTCAGCCGCGGGTACCGGCGGACCTCGAAGCGCCAGCCCTGGTCGTCGGTCAGGTGCAGGTGCAGCGTGTTGAGCTTGTGTACCGCCATCAGATCCACGTACCGCCGCAGGAACGGCATCGGATGGCACCACCGCCCGACGTCGAGCAGGCTGCCCCGCCAGGCGTACCGCGGCACGTCCACGATATCGACGCACGATACCGCCCAGCGTGCGTCGGCCTGCGGCGCGCTCTCGTAGACGGCCGAGGGCAGCAGCTGCCGTAGCGTCTGCACCGCCCAGCGCAGCCCGGCCGCGGTACCGGTGGCCGCAATCCGCTCCGGGGTCACCGAAAGCCGGTACCCTTCAGGGCCGAGTGCCGGCTCGTCGGCCACCGTCAGCACCAGATCGTTGCCAGGCGGGAACACGAATCCCGTTGCCGGGCCGAGAAGTTCGCGGACCAGCTCGGCCAGCTCCGCCGGGGCACGCAGCCCGGTGTCCGCGGAGAGCACGAAGTTTCCCGTGCGGGGCACGACCGACGTCGGCTGGGGCAGGAGGGCCGGCATCCGGCCAGCGTACGGCACTGCGGTGAAGCGACGCACGCTGCGCTACGCTCGGCGCATGGCGCAGACCGAGCGCATCCCGATCCGGCGGCTGCAACAGCACGCCAGCGAGGTGATCGCGCGGGTCGAAGCCGGCGAGCGGGTCGAGATCACCCGCAACGGCCGGCTGGTCGCCGTACTCACCGCGCCGGATCCGGAAACGGCCGCCTGGGAGCGGCTGGTCGCCGAGGGCGCGGTGGACCCGGGCGCCGACCGGCCCGGTGGCCTGGCCGGCTGGCGGACCCCGCGCGGCGCTCCCACCACCAAGCTGAGCGAGGCCATGGCGCGGCTGCGCGACGACGAGTCCGACCGGTGATCTACCTCGACTCGTGCGCGCTGGTCAAGCTGGTCAGCCCGGCACCCCAGACGGCCGCGCTGGAGCGTTACCTGCGCGAGCGGGCCCGGGAGCACCACGTCGCCAGCGCCCTGGTCGGCACCGAGCTGCGCCGGGCCCTGCACCGCGCCGGTGCCACCGCCCGGCAGCGCGCCACCGCGGACAAGCTGCTCGGCGCGGTCATCACCATCTCGGTCACCGACGAGCTGCTCGACGCCGCGGGGCAGCTGACCGGGCCGGGTCTGCGCAGCCTCGACGCCATCCACCTGGCGACCGCGCTGCATCTGGGCAGCGGGCTGAGCGGGTTCGTCACGTACGACCGGCGCCTGCTGGCCGCCGCGAAGCAGGCCGGCCTCGTCACGGCGGCGCCCCGGTAGGTCACCCGCGCCGCGCGGCGTCGGGCGACAGCAGCACGCTGACCCCGGGGTACTCGACGACGGTCCAGCGCGCCGGTGCCCACCGCGCACAGTCCGCGGGAGCAAGCGTGCAGATGGCTGCGTCGACGGTACCGATGGGCGGCGCGGGGTGCTTCGGCAACATCGAGCCCAGGCTGACGATCGTCGGTCGTACCCCGGCCCGGCGCAGCTCCACCCACCACGCGTACTCCAGCCCGACGCTCGTCTGCAGCAGCCCCACCCGCCGCGCCCCGGTGGCCGCGACCCGTTGCGCCGCAAGCTGGTACGGCACCTCCTGGTCGCGCGCGCGGACATACCGGTCGTGCTCCCGGCTGACGGCGAGCACGGAGTTGACGGTACCGAGTGGCCGCGGCTGGCCGGCCCACACTGTGTACGCACCGCGCACCCCGGCCACCACGACCACGGCCGCGACGAGTACCGCGGCCACCCGGCGCGACAGGAGCCGACCGGCCGCCCAGCCGACAAGTGGTGTACCGACCATGAACGTCGGCAGGATGAGCCGGTTGATCCACGGCTGCCAGGCGATCAGCGCGGCGGTCAGCACCAGGCTCACCGCGGCGGCGGCCGCATACCGGCGCACCGGCCCGTCACGCCGCCGCCCGAGCAGGGCGTACCCGACCGCGAGCAGGACGGCGAGCGCCTGGATCGGGTACGCCGCGTGGTCCTCGTCGGGGAACGGCAGCGCGACCGAGGTGAACCGCATCCCGCCGAACACGAGCCGGGGATCCCCGGCCGGGATGTGCAGCAGGTCGGCCAGGCCGTCGACCGCCCCGACCATCCGCACGTTCACCGCCCCGGAGGTCGTGGACAGCACCGTGGCGGCGATCCGCGCTCCGTTCACGGTGATCGCGGCGGGATCGTGCCGGCCGAGCGCGATCGTCTCCACGTTCGGGTCGCCACCGGGGTTGTCCCACTCCTGCCCGGCGCGCAGGACGAACGGGCCGGCCAGGAGTGCGGCGATCGCCGCCAGCGCCGCACACCGCGCGAGCAGTACCGGCCAGCGCCGCACCTGTCCGGCCGCCCAGACGAGCAGGAACGGCGCCAGTACCGCGACGCCATTGACCTTGGTGACCGCCGTCAACCCGGTCGCCAGGCCCAGCCACGCGACGCCGCCGCCGAATGCGAGCGACGCGCCGCACGCCACCCACAACGCGACGACCAGATCCGTCTGGGTACTGGTTGCCTCCAGCACCACCATCGGCGCCGTGAGTACCGCCGTCGCCGCCACCAGTTGACCGCCCCGCCCGGCGCCGAGTTGAGCGGCGATGCGGGACACCACGACCGCGCAGCCCAGCGCGGCAAGCCACTGCAGGAGGTTGGTGAACTCCTCGAAGCCGGCCAGCAGCCGCAACTGCAGCAGCAGGTACTCCGCGCCCGGCGAGGTACCGGCCTGGCGGTGGATGCTCGTCGGGTAGAACGCCACCGACCGGTTCTGCACCCAGTTCTCGATCCGCGGCAGGTGGTAGCTGAGCGAATCGGCGTTGTTGGGGGCCGCCACCAGCGCGACGACCAGTTCGGCCAGCGCCAGCATGGCCAGCCCGCCAAGCAGGATCCACGCCGGCCGGGGCAACCGTAGCGGCCACGCGAGGCGACAGGCCGCACGCAGGCGCCGTAACGCCAACAGAGCGGAGACCACGATGGCGAGCGCCCACGTCGCGCGTACCGCAGCCGGCGTCAGTGCATGGAACGCGGACAGCGCCTCGGTTGCCAGCACGCCCAGCGCGCCGACCGCGATCCCGCCCCGGAGCACCGCGAGCCGCACCGGCGCCGGATCCCCGCCGGCCGGGTAGGCCGCCACGGCGCCGAAAACCAGCGTCAGCACGGGCAGCAGCGCGAACCAGGCGGTCATCGCGACGCAGCATACCCAGGCCGCAGCATACCCGAGCCGCTGCCTACCCGGACCGGCTCAACGCACCGAGTGGCCAGCCTCTCGCAGGGCGTCCTTGACCTCGCCGATGGACAGCTCGCCGAAGTGGAACACGCTCGCCGCGAGTACCGCGTCGGCCCCTGCGGCCACGGCGGGCGGGAAGTCCGCGACCGCACCGGCGCCGCCCGACGCGATCACCGGGACGTCCACCACCGCCCGCACCGCGCTGATCAGCTCCAGATCGAACCCACCCTTGGTACCGTCGGCGTCCATCGAGTTCAGCAGGATCTCCCCGGCGCCCAGCTCCGCGCCGTGGGCCGCCCACTCCACCGCGTCCAGCCCGGCGCCGCGCCGCCCGCCGTGGGTGGTCACCTCGAACCCGCTCGGGGTACCGGCGGCCCGTCGCACGTCCAGCGACAGCACCAGTACCTGCCGGCCGAACCGTTCGGCGATCTCACCGATCAGGGCCGGCCGGGCGACGGCGGCGGTGTTCACCCCGACCTTGTCGGCGCCGGCCCGCAGCAGAGTGTCCACATCGGACACCGACCGTACTCCCCCGCCGACCGTCAGCGGGATGAACACCGACTCGGCCGTCCGCCGAACGACGTCGAGCATCGTCGCACGGTCGTCGGAGGAGGCGGTCACGTCCAGGAAGGTCAGCTCGTCAGCCCCGGCCGCGTCGTAGGCTGCGGCCAGTTGCACCGGATCGCCGGCGTCGCGCAGGTCGAGGAAGTTCACGCCCTTGACCACCCGCCCGGCGTCGACGTCCAGACACGGGATCACCCGAACAGCGACGCTCATGTGGCCAGCACCGCCAACGCTTCCGCGACGGTGAACGCCCCGGCGTACAGCGCCTTGCCGGTGATGACGCCGTCGACGCCGTGCGGTTCCAGCGATTTCAGCGCGCGCAGGTCGTCCAATGTGGACACACCACCCGAGGCGACGACCGGCGCCTCGGTGTGCACGCAGACGTCGCGCAGCAGGTCCAGGTTCGGGCCGCGCATCGTGCCGTCCTTGAGGATGTCGGTCACCACGTACCGTGCGCAGCCGGCCTTGTCGAGGCGTTCCAGCACCTCGAACAGGTCGCCGCCCTCCCGCGTCCAGCCGCGGGCGGCCAGCGTCCGGCCGCGGACGTCGAGCCCGATCGCGACGCGGTCGCCGTACTCCCCCACGACGCGGTCGCACCACTGCGGATCCTCCAGCGCGGCGGTGCCGATGTTCACCCGTGCGGCGCCGGTCGCCAGCGCCGCACGCAGCGACGCGTCGTCGCGGATCCCGCCGGACAGCTCGACCTTGACGTCCAGGCGCCGGACGACCTCGCCGAGCAGCGCGGCGTTGGAACCGCGCCCGAAGGCGGCGTCGAGGTCCACGAGGTGTACCCAGGCGGCGCCGTCCCGCTGCCAGGCCAGCGCCGCGTCCAGCGGGTCACCGTACCGGGTCTCGCTGCCGGCCGCGCCCTGGACCAGGCGGACCGCCTGGCCGTCGGCGACGTCCACGGCGGGGAGCAGGGTGAGCATGGATCCTCCGATCCGATTCAGGTGCGCCGGTCGAACGTGAGGACGACCGCCGCCGGTGCGGCGACCGCGACGACGATGGTGAGCGCGATCCGGGTGGCCAGGTCGTCGAACTCCCACCACACGAAGCCGACGGCGAGCACCGCCCCCAGCCCGATGCCGATCCGCTCGGCGAACCGGCGCCGCGCGTACAGCCGTCCGGTCCGCCGCCGGGGCGGGGTGAGCCGGCGGACGAGAGCCTGCCGCCGGGCCCGGCGTTCCTGGCTGCGCTCCCGGCGGGCGCGCAACCGCAGCGCCTCCGCCTCCCGCGCGGCCCGCCGCAGCGCCCGCTCCTTACTCACAGGAGTTGAACCCAGTTCCGTAGCAGTACCGCGCCGGCGTCGCCGGACTTCTCCGGGTGGAACTGGGTCGCCGCAAGGGTTCCCCGCTCCACGGCCGCCACGAACGGCGCCCCGTGCTCGGTCAGCGCCACGAGACCCTGACCGTCGGCCGGCGTCGCGGCGTACGAGTGCACGAAGTAGAACCGGGAACCGGCGGGCAGCCCGGCGAACAGCCGCGACCCGTCCGGTACCGCGACGGTGTTCCAGCCCATGTGCGGTACCCGTTCGGCTGCCAGCCGGGTCACCGCGCCGGGCAGCAGGCCGAGGCCCTTGGTCACCACGCCGTGCTCCTCGCCGTAGTCGAAGAGCACCTGCATGCCCACGCAGATCCCCAGTACCGGCGCCCCGGCGGCGACCCGCGCGGCGATGACCGGCCCGGCGCCGAGGCCGTCGATCCCGGCCATGCACGCCGCGTACGCGCCGACGCCGGGTACCACGAGCCCGTCGGCGGACCCGGCGGCGTCAAGGTCGGGAGTCACGGAAACCGTTGCGCCGGCCCGTTCCAGTGCCCGCTCCGCCGAGCGCAGGTTGCCCGACCCGTAGTCGAGTACCACGACCGCCGGGCTCATAGCACGCCCTTCGTGCTCGGTACCGCGCCGGAAGCCCGCGGGTCCGGCGACACCGCCTCGCGCAGCGCCCGGGCGAACGCCTTGAACTGCGCCTCGACGACGTGGTGCGGGTCCGGCCGGGTACCGGGCCGGGCCGCCCGCAGTACGGACACGTGCAGCGTGAGGCGGGCGGAGTGCCCGAGAGACTCCCAGATGTGCCGGGTCATCGAGGTCGGGTAGACCGGCCCGATCGACGGCGGGAGCGCCGGCTCGTCGTGCACGACGTACGGCCGGCCGGACAGGTCCACCGCCGCCTGCACGAGCACTTCGTCGAGCGGGATCAGCGCCGACCCGTACCGGCGGATGCCCTTCTTGTCCCCCAACGCCTCCGCCAGTGCGGCGCCCAGCGCGAGCGCGGTGTCCTCGATCGTGTGGTGGGCGTCGACCTCCAGGTCGCCCTGGGTCTGCACGCGCAGGTCGACGGCGCCGTGCTTGGCGATCTGCCCGAGCATGTGGTCGAAGAACCCGACCCCGGTGGAGATCTCGGCGACGCCGGTACCGTCGAGATCCAGCTCGACGAGCACCTTCGTCTCGGCGGTGGCCCGCTCGACCCGACCCGTTCTCATAGCAGCCCCCGCATCGCGTCGAGGAAAGCCGTCGCCTCGGCCGGGGTACCGGCGGTGACCCGCAGCCAACCGGGCAGGCCGACATCGCGGACGAGAACGCCGCGCGCGAGCAGCGCCTGCCAGGTCGCCTTCTGGTCGCGGAACCGGCCGAACAGCACGAAGTTGGCGTCGCTGTCGGCGACGGTCAGGCCGGATTCGCGCAGCGTCGTGACGATCCGGTCCCGCTGCACCTTGATGGCCTCCACCGTGGCGAGCAGTGCGTCGCGGTGCGCGAGCGCCGCACGCGCCGCGGCCTGGGTCAGCGCCGACAGGTGGTACGGCAGCCGCACGAGCTGTACCGCGTCCACCACCGCCGGATCCGCCGCCAGGTACCCGACCCGTGCGCCGGCGAACGCGAACGCCTTGCTCATCGTCCGGGTGACCACGAGCCGCTCCCGCCCCGGCAGCAGCGACAGCGCCGACGGGGTACCCGGGCGGCGGAACTCCGCGTACGCCTCGTCCACGACCACCATCCCGGGCGCCGCGTCCAGGGCGGCGGAGACGACGGGCAGCGGCAGCGCCGTACCGGTCGGGTTGTTCGGCGAGCAGAGAAACACGATGTCCGGCCGGTGCTCGGCGATCTGCTCGGCGACCGAGGAGGCCGTCAGCCCGAAGGACTCGTCCCGCCGCCCATCGACCCACCCGGTACCGGTGGCGACCGCGAGCAGCGGGTGCATCGAGTACGCCGGGGTGAACCCGAGCGCGCTGCGCCCCGGGCCGCCGAAGACCTGCAGCAGCTGCTGCTGGACCTCGTTGGACCCGTTGGCCGCCCACACCTGCGCGGCGGTGAGATCGTGCCCCAGGTACCCCGCCAGGTCGGTGCGCAGCGCCACGGCGTCGCGGTCCGGGTACCGGTTGAGGTCGCGCAGCACGCCCGCGAGCGCCTTCTCGATCCCGTCGACCACGTCGTCGGGCAGCGGGTACGAGTTCTCGTTGGTGTTGAGCCGCACGGCGACGTCGAGCTGCGGCGCACCGTACGGTTTGCGCCCGCGCAGATCCTCGCGGATGGGCAGGCTCACGGCGCGAACCGGGCCGTCACGGCCTGACCGTGCGCGGGCAGGTCCTCGGCGTGGGCCAGGGCGACGACGTGTGGCACCACGTCGCGCAGCGCCGCCTCGTCGTACTCGATGAGCTGCACGCCGCGCAGGAACGTCTGCACGGACAGGCCGGACGAGTGCCGCGCGCACCCGGCGGTGGGCAGGACGTGGTTGGAACCGGCGCAGTAGTCGCCCAGCGACACCGGCGACCACGGGCCGACGAAGACGGCGCCGGCGTTGCGGACCCGCTCGGCGACGGTACGGGCGTCCCGGGTCTGGATCTCCAGGTGCTCGGCTGCATAGGCGTCCACCACCCGCAGCCCCGCGTCGAGGTCGTCGACGAGCACCACACCGGACTGCGGCCCGGTCAGCGCCGCCGTGATCCGCTCGACGTGCTTGGTCGCCGCGACCTGCCGTACCAGCTCCCCCTCGACCGCGTCGAGCAGCCGCTCCGACGCGGTGACCAGGATGCTGGCCGCGAGCGGGTCGTGCTCGGCCTGGCTGATCAGGTCGGCCGCGACGTGCCGGGGATCGGCGGTGTCGTCGGCGAGGACCGCGATCTCGGTCGGGCCGGCCTCCGCGTCGATGCCGACGACGCCCCGGACGAGCCGCTTGGCGGCGGTCACCCACACGTTCCCGGGACCCGTCACGAGATCGACCGGCGCGGACTCGGCGGTCCCGTACGCGAGCATCGCGATCGCCTGCGCCCCGCCGACCGCGTACACCTCGTCGACGCCGAGCAGCGCGCAGGCGGCCAGGACGTACGGGTCGGGCAGGCCGGTCTGCTTCTGCGGCGGGCTGGTCACCGCGATCGAGTCGACGCCGGCGACCTGGGCGGGTACCACGTTCATGACCACGCTTGACGGGTACACCGCGAGTCCACCGGGAACGTAGAGGCCGACCCGGGAGACCGGGCGCCAGCGCTGGGTGACGGTACCCCCGGGTACCACCTGGGTGGTGATCTCCGCGCGGCGCTGCGCCGAGTGGACCAGCCTGGCCCGCTCGATGGCGACGCCCAGCGCGGCCCGCACGGCCGGGTCGAGCGCCTCGGCGGCTGCGGCGATCGCGGCGGCGGGTACCCGCAGGCTGCCGAGGGTGACCCCGTCGAACCGCGCCGTCGCCTCGACGACCTCCGCCGCGCCCCGGTCGCGCACCCCCTCGACGGTCGACCGGACCTGCTCGATGGCGGCCGAGACGTCCAGCCCCGCCCGGGGTAGGAGGCGGCGCAGTTCCACGTCGTTCGGCAGCCCAGCGTCCGGCGCTGCGGGACGGGCGGGTATGCGCAGGTCGATGCGGTTCAGCACGGTGGCAAGTCTAGGCGGCCGCTCAAGGGCCGGGAATCGGACATCCAGCGGTTGGGACAGGGCCAGGTGCGCGCCGGCTCCGCTAGGCTCTGCCAGTGAGCGAGCGTCAGCGAGCGAACCGTGGGCTCAGCAGCGTCCGCGAACGCGGCCTCCGAGCGGAACGCGAGGAGGCAGCGTGAGCGCCGCCGCCTTACCCTTGTTCCCGCTGGGTACCGTGCTCTTTCCCGGCCTGGTCATGCCGCTGCACGTCTTCGAGGAACGGTACCGGGCGCTGGTCCGCTACCTGGTCGGCCTGCCCGACGGTACCCCCCGGGAGTTCGGCGTGGTGGCCATCCGGCGCGGCTGGGAGGTCGAGCAGCAGAGCGCGCTGACCGTCCACGATATCGGCTGCTCGGCGCAGGTACGGCAGCTGACCGAGCACGCGGACGGCCGGTTCGACCTCACCACGGTCGGCCACCGGCGCTTCGCCGTCCGCGGCATCGATCCCGACCGCGCGCCGTACCTCGTCGCCGACGTCGACTGGCTGAACGAACGGCCCGGCGAGCCGGCCGAGCTGGACCGGCTGGTACCCACCATCCTCGACCTGTTCCAGCGCTACCTGCGGCTGGTCCGGCCGGCTCAGCTCGGCGAGCAGGTGCCCGAGGACCCGACCGTCCTGTCCCACGTGGTGGCCGCGAGCACCTCGCTGTCCCTGGAGGAGCGGCAAGGGCTGCTCGCCGCGCCGGACACCGCCGTCCGGCTGCGCGACGAGCGCACCCTGCTGCGCCGCGAGGTGGCGCTGCTGCGCCAGGTGCGGGCGGTACCGGTACCGCTGTCGGAGCTCGCGATCGCTAGTAGTCCGAACTGAACTGCCCGACCCGGGGCGGGCGCAGCGAGGGGTACGGCGAGAAGCCGGCCAGCAGCGCGTACACGAGCACCGCTGCGATCGCCAGAAACAGCACGTCTCCGCGCGCGTAGGGCAGCCAGCCGTGCCACAGCCCGAGCTGCTGGACGCGCAGGTTCACCGGCAGCGTGAAGTGGTCCCCGACTGGCGCGTGGCGCACCAGGTTCCGGGCGTGGGCCAGTCCGATCTGGTGCCCGCTCCAGTAGGTGAGCACCCCACCGACGACCCCGCCGACGCCGAGCCCGAGCAGCACGAGCACGCCGCGGTACCGGCGCAGGACCAACCAGGCGAGCAGCGCCAGCACCAGGCCGGCCAGGAAGGTCAGCAGCACGTACCAGCCCTCGTCGGCGATGAGGTACTCCTGGTTCGGCCGCGCGTAGGCCGCCCCGTCGTTGGTCATGACGGCCGGCGTGTGCGGCGCCAGCCTCGACCACAGCCACCCCAGCGCGAACCCCAGCATCGCCACCACCACGGCGACCCCCAGGGCGACCAGCAGCTCCGGACCCGTGCGGCGCCGCGGCTCATCCACCACCACCAGCGGGTGACCGGCCTGGCCGAGGTACTGCGGTACGGGGATCGGCGGGTCACCGGCGGGGTAGCTCACCTGGAAATCCTTGCACGCGCCCAGGCGCGGCGGTCAGCCTGCTACAGCACTCGGACCGAGCAGCGCCTTGAGGTCGGCCATCAGGGCGGTCGTCGGGGCCACCCGCAGGGCCGCCCGCAGCAGGTGCCGGTTGACCCGCAGGTGTACCTCGGCCGCGCCGGGATGGCTGGCCAGGACCTCGTTCAGCCGCTCCATCAGGGGCGGGGTGCACCGGGACGGCGGGATCGCGAGCACCACCGGCCGCACCTCGTCGGGCGTGGACAGGTCAGGTAGGGACAGGTCCATCGCCATCAGCCGGGGCTGGTCGTCGCGCCGGTCCACCCGGCCCTTGACCACCACGATCGCGTCCTCCGCGACGTACTGCCCGACCAGCTCGTAGGTGTTCGGGAAGAACAGCACCTCGACGGCGCCTTCGAGGTCCTCCAGCGTGGCGCTGGCCCACGAGCGGCCCTGCTTGGTGATCCGCCGCTGTACCCCGGACAGGATGCCGGCCAGCGTGACCACCGCGCCGTCGGGTACGACACCCTCCTCGGACAGCGTCGCGATGGTCCGGTCGGCGGCGGCGCTCAGCACGTGCTCCAGCCCGAACAGCGGATGGTCGGAGACGTACAGGCCGAGCATCTCCCGCTCGAACGCGAGCCGGTCGGGCTTGTCCCACTCGCCGGCCGGGATCGGCGGCGTTACCACGAGGCCGGGGCCGTCGGACTCCGCGTCGCCGAACATCGACCCGAACAGGTCGTACTGGCCGACCGCCTCGTTGCGCTTGACGTCCAGGAACGCGTCGATCGCGTCGGCGTGCACGGCGAGCAGCCCCTTGCGGGGGTGCCCGAGCGAGTCGAACGCGCCCGCCTTGATCAGCGACTCGACCGTCTTCTTGTTGCAGGCCACCGCGTCGATCTTGCGCAGGAAGTCGTAGAAGTCTGTGTAGGCGCCTTTCTCCTTGCGGCAGCGCATGATGGCGTCGACCACGTTGGTACCGACGTTGCGCACCGCGGCCAGCCCGAACCGGATGTCCGCGCCCACGGCCGCGAAGCGCGCGTTGGACGCGTTCACGTCCGGCGGCAGTACCTTGATGCCCATCCGCCGGCATTCGGCGAGGTAGACGGCGGACTTGTCCTTGTCGTCGCCGACGCTGGTCAGCAGCGCCGCCATGTACTCGGCCGGATAGTTGGCCTTGAGGTACGCGGTCCAGTACGACACCAGCCCGTACCCGGCCGTGTGCGCCTTGTTGAAGGCGTAGTCGGAGAACGGGACGAGGATGTCCCACAGCGTCTTGATCGCCGCCGCGGAGTACCCGTTGTCCCGCATGCCGGCGGCGAACGGCTCGAACTCCTTGTCGAGGATCTCCTTCTTCTTCTTGCCCATCGCCCGGCGCAGCAGGTCGGCCTTGCCGAGCGAGTACCCGGCGACCTTCTGCGCGATCGCCATGACCTGTTCCTGGTAGACGATCAGGCCGTAGGTGTCGTCGAGGATCTCGGCCAGCCGTTCGGCCAGCTCCGGATGGATCGGTACCACCGGCTTGCGCTGGTTCTTGCGGTCGGCGTAGTCGTTGTGCGCGTTGGCGCCCATCGGGCCGGGCCGGTACAGGGCGAGGACGGCGGAGATGTCCTCGAAGCTGTCCGGCACCATCGAGCGCAGCAGCGCGCGCATCGGGCCGCCGTCGAGCTGGAAGACGCCGAGGGTGTCGCCGCGGGCGAGCAGCTCGAAGGTCGGCTGGTCGGCCAGCGGCAGGTCCTCCAGGACCAGGTCGATACCGCGGTTGTCCTTGATGGACTCCAGGCAGTCGTCGAGCACCGTGAGGTTACGCAGGCCCAGGAAGTCCATCTTGAGCAGGCCCATGTACTCGCAGGCGCCCATGTCGAACTGGGTGATGATGGCGCCGTCCTGGTCCCGGCGCCAGATCGGGATCACGTCGGCCAGCGGCTCCCGGGACAGGATCACCCCGGCGGCGTGTACCCCGACCTGCCGCTTGAGGCCTTCCAGCCCGCGGGCGGTGTCGACGACCTTCTGCACGTCCGGCTCGGCCTCGTAGAGCTGCCGGAACTCGACCGCCTCCGGGTACCGCGGGTGGGCCGCGTCGAAGATGCCGCCGAGCGGGATGTCCTTGCCCATCACCGCCGGCGGCATCGCCTTGGTGATCTTGTCGCCGAGCGCGAACGGGTACCCGAGCACCCGGGCCGCGTCCTTGATGGCGGCCTTGGCCTTGATGGTGCCGTACGTGACGATCTGCGCGACCCGCTCCTCGCCGTACCGCTCCGTGGCGTACCGGATCATGTCGCCGCGCCGGCGCTCGTCGAAGTCCATGTCGATGTCGGGCATCGAGATGCGGTCGGGGTTGAGGAACCGCTCGAAGATCAGCCCGTGGGCGAGCGGATCCAGCTCGGTGATGCCCAGGGCATAGGCGATCACCGCGCCGCCCGCCGAGCCCCGCCCCGGCCCGACCCGGATCCCCTCCCGCTTGGCGTAGGCCACCAGGTCGGCGACCACGAGGAAGTACCCGGGGAAGCCCATCTTGCAGATCATGTCGAGCTCGTACTCGGCCTGCCGGCGGTGTTCCTCGGACACCCCGCCCGGGAACCGCCGGGCCAGCCCCCGCATGACCTCCTTGCGCAGGAAGGACTCTTCGGTCTCCCCCTCCGGTACCGGGAACTGCGGCATCAGGTTGCGCGGCGCGAAAATCGACGCATAGTCGCCGATCCGCTCGGCGATCGCCAGCGTGTTGTCGCAGGCACCCGGTACCTGCGCGTCCCACAGCGCGCGCATCTCCTGCGGCGACTTGAGGTAGAAGTCGTTGGCGTCGAGCTTGAACCGCTTCGGGTCGGCCAGCGTCGAGCCGGACTGGACGCACAGCAGCACCTCGTGCGCTTGCGCGTCACCGGCGTACGTGTAGTGCAGGTCGTTGGTCGCGATCGGCTTGAGGTTGAGCTTCTCGCCGAGCTTGAGCAGGTCGCCGCGGATACGGGTCTCGATGTCGAGCTGGTGGTCCATCAGCTCGAGGTAGAAGTTGTCCGGCCCGAAGATGTCCCGGAAGTCAGCGGCCGCCTGGCAGGCCCGGTCGAAGTCGCCGATCCGCAGCCAGGTCTGGATCTCGCCGGACGGGCAGCCGGTGCTGGCGATGATCCCTTTCGCGTACCGTTCCAGCAGTTCACGGTCGGCACGCGGCTTGTAGAAGTAGCCCTCCAGGCTGGACAGCGATCCCAGCCGGAACAGGTTGCGCAGGCCGTCGGCGTCGGCGGCCAGCATGGTCAGGTGGGTGTACGCGCCGCCGCCGCTGACGTCGTTCTCCCCGCCGTCGGCCCAGCGTACCCGGGTCCGATCGAACCGGGAGGTACCCGGGGTCAGATAGGCTTCGATCCCGATGATCGGCTTGATCCCGGCCGCGACCGCCTGCTTGTAGAAGTCGTACGCGCCGTACAGGTTGCCGTGGTCGGTCATCGCGAGGGCCGGCATGCCCAACCGACTGGTCTCGGTGAACAGGTCCTTCAGCCGCGCCGCACCGTCGAGCATCGAGTACTCGGTGTGGACATGCAAATGTACGAAGGAATCACCGGAGCCCACGGTGGCCCAGCCTAGCCGAACCGTCCGACAGTCCCTCGGCGCCGTGCCGCTGATATGTTGGCGCTCGCTCCGCTCGCGCGGGCCCGGTCAGTCCAGACGCCGCCCGCGTCGGGGCGCTAACGCGTTCGCAACGGGTCCTCGGTGTCCTCGGACTCCAGCAACTCGCGGTCCGAGTTAGAGATGTCCTCCTCGTCCGCCTCGTCGATCAGCGGCCACACGTCGCCGAGCAGCTCGGCAGCGGCCAGGTCCAGCTCCTCGTCCCGGTACCGCGGGCGGGCGTCGGCGTGCGGGAACACGAACCGGCGGAAGGCCCACCAGCGGAACGCCATCGCCAGTAGCGTGCCGATGATCTGCGCGCTGACGAAATCGGCGATCTCCTGGGTGACCGGGCTCGCCCCACGTGCCGTCCATAGATCCAGCACGTACCGTGACACCGCCAGCGGCGCGGCCGTCACCGCGATACCGATTCCGCTGATCACGAAGAAGAGCGCCGCCTCGTGGTGGCGTACCCGCCCGCCCCGGGTGCGGAACGACCACTCCCGGTTGAGGATGTAGGACACCACCGTGGCGACCATCGTTGCGATGATCTTCGAAATGATCGGCTTCTCCGGCAGCACGGTGTGCTTGAGCAGGAGAAACAGCGCGGTATCGATGACGAACGTGGTGCCGCCGACCACCGCGAACTTCACCAGCTCCTTGTGCCGGTACAGCGGTTCGCGGACGGGTCTGGGCAGCCGGGACAGCACGGCGTGGAGCACGGGCACCCTCGCAGTGTAGGGAGACTTCCTCAAAGTGGCCTCGTGAACTGTTCCATGATCACCGCCGACGCCTGCAGCCACGCCTTCTTCGTGGCCGTCTGGAGGTCGGCGTATTCGATCGATGAACCGGACTCAAGTGCTGGATCGTACGGCACAACCGCGACCGCGCGCGTCCTGGACGCGAAGTGCGCCGCGAGGTCAGACAACAGCGGGCTCGGGATCGGCGTGGGGCAGGAGAGCAGCGTCACAGCCTGTCGGACCAGGTCACCGAGGCCGAGATCGTGCAGCAGGTCGATCATCCAGTCCGCGGTGAAGGCGGCGTCCTCCCTGGGTACCGATGTGATAACCAGTTGGTCCGCGGCCTGCAACACGGTCTGCCAGTTCGCGCTCTCCACGTTGTTGCCGGTGTCCACGCACACCACGTCATGGGTACGGCGCAGCAGCTCCAGCACCCGCCGCACGGTGTGCGAGTCCAGCCGCCGGGCGAAGCGCGGGCTCTCCTCGCCGGCCAGCACGTCGTAGGTGCCGTCCGAGGCGTGCCGCAGGTAGTCGTCGAGCCGGTCGGTCAGCTCGTACCCGGCGCTGGCCTCGATCAGCGCGAGATCGGCGACCAGATGGCGGATCGTCCGGGCGTGCCGGGCGGAGCCGGCCCGCAGGCCGAGCGTGCCGCGTAGCTCGTTGTCGTCCCAGGCGATCACGCCCCGGCCGCGGACGGCGCCGACCGTCGCCGCGCACAGCACGGTGGCGGTGGTCTTGTGCACGCCGCCCTTGGGGTTGGCGAACGCGATGACCCGGGGTCCGCCCAGGTCCTGCCGCAGCGCGGCCACCAGCTGCTCGGCCGGGCTCTGCCCCGCCGGCTGGAACTCGATGCGCGCGGAGGCCCGCGCAGCGTGGACGGGCGGCCGGCGCTGTTCACTGATGTGCGGCGGGGCGTAGTCGACCTGGTGCGGATCGTCGCGGCTGCCGAGCAGGGCACGGTCAAGCAGCGAGCGCCAGCGTGGAGGGTCTGAGGCCGCGTTCCAGCCGGTCTCGCTGCGCTCCACGGCTCGACCTCCCCGCTGCCCTCGGATGTGCCTTCCAGGGTAGGTCCCCGACTGACTTCTTCTGTTGCCCGGACTACTCTCCCACGCCCGCCGGCCCGGGCGCGCCGGCTGTCCGTCTGGTGCGACGACGGGCATGCCACTGGGGTCAACGACGCGAACCGCCATCGCGGAACGCTAAAAGGCTGGCGCTCACTCCGCTCGCGCGGCACCGAGGCTCTTCAGGCGACGCCTTCCCTCCTCGCTGCGCTCGTCAGTCCAGACTCCGCCCGCTACGGCGCTAACCGGCTCGCAGGACCTCCAACGCGTGGGCGAGATCGTCCGGGTACGGGCTGACGAACCGGACCTCCTCCCCCGTCGCGGGGTGGCTGAAGGCCAACTCGCGGGCGTGCAGCCACTGCCGGGTCAGCCCCAGCCGGGCCGCCAGCTTGGGGTCGGCGCCGTAGGTCAGGTCGCCCACACACGGGTGGCGCAGAGCCGAGAAATGCACCCGGATCTGATGCGTCCGGCCGGTCTCCAGCCGCACGTCCACCAGGCTCGCCGCCGGGAAGGCCTCCAGGGTGTCGTAGTGGGTGACGCTCGGCCGGCCGCCGGAGACCACCGCCCATTTGTAGTCCTGGCTCGGGTGCCGGTCGATCGGCGCGTCCACGGTGCCACGCAGCGGGTCCAGGTGGCCCTGCACCACCCCGTGGTACCGCTTGTCCACCGCGCGGCTCTTGAAGGCCCGCTTCAGCACGCTGTATGCAGACTCGCTCTTGGCCACGACCATCAACCCGGTGGTACCGGCGTCCAGCCGGTGCACGACGCCCTGCCGCTCGGCCGCCCCGCTGGCCGCGATCGTCTCACCGATCGCGGCCAGTCCCCCGGTGACCGTCGGCCCGGTCCAGCCCGGACTCGGGTGCGCCGCCACCCCGACCGGCTTGTCCACGACCACGATGTCCTCGTCGCGGTACACGATCCGCAGGCCCTCGACGCGCTGCGGCGGTACCAGCGGGGCAGCGACCGGAGGCGGTGGAAGCGTCACCTCCAGCCAGGCGCCCGCACTCACCTTGTCCGCGCGCGGCCGGGGGTACCCGTCGACCATCGCGTCGCCGGCCTCGACCAGCGCGGAGGCGGCCGCGCGGGACAGCCCGAACAGCCGCGACACGACCTGGTCCAGGCGCATCCCGTCGAACCCGTCGGGGACGGGCAACGCACGCCGCTCCCGGTCAGTCGCCGGCACCGGGCGCCGTCTTGGTCAGCCGGGTACCGTCGCGGCGCCGGCCGGTCAGCTCCAGCAGGATGGCCAGGGCCACGCCGCAGCACAGCGCCGAGTCGGCCACGTTGAAGATGGCGAAGTAGTGCCCGTCGGGGCTGAACACGCTGATGAAGTCGACCACGTGACCGACCAGGAAACCGGGCGCGCGGAAGAGCCGGTCCCCCAGGTTACCCAGCGCCCCGCCGAGGACAAGGCCGAACGCGACCGCCCACGGTACCGAGCGCAGCCGCCGGGTCATCCAGCCGATCCAGCCGACCACCAGCAGGGTGACCAGGGGAAAAACGAACGTGAGATGGGTACCGAGGCTGAACGCCGCACCACTGTTGCGGGTCAGCGTGAGGTACACGGCGCCGCCGAGCAGCCGTACCGGCGGGTGTCCGGTCAGCCGCGCCACCACGAGGTACTTGGTGAGCACGTCAGCCGCGACGATCACCAGGCCGGTACCGGCCAGGGTCGCGACCGCGCGCCGGCTGGCCCGTACCGGTGGTGCCGACGGTACGGTCCGTTCGCCCGACAACGCGGTCCCCTCGCTCAGCGCCGCTCCTCCAACTGCTTGCAGGTCACGCAGAGAGTAGCGGACGGGAAGGCGGCCAGGCGCTCGACGGGGATCGGGTTCCCGCACCGCTCGCACCAGCCGTAGCTGCCTTCGTCGAGGCGCTCCAGGGCCCGCTCGACCTGGTTGACCCGCTCCAGGATGCTGTTGGCCAGGGAGATCTCCTGCTCCCGCTCGAACGTCTTGGTACCGGTGTCGGCCTGGTCGTCGCCCGCCGAGTCGGTGAGCCGGTCGCGCTGCAGCTCGGTGATCTCCGAGATGGTCACGTCGTACTCGTCCTTCAACTCGTCCCGGCGGGCGGCGAGGGCGACCCGGATCTTCTCGGTCTCGGCGGCGCTGCGGGAGGTCCTGGGCGCCACCCGGGTCGCCTTGGCCTCGCTGGCCGGAGCCTGCTTGGTCGGGGTGGTCTTGGTGTCGGCTGGCTTGCCCATCGTCGCTCCCTTCGCCGCGTCCTCCGCGGCGATCGGCGGTGCCTGGTCGGTGGTACCCGCGGTGCTGCTGTCCGCCACGCCCGCAGGGGCCGTCGACGGTTCTTCCGGTACCGGCTGGGCGGGCGCGGACGTGGCAGGCGTGGTAACCACCGCGCCGCCGTCCGACACCGCCCGGGTGGACTTCTTCGTGGTGATGTCCGCCGCGTTCTCGACCGGTTGCGCGGTCGTCGCCGGTGCGGCCTTGCGCACCGGCCCGGCCGCCTTCGCCGGCGTGGTCTTCTTTGCTGGCGCCGACTTCGCGGGCGCCGACTTGGCCGGTGCCGCCTTCGTCTGCGTTGTCTTAGCCGGCGGGCTCTTCTTGACCGGCGTGCTCGTCTTCACCGGCGCGCTCTTCTTGACCGGCGCGCTCTTCTTGACCGGCGTTGCCTTCGCCGGCGCCGACCTGGCCGGCGTGGCCTTCGCGGTGGCGGTCTTCTTCGCCGTGGCCGCGGTCGTCTTCCGCACCGGCATCGCCCTGGTGGCCGCCTTCTTTGCCGGGGCCGCCTTCTTGACCGGGGCCGCCTTCGTTGCCGGGGCCGCCTTCTTGACCGGGGCCGACTTGGTGGTCGCCTTCTTGGCGGGGGTCGCCTTCTTCGCCGCGGCCGCCTTCGCCGTCGCAGCCGTCGCAGCCGTCTCGGTGGCCTTCTTGGCGGGGGTCGCCTTCTTCGCCGCCGCCGGCTTCTTGGCGGCGGCCGGCTGCTTCGCTGTGGGCGACTTCTTGGCCGGCCCGGTCGACGTGGGCGTGGTCTTCTTCCCCGGCGTCGCGTTCTTGCCCGGCGTCGCCTTGGACACCGGGGCGGCCATCGACACCGGTGAAGCGTTCCTCGCCGCCGGCTTCGCCGCCACCGGTTTGCGCGCGGTCACGGTCGCCGCCGCCGTCCGTGTCGCCGTCCGGGCCCCCGCGGCGACGGTCTTGCTCGCGGCGCGCGACGCGGCCGCCTTCGATGCGCCGTTCCGTGCGGCGCGTGCCCGCTCGGCCATGGCATCCCCCACATGCAAAATGGGCGCGCGGCGGGGCGCCGCGCACTTCAGAGGCTGGCAAGAATACGGACTGTACGGGTCCGCGACAAACATGCCACACGAAATAGCCAGAAATCCGGTGCCCGAAACCCACTCAGGCCCGCCGCGACCGGGGTCCCTGCATTCGCCAGCGGGCCAACCGGCCGTGCCGGCCGACGGCGTGCAGCCGATGCTCGGCGGCCTCGCGGGCCTCCACCGTGGTGACGATGAGCAGGCTGTCGCCCTGGCGCAGCCGGGTCTTCGCGTCGGGCACGAACCCGGTGCCGTCGCGCAGCACCAGGGTCACCGCGGCGCCGACGGGGAGCCGAAGCTCGTCGAGGTACACCCCGTTGAGGCGGGATCCGGCGGGTACCTCGACGCGCATCAGGTCGGCGCGCATCCGCTCCAGCGGGGCGCTCTCCACGAGCAGCTCGGTCGCCTGCTCGGGGTCGGTGACCCGCAGCCACCGGGCGATCGGCGGCAGTGTCGTGCCCTGGACCAGCGTAAACACGACGACGAGCACGAACACGACGTCGAACAGCACCCGGGCACCGGGTACCCCCTCGGACAGCGGGATGGTGGCCAGCACGATGGGCACGGCACCGCGCAACCCGGCCCAGGACAGGAACACCTGGTCCCGCCAGCGCATCAGGAACGGGGTCGCCGACACGACCACCGAGATCGGCCGGGCGAGCAGCAACAGCGCCAGGCCGACGGTCAGGGCCGGCAGGACGGCGGTACCGAGCCGGTACGGCGAGACGAGCAGGCCCAGGAGCACGAACAGGCCGATCTGGGCCAGCCAGGCCAGCCCGTCGGCGAAGCCGAGGATCGCGTACCGGTGCGGCAGCCGGGCATTGCCGAGCACCACGCCGGCGGTGTAGACGGCGAGGAACCCGGAGGCGTGCGCGAGGGTACCGGTGGCAAAGGCAAGCACGGTCAGCCCGACGGCGGCCAGCGGGTACAGCCCGGCCGCGGGCAGGGCGGCGTGCCGCAGGGACCACGCGCCGACGATCCCGACCGCGAGTCCGAGCGCCGCCCCGGCGACCAGTTCGTACCCGACCAGCAGCCCCTCCTGCCACCACGGCCCGTGGTGCCCACCGCTGGCCGACAGCAGGGAGACGAGCAGGACGACGGGCGCGTCGTTGATACCCGACTCCGCCTCCAGGATCGCCGCCAGCCGGTGCCGTACCGGCAGCCGGCGCAGGGTCGAGAAGACTGCGGCGGCGTCGGTGGACGAGAGCACCGCGCCGTAGATGAGCGCGAGCCGCCAGTCGACCCGCAACAGGTAGTGCGAGACGACCCCGATGACCGTGACCGAGATGGCCACCCCGACGGTGGACAGCACCACGGCGATCCCGAGTACCGGTCGCAGGGTGGCCCATCGCGCGGTCAGGCCGCCCTCGGCGATGATCACCACGAGCGCGCAGGTGCCGAGGGTACGGGTGAGCGCGGCGTCGTCGAACCGGATACCCAGCCCCGCCTCGCCGATCGCCATCCCGAGCGCGAGGTAGACGAGGAGGCTGGGCAACCCGAGCCGGGTGGACAGCCGGACCGCCCCGACCGCGACCAGGAGAACTCCGGACCCCAACAGGAGCGCGAGCGTCAACGAGTACGTCACGGAGCGCCGTCGCGCAGCAGTGCCACCCGGGTCGTCAGATCCAGGCTGGAGGTGATCGCGAGCAGTTTGTCGCGGCTGGCGGTACCGGTGCGGAGCCGGACGTCACGGACCCGTACGCCGAGCGCGTCGGCGACGGCGCGCAGGACGGCCTCGGTGGCCCGCCCGTCCACCGGCGGCGCGGTGACCGCCACCACCAACGCCGGCCCGTACGGCCCGTCGTACCGGCCGCCGACCCGGGTGCGGCTCGCGCCCGGCCGTACCCGAATGGGGACGAGCTGCTCGGTCAGCCGCTGCCGCTCAATCGGACGCTGCCCGTCATACCCGCCGCGCTTCGGCGAGCAGCGCGCTGTCCGGCTCGCACAGGCTGCACGGCGTGAAACCCAGTTCGACCGCCTCGCTGACCGGCAGCGGTTCGCTCTCCCGCCCGAGCAGGTGCACGCAGCCGGCCTGGTGGTACCGCGGCCGCCCATCGATCACCAGGACCTCGGCGGACATCCGGGCCACCCGATCGGCGTCGGCCGGTGTGACGAGCTGGGCGGCCGGCTCGTCGGGCGGGTCGGCGTCGTCGGGGTCCTCTTCGATGTCGAATTCGATGTGCCGGCCCCCGGTGGCCTGGCCGGGAATCGAGACGTGCTCGGGCTCCTCCTCGACCAGGACGTCGGTGCCCGCCTCGGCGCCGCCTGCCGCCGGTTCCCGGCCGTAGACGGTGCCGTCGCCGCGCCGGCCGGCCTCCCGCGGGCGGTCGCCGGACCCGGCCGCTGTCCGGGGCTCGGCAGCCTCCGCGCCGAGCCCTTCGGATCCGTCCCCATCCCCGACGTCCCGGCCGGGGGCTTCCCTGCCGAGCGCAGCCCGTGCGGCGGCCGCCTGCCGCGCGCCCAGCACCACCAGGATCGCGGCGAGCAGGCTCGCCCCGATCGACGCGACCAGAAACGCGTTGGCCCCGCGTACCAGTCCGAGGCCGAACATCACCACGGCTACGAGGATGAGGAAAAGACTTCCGACGAGCACGCTCACCCCCGGGGTGGCTCAGTTACCGATTTGCGCTGTCCAGGCCGGAGCGCGCACCGTACGCGCCGGCACCGGCCGCGGCGAGTCCGCCACCACCGGCCCGGGCGGCGTCCGCCCGGCTCATCTCGGCATCCAGGCCCTTGCCGCTGCCGTCCAGGTCGCGCAGCTGGCTCTCCAGGTAGGCCTTCAGCCGGGTGCGGTACTCCCGCTCGAACTGCTTGAGCTCTTCGATGTGCTTCTGCAGGGCGCTGCGCTTGGCGTCCAGGCCACCCATGGCCTCCTGGTGGCGCTGGCGGGCGTCGCGCTCGAGCGCGTCGGCCTTGGCCCGCGCCTCGCGGGTGACCTCCTCGGCCTTGGTGCGCGCGTCGGACAGCAGCTTGTCTGCCTCGCGGCGGGCGTCGCCGACGTGGTCGTCGGCCGTGCGCTGGGCCATCATCAGTACTCGCAGCGCCTGCTGCTCGCCGTCACCGCTGATCACCGGGGCGCCCTGCGAGCGCACCTGCTCCAGTTCGGCCTGCATCGACCGGGCGGCCTGCTCGGTCGCTGACTTGTCCCGGTTGAGCCGGTCGAGCTGGGCCTTCAGTTCGGCGTTCTCCTGGGCGAGACGGGGATCGCCACCAGGGCCGACGGGACCGGCCGGGCGCCCGCCGCGCTCCGCCGCCGCGCGCAGCTCGTTGTTCTCCTCGATCAGACGAGCGAGCTCGCGCTCGACCTCGTCCAGGAAGGCGTCGACCTCCTCCTCGTCGTACCCCCGCTTGCCGATCGGAGGCTTCTTGAAGGCGACGTTGTGGACGTCGGCCGGGGTTAGCGGCATCGGAACTCCTCGGGTTCAGTTGCGGCCGCAGGCGGTCATCCGGGCGGGTGCTGGGCGCACCCGGTCAGATGAACGACCTAACCACGACTTGCATCAGCACGTACAGGATAAGCAGCAGGACGATGGCAGACAGGTCAACGGTCACCGTACCAAGAGGAAGTGGTGGGATCACACGCCTCAACGCCTTGAGAGGTGGATCAGTAACGCTCCACACGGCTTCCAGTGTCGCCGCCGCTCCCCGGCCGGGGTGCCAGCGTCGCCCGAACGAAAGTACCCAGCCCATCACGAACCTGCCCAGAAGCGCCAGCCAGAAGAAGTACAGGACCAGGTAGACGGCCTGGGCAATGATCGATATCAGCACGTCCGGGGGATCCCTTGGTCAGCTCTGGTTGAAGAACCCGCCCTCGGCGATCCTGGCCTTGTCCTCAGCGGTGACCTGAACGTTGGCCGGCGAGAGCAGGAAGACCCGGTTGGTCACCCGCTCCATGGTACCCCGCAGCCCGAACGCCAGTCCGGCCGCGAAGTCCACCAGACGTTTGGCATCCGCCTCCGCCATTTCGGTGAGATTCATGATCACCGGTACCCCGTCCCGGAAATGCTCACCGATCGTGCGCGCCTCGTTATAGGTCGTGGGGTGCAGCGTGGTGATCTGGTAGCGCCGCTCGTCGTCCTCCGTCACCACCGCCCGCTCCCGAAGTTGTACCTGTGGCGCCAGCGCGAGGTTGTCTCGCGTCGGGTAACTCGTGCCGGACGGCACCGGCCGGCTGATCGGCCGGACGGCCGTGCGCTCGCTGCGCCCCGTCTCGCGGGCCTCGGCGAGGCGCTCCGCCACCGCGGTCCGCGGACGCCCGGACACCGGCGCCTCGTCGACCTCGTCCTCGAAGTCGTCGTCGTAGCCGTGCCCGTCGTAGTGACGGTCGTCCTCGTCCTCGATGAGTCCGAGCCAGACGCCGGCCTTGCGCAGTGCTCCCATCGCGCCGTCCCTCTTCTCGCCCCGTGCGGCAGGTTCCCCCCATGGAATGCCGCGCCCGGTCAGCCGCTCTTACCGGCCGTGTCTTCGAGCCCAACTGCGGAAACACAACCGTGTAAGTTCGGCGCTCCGGTCAGGTTACCGCAGGGCCGGCCGGTTTCCGAGCAACGCGCTACCGATCCGCACATGTGTCGCCCCGAATGCGACCGCCTGCTCCAGGTCCTCGCTCATTCCGGCAGAAATCAGATCCGCCGCCGGATACCTTTCCCGCAGTGTCGCGGCCACCGCGGCGAGCCGCTCGAAGGCCCGCTCCGGCGCCCAGTCCAGTGGCGCGATCGCCATCACGCCGCGCAGCCGCAGCGCCGGTGCGCCGGCGACCGCCTCGGCCACGGCGTCGAGCTGCCGGTCCGGCTCCGTATCATGCAGCGGGACGAGCCCGCCCGGCACGGCGCCACCCCGGGCCGGGTCGCCGTCCAGGCTCACCTGGACGAGCACGTCCAGCGGCTGGTCCCGGTACCGGTCGGCAGCCCGGCCCAGTGCCGCCGCCAGCCGCACGCCGTCGACGGAGTGCACGAGCGTGGCGTACCCGACCACCGAGCGGGCCTTGTTGCGCTGCAACTGCCCCACGAAGTGCCAGCGCACCTCCGCCCCGGCCGCGGCAACCGCGGCGGCCTTCGGGGCGGCCTCCTGGTCACGGTTCTCCCCGATGTCGCGGACCCCGAGGCTCGCCAGGTGCAGCACATCGCTGGCCGGGTACGTCTTGGTGACCGCGACCAGGGTCACCGCGGCGCGGTCCCGGCCGGCGGCCGCGCAGGCGTCCGCGATCCGGGTCCGTACGCGGGCCAGCCGGGTGGCCAGCTCGGTACGCCGGTCGGGCAGCGTTGTCGCGGGGTCAGGCACCGTTCTTGAGGAAGTCGGGCACGTCCACGTCGTCGAAGAGCACCCGGCGGGGTGCGGACCCGGTGGGCGTGGGCTGCTGGCGCGAGTGGTTGTGGTGGGGCGGCTCGGGCAACGGTACCCGCTGCGGCTCGGCCGGCTTGTACGCCGGGGCGCCGCTGTCGAACCCGGCGGCGATCACGGTGACCCGGACCTCGTCGCCCAGCGCGTCGTCGATCACGGCGCCGAAGATGATGTTGGCCTCCGGGTGCGCCGCGTCGGTGACCAGCTGGGCCGCGTCGTTGATCTCGAACAGGCCCAGGTCCGAACCGCCGGCGATGGACAGCAGCACGCCGCGCGCCCCGTCCATGCTCTGCTCCAGCAGCGGGCTGGAGATCGCGTGCTGCGCCGCGTCTACGGCCCGGTTGTCCCCGCGGGCACTGCCGATGCCCATGAGCGCGCTGCCGGCCCCGCTCATCACGCTCTTGACGTCGGCGAAGTCCAGGTTGATCAGGCCCGGCGTGGTGATCAGGTCGGTGATGCCCTGGACACCGGAGAGCAGTACCTGGTCGGCCTGGCGGAACGCGTCCATCATGCTGATGTTGCGGTCGCCCAGCGCGAGCAGCCGGTCGTTGGGGATCACGATGAGCGTGTCGCACTGGTTGCGCAGCTCGTCGATGCCCGCCTCGGCCTGTACCTGGCGCCGCTTGCCCTCGAACGAGAACGGCCGGGTGACCACGCCGATGGTCAGCGCGCCGAGCTTGCGGGCGATCTGCGCGACGACCGGCGCGCCGCCGGTACCGGTACCGCCGCCCTCGCCGCAGGTCACGAAGACCATGTCGGCGCCCTTGAGCACCTCCTCGATCTCGTCACGGTGGTCCTCGGCGGCGCTCTTGCCCACGTCGGGATTGGCGCCGGCGCCCAGGCCCCGGGTCAGCTCCCGGCCGACGTCCAGCTTCACGTCGGCGTCGCTCATCAGCAGCGCCTGCGCGTCGGTGTTGATCGCGATGAACTCGACGCCCTTGAGGCCGACCTCGATCATCCGGTTGACGGCGTTGACGCCGCCGCCGCCGATCCCGACGACCTTGATGACCGCGAGGTAGTTGTGCGGAGGTGTCATCGGTCAGCCTTCCCTTCGAGGTGGCGGGCGGCCGGCGACGCCCGCTCCGTACGCCGAGGGCAGGGGGGTAACCCTCACCCTCTACTAGAGGGTTGGAGTTATGTCAACTACCGCCCTCTTGGCAACGTATGCGCCGCCTCGCCGTGATCCAAGGACCCGTCACGGCGTGTCGCAACGCCGGTCTCGCGAGCCGGATCGGCAAGGCGGCGTTCTACCGGATCGTCACGAACTGTGGCGCGCTCACGTCGATCACGGTCCCCGGGTACCCGAGCAGCCTTGTGGCGGCCACCGCCTTGTCCGCGTTCTCGGTCGCGTCGCCCCAGATGACCTGCCGGTTGCCGGGCAGCTCCAGGCGGATCCGCGCGGGCGATTCGGCGACCAGCGTCACCAGCTGCGCCCGCAGTTCGGCGGTCAGGGCCGCGAGGACACGCAGCGCGGCCCTGGTGGTCGGGTCGGCCGGGTCGGGCGCCGCCAGCCGGAGGGCGGGCAGGCCGGGATCCGCCGGTACCGTATGGAAAACCACCCCGGCCGCGTCGATCAGATCGTACCGGCCGTCCGCGCGCGGCAGGTCGGCGACCGCGGCCCGCTCGGTGACCACGATCAGCACGCGCGACGGCCAGTCCCGCTCGACGCTCACGGCGCGTACCGGCGGCAGCGCGCCCACCCGCCGGCGCACGGCAGCCAGGTCCAGCGACGCCAGCGGGGTACCGTCCCGGATCCCCGCGGCGGCGCGCACCTCCTGCGGCGTCAGCATGGCAGTGCCCTGGACGGTGACCTGCCGTACCCCGAGCAGCGGGGTGGCGTAGACCAGCCACCCGGCCAGCCCGGCCAGCGCCAGCGCGGCCGAACCGACCAGCCACGGCCGGGCGGCCCGCCACCGGCGCTGCCGGGCCCGCTCGTTGAACCGCCGCACCGAGGCCGGGATCGCGTCGGACCGGGCCCGGACCAGCCGCCACCTACGTGGCGCGTTCATCGACCTGGGCGGGCGCGTGCCGCGGGGCGTATCCGGCCGCCCGCTCCGCCAGAGCGGCGAGCAGCTCGTCGCCCATCAGGGAGATCGGCGGCGCGCCCATGGTGACCACCACGTCGCCCTCCCGGCCGCGGCGGGCGACCTCAGCGGGTACCTCGTCCCACTCGGGAACGAACACCTTCGCCTCGGGCGGCAGGTCGATGGCGTCGGTCAGCGCGACGCCGCCCTCGCCGGGTTCGCGGACCTCGCCCGGTCCGAAGACCTCCAGGATCACCGCCTCGTCGGCGATGGCCAGCGCGGCGGCGATCTCGGCCTGCAGGTCGCGGGTCCGGTACACCCGGTAAGGCTGGAAGACCACGATCAGCCGGCCGTCCCCGGCGACCTCCCGCAGGGTGCGCAGCGCGGCCGTCATCGAGGTCGGGTGGTAGGCGTACTCGTCGTAGACGCGTACCCCGTCGGCGGTGCCCTTGAGCTCGAACCGGCGCCGTACCCCGGGGAAGGCGGCCAGTGCCGCGACGACGGTCTCGACCGGTACCCGCAGCCGTAGCGCGATCAGTACCGCCGCCGCCGAGTTGAGCCCCAGGTGCCGCCCGGGTACCGGCAGCGCCACCTCGCCCAGCGCCGTACCGTCCAGGCTGGCCAGGTACCGGACGCCGCGCACCGACGAGGTGATCTCGCTCATCCGCAGGTCGGCGTCTTCGGCCTCGCCGTAGGTGTAGACGGTCAGCCCGGCGTCGCGGGCCCGCCGGGCCAGCTCCCGGGCTGCCGGCTGGTCGGCGCAGGTCACCACGAACCCCCCCGGCTGTACCCGCCGGCAGAACTCCAGGAAGGCGTCGGCCAGCCCGGCCAGGTCGCCGAACGTGTTGAGGTGATCCGCGTCGATGTTGGTGACCAGCGCCACGTGCGGCCGGTAGTGCAGGAACGAGCGGTCGTGCTCGTCGGCCTCGATGACGAAGTACTCGCCGCTGCCGTGGTGGGCGTTCGAGCCGACCTCGGAGATCTCCCCGCCGATCACGAACGACGGATCCAGCCCGGCGTGCTGGAGGATCACCGTGGTCATCGACGTCGTCGTGGTCTTGCCGTGGGTACCGGCGATGGCGATCGTCCGCCGCCCGGTCGTGCACACGGCCAGTGCCTCCGCCCGGTGCAGGAGCCGAAGGCCACGGGTGCGCGCCTCGACCAGCTCCAGGTGGTCCTTCGGAATGGCGCTGGAGTACACCACCGTGTCGACACCGTCCAGATTGGACGGTTGGTGGCTCATGTAGACGGTGCCGCCGAGCGCGAGCAGGCCGGCCAGGTGCGGCCAGTCGCGCAGTTCGCTGCCGGTGACCCGGATGCCCCGGGTCAGCAGCAGCCGGGCCAGTCCGGACATGCCCACCCCGCCGATGCCGACGAAGTGGACGGTGCCCAGGTCCTCTGCCGTGAGCATCAGGCGACCGCCTCGTACACGAACGAGCGCAGTGCCTCGTCGCCGTCGCGGCGGCCGTACCCGGCGGCGGCCGCCGACATGGCCGCGATCCGGGCGGGATCGTGCAGCAGCGGGATCACCGTCCGTTCGATCCAGGCCGGGCTCAGGTCGCCGTCGTCGAGGAGGAGGCCGCCGCCGGCCTCGACGACGGGCAGCGCGTTGCGCCGCTGCTCGCCGTTGCCGTACGGCAGCGGTACGTAGATCGCCGGCATGCCGACCGCCGCGGTCTCGGCACACGTCATCGCCCCGCCCCGGCACAGCGCGAGGTCGCCGGCCGCGTACCCCAGCTCCATCTCGGACAGGAACTTGGTGGTGACATACGGGACCGGCAGGTCGGGCGGGATCTCCACCGGCTCGTTGCGGGCGCCCATGATGTGCAGTACCTGGATGCCCGCCGCGGTCAGCGCCTTGGCGGCGCCGGCCATCGCGAGGTTGATCGACCGGGCGCCCTGCGAGGCGCCGAACACGAACAGCGTCGGCCGGTCCGGATCGAGCCCGAAGTGCGCCCGGGCCTCGGCTCGCCGCGCGGCGCGGTCCAGCGTGGCGATCGCAGATACGCCGGTACCGCCACGTACCCGCCGAAACCGACCACCACCTCGGCGGCCACCTCGTCGAGTACCGCCCGGGTGGCCCGCGCGGCCCGCCACATCCGGTCCGGGGTGCGGACCAGGTTCATGTTCACCGACCGGGGCAGCTGGTGCGCCGGTACCAGCCGCAGGTCGTACCCGCGCGGCGGGAGGATCTCGTTCTCCAGGCCGCGGGCGGTGCCCAGGCAGGTGATCAGCAGGCCGGGATCGTGGCGGCGCAGGCAGTCGGCGAACGCGAGCAGCGGGTACACGTGTCCTCCGGTGCCACCCCCGGCCAGTACCACCGACCGCAGTTCGCCCGCCATCACCGTCTCCTTCCGGTACCCCGCCGGCTCCGGGGTAGCGGCGGTAGCGGCGCCCAGAGTAGTCGCACCCAGCGATCAGGTGGACGGGCGTGCAGGGCGCGCGCCGCATCCGCCTCGGCCCGGGCGAAGGAGGCCAGCAGGCCGATCGCGGCCAGCGTCACGACCAGGGCGGATCCCCCGTCGGAGATGAACGGCAGCGGCAGCCCGGTGATCGGCAGCAGTCCGACGACCCCGCCGATGTTGATGGTGGCCTGGCCGACCAGCCAGATCGTGATCGCGGCGGCGACCAGCCGGCGGAACGGGTCGTCGACCCGGCGCGCGATCCGCAGGCCGGTGTACGCGAGGACAGCGAGCAGCGCGAGCACCACGAAACAGCCCACCACACCGAGTTCTTCGGCGATGACCGCGAAGATGAAGTCGTTGTGACCGTTGGGCAACCAGCCCCACTTGAGCCGGCTCTCGCCCAGCCCGACGCCGAACCAGCCGCCGTCGGCGATCGCGTACAGCCCGTGCAGGCTCTGGTAGCAGGCCTGCTGCGGGTCGCAGTGCTTGGCGTCGGCGAAGCTGGTCAGCCGCTCCAGCCGGTACCGGAAGCCGGGCATCGTGATCAGCAGGGCGAACCCGGCCAGCGCCACGACGCCGAGCCCGGCGAAGACGCGCAGCCGGACGCCCGCGGCCCACAGCAGCCCGCCGAACAGGATCACCAGGCACACCATGGTGCCGAAGTCGTTGTACCCCACCAGCAGGAACACCAGCACCGCCACCGGGAACAGCGGCCGGACCAGCTCCCTCCACCAGCCGATCGCGGCGCCCTTGGCGGCGAGCACGCTCGCGCCCCACAGCGCCAGCGCCAGCTTGGCCAGCTCCGAGGGCTGCAGCTCGACCGGACCGAGGTACAGCCACAGGTTGTTGGTCGTGTCGCCGTGGACCGGCCCGAGCCGCGCGCCCGGCAACACGCCGACCAGGTCCAGGATGAGCAGCAGCCCGATCGACACGATCAGCAGCGGCGTGCCCAGCGCCCGGTAGGTGCGGGCCGGCAGCCGCTGGAACGCCCAGAACGCACCCAGCCCGAGCAGCGCGAAGACCGCCTGACGGGAGACCGAGAAGAACGCGTTGCCGCTGGCCGCGTACGACTGCACGCTGGTCGCCGAGAAGACCATGACCAGGCCGATCACCAGGAGCAGCCCGGACGAGGACAGCAGCAGGTAGTACGACGCGAGCGGCCGGTCCAGCAGGCCGTGCAGCGCGGCGAGCGGCCCCCGCCGGACGGCCGTCTCCGGGACCGCGCCGCTCACCCGGTCTCCAGCTCATGGACCGCGGCCGCGAACGCGGCGCCCCGGTGCGCGTAGCTGACGAACATGTCCTTGGACGCGGCGGCCGGGGCCAGCAGGACGGTGTCGCCCGGCCGGGCCAGCCCGGCGGCCGCCCGTACCACCTCGCCCATCGCCCCATCATCGGTGCTGTCGATCGTGATGACGGGGACGTTCGGGGCGTGTCGCACGAGCGCGTCCGCGACCTGCGCGCGGTCGATGCCCAGCAGCACCGCGCCGGCCAGCCGGTCCGCGACGCTTTTCACCAGGTCACCGACGTCGACGCCCTTGAGCTGGCCGCCGGCCACCCAGACGATCCGCGGGTACGCGGTCAGCGAGGCGAGGGCGGCGTGCGGGTTGGTCGCCTTGCTGTCGTCGACGTAGGCCACCCCGCCGACCGTGGCGACGAGGGCGTTGCGGTGCGGTTCGGGCCGGTACCCGGCGAGCCCGTCGTGGACCGCCTCGGCGCCGACCCCGTGCGACAGGGCGAGGGCGGCGGCGGCGAGCGCGTTGCTGACGTTGTGGGTACCGGACGGGCGGATGCGGTCGGCCTCGATCAGCCGGCCGGCCCCGAACGCGCGGTCGGTCAGCCACCCGTCGGCCACGCCGAGCTGGCCGGGCTCGGGGGCGCCCACGGTGAACCCGACCGCCCGGCCGGTCACCCGGGAAAGCAGCGCGGCGACCCGGGTATCGTCGAGGTTGCCCACCGCCACCCCGCCGCCCGCCGGGGTCGCCGAGCGCCAGATGGCCTCTTTGGCGCGCGCGTACGCGTCGAAGGTGCCGTGCCACTCCAGATGGTCGTCGGCGAGGTTGAGCAGCGCCCCGGCCGGTACCGCGAGGTCGCGCGACCAGTGCAGTTGGAAGCTGGACAGCTCGACAGCGAGCACGTCGTACCCGGTCGCGAACACCAGCGGCTCGCCGATGTTGCCCAGCGCCGCGGTCCGGTACCCGGCGGCGGCCAGCATCGCGGCGAGCATCGTGGTGGTCGTGGTCTTGCCGTTGGTACCGGTTACGCCCAGCCAGACCGGCGCGTCCGGACCGCGCAGCCGCCAGGCCAGCTCTGGCTCGCTGTACACCTCCAGCCCGGCGGCGAGGGCGGCGACGACGAGCGGATGGTGTGGCGCGAAGCCCGGCGAGACGACCACCTCGGACACGGTGGCCAGCAGCCCGGGCGGCGGGGCGTCGGCGGCTATGACGACGTGCGCGCCCGCGGTCTCCAGCGCCGACAACCGCGCCGACGCCGCCCGGTCCACCACGGTGACCTCGACACCGCTGTCCAGCAGCACCCGCGCGGCGGCCGAACCGGCGACACCGGTCCCCGCGACCAGCACGTGCCGGGTCATGCGTCGCCGCCCGCAGCCGCCCGGGAGCGAAGGAGCGCAGCGACTGAGTCGGACGGTCGGCTACAGGGCGGCCCACAAGGCGCATGACCTGCGCGAGCGGAGCGAGCGCCGGCTAGCTTGGTCAACCAACCACCCGGAGGAAGTCGCCGTAGAACATGCCCAGGCCGACCGCGACGCCGATCCCCGCGATGATCCAGAACCGGATCACGATGTTGACCTCGCTCCAGCCGGCCAGCTCGAAGTGATGGTGCAGCGGGGACATCCGGAACACCCGTTTACCGGTGGTCCGGAACGAGACGATCTGGATGATCAGCGACATCGTGATGATGACGAAGAGGAGGCCGAGGACGAGCAGCAGCAGCTCGGTACGGGTGGCCATGGCCATGCCGGCGATCAGCCCGCCCAGCGCCATCGAGCCGGTGTCGCCCATGAAGATGCGGGCCGGCGACGCGTTCCACCACAGGAAGCCCACGCAGGCACCTGCGGCCGCGCCCGCGATCAGGGCCACCTCCAGCGGATCGCGCGCCTGGTAGCAGTACACGCTGGTGAAGGTCGGCGACTTCACGTCGGCGCACCAGTGCCGGTACTGCCAGAAGGCGATCAGCAGGTACCCCCCGAGCACCATGATCGAGGCGCCGGTCGCCAGGCCGTCCAGCCCGTCGGTCAGGTTCACCGCGTTGGTGGTGGCCATGACGACGGCGAGGAACAGGATGACCGCGCCGACCTTGCCGATGCTCAGCCAGTGGATGTCCCGGACGAACGAGACGTGGGTACTGCCGACGGTCTGCCCGTTGGTGGCCGGGAAGTAGAGCGCGACGATCCCGAAGACCGCGCCGACGATGAGCTGCAGGATCAGCTTGCCCCGCTTGTTGAGGCCGAGACTGTTGCGCTTGCGTACCTTGAGGTAGTCGTCGATGAAGCCGATCGCGCCGCTGAACACCATGAGGCCGAGCAGCACGAGGCCGGTGATGGTCGGGCCGGGCGGCACGATCTGCTGCTCCGGCAGGGTGTTGAGGACGAGGTGGCCGGCGAAGTACGCGACGACGGTGCCGACGATGAAGATCACCCCGCCCATCGTCGGGGTACCCCGCTTGCCGGCGTGCGAGGTGTTGATGTCCCGGATCGGCTGGGCCGCGCGCAGCCGGATGAAGCCCCGGATCGCGAACGGCGTACCGAACAGGGTCAGGACGAACGCGACGCAGGCCGCGACGATCACGGATCTCATGCGACCGGCTCCCGGAGGGCGTCGGCGATCGCCCAGGTGCGGTACCGCGAACCCTTCACCAGCACCACATCACCCGGCCGCAGCTCGCCGCGCAACAGGGCGACGGCCTCCTCCTGATCGGACACCCGCACCGACTTCCCTCCCCAACTGGCCACCCCGGTCGCGCCGTCGTGGATCGGCGCGGCCGGCGCGCCGACCGGGACCAGCAGGTCCACGCCCAGCTCGGCGGCCAGGCGCCCGACCTCCTCGTGGCCGGCCCGCTCGTACTCCCCCAGCTCCGCCAGGTAGCCGAGCACCGCCACGGCGCGCCGCCCCCGGGCCATCGCGGCCAGCGCACGCAGCGCCGCCGCGGTCGAGGCCGGGTTGGCGTTGTACGAGTCGTCGATCACGGTGACATTGTCGGGCCGGTCGAAGACATCCATCCTTCGTGCGGAAACCAAGCGCAGCCGGCCCAGTGCTTCGGCCAGGTCGCGCAGCGGTGCCCCCAGTTCGCGGGCCACCGCGGTGGCGGCCAGCGCGTTGCCGACCTGGTGCCGGCCGCTGACCGCCAGCCGAACCGGGGCCCGGCCCTCCGGGGTGACCAGGGTGTACGCTGCCCGGCCGCGCTCGTCCAGCGCGATGTCTTCGGCCCGGACCTCAGCCGTCTCCGCTTCGCCGACGCGGACCACCCGGGCATTGGTACGGTCCGCCATCGCGGCCACCCGGGGGTCGTCGGCGTTGAGCACGGCGAGCCCGTCCGGTGGCAGTTCCTCGACCAGCTCGCCCTTGGCCGCGGCGATCGCCTCGACGGTACCGAACTCGCCGAGGTGCGCGACGCCGACGTTGAGCACGATGCCGATCCGCGGCCGGGCGATCCCGCACAGGTACCGGATGTGGCCTAGCCCGCGGGCACCCAGCTCCAGGACCAGGTACCGGGTGTGCGGGCCGGCCTTGAGCACCGTGTACGGGTGGCCCAGCTCGTTGTTGAGCGAGCCGGCCGGGGCGACGGTCGGGCCGAGCCCGACGAGGAGCTGGGCGACCATGTCCTTGGTCGTGGTCTTGCCGGACGAGCCGGTCAGCCCGACGACGGTCAGCCGGGGCAGCCGGTCCACGCTGGCCCGGGCGAGGTTCGCCATGGCCACGCGGGCGTCGTCGACGAGGACGGTCGGGACGGGTTCGGCGCCGGGGGGCAGCGGTCGGGTGGCGATGACGGCCACCGCGCCGGCCGCGTGCGCGGCGGCGGCGTAGTCGTGCCCGTCGACGTGCTCGCCGGGGAACGCCACGAACAGGCCGCCCTTCCCGACCAGCCGCGAGTCGTACTCGACCGGCCCGGTGACGACCGCGGCCGGATCGGCGGCGATCAGGTACCCGGAGACCGCCGCGGCGACCTCGGCCAGCGTCATCTCGATCATGGGGTGCTCCCGAACCGTCGGGCCAGAGCCGCCGCCAGCTCAACCCGGTCGTCGAACGGGTACACCTCGCCGCCGACCTCCTGCCCGCGCTCGTGGCCCTTGCCGAGCAGCGCGATCAGGTCCCCGGGTGCGGCCCGGGCGACCGCCTCGGCGATGGCCGCCCGGCGCCCGTCCACCTCGACGACCTCAGCGGCACCGCGCGCTCCGGCGAGGACCTCGGCGCGGATCGCCGCCGGGTCCTCGGTCCGCGGGTTGTCGTCGGTCACGATCACCAGGTCGGCACCCTCGGCGGCAGCCGCTCCCATGGTCGGGCGCTTGGCCCGGTCGCGGTCGCCGCCCGCCCCGATCACGCAGATCAGCCGGCCCAGGGTGGACTCCCGCAGCGCCGCGAGGGCGGCGACGATCGCGTCCGGCTTGTGCGCGTAGTCGACCACCCCGACGACCGGGCCGGGCGCGGTGACCCGCTCCAGCCGGCCGGGCACCCCGGGACAGGCGGCGATCCCGGCCGCGGCCACGGCTGGATCGATCCCGACCGCGACCAGGCTGGCGAGGGCGAGCAGCGCGTTGGCGACGTTGTGCCGGCCGGGCAGCCCGACGCCCGCATCGAGGGCGATGCCGTCCGGCCCGGACGCCCGGAACCGTTGCCCGTACCCGTCCGGCCGGACGTCGCCGGCACGCCACGTCGCCGCCGGGTCGCCGGCCGCGGAGTAGGTGATCGTGTCCGGCTTCAACAGCGGCTTGAGCGCCGGATCGTCCAGGTTCAGCACCTCGTACCGGCAGCGCCCGTCGAACAGCAGCGCCTTGGCCGCGAAGTACTCGTCCGCCGAGGCGTGGAAGTCCAGGTGGTCGGTGCCGAAGTTGGTGTACCCGCCGACCGCGAACCGGGTCCCGTTGACCCGGCCCAGTGGCAGGGCGTGGCTGGACACCTCCATGGCCAGCGCGGTGACCCCGCGTTCGAGGGCGACGGCGAACAGCGCCTGCAGGTCGCTGGCCTCCGGGGTGGTCCGGGCGCTGTCGAGCACCTCGTCGCCGATGCGGGTCTCGACGGTACCGATCAGGCCGGTGGTCCGGCCGGCCGCGCGCAGCCCGCCGTCGAGCAGGTACGCCGTCGAGGTCTTGCCGGCGGTACCGGTGATCCCGAGGACGGTCAGCTTCCCGGTCGGCCGGTCGTAGACGAGCGCGGCGACCTCGCCGAGCGCGCCACGCGGATCGTCGACGACGAGCGCGGGCAGGCCGGCGTCCGCCGCGGCCAGAGCACCGGCCGGGTCGGTGAGCACGGCGACCGCCCCGGCCGCCCGGGCCGCCTCGATGAACCGGGCGCCGTGTGCCCGCGACCCGGGCAGCGCGGCGAACAGGTCGCCCGGCCGGACGGTGTCGCTGGCGAGCGTCACCCCGGTGATCGGCCGGTCGGCGGCGCCGACGGCCACGCGCAGCAGCCCCGCCAGCTCGCCGAGCGAGCGCGCGGGTACCGTCCGGGGACGCGGATAGCCAGGCACGCCGTCAGACCCTACCGGCTGCTGACCAGAACCTGGACGGTGCCTCACAAGGTCAGGGTGAACTTCGGCGCCGTACCTGCACTCGGCGGTACCTGGAAATAGCGCAGCGTAAAGGCCATCATGTCGCGGAAGGCCGGAGCGGCGACCGCGCCACCCTCCCCGCCCGGGCTGTGCGCGAACACCGCGATCACGAACCGGGGCGCCTCGGCCGGCGCCATGCCGACGAACGAGGCCACCTCGCCCGGTACGTACTTCCCGTCCTTGACCTGCAACCCGGTACCCGTCTTGCCGGCCACCCGGTACCCCGGCAGCGCCGCCGAGTGCCCGGTGGCACCCGGCGCGGTCACCACCGCCTCCAGGTCTTCGCGCAGCGTGTTGGCGGTTAGCGCGGACAGGACGGTCCGCTTGACCGGCGGGTCGGCCGGACGCACCTTCTTGTCCGGCGAGATCGTCGCCGCGATCAGGTGCGGCTGGACGTACACCCCGGCGTTGGCGATCGTCGCGTACACCGCCGCCATCTGCAGCGGAGTCACCGAAACGCCCATGCCGATCGGGATCGAACCGTAGCTGGACCCGCTCCACCGCCTCGGCGGCTGGACCAACCCCGGCGCCTCGCCCGGCATGCCCTCGTTCGTCGCGCTGCCGAGCCCGAACCTGAGCTGGTAGTCGTAGAGCGTCTGCGGGGTGGTCTTGTCGGCGACGGTGATCGTGCCGACGTTCGACGAGTACGCGAGGATCCCCGGGATGGTGATCCGGGTACCGGGCTTCTGCGGCGTGGTGTCCTCGAACCGGGTGTCCCCCTTCCTGATCACGGATCCAGGTAGCGGGATCGCCGAGTCCGGCTGGATCGCGCCGCACTGCAGCCCGGCGGCCAGCGTGATGACCTTGTGTACCGACCCGGGGTCGACCACGATCTGGCTCGGCCCGTCCAGGCGCTGGGCCGGGGTGGACTTGTCCGGGTTCGCCGCGTCGTACCCGGGATAGCTCGCCTGGGCCAGCACGTCGCCGGTCCGCACGTCGAGCACGACGGCCGCGCCGAAGTCGGCGTTGACGGCCTGCATCCGCTGCGCCAGCAGCTGCTGCACCTCGTACTGCACGTCCCGGTTGATGGTCAGCTGCAGGGAACTGCCCGGACGCGCCGGCTTGTCGTCCTCGTACCCGCCGGGGATCTTGGTACCCAGGTCGCCGTGCCCGGTCTCGAAGTCCCGCGACCCGTCCACGCCGGCGAGCAGCGGGTCGAACGCCGCCTCCAGCCCGGTCAGCCCGCCGCCGTCGTACCCGGTGAACCCGATCAGGTTCGCCGCCAGGTCGTGCCCGGGCGCGGTGCGCCGCTCATCGCGCGCGACGCCGATGCCGGGCAGGTTCAGCGCCTCGACCGCGTTGCCGGTCGCGATGTCCACGCCGCGCGCCAGGTACTCGAACTGGTCGATGCTGCCGTCCGCCCGCTTCTTGCGCGACATCAGCGGTACCAGCTCGGACACCGGCTTGCCGATCAGCGCGCGCAGCGCCTCCGCGTTGGGCTGCACGTCCTTCGCGGAGATCTTCGACGGGTCCGCGTACACGTACCGCGCCTCGATGCTCTGCGCGAGCACGTTGCCGGCCCGGTCGACGATAGTCCCGCGCGGCGCGAAGAGCACCTCGTGGGCCAGCCGGTCGTGCAGGCCGCGCCGGGCGACCTCGCTGGCGTCGGTGAGCTGCAGGGTGACGAGGCGCCCGGCGATCACGGTGAAGAACACCAGCATCAGCACGGTACCGACGCGCAACCGGCGGACCGGCTCGGCCAGGCGCGGCGGCCGCTTCGGCTTGCGCGCGGGCCGGCGCGGTGCGGCCTTCGCCGGCCGCGCCTTGGGGGTGGTAGGGGGTGGCGTCGCGCGCTGGCGGGGTGGCGCAGCCGCGGTCCGGGCCGGCTCGCCGTGCAGCAGTTCGAGAGCCGGCCGGAACGGATCCCGGGTACCGGTCTCCCGCGTCGTCCGCCCGCGCGGCGTGTACCGCCGGGCCTCGCCGATCCCGCTGCGCGCCGGCCGGCCGGTGACGCGGCCGCCGGACCCGCCCGAGCGGCCGCGGATGGGTACCACGGTCGGCTCGGGCGGCTCCCGGCGCTGACGAGCGCCGCCTTTCTGGTCCGGCTCAAGTGCCGGCCCACGATGGCGCCTCCGCGGCGGCACGGTTCAGCGCCCCTGCTGCCCGCTCGCGTTCTGCTGGCCCGCCGCCGGCTGCGGTACGCCCACCGACTGCCCGTTCGGCAGCGGCAGGTACGCCGGCGTACCCGATGAGGTCAGCCCCAGCCGGTGCGCGGCGGCGGCGAGGCTGTTCGGCGCCTCCAGCGTGGCCAGGTGCTGGTCGAGCTGCTGCTCCTGCTGGTCCAGCGTGCTCTGCTGGTCCTGCAGGTGGGACAGCGTGAAGGCGTTCTCGTTGATCTTCGCGTTGAGTACCAGGATGCCCAGCACCCCGGCCACCACCACGAGCAGTACCAGCGCCACGAACGGCGCGCGCGCCACGGTGACCGGTGCCGGTGGTGCGACCCGCAGCTGCGGCTTCTGCGGCCGGTTGATCGGCTGGCGACGAATCGCCGTCGCGGTCGACGTCGTCATGTCCTCCCCCTCAGTCAGTCGTCGTCCGGCGTCGCGCGCCCCCACGCGTACCGGGCTGGTGCATGGCCTTGACCCGCACCCTCTTGCGTTCGTCAATGCGTTCCGCGGCGCGCAACCGGACCGACGCGGCCCGCGGGTTCGCCGCGACCTCCGCGTCGGGCGGCAGCTCCGCCCCCTTGGTCAGCAGCCGCAGCCGCGGCCCCGATCCGACCGGCTCCACCGGCAGGTCCACCGGCGCCGAGGACCGGGCCCGTACCGCCATCGCCTGCTTGACGATCCGGTCCTCCAGCGAGTGGTAGGACAGCACCACCGCCCGCCCGCCGACGGCCAGCCGGTCCAGCGCCGCCGGTACCCCGGCCGCGAGCTGGTCGAGCTCGCCGTTGACCTCGATGCGCAGCGCCTGGAACGTGCGCTTGGCCGGGTTGCCGCCGGTCCGCCGGGCCGGTGCCGGGATCGCCCGCTCGATCAGCTCCGCCAGGCGCGCGGAGGACGTGATCGGCGAGCGGGCCCGTTCCCGGACGATCGTTGCGGCGATCTGCCGGGCGAAGCGCTCCTCGCCGTACACCCGCAGGACCCGGGCCAGGTTCGCCGCGTCGTAGGTGTTCACCACCTCTTCCGCGGTGCGGCCCCGGCTCTGGTCCATCCGCATGTCCAGCGGCGCGTCCCGCGCGTAGGCGAACCCGCGCGCCGGCTCGTCCAGCTGCATCGAGGAGACGCCGAGATCGAACAGCGCGCCGTCGATCACCCGGTACCCGAGGTCGTCGAGCACCTCGGGCAACTCGTCGTACCCGGCGTGCACGAACCGGGTCCGGTCGGCGTAGCGGGCCAGCCGCTCCCCGGCCAGGCGTAGCGCCTGCGCGTCGCGGTCAAGCCCGACCAGTACCAACCGGGGGTACCCGGCGAGCACCGCTTCGGCGTGCCCACCCAGCCCCAGCGTGGCGTCGACGTGGATCGCGTCCCGTCCGGACCGGCCCGGTGCGGCAAGGGCGGGGCCGAGCAGCTCCAGGCACCGCTCAAGCAGTACCGGGGTGTGCGTCGCCATCTCGACCCCCTTGCCCACCAGGCGCGGCCCGGGTGGTTCGCGGTCCACCCGTTACCTGGTCGTCGCCGCCGCCGTACCGTCAGATCCCCATCCGCGTCGCCTCCTGGCACCGGGGAAGGGATGCCAGGAACGCGAGCGGCTGGAGATCTCGCGGTACGGCGGCGGGCAATCGTGCCGGCCCGTGGGCGAGCCGGCACGTCACGCCGTCACAGCCCGCCGGGCAGCACCCCCTCCTCGATGCCGGCGAAATCCTCTTCGCTCTCGGCGAGGTAGCTGTCCCAGGACTGCTTGTCCCAGATCTCCACCCGGGTGCTCGCCCCGATCACGACGAGTTCGCGGTCCAGCCCGGCGTACTCCCGCAGGTGGCCCGGGATGGTGACCCGGCCCTGCTTGTCGGGCACCTCGTCGTGTGCGCTGGCGAAGAACACCCGGCTGTACGCCCGGGCTGCCTTGTGGGTGACCGGCGTCTCGCGAAGCTGCCCGGCGATCCGCTGGAACTCCGGCGCCGGGAACACGTACAGACAGCGCTCCTGCCCCTTGGTGATCACGACACCTCCCGCCAACTCGTCCCGGAACTTCGCGGGGAGGATCAACCGGCCCTTGTCGTCCAGGCGCGGGGTATGGGTGCCGAGAAACACGACCCCACCTCCTCGCCCGTCCCCTGGGCGGGTAAAGCCTCCCAGCCCTACCACCGCGCCCCACTGTACTCCACTTCCCTCCACGGTCAACGGTAAACCAGCCGACTCAACGCCGCGCGGAGTCGCAAACACGCAGGTCAGCGTGGGTGGAGGTGGGTGGAGGGCAGGATCGGTCCTGCCGGTACGGAAAGTGACGATCACCCGAACGGGGTCAGGACAAATCACCCGGAACAACCGAGCCGGGCACGGATCCTCCACCGCCGCCGGCCGGGGGTGGGGCGAAGTGGGGAACGCCGGGGACGACCGGGACCGCGTAGGAGGTGGCCACGTTGACCGCGGCCGCGAACAGGCCGACCGCCGGGATCACGAACCGGCCCGCGGCCAGCGGGGTCAGCGCCAACCCGAGCGGCGCCAGCCCGAACGTCACCAGGGCCGCAAGCGACAGCACCCGGCCGTGCACCTGGCGCGGCAACTCCCGCTGCGCGGCTCGTACGGCGCCAGCGGTATTCGGCTGTCCGCGCCTTCGCTACCCTCGTGCGCGTGACCACGCGCAGACCGTTCCGCGCCCGGCTCGCCACCACGGTGTCCCGCGGCGCCGCCGCGATCTCCCGCGCGACCGGGCGCGGGGACGGCTCCGTGATCGGCGGCCGGCTCGGGTTGATCATCGACCCGGACCTCCTCGCCCACCTGGCCGCCGGCCGGGATATCGCGCTCGTGTCCGGTACCAACGGCAAGACCACCACGACCCGGCTCACCGCGGCCGCGCTGCGGGTACTCGGCCCGGTCGCCACAAACTCGTACGGTGCCAACATGCCGAGCGGCCACACTTCCGCGCTGGCCAAGGCCGGCGAGACGCCGTACGCCGTGCTGGAGGTCGACGAGCACTACCTGCCCCGGGTGCTCGCCGCCACCAGCCCGCGGGTGATCGCGCTGCTGAACCTGTCCCGCGACCAGCTCGACCGGGCCAAGGAGGTGGCGATGATGGCCCAGCTGTGGCGCGACGCGCTGCGCGACCAGCCGGTACACCTGGTCGCGAACGCGGACGACCCGATGGTGGTCTGGGCCGCCTGGGAGAGCACGCACGTCACCTGGGTCGCGGCCGGGCAGCGCTGGCACGACGACTCCTGGGTGTGCCCCGAGTGCGGCGGCGCCATCGCGCGGGCGGGTGAACGTTCCGGGTCGCCCGGCGAAGCTTCGGGAGCCGGAATGTTCATTGAGGGCGGAGCCGGGGAGCCGAACCTCGCCTCCGGCGGTGGGGAACCGGACGCGGACTGGTACTGCACGAGTTGCACGCTGCGCCGCCCGACTCCCCAGTGGGGGCTCGACGGCGACGCCGTGGTCGCGCCTGACGGCGCTCGCCATCCGGTCCGCCTTCAGCTGCCCGGCCGGGTCAACCGGGCCAACGCGGCCACCGCACTGGCTGTCGCGGCCCAGTTCGGGGTACCACCGGCCGACGCGCTCCCCCGCCTCGCCGAGGTGGCCTCGGTCGCCGGCCGGTACGCCCAGGTCGAGCGGGACGGCCGGGCCATCCGGCTGCTGCTGGCGAAGAACCCGGCCGGTTGGCTGGAAGCCTTCGACATGGCCGACCAGGCCCCGACGCTGCTGTCGATCAACGCGCGCGACCCGGACGGCCTGGACACCTCCTGGCTGTTCGACGTGGACTTCGGGCCGCTGCGCGGCCGTCCGGTACTGATCACCGGCGACCGCGCCTACGACCTCGCGGTCCGGCTGGCGGTCAACGAGGTGCCGTTCCAGCACGTACCGACGTTCGCGCAGGCGCTCGCCGCGGTACCGCCCGGGCGGCTGGAAGTCATCGCCAACTACACCGCGTTCCAGGACATCCGAGCGGAGTTGGACCGTGTCAACTGAATCGCGACTACGGATCGTCTGGCTGTACCCCGACCTGCTGTCCACCTACGGCGACCGGGGCAACCTGCTGATCCTGGCCCACCGGGCGAACCAGCGCGGGCTGCCCGTCACCGCGACCGAGGTCCGCTCCGGCCAGCCGGTACCGGTCGAGGCGGACATCTACCTGCTCGGCGGCGGCGAGGACGGACCGCAGGCCCTGGCCGCCCAGCGGCTGATCGCCGACGGCGGCCTGCACAAGGCCGTCGACCGGCGGGCGGTGGTCTTCGCCGTCTGCGCCGGCTACCAGCTCATGGGCGCCGCGTTCTACGCCAAGGGGCAGCGGTGCGCCGGCCTGGAACTGCTGGACCTGTCGTCCGACCGGGGACCGACCCGCGCGGTCGGCGAACTGGCCGGCGAGGTGGACGCCGAACTCGGTCTGCCCACCCTGACCGGCTTCGAGAACCACGGCGGGCGCACCCACCTGGGGCCCGAGGTCCGGCCGCTGGCCAAGGTCAGCGTCGGGGTCGGCAACGACGGCCGCACCGAGGGCGCGTGGTCCGGCACCGTGCTGGGTACCTACTCCCACGGTCCGGCCCTGTCGCGCAACCCGGCCCTCGCGGACCTGCTGCTGCGCTGGGCCACCGGCCAGGACACCCTGGCGCCGCTGGACGACACCTGGTCGAACCGGCTGCGCGCGGAGCGCCTGTCCGCATTGAAAGGAACGCCATGATCACTGGGGCGCACACGATCATCTTCAGTCCGGCGGCCGAGGAGGTACGGGCCTTCCTCGCCGACGTCCTCGGCTTCCCGTCCGTCGATGCCGGAGGCGGCTGGCCGATCTTCGCGCTCCCCCCGTCCGAACTGGCCGTCCACCCGGCCGAGGGCCCGACCCGGCATGAGCTGTACCTCATGTGCGACGACATCGAGGCGACCCTCGCCGAACTGAAGGCCAAGGGCGCGGAGGTCACCGGCCCGGTCAGCGACGAGGGCTGGGGACTGATCACCGCGTTGCGGCTACCCGGAGGCGCCGAACTCGGTCTCTACGAGCCCCGCCACCCGACCGCCCACGGATAAGCCCGGTCGCGGCCCGGAACACCCGGCCCGACCCACTTATGGCGCAGGACCCCACCTGGCCGTGGTCAGGCAGCGCGCAGAAGGGCGTGCCCCACCTGTCGTGCGGGCGGTTCCGCCGGCCGTGGTACGGCGGCGAACACTGCGCCGACCACCTGGCGGACCCACCGCATCCGGTCGGCGGCCGCCTCAGGGTGGTCGCCGAACTCCTGCGCCATCCGGGCGGCGCAGCCGCGGACGCCGAACACCCGCACCGCGCGGCTGATCGCCTCAGTCACCGCCTGCGCGGTCGGGGCATCCGATCGCTGAAGGCCCGACGCGAACAGCGCCTCACACCGCGCGTCGGTAACGCACAAACGGGTCATCGCGCACCTCGCTACACCTGGCGACCGAGGAAGGCGGCCAGCCGGTCGGCGTCGGTCGCCCCGGGCGGTACCGGCTGGGCGTCGCGGAACGGCTTGCCGTCGCCGCGCGGGAGCACCGGCACGGCCGCAAAGATGGCCTGGCTCTGCGCGACCAGCTCCGGGTCGAAGTCGGTGGACTGCCCGGTGGCCTTCGCGATGTCCCAGCTGTGCGCCATCAGCTCGTTGAACCGCAGGTGTACCAGCAGGGCACCCGGCCCCTCGCCCACCGGCGTGGCGTAGGTGCCCGAGAGCACGTCGTGCTTGGCGAACGCCTCGGACAGTTGGGCGACCGAGTCGCGGAAGGCCGCGAGCGGGTCGTCACCCAGGTGATCCCGGCTGCGGTCGGGCCGCGGCGTGCCGGCGACGATCGCGGCGAACAGCAGGTTGCCGGTCACCACGTGGTTGATGACGTCGCGCACCCGCCAGTCGGTGCACGGCGTCGGGTCGGCGAGCTGGTCGTCGCGCACCGCCGCGACGACCCGGTCGGCCTGGGCGGCCGGGGCGTCGAACAGAGCAATCGGATCGTGTGTCATACCCGGATTCTCGTCCGGGGGTACGACACTTCGGCGGCACCAGGAGGCTGGAGTCGATCGAAACCATCCACCGTTTGGGTCGTTGTTGTGTCGGTAAGGAGCCGGCGAAAAGCAGGTACTGGGCTGGCATCTGGACGGCTTGCGATACATACTGTGGCTGCATCGTCACGTGGTGATATTGAGAGGTGACTGGATGAAGACCATCAAGCTCACGGTCAGCCTGTCCGAGGAAGTCGTCAAAGCGCTGCAGGAAATGGCCGCCGAACAGGGAACGTCAGTCACCGAGCAGCTCCGCCGCGCGGTCTCGATCCAGAAGTGGCTCTACGACGCCCGCAAGCAGCGTGGTGCCCGCCTGCTGCTCGAAGATCACCAGGGCCACACCCGCGAATTGGTCTTCGTCAACCAGTGAGGCCGGCGCCCGGGTCCCCCGCGCGGGTTAGTTCACCAGGTAACCGATGGCGGTCGGACCGGCGACCTGCGGCTTTCCGATCGGTGAGGGCCGTTTGTCCCGTCGGCCGGCGCATGGTCATGATCGGCAACTAGTCGATCCTTACGGACCGTAGCCTTGCTGTTCGGCTGCGTGCAACATGCTTTCATGACCAGCAGTCGACGGCCGGCATGGCCGCACCACCCCGACGAGTCCGAGGAACTCGACCTGTCGGACGAGGACCCGAGAGCATCGCACCGCGGTCTGAGTCCGAACCCGCTCCCCGAGCTGGCGCGGCTCCTCAACCAGCTGCTGCGCCGGGTAGCCGACTGGGGAGCCAACCATGGACGGTAACGACGGTACCGAGCTGGCTGAGTTCACCGAGGACGACCCGGACGCCAGCACCAGAGGTCTCGAATCGCTCGGCCCAGCGTCACCCTCGCCCGACCACGTCCGCACGGTGGCCCTCTCACTCCTGCTCATCTTCGGGGTCTGCCTTGTCTCCATCCTGATCCTGGTCAGCCTGATCGGCTGGTTCAGGACCCCCGCGCTCAAGGACATGATCGGCTTCTTCAGTACCGTCGTCGCCACCCTCGGTACGCTCATCGGCGGCGTCGTCGCCTTCTACTTCGCCCGCCGCTAGCAGCGGGCGAAGTAGCAGCGGGCTCAGACCACGACGCTGACCATCCGGCCCGGTACCACGATGACCTTGCGCGGCTCGCCCGTCACGTGCTCGGCGACGGCGGCCAGCGCAGCCGCCCGTACCGCCTCCTCGGTGGCGTCGGCCGCGACCTCGACCCGACCGCGGACCCTGCCGTTCACCTGCACCGGATAGGTGACCGACTCGGCGACCAGCAGGTCCGGATCGGCGACCGGGAAGTCCACGTAGGCCACCGAGTCCTCCTGGCCCAACCGCCGCCACAGCTCCTCCGCGATGTGCGGTGCGAACGGCGCGACCATCAGCACCAGCGGCTCGGCGACCTCCCGGGGGGTACCCGACCCGCCGATCGCGGTGACCCGGTTGGTCAGCTCGATCAGCTTCGCGATCGCGGTGTTGAACCGTAGACCCTCCATATCGGTTCGCACGGCCGAGATGACTCCATGCAAGGTACGCCGGGTCTCCTCGTCGGCGGGCTGGTCGACCACCCGGGTCGCGCCGGTCTGCTCGTCGACCACGGCCCGCCAGACCCGCTGCAGGAACCGCTGCGCGCCGACCACCGCCCGGGTCTCCCAGGGCCGGGACACCTCCAGCGGGCCCATCGACATCTCGTACACCCGGAAGGTGTCGGCGCCGTACTGCGCGCACATCTCGTCGGGCGTCACCACGTTCTTCAGCGACTTGCCCATCTTGCCGTACTCACGCACCACCGGCCGGCCGCGCCAGGTGTACCCGCCACCGTCCACTTCGGACACTTCCTCGGCGGGAATGTAGCTGCCCCGCTCGTCGGTGAACGCGTACGCCTGGATGTACCCCTGGTTGAACAGCCGCCGGAACGGCTCGAAGGACGAGACGTGGCCCAGGTCGTACAGCACCTTGTGCCAGAACCGGGCGTACAGCAGGTGCAGCACGGCATGCTCGACGCCGCCGACGTACAGGTCGACGCCGCCGCAGTCGCCGGGCCACTTCGGGCCCATCCAGTACCGCTCGTTCTCCGGGTCGACCAGCACCTTGTCGTTGGTCGGGTCCAGGTAGCGCAGCTCGTACCAGCACGAGCCGGCCCACTGCGGCATCGTGTTGGTCTCCCGGACGTACCGTTTCGGCCCGTCACCCAGGTCCAGCTCCACCTCGACCCATTCGCGGGCGCGCGACAGCGGGGTCTCCGGGGTCGAGCCGGCATCGTCCGGGTCGAAGGTCTTCGGCGAGAAGTCGGCGATCTCGGGCAGCTCGACCGGCAGCATCTCCTCGGGCAGCGCGACCGGCAGGCCGGTCTCGTCGTACACGATCGGGAACGGCTCACCCCAGTACCGCTGCCGGGAGAACAGCCAGTCGCGCAGCCGGTAGGTGGTGGCGCCGCTGCCGTACCCGTGCTCCTCCAGCCAGTCGATGATCGCCTTCTTGGCGTCGGCGACGTCCAGCCCGTCCAGACTGAGGGTCTGAGGTGCGCCAGAATTGATCGCCGGCCCCTCGCCGGCGTACGCCTTGCCGTCGAAGCCTTCGGGCGGCTGTACCGTCCGGATGATCGGCAGGTCGAAGACCTCGGCGAACTCCCAGTCCCGCGCGTCCTGCCCAGGTACCGCCATGATCGCGCCGGTGCCGTACCCTGCCAGCACGTAGTCGGCGATGAACACCGGGATCCGGGCGCCGTTGACCGGGTTGACCGCGTACGCCCCGACGAAGACCCCGGTCTTCTCCCGGCTCTCCGCCGTGCGCTCGGCCTCTGTCTCGTTGGCCGCGAACGTACGGTAGGCGGCGACCGCCTCGGCCGGGGTCGGGTGCCCGCCGGTCCAGGCCGGCTTGGTGCCCTCGGGCCAGCCGGCGGGCATCAGCACATCGACCAGTTCGTGCTCCGGCGCCAGGACCATGTAGGTCGCGCCGAACACCGTGTCCGGCCGCGTCGTGAACACCCGGATCGGCCCCGCGTCGGTAGGGAAGTCGATGTGGGCACCGGTCGAGCGGCCGATCCAGTTGCGCTGCATCAGCTTGATCGGTTCCGGCCACTCCAGCGCGTCCAGGTCCTCGATCAGCCGGTCGGCGTACGCGGTGATCCGCATCATCCACTGCTTCAGGCTGCGCTTGAACACCGGGAAGTTGCCGCGCTCGGAGCGCCCCTCCGGGGTGACCTCCTCGTTGGCCAGCACCGTACCCAGGCCGGGGCACCAGTTCACCGGCGCCTCGGAGATGTAGGCCAGCCGGTGGTCATCGATCAGCTGACGCTGATCGGCGCGTCCCAACTCGTCCCAGGGGCGGCCGCCGGGAACCGGGCGCCGGCCGGCGTCGAACTCCGCCACCAGCTCCGCGATCGGTCGCGCCCGGCGCGCGTCCGGGTCGTACCACGAGTTGAAGATCTGCAGGAAGATCCACTGGGTCCAGCGGTAGTACTCGACGTCGGTGGTGGCGAACGAGCGCCGGTCGTCGTAGGCCAGGCCCAGGCGGCGCAGCTGGGCCCGGTACCGGTCGACGTTCTCCTCGGTGGTCTTGCGCGGATGGGTACCGGTCTGTACCGCATACTGCTCGGCCGGCAGCCCGAAGGCGTCGAAGCCCATCGGGTGCAGCACGTTGCGCCCGACCATCCGGAAGTACCGCGTGTAGCAGTCCGTGCCGATGTATCCCAGCGGGTGCCCGACGTGCAGCCCCGCGCCGGACGGGTACGGGAACATGTCGATCACGTACAGCTTCTGGGCGTCGGCCCGGGGGTGTGCCGGGTCGGCCAGCGGCCCGACCGGGTTCGGCGCGTGGAAGGTCCCGCGCTCCTCCCAGAAGTCCTGCCAGCGCGCCTCGATCTCGTGGGACAGCTCAGCCGTGTACCGGTGCGGCGGGATGTCCGCCTGGGCCTGGGTCATCGTCGTCACCTGTGTCGTCCGTGGGGGCCATCGGGATTGTGCCGTATGGGTTCTGCGGGCATGAAAAAACCCCTCGTGCAGGAGGGGTCGCCGTGCTGTCCGGGTGAGATCAGCACGGCCGCCTAAGAAGTCGGACGGCCCGGGTCATGCCGGCAGTGTAGCGCGCCGAGTCCGGTACCGCGCGTAAGTTCAGGTACCGGCCGCCCTGGTGGCGATGGGCCGGATTCCGACCCGGCGGAACCATCCCCGAACGGCGGTTGTCTCCCCTACCGAACGGGCAGTCGGCGACTGTCGCATACGCGGGCTAGCCTGTTCCCAAGCAGGTGGCCCGGCGGGGATCCGCACCCCGTCTCCGACGGACCCGACCGGTGTGCCGTGACCCCACTGGCCGCCGAGGGCACCGAGGAGGAGGCCAGTGACCATCCCGAGCACCGCTGACGAACTGGGCAGCCCGCTGCCGGCATCCGACTTCGCCGCCGCGACCAGCGCCATCGTGCACAACATCGAGCGTGTCATCGAAGGCAAGACCGCGACGGTACGGCTGGCCCTGGCGGTCATGCTCGCGGAGGGGCACCTGCTCATCGAGGACGTACCGGGCGTGGGCAAGACGAAGCTGGCCAAGGCGCTCGCCCGGTCGATCGACTGTTCCGTCCGGCGGATCCAGTTCACCCCCGACCTGCTCCCCAGCGACGTCACCGGGGTCAGCGTCTACAACCAGGAGACGCGCGACTTCGAGTTCAAGCCGGGTGCGGTATTCGCCAACATCGTGGTCGGCGACGAGATCAACCGGGCCTCGCCCAAGACCCAGTCCGCGCTGCTGGAGTGTATGGAGGAGCGGCAGGTCACGATCGACGGCGTCACGTACCGGCTGCAGACGCCGTTCATGGTGATCGCGACGCAGAACCCGATCGAGATGGAGGGCACCTACCCGTTGCCCGAGGCCCAGCGCGACCGGTTCACCGCCCGGATCGCCATGGGATACCCCGACGGGGCCGCCGAGCTGGCGATGCTCGACGTGCACGCCGCGCTGGACCCGCTCGACGACCTGCGCCCGGTGTCCGACGCGGCGATGGTACGGCGCCTGATCGCGACCGTGCACGACGTGCACGTCGCCGACACCGTCAAGCAGTACGCCGTCCACCTCGTGACCGCGACCCGCGAGTCGCCCGAGCTGCGCCTGGGCGCTTCGCCGCGGGCCACCCTGCACCTGCTGCGCACCGCCCGGGCGGTCGCCGCCCTGGACGGGCGCGACTACGTGCTGCCCGACGACCTCCAGCACCTCGCCGTGCCGGTCCTCGCCCACCGGATCATCCCGACCGCCGAGTCCCAGCTCGGCCGCCGGACCACGGACGCGGTCGTGGCCGACCTGGTGCACCGGCTGCCGCTGCCGCTCGAGCGGCCGCAGCGCTCCCCCTACGACGTGCGGCCCCGGGACCCGCGGGAACCCTACGACCGGAGGCGCTAGCCATGCGCGAGGGCCTGCGCGGCCTGACCACCCGCGGCAAGTCGTTCCTCGCCTGTGCGGTCACCGTTGCGCTGGCCGCTCTGGCGTTCGGCGAGAAGGACCTGCTGCGGGTCGCCATCCTCATCGGCGTCCTGCCGCTGCTGGCCGCGTGGTACGTGGGGCGGACCCGGTACAAGCTGGCCTGCACGCGATCGCTGGAGCCGACCCGCACCCAGGTCGGCGCGACCGCCCGGGTGGTCCTTCGCCTGCAGAACCTCTCCGCGCTGCCGACCGGCACGCTGCTGCTGGAGGACCGGCTGCCATACGCGCTGGGCAGCCGGCCGCGCCTGGTCCTGGAACGGCTCGGCCGGCGCCAGGCCAGCTCCGTCGCCTACAGCGTGCGCGCCGACGTCCGGGGCCGGTACGAGATCGGGCCGCTGGTGATCCGGCTGACCGACCCGTTCGGGCTGTGCGAGCTGGCCCGCGCCTTCCCGTCGATCGACCACCTGACCGTCACCCCGACCGTGGTACCGCTGCCCACCGTCCGGCTGACCGGCGAGTACACCGGCACGGGAGACTCCCGGGCGCGCTCGGTCGCGGTACACGGCGAGGACGACGCGGCGACCCGCGAGTACCGCCACGGCGACGACCTGCGCCGGGTGCACTGGCGGTCGACCGCGCGGGTGGGTGAGTTGATGGTGCGCCGCGAGGAGCAGCCGTGGGAGAGCCGGGCGACGCTGGTCCTGGACGTGCGGCGCAGCGCGCACCGGGGGGAGGGTCCGACGGCGAGCTTCGAATGGGCGGTCTCCGCGATCGCGAGCATCGCCGTGCACCTGCGCGAGGCCGGGTACCACCTGCGCCTGGTCACGGACCTGGCGGACATCGACGCCATCAAGTCCGACGGCGACGCCGAAGGCGCCATCCTCGACCACCTCGCCGAGGTGAAGCTGTCCGCCCGGGCCGACCTGGGCCGGATCGGCGAGCGGCTGCGCAAGCGGGCCGACGGCGGCCTGGTGATCGCGGTCCTGGGCGCCCTGTCCACGGCGGACGCGGACGTCGTGGCCCGCTGGCGGGGCGCGCAGGCGACCGCCATCGGCTTCCTGGTCGACAGCACCACCTGGCTGACCCTGCCCGAGCCGGCCCGGATCGAGGCCGACCGCGCCCACTCGGCCGCCGCGCTGCGCCTGGTCCAGGCCGGCTGGCGGGTCACCGGGGTCGCGCACGGCGACCGGCTCCCGGCGCTGTGGCCGCAGGCCGGGCGGGGCGCGCAGGGCTTCGCCTGGCGGGCCGCGATGGCCGAGACCGTGACCACGGCCGGGGTTACGCGGGAGGCATCAGGATGAACCAGCGCCGCTCGGTCGCGCTCGCCGCCGCCTCGGCGACCATGCTGGCCACCACCCCGATGTCGACCATCTTCGCGACCTGGACCTGGGCTCTGTACTGCATGTTCGTGATCGCTGCCGTCAGCGGCGCAGCGATCGCGGCACGGGCGCTGCGCGCCAGGCTCTGGGCGCAGATACTGGCGATGCTGGGCGCCCTGGTCGTGATGGTGACCTGGCTGGCGCACGCGCCGCACGCGTTCCTCGGTACCATCCCCACCCGCACGACGCTGCGCGCGTTCGGCGACCTGATGACCAACGCGACCGCCGATATCCAGAAGAGCGGGCTGCCGGTACCCGACACCCCCGGGCTGCTGTTCCTGACCGCGCTCGGGGTCGGGTTGGTGGCCGTGGTGGTCGACGTGTGCGCGGTCGGGCTGCGCCGGCCGGCCGTCGCCGGGTTCCCGATGCTGGCGATCTACGCGATCCCGGTCTTCGTCCACGTGGACAGCGTCTCGCCGATCCCGTTCGTGATCGGCGCGATCGGGTTCCTCTGGCTGCTCGTGTCCGACAACGTCGACCGGGTGCGCCGGTTCGGCCGCCGCTTCACCGGCGACGGGCGGGGCGTCGACGTCTGGGAGCCGTCGCCGCTGGCGGCGGCCGGGCGGCGGCTCACCGTGGCCGGGGTGGCCCTCGCGGTCGCGCTGCCGCTGTTCGTCCCGGGGATGACCAGCGGCCTGCTGTCCCGGTACAACGGGTTCGGCAACGGGCCGGGATCGGGCCAGGGCGGCCGGCCGGGGGCCACCGTCAACCTGTTCGCGGCGCTGGCCGGCAAGCTGAACACCGAAAAGACGTTCGAGATGCTCAAAGTCACCACGAACGATCCCAACCCGTACTACCTGCGCTTCGCCGTCGCCGACGACCTCACCGCGACCGGCTTCCGCAACACCGCACCGGCCACCGGCCAGGCGGTGACCGCGAAGGGCATCCCGGATCCGGCGGTCACGGCCAGGGACGTGACCCAGCACGAGTACCACGCCAGCGTCTCGATCACCGACTTCGACATGGGCCGGGCGCCCTACTACCTGCCGATCTACCAGCGCCTCGCCACCACCCAGAAGCTGGACGGGAGCTGGCTGTACGACTTCGCCGGCGACCAGGTGTACTCGAACCGCTCGTCGACCAAGGGCAAGACGTACTCGTTCGACTACCTCGCCACCCAGTACTCGCCGGCGGCGCTGCGGGCCGTCGGGCCGATCGAGCCGCAGAGCTCGATCCTGCAGTACGCGCGGATACCGACGCAGCAGCCGGCCCTCGTCGACCAGAAGGTCAAGGAACTGACCCAGGGCAAGACCACCGAGTACGACCAGGTCATGGCCATCCTGCTGTACTTCTCCTCGGCCAACGGCTTCCGGTACTCGGTGACCACAAAGAGCGGCACGACCGGCTCCGACCTCGTCGACTTCCTCACCGGCAAGGAGGGGTACTGCCAGCAGTACGCGGTCGCGATGGCGTGGATGGTGCGGACCGCGCACTTCCCGGCCCGGGTGGCGTTCGGCTTCGCCCAGGGCTCGAACCGGCAGGGCCAGATGCTGACCCTGACCAACCAGGACCTGCATGCCTGGACCGAGGTCTACTTCCCCGGCCTCGGCTGGGTACCGTTCGACCCGACCCCGGCCCGGTCCGGTTCGGTGAAGACCAACTGGGCGCCCGACGCGAACAACCCGATCCCGAACTCCGGCGGCGACCCGGGTACCGCGGTGCCGAACGCCGGCCCCAGTGGCACGGGTGACGAGACGGGGCTGGCGCCGCACGAGCGCGACATCGCCGGCGGCACCGGTGGCGTCGCCACCACGAACGCCAACCAGTCCCGGTGGCAGTGGTGGCTGCTCGGCGTGCTGGTGGCGCTGCTCGCCATCGCCGCCCTGCCGGCCCTGCGGCGGGCCGTCCTGCGCCGCCGCCGGCTGCCCGGCCGGGTCCGGGGGCAGCCCCGCGCAGTCTCGGTCGATCCAGCCGGCGCGCCGGGCGAGATGCGGGTGGTGGCCGGCCCGGCGGTGGCGGTACGCGAAGCCCATGCGGCCTGGGACGAACTGGTCGACACGCTGGTGGACTACGACGTCCCGATCAGCGACGCGTACACGCCCCGGGTCGTCGCGCGCCGGGTCGCGGCCGAGCTCGACCTGACCGGCTCACCGGCCGACGCGCTGCGCCTGCTCGGCCGGGCCGAGGAGCAGGCTCGGTACGCCCGTAGCCCGGACGTCTCGGGCAACCTGGTCGGGGGGCTGCGAACGGTACGCCGGGCGGTGGCGTTGACCCGCTCGCGCCGGGTGCGGCTGCAGGCCCTCCTGCTACCGCCGTCGGTGCTGCGGCGGTGGCGGCACCGTATCGGTACCGGTGGGGTCAGTGTGATCAACAGGCTGGGCCGGGCCCGGGACGCGGTGGTGGCGGTGCTGAGCCCGCGGCGGCTGCTGCCCCGGCGCGGCACCCGGTAGCGGATCGTGGGCCGGCACTTGGGCCGGACCAGCAGGGGCGGCGTTCGTCCGCGGAATGCTCGTGGGGGCGGCCTGGTGGCCGCCCCCACGTTCTCATGCTTGCCCGGTCTACCGGGATCCGTCAGCGGCTGTCCTCCGGGCGCTGGCGCCAGCGCTCCTCCAGCCGGTCGATCAGGGAGCTGCGCCGGCGGGTCGACCGGCGGGCGCTACCGCCAACCGAGCGCAGCTCACTTCCATGCGCGCGGCGCAGTGAGGTGAGGGCGAAGACGGCGGCGCCGAGCATGACCACGAACCCCGCTACCCCTAGCAGGGGGCTCTTGCTGATGGCGCCATAGACGACAAGACCCAGACCTGCGACGACGAGAGCGGCGGCGACCAGCAGCCGGCGCCGGGCATGGAAGCGCGGGTCGGACGCGCGCACGGCCGAGGCGAACTTGGGATCCTCGGCAAGCGACCGCTCGATCTGCTCGAACAGCCGCTGCTCGTGTTCCGAGAGCGGCACGGCACTCCTCCCCGGTCAGGATGTCGACCCGCGATGGATCGACGGACCGTTACAGCCAGGTGGCTGCTTACCCGCCAGTCTACGAGGGGGTACGCGGGTCGGAAAGCCGGTCGCGGGTCAGGTGTCGGTATTTTCGCCGGTCGGGTCCTCCGGCCCCCCGTCCCACGGACCGGGGGCACCCGTCCAGTCGGCTTCCCGAAGCTGGCCGGCGGGCCCCAACAGGCTGGCCGGGCGCACCGCAGCCGCCCCGAACCGGGCAACCGCCGCGTCGGCGGCCCGCTCCGCCTCGGACCAGCCCCGCTCGCGCGCGCCAAGGGCGAGCTGCCGGGGCGCGCGGCCCGCGTCGAGCAGTCCCTCGATCCGTACCCCGACCAGCCGGATCCGGTCACCGGGCCGGAGGATCTCATACAGTGACCAGGCGGTTTCGAAGATCTCCTTGGTGACGTCGGTCGGCGCCCCGAGGGTGCGGGAGCGGTTGAGGGTGCGGAAGTCGGCCAGCCGTACCTTGATCGAGACGGTGCGGCCGACCTGACCGGCCTGGCGCAGCCGCCCGGCCGCCTTGCCGGCCAGCGCGAGCATGGTGCGCCGGATGGTCGCCAGGTCGTCGACGTCGGTATCGAAGGTGGTCTCCGCACCGATCGACTTCTCGACGTGCTCCGGCACCACCGCCCGGGAATCGCGCCCCCAGGCCAGCTCGTGCAGGTGGGCGGCCGCCGCGTCGCCGAGCGCCGACCGGATCATGCCGGGCGGCGCCTCGGCCAGGTCACCCACGGTTTGCAGGCCGAGCCGGCGCAGGGTCTCGGCGCTGCGCTCCCCGACGCCCCACAACGCGTCGACCGGCAGCGGATGCAGGTAGTCCAGGACCCGGCCGGCCGGGACGACGACCAGCCCGTCGGGCTTGGCCCGGGTGGACGCCAGCTTCGCCACGAACTTGCTCGGCGCAACCCCGACCGAGCAGGGCAGCCGCTGCTCCTCGCGGACCCGGCGACGGATCAGCGCGGCGATCTGCGCGGGGCGGCCGAGCAGGCGCTGCGCGCCGGACACGTCGAGGAACGCCTCATCCATGGACAGGGGCTCGACCAGCGGGGTGACCTCGCGGAAGATCCGCATGACCGCGCGCGACGCGGCCGTGTACTCGGCGAAGTCCGGGGGCAGGAAGATCGCCCCGGGGCAGAGCCGGCGGGCCTGGCTGCCGGGCATGGCGCTGCGGACGCCGTAGGCGCGGGCCTCGTAGCTGGCCGAGCTGACCACCCCGCGGGGGCCGGCGCCGCCGACCACGACCAGCTTGCCGGTCAGCTCCGGACGGCGGCGTACCTCGACGGACACGTAGAACGCGTCCATGTCGACGTGCAGCATCGGGCAGCCGGTGTCGTCGGCGTCCGCACCGAACCCCTCGGCCCGGCCCCGGGGCACGTGCTGGCTGCGTCCCACGCGCTGAGGCTAGCGGTCACCCCTGACAACAACGAGCGGGATCGCCATCTCCTCCGGCGTCGTCGAGCCGTGGAACGCGATCAACTTCGCGATCACGTCCTTCTCGTGCCTGGTGGCCAGGACGGCGTACCGGTCCCGGCAGACCACCACCACGTCGCCCAGCCGGGCCGCGTGCTCGGCCGCCACCGGCCCGTACCATCCCGTTGCGATCGCCTCCTCGCGGCTCGCCACCCAGGCCGCGTCGCCGAGCACGGCACGCCACGCGTCGAGCACGTCGGGCGCAGCGCCCGGCCGCGTGTGCAGGTACCGGACCCGCGGCTCGCCGGCGACGACCTCGATCCCGGCCGCCAGGCGCGGGTCGGCGTCCAGGTCGAACCGGCGGTCCGCCGGTACGTCGAGCTGGCCGTGGTCGGCGGTGACCAGCAGCGCGGCGTCGCGCGGCAGCCCGTCCACCAGCCGGGCGAGCAGGCCGTCGACCTCGGCCGCGGCGGCCCGCCACTGCGGTGAGTCGACACCGTGGACGTGTCCCGTGGTGTCCAGCGTCGGGTGGTACCCGTAGCTGAGCGCGGGTGCCTCGGCCAGCCCGGCGAGCACCTGGCTGGCCAGCTCGTCCACGTCGGCGGCGCCGCGGTACCGGGCGCCCCGGTACGCCGCGACGGTCAGGCCCGAGCCCTCGTACTCGGGCCGGGACGCGACGCTCATCTTCACGCCGGCTGCCGCCCCCCGGGCGAACTGCGTCGGTACCGGCTGCCAGCGGGCGGGATCCGGCTCGTCCCGCCAGGTCAACGGGTCGAGCACCCGGCCGGTACCGGGGATGGCGAGGAAGAAGCCGAGCTGGCCGTGCTGGCCGGGCGGCGCACCGGTACCGAGGGAGACCAGGCTGGTCGGCGTCGTGGACGGGAACGGGCTGGTCAGCTCCAGGACGGTACCGAGCCGCCCGGCGAGCACGTCGGCGATGGTCGGCGCGACCGGGGCGGCGCGCGGCAGCAGATGCAGGCCCAGCCCGTCGACGAGCACGACGGCGATCCGCCGTACCCCGGCCAGCCGGGTCGTCAGGTCCAGCGGATCCGGGCCGGGTACCCCCAACGCCGCCAGCGCGCCGGGCAGCACGTCGGGCAGGCTGGCCTGACCGTAGCGCGGAGCGGTCATGGGCCGCCGCCCGCAGCCGGCCGGGAGCGAGGCAGCGCAGCGGCTGAGTCGGATGCTCGGCTACCGGGGAGCACATACCCTGCGCGAGCGGAGCGAGCGCCAGCTAGCGTTGTCATGGCTTTCGGGCGTAGAGATGGAGCTGGGTCGCGATGTCCCGGTACGGCGGGCGGTCGGCGGCGGCCAGCTCGAAGGCGAGCAGCGCCTCGGGATCGGCGTCGGCAACGGCACCGGGCAGCAGGTCGGCCAGTACCCGTACCCCGTGGATCCCCGCCACGGTGAGCCCGGCGGCGCGCAACAGCGCCGCGGCGCCCTCGGCGTCGAAGCGCCGGCGCAGTTTGTCGGCCGCGCCGGTGCGGCCGTCCGGGTCGGTGAGCGCCGCGACCGCCGCCGGCAGGTGACCGGCCATCGCGCGGGACAGCACCGCCGCGGCCCGGTTCGCCACGAGGACACTGCCCGCGCCGCCCGGACGCAGCGTGGCCGCAAGCGCGGCGACCACCCCGGCCGGGTCGTCCACGACCTCCAGCAGGCTGTGGCAGAGGATGAGGTCGGCGCTGCCCGGCGCGACCAGCTCGGCGAGCCGGTCCCCGTCACCCTGGATCCCGGTGATCCGGTCGGCAACTCCGGCCTCGGCGGCCCGGCGGCTCAGCGCGGCCAGCGCGTCCGGGCTCGCGTCCACGACGGTGACCCGGTGCCCGGCCTCGGCCAGCGGTACGGCGAACCCGCCGGTCCCGCCGCCGACGTCGAGCACCACGAGGCGGGCGCCGCGGTCGAGCTCGGCGCGCAGTGCGGCCCACACCACCGCGGTACGCGGCGTCACCGGCCTGGTCTGGGTTCGCTCCACTCCCGGCAGCCTAATCGGGCGTCACCGGGCCGGGTCGGGTGGGACGCCGTGCTGGCGCAGCAGGGCCCGCAGCCGGTCCACCTCGTGGTACAGCCGGTCCAGCTCGTCGAGCACGAAGCCCAGGTCCAGCTCGCGCGCCCAGCCGGCCACCTGGCGGGTCTTCTCGTCCAGGACCTGGCGTTCCGCGCTGCGCAGTGCGGCCGCGCTGAGATCGCGGGCGGGTGCCTGGGCGGCGGCGATCGCCGCCACGACGCGATCGGTGTACTGCCCCGGGAGCCGGCTGGCGGAAGTCACGGATCTAGCGGAAATCACGGGACGGCGGGCGGATCGGTAGGGTAAGCGGTTCGAGGCGGTCGGCATTGAGGTTGATCACCCCATCGGCGCTCTCCAACCGGCCCCGTACCAGCAGCGCGTTGCTCAGCCGCGCGACCCTCCGGTAGCGCAGCCACAGGCCGGGCGAGCAGGTGACGTTGAGCATGCCGGTCTCATCCTCAAGGTTGATGAAGGTGATACCACCTGCCGTACCCGGACGCTGACGATGGGTGACAATTCCACCGACCAGGACGCGCGTCTTGTCCGGTACCTCCGCAAGCGCCGCGACCCGCAGCGCGCCCAGGCTGTCCAGGTGGGCGCGCGCGAACTCGGCCGGGTGGGTATCCGGGGAAAGGCCGGTGGCCCACACGTCGGCGACCAGCTCGTCTACTGCGGTCATGCCGGGCAGCGCCGGCGCGGTGACGCCGGTGACCGTACCGGGCAGCCGCCCCTCCTGCTCGTGCGCGGCGGCGCCGGCCGCCCACAGGGCCGCGCGGCGGGACAGGCCGAAACAGGCGAACGCGTCGGCGGTGGCGAACGCCTCCAGGTGGGTGGCGGACAGGCCGGCCCGGCGGGCCAGGTCCACCATGTCCCGGTACGGTCCGTGGGCGCGCCGCTCCTCCTCGATCCGCTTCGCGACGTCGTCGCCGACCGTCCGTACCCCGGACAGTCCCAGCCGGACGGCCGGCCCGCCCCGGCCCCACTCCTCCGGCGGCTCCCCGGGCTCGGCACGTTGCCGGTCGCCCTTCTCCAGGACGGCCTTGGCGTCGCTGGCGTTGATGTCCGGGCGCAGGACCCGTACCCCGTGCCGGCGCGCGTCGTCGACCAGCGTCTGCGGCGAGTAGAAGCCCATCGGCTGCGCGTTGAGCAGTGCCGCGCAGAACGCCGCCGGGTGGTACCGCTTGAGCCAGGCCGAGGCGAACACCAGGTAGGCGAAGCTCATCGCGTGGCTCTCCGGGAAGCCGAAGTTGGCGAAGGAGGACAGCTTCAGGTAGATGTCGTCGGCCACCGGGCCGGTGATGCCGCGCTCGGCCATCCCGGCGTAGAGCCGCTCGCGCAGCTTGTTCATCCGCTCCATCGAGCGCTTGGCGCTCATCGCCCGGCGCAGCTGGTCGGCCTCGTTGGCGTCGAAGCCGGCCACGTCGATCGCGAGCTGCATGAGCTGCTCCTGGAACAGCGGTACCCCCAGGGTTTTCTTCAGGGCGTTCTCCATCAGCGGATGCGGGACCTTCGGCTCCTCCCGGCCGCGCGCCCGGCGGATGTAGGGGTGTACCGAGCCGCCCTGGATCGGGCCCGGCCGGATCAGCGCGACCTCGACGACCAGGTCGTAGAACTTGCGCGGCCGCAACCGGGGCAGGGTGGCCATCTGCGCCCGGGACTCGACCTGGAAAACGCCCACCGAGTCGGCCCGGCAGAGCATCTCGTAGACCTCCGGGTCGGAAAGCGGCATCCGGGAAAGGTCCAGCTCCGACTCGATCATGTCGAACGCGTAGTGCAGCGCGGACAGCATGCCGAGCCCGAGCAGGTCGAACTTGACCAGTCCGGCGTCCGCGCAGTCGTCCTTGTCCCATTGCAGGACGCTGCGGTTCTCCATCCGCGCCCACTCCACCGGGCAGACCTCGATGACCGGCCGGTCGCAGATCACCATGCCACCGGAGTGGATGCCGAGGTGTCGGGGGAAGGTCTGCAGAAGGTTCGCGTACTCGACAACAGGCGCGGGAATGTCGTCGATATCGGCTACCGCCGACGAGCCCCAGCGGTCGATCTGCTTGCTCCAGGCGTCCTGCTGCCCGGGCGAGAACCCGAACGCCTTGGCCATGTCGCGGACCGCCGAGCGCGGCCGGTACGAGATGACGTTGGCCACCTGGGCGGTGTGCTGCCGGTTGTACTTGCGGTAGACGTGCTGGATGGCCTCCTCCCGGCGGTCGGACTCGATGTCCAGGTCGATGTCGGGCAGCCCGTCGCGCTCGGGCGCGAGGAACCGCTCGAACAGCAGGTCCCACTCGACCGCGTCGACGTTGGTGATGCCCAGGGCGTAGCAGACCGCCGAGTTGGCCGCGGAGCCCCGGCCCTGGCAGTAGATGTTGTTCTTGCGGCAGAACTCCACGATGTCGTGGACGATCAGGAAGTACCCGGGGAAGCCGAGCTTCTCGATCATGTTCAGTTCGTGGTCGAGCTGGCGGTACGCGTCCGGACGGGCCGCGCGGGTGCCGTAGCGGCGCAGCGCCCCCTGGAAGGTCAGGTGGCGCAGCCAGCTCATCTCGGTGTGCCCCGCGCCGACCTCGCAGGCCGGTAGCTGGGGAGCGACCAGGTGCAGGTCGAAGGCCAGCTCGGCGCCGATGGCGGCGGCCCGCGCGACGGCACACGGGTACGCGGCGAACCGGGCCGCCATCTCGTCACCGCTGCGCAGATGGGCGGCTCCGGCGGCGGGCAGCCAACCGTCCAGCTCGTCCAGGCTGCGTCGCGCCCGGACGGCGGCCAACGCGGTTGCCAACCGGTGCCCGCCGGGCCTGGCGTAGTGCACGTTGCCGGTGGCCACCACCGGCAGCCGGTACCGCCGCGCCAGCCCGGCCAGGGCATCGTTGCGCTCGTCGTCGTCGGGGTACCCGTGCTGGGTCAGCTCGACCGCCACGCTGTCCCCCCCGAACAGCGTGACGAGCCGGTCCAGCTCGCGGATCCCGTCGCCTCCGGCGGCCAGCGCGGCGGGCACGTGGCCCTTGCGGCAGCCGGTGAGGACGAGCACGTGGCCGCCCAGGTCGGCGGCGACCTCGTCGAGGTCGTAGACGGGCCGGCCCTTTTCCTGGCCCGCTATCTGCGCCAGGGAGATGACCCGGGACAGCCGGCCGTACCCCTCCGGCCCGCGGGCGAGGACCAGCAGGTGCCGGCCGACCGGGTCGGGTTCGCCGTTCTGCGGTCCGGGCAGGTCCAGGGACAGCTCGGCGCCGAAGATGGTCGGCAGGCCCAGTTCCCGGGCGGCGCCGGAGAACCGGACCACCCCGTAGAACCCGTCGTGGTCGGTGACGGCCAGCCCGGTCAGGCCCAGCTGGTGAGCCTCCTCGGCCAGCTCCTCGGGCTGGCTGGCACCGTCGAGGAAGCTGAAGTTGGTGTGGCAGTGCAGCTCCGCATAGTCCACTGTGGACGGTCGCGGGGCGGGTGCCGGCGGCGGCTCGTAGCGGGGCCGGCTACGCATCCACGGCGGCGCGTCCGAACCGTCGCCGTACTCGATCGTGACCGGGTCGACCACCAGCGCCGCGGTACCGGAGAGCCGGCGCTCGAACTCCGACCACGGCAGATCAGAGGCTTCCCATGCCATCAGTCGTACACCCCCGTCGCCGACCAGAGACCGGACTCCAGGGTGAGCAGCAGGGCCCGCCCGTCGGCCAGGCAGACCTGAAAGCGCACCCGCCGGCTCACCTCGTCCGGCGCCCACCAGCGCTCGTCGACCGGCCACGGCCCGGCCCACCCGGTGATCTGTTCCACCACCGCGGCCGCGCGGCGGCCGGGTGGCCCGGCGAACACCAGCCCGGCGGGAGTCCCGGTGACCGCCAGCCGGGCGGTCACCCCGAGCGGCGCCCCGGTCTCGTCGAACACGTCGACCGGCAACGGCTCGCGCGGCACGCTCGCCGGCGCCGGCTCGGGCAGCTGCCCCGGCCAGGGCTCCCGGGCGGGCTCGGGCCGCTCGTCGCCCCACGGCACCAGCCGGATCCGGTCGCCGGGATCCCGCCCGCCGACGAGGGCCGCGGTGACCACCGCGTCCGGCCCGAGCATGCCCTGCACCCGGGTCAGCGCCCGGTGCGCCCGGTCGCGCTCCTCCCCCGCGTCGCCCCACAGGCGGAGCTGGAACCCGGCGTACTCGACCACGCCGTCGGGGTAGAGCCGCAGCCGGACGATCGCACCCGGCCGGCGCTCGCTGACAAGCGCTGACTGGTAGCCGCTCCGACAAGCTGCGCGGCTGACGAGCGCTGGCTGGTAGCCGCTCCGACAAGCTGCGCGGCTGCGCGCCAGCCACCCGTCCAACTGCCAGCGCACCCGGTCGGCGATCCCCGCGGCGGTGAGCAGCCCGTCATGCCGCCAGGTGCGGTACAGCTCGGCGCCGTGTTCGGTGACCGCGGCGATGCCGAGGCGGGTGCAGGCCAGTCCGTGCCCGGCCAGCCGCTCGTGCAGCCGTTCCGCCAGCTGCCGGGCGGCGAACGCGGCCGCATCGACCCGGTCCAGCGGCTCGTCGAACGTCTGCCCGACGTCCAGGTCGGGCGGTGGCCGGCGGGCGGCGAGCGGGCGCTCGTCCCGGCCGGCGGCCAGCCGGTGGGCCAGCGCGGCGTCCAGGCCGAACCGCCCGAGGACGTCCGCGGCCGGCAGCGCCGCGAACCCGCCGAGGGTACCCACACCGAGCCGGCGCAGCAGGTCCACCAACTCGGGACGGTCCAGTGCCGCGATGTCGATCCCGTCGAGGAAGGCGGGCGTCCCCCCGGGCTCCACGAGCCGGCCGGTCCGGGCCGCCAGCCCGGCCGCGAACACCCCGTCGGCGACCCCGATCTGGGCCTCCACCACGCAGGCCTGCGCGATGTGCTCCACGATGCGCTCGGCGGCCGCCGCCTCGGAGCCGAAGTACCGGCTGGGCCCGCGGGCGGCCAGCGCACAGGCGCCAGGGCGGACCACCTCGACCCCCGGAGCGAGCTCCTCGACCGCGGCGACCACCGGCTCGAACGCCCGGGCGTCGCGCGCCTCATCGTGTTCCAGGACGACGAGCCGAGGGCACCGGCTCTGCGCCTCGCGCTTGCGCAGCCCCCGGCGTACCCCCTCGACCTGCGCCGCCGGCGAGCACGCGACCACCCGGTTGGCGGCCAGGACGGCGACCGGCTCGTGGACGGACACGCCCTCGATCAGCCCGGCCGCCGCAACCGGCCAGTCCGGACACCAGACCACCATCATCCGAGTCACTGCATCTCCTGGTTCGCTCCGCGAGGCGCTTTGGTGCGCCGTCTTCCCTCGTCGCTTCGCTCCTCAGTCCAGACGCCGCCGCGCCTCGCTCCGCTCACGCTGTCGCCTCCAGCAGCGGAGCGCTCTCGACCGGCGGTGTCGCGGGGTCGCGGGGAATCCAGACGGTCGCCTCGCGGGGCCGGGCCGCCGCTCCCCGACCGTGCCGGGAGACGACCAGTGCGCGGCGGGAGAGGCGGCCGCGGCCCTGGTCGAGTCCGGACCAGCCGCCGCCGGCCGTCTCCAGTACCAGGTCGGCACCGGTCCACTGGCCGTACCCGACGAGCACGCTGCCCCGCTGCCGGGCGCGGGCGGCCAGCCGGCTGGCCAGGGTGGCCGGTACCGGGCCGGGCGGCGCGGCGACCACCACGTCGATACCGTCGAGCAGCGCGGCGACCACGGACGGCCACTCCGGCCCCGGGTCGGGTACCAGCGCCAGCCGCTCCAGCGCGATCCCGAGTTCGGCGGCGGCCACCAGCCCGAGGGACGGCATCCCCACCACGGCGCACCACGAGCCGGCCGCCG